>CAJIAU010000050.1_pt1 | contig 27695 bp, 26 predicted proteins | sample 9199171 | NCBI WGS metagenome assembly CAJIAU01 (sample SAMEA7708280, study PRJEB35096) | sediment metagenome | biome: marine neritic benthic zone biome [ENVO:01000025]; feature: sediment [ENVO:00002007]; material: shallow marine sediment [ENVO:03000034] sea grass bed [ENVO_01000059] ...
CAAGGAGCTACTGCCCAGGCTGCGTTGATTGCGGGCTGGGCCGCAACGGTATCGAGCGAATCGTCACCGGGCCGCACACGCGTGCAGTAACCAGTGCTTTACCTCATGAAATTCTTCAGAGCCTACGTGCTCTGGGCGCTGATCGAACCAACCGATGATCGCCATGCCGCGAACCAGCAGAAAATCGGCAAGCAGGCCAGTATCCTGCAGCGCCAGGTTGCGATGCAGGCGATAACCCTCCAACAATGCCTCCTGCAATTCTCCGAAATCAGAATAGCGAGTGCATTCGGTCAGCAACGACGCGATATCGTACAGGTGCCAGCCATAGGCGCAATCATCGAAATCAATGACGGCGAGATGGTTTCCATCGTAAATGATGTTGTCGGGCGTAAAATCGGCGTGGATCAAACTGAACTTGTCGTGTTCTTCGCCATACGCACCGAGTGATGCACGCAAGCTGTCGCGCACGCGCAGCAATAATGCCCGCTCGGACTCGTCCAGTTGCGGATGTTCCCAGAACCGCCCCCAGAACGGAGCTTCACCGAGCAGATTTTCAACACCCAGCTTCCGGCGGATGAAGCCGGGCGGCGCTTTCCACCCGGCTGACTGGTTGTGAAACGCGGCGGCGATTTCACCGAACCTGCGAAACATCTGTTTGCGTTCAGATTCTTCGGTACACGACTGCAGAAAATTACCCAGCGGCTCACCCTCATGCCAGGTCGTCATTCCTGCAAAGCGTTGCTCATCGACGCCCGGTATGTCGACTAGCGTGAAGTGCCCTCCCCGGCATGTCTCGAGTGAGTCAGGAACAAGTATGCCGGTCTCTTTCAGCGCATCAACCCATATCCGCTCCGAATCGAGCTCCTCAATCGAGTTATAGCCTGGCCGGTGCAGCCTCAGGGCATATTGCTTGCCGCCGGCACGATCGGTCACCCGAAACGTCACGTTTTCCGACTGCATCACTGGCTCGATGTCAACGGCATCGACAGGGAAATGCTCAATGGCCTTCCGTGCGGCATCCAGGTATCCGCTTGCAGACAGTTTTCCGTCACCGGCGCTCATGCCGGGTTACGCATGCAATTCCTCCATGCACTCATCGAATGCACTTAGGAAATCGTCCGCATCGTCGTGAGAAAACACCAGCGGTGGCCTGATCTTCAACACATTCTCAAATTTGCCGGTATACGAAACCAGGAAACCCTTATCTTTCAGGCGGTCTGATAAATACAGCGCCAAATCCCTGTCCGGCTCCTTGCTGATTTTGTCCCGGACCATTTCGACGCTGAGGAACAGACCCAATCCGCGGGCATCTCCGACAACCGCGTACCTGTCGATTCGGTCCCGCAGGCCGTTCAACAGCCGGGCGCCCACATCGGTGGCGTTCCTGAGGAGATCCAGCCGTTCAATTTCATCCAGCACCGCCATTCCAACAGCCGCCTGTAAAGGCGTCGCCGCACAGGTGTTGAAATAGTCTTTTTCGTCTCGGAAGGTATCGATAAATTCCTTCTTTGTGGCCGTCGCCCCAAGCGGCAGGCCGTTACCCATCGGTTTACCCGTGACGACGATATCGGGCCGAAATTCCAGGCATTCGTATCCCCACCAGTGGCCGGTGCGCCCGTAGCCGGACTGCACTTCATCGGCGATCACCAGGCCGCCTTCCCGGTGAACCAATTCCGTGACTTTGCCCATGAAGCCTGACGGAACATCAGGCACACCCTCGTTGGCGAAAATCGAGCAGATGATCAGGGCGGCAAAGCCCGGGCCGTCTGCTTGCAGGCTCTCGATGGCTGCAGCGACCCGCTCAAGATACGCGTCGCATAATTCATCGTCGCTCAATCCCTCTTGCAGGGGCCGGTAGCGCTCCGGAAACGGAAAACTGCGGATTTCGCCGGACCTGCCCGGCGAGAGACCCACGTAGCTCATTGAATCGACCACCTCGCTGTTTCCATGGTAGGCGGCGTCGGTACAGACCAGGCCGCGTTCCCCCGTGATCAGGCGAGCGATTTGAATCGCAACCTCGTTGGCCTCGGTGCCGCTGCAGCTGAACACCACGCTCTCGATGCCATCGTGATTGAGCCCCGCCAGCCTTTCGGCGAAGGCCACGATACCCCGGTGAAGGTATCGGCTGTGGGTGTTCAGGATTGCCTGCTGCCCCGCCATGGCTTTAACGACAGCCTGGTTGGCGTGCCCCACGGCCGGGACGTTGTTGTACATGTCGACGAAACGTCGGCCCCCGGCGTCGAACAGGTACGCGCCCTCACCCCGAACGATCTCGAGGGGCTCATCGTAAAAAAGCTCGGCACCCGAACCCAACGCACGCTCCCTCCGGTTCCGCAGCGAGTCTTTCTTCATGTTGGCCAGTCCTCCTGCAGGCTGTGCGGGCATAGCGTGAGACAAAGTATAAATCACCTGTTGCAGCGTTTGCGGATGATCGTTTTGACGGTGTATGGTTTCCAGACCCAGATTCGGATATGACGTGAAAACATGAGCAGCCCCGTTCAAAGCGGGTTAAAAAAACACCGGATTTCGGTCTCGACCGTTGTTTTCATGATCTTCTGTCTTTGCGCTGCCGGCGCCTACGGCATCGAGGACATGATCCCGCAGGCCGGCCCCGGTCTCACGCTGGTCATGCTGATCGTGCTGCCCTTCCTGTGGAGCACGCCGATGGGCCTGGTGGCATCGGAACTCGGATCAGCGATTCCCGAAGAAGGGGGCTTCTACAAGTGGGTGCAGCGCGCCTGCGGTGAGTTCTGGGGTTTCCAGGCAGGCTGGTGGCGCACTGTCTCGATCTACGTGGATAACACCATTTACGTTGTACTGGCGGGTGCGTATTTTTCCTCCGTTGTTGACCTCAGCCCCCTGCAGGAGTATGCGTTCAAGGCCTCGATGATCATCGTTTTCACCTACATCAATATCCGGGGTATCAAGGACGTTGGATTCGCAAGCACCGCGATTTCCATGCTCGTCATGCTGGCTTTTGCATTGGTTGCGGTGATCGGATTCGCGACCTGGCATAGTAATCCGTTTGTACCCTTTGTCCCGCCGGACCAGTCCCTGGTCCAGAGTATCGGTGCCGGGCTCGCGATTGGAATCTGGATGTACTCCGGCTATGAATCGATGTCGACCATGGCAGGCGAGGTACAGAATCCACAGGTAATTCCAAAGGCCACATTGATCACGGTCCCCCTGATCATGGCGGTATACATCCTCCCCACGATGGGTGGGATCGCCTCACTCGGCTCCTGGGAACAATGGGCTTCGGAAGGTGGCCTGTCTTACAGTGACGTCGTTGCAAGCCACTTTCCCACCCTCGGGGTTGTGTTCGTGCTGGTCGCGGTGCTGGCGAACTTTTCGGTTTTCAACACCTACATCGCTTCCGGTTCAAGGGGATTTTTTGCGCTGGCCGAGGACAACCTCGCGCCGGCCGCGCTGGTCAAATGCAGCAAGGATCGGGGTGTGCCTTACATCGCAGTCCTGTCGCTGGGTGCATTCAGCCTTCTCGCCTGCACGTTCCCGTTTCAGGTGATCGTGGTTGTCGACGTCATGCTTTTCGTATCCGCTTACGTGTTGATCTTCATCTCTGCCTGTATATTGCGCGTCAAAGAGCCGGACCTGGAAAGACCTTTCAGGATACCGCTTGGAACGAAAGGTCTGATCGCGATGTGTGTTCCACCCGTCATCATCGCTTTGCTTGCGCTGTTCATCAGCGGCACCGATTACTTTCTGGGTGGGATGCTTGCCCTGGTGAGCGGGCCGGTTGCATATTTCATCTTCAAGAGAAAGTACGGCGGCCTGTCTGAAAAGAATCCCGTGCTTCATCCTGCAAACCCGAAAACCGGGCTGGCAATGGGCGACACGAAAAGAATGGCCTGGATGGCTGGATTGCTGACGATTGCCGGAATCGTCGCGCTCTTTTTTCTGCCCTGGTACGACGACCCTCAATCCTACGCCTACGTCTACGGTATCGAGGGATTTTTCGACACGCTGATGAACGGCATTCGCTGGCTGACTGCAGCTTTCGGCCTGGTCACTGTCGCGTTGCTGGTCATAGCCAGGCGCGTTGAACCGAACGCAAAATATCGAACCTGACGGGATTGTGTTCTAAATAAATCAGATATTTAGCTTGTAAATGAACCCATTCACCTATACTGTGTCGCCACCGGACCTAAAAGCGGGTTACAACACTGCTTTTTTTTTGTTAAACCAGGTCTGGTTAACAGGTTAGTTGCAAGTCCAACAGGTCTTCTCAGATTTCAATTCAGTACGATACGAATTTTGGTTTTTTGAGATAAGCGATTGATCACATTTTTACATTTCAAAGGAAAATCAAAATGTCTACAGGTACTGTAAAGTGGTTCAACGAATCCAAGGGATTCGGTTTCATCTCTCCCGAAGACGGCGGCAAAGACGTGTTTGTTCACTTCTCTGCAATCCAGGCTGACGGGTTCAAGGTGCTGGCGGAAGGCCAGGCTGTTACGTTTAACGTGGAAGACGGCCCGAAAGGACCGCAGGCCACCAACGTGACACCAAGCTAGGTCGAATCACCCAATCGACAGAAGACCCCGCCATCGTGCGGGGTTTTTTTTGTGTCATGATTAAGCCTGTAACTTCCGCGTTCAGTGGCCAGTGATGAAAAAAACAATCCTGATTGTCGTTTTAGTGCTTGTGGCCAGCGTGGCTGTAACGCATTGGTATTTCTCAGATCGCGGCCGCTTCACCACGGAACCCGAGTTTATTGGCCTTGGCCGCAGCGTTGCAGGCAATGAGCTTGTTTCTGATTACGATCCGCCAATGATTCTGCGGTTTGATGCAGCGTACCGGCACATCGGCGGGCAAAAATTTATTCTCTATGGAGTTGCCGATACGGAACAGCACTTCTTCGTCGAAACCAATGCAGATAACGAACTGACAAGTGTGTATTGGGTGCAGTACGAGGCTTACCTGCCCGACAAGCCTTACACCTATGATTACGATGACTCGCCTTTAAGGCTGAGCCTGGGCGAAACCGAATTCTACACAGATACGGCCATGGTTGAGTTCGACCCGAACAGGAAAAGAAAGAGTGGCACCGATGGCGCTCTGGCCCGGCAATTTCTTGCGAGCAAAGGCTACGTGTTTCCGCGTGATTTTGCTTACGCACGGCTCGTGTACCTGACTGACGAGTCCCGCAGCAAGGAGATCATGATCATATTCATTGACGATCTCAAAAAATACGGCTTAACCGCTTCAGAGCTCAACGAAGGTGGCGTTAATGCTTCACGCATGCCCGAAATTGAGCAGGCGCATCTTGAGAGAATCAGCGGTACCCTGACCGTGGTTCAAACGGTGGGTCGTCCAGAATGATGTTCCAGTATGCCCACGGGCGCAGGGCAACCATCAGGCCGTAGCCGCGCTTTTCATTGGGTCCAAGATTGCTGTCCATTTCCGCCAGTTCATCGAAATCCCGTGCGAGCCGGTTCAGGCGGCGTTGGATCAGCCGCGCGGACTCCGGCCAAAGTTTCGACACGTACCTGGTCACCCGGCTTGATTTCGGCGCTGACGAAGTCGGGGTATGGGCGCACTTGCCACCACTGGCCACACGCAGATAACAGGAGGGCGAACAGGCAAGGCGTGAGCGTAAGGCCTCTCAACATAGCCCAATATTAACTCCATTGTGGACGAGACTGAGCTGGACAGGTGGGAGGTTCGGTTTTTTCACTGCACCTATTAACCAGGAGAGGTCTATCGTTTGGATTCACGTCGCGTTCATGTCATCCTGTGGGTGTGATTTTGCTGAAAGGGGACAAAAATTATGAAGGGGCGTATTCCCGCAAAACATCACTTGCCCCCCCAATGGGCCCTGGATCAATTGCACGCCGAGACTGAAAACACCTGGCTGGGTCTGTTCAAGAGTGGTTCGATTGAAGTCGAGATTTATCAACCTGTTGATCACGATCCGCAACAGCCGCATTGGTGCGACGAGGTGTACGTTGTCATATCAGGCACCGGCTATTTCAGGAATGGCGACACTCGACACACATTCAAACCGAATGATCTGATGTTTGTGCCTGCAGGGGTGACCCATCGTTTCGAAGACTTCAGCGACGACTTCGCCACCTGGGTGATTTTCTTCCCGCCAGGTGAAGGGAATCAATCCTGACATCGGCACAGCAGCAACCGGCCTAGTTTCCGAGCGCTTTCTCCAGAAGCATTTCGGCCTGCGCCGAAGTCTTCTTCAAAGAATAGGTGATTTCTTCCTTGAGGAGTATCAGCGACTGGGCCAGGTTTGCCTTGTCACGGGGCCTGAGACCTTCCTCTGCCCTGATCTTGCCGAGTTCTTTGGCGACCTTCGCGTATTTGAAGGGATCGCCGCTCTCAATCGCCGCCTGGTGCTTATCGGCCCTCGCCTTTGACTGTGATTTAGCCTTGCCGTCCCAGGTCTCGATTTGCTGCAGCAATTTGCGTGCTTCCGTGGCTGAAATCAGGCTTCGAACCATGTTGGGCAATTCGTCTTTCAGAAGCGTGAAAGTCAGGTCATTGCGTGAAAAATAAATCTGCGCATAGGTCGCCTTTTCGTGCCCTGAAAAACTCAGGTTTTTGATGGATTGGACCTTGCCGATGCCGTACTGGGGGTGGTGAACACATTCACCTTTACGAATATCTATGGGAATTTCCTTTTACGCGAGAGTAATAACGTATTTAAATCAACGCGTTACTATAGTATATTCAGCCTTGCTTGTCAAAAGAAACGCGATCACGGCAAGTTCCGGGCCATCCTCCCCGTCGTTTGGTATCATCACGCACTGCAGAGTTAAAATTCTCCTCCCGGTCACTAAACCTTCAGCGTGGAAGCATGGAATCCAATCCTTCAGGGCTCTACCTGGTCCTGGTCAGCATTCATGGGCTGATCCGGGGCCACGATCTCGAACTGGGTCGCGATGCCGACACCGGCGGTCAGACCAAGTACGTCGTTGACCTGGCCCGGGCACTCGGCGATTGCGAAGAGGTCGCACAGGTCGACCTGATCACTCGCCGGGTAGTTGAGACTCGCATCAGCGACGATTATGCCGAGCCGGTCGAACAGCTGTCCGACTCCGCCCGCATCGTGCGCATCGAAGCCGGGCCGGATGAGTACGTACCCAAGGAGCAGCTTTGGGACCACCTGGACATCCTCCTGGACAACCTCACCAACTGGCTCAACGATCAACCGCGCATGCCGGATGTGATACACGGTCATTACCCGGATGCCGGGTACGTTGGTGCGAGGATGGCCAGCCTGCTGGGCGTGCCATTTGTCTACACCGGGCATTCGCTGGGCCGCGACAAACGGCGGCGCCTGCTGGCGTCGGGCCTTTCCTCGGAAGTGATAGAGGACACGTACAATATTTCCCGCCGGATAGCGGCCGAGGAAGAAGCGCTGGCCAACGCCGACCTGGTGGTCACCAGCACACACAACGAGATCGAGGAGCAATACGCGCTATACAACTATTACGATCCGGACCGGATGGCGGTGATCCCGCCAGGCACAGACCTGGAACTGTTTCATCCGCCCGGCGAAGGTGACTCTTTCGCCTTCACCCGGATGCTGGAACCGTTCCTGCGTGACCCCGAAAAACCACTGGTGCTTGCGCTTTCCCGGCCTGATGAGCGGAAGAACATCGCCAGCCTGGTGGAAGCTTTCGGGGAATCGGAAGCACTGCAGGAGGCTGCCAACCTGCTGATCGTGGCAGGCACACGAGAGGACATCCGCGACCTGGACCCTGGCGCACGAAGCGTCCTTACCGAGTTGCTTTTGCTGGTCGACAGCCACGACCTGCACGGAAAAGTTGCACTGCCCAAGCACCACCGGCCGGACGAGGTACCGGAAATCTATCGCCTGGCCGTTGTCAGCGGGGGGGTATTCATCAACCCGGCGCTCACTGAACCTTTCGGACTCACATTGCTGGAAGCCGCAGCCAGCGGCCTGCCCGTGGTGGCGACCGAAAACGGCGGCCCGGTGGACATCATTGGCAACTGCCAAAACGGACTACTGGTTGATCCACTGGACAAGGCGGCCATCGCCGAAGCACTGCTGAGCTTACTGAATGACCGTGATGCCTGGGGCGATGCCTCACGAAATGGGCTGCACGGCGTCAGGCGACACTACACCTGGAAAGCGCACGCCCGGCAGTACCTGGACAAGCTGCCGAAACTGCGGCGGGAGCACCGCCCGCTGGACACCAGCGGCAAACCACCACCGGAGATTCGATACCGTGACCTGGCGCTATTTACGGACCTCGATCAAAATCTGCTCGGCGATCCCGGGGCATTGCCCGGGTTCGCGGACCTGATGCGGGCTCACCAGAAACGGGTGATATTCGGTGTTGCGTCCGGGCGACGTATCGACTCGGCGCTGGCAGTCATGCGTAAACACGGTATTCCGGCCCCCGACGTGCTGATCAGCAGCCTGGGCACGCGCATCCATTATGGCCGGTCACTGCTCGAGGATCTGCAATGGGCCAGACACATCGACCACGAGTGGAGCCGTGACCGCTGCCTGGAAGTGATTTCCGGCCTGCCCGGCCTGAGGCTGCAGCCCAGGACCATGCAGAGCCGCCACAAGCTGTCCTGGTTTTACGATCAATCAGAGGCGCCATCACTCGACGAGATTGTCGACCGGCTGCACCAGGCGGAACTCACCGCCAACGCCACGGTCGCCTTCGGCCAGTTCCTGGACATCGTGCCCACGCGAGCATCGAAAGGCCTGGCGCTCCGCTACGCGGCCCTGCGTTTCGATATACCCCTGGAACGGACCCTCGTGGCCGGTGGATCGGGGGCCGACGAAGACATGATGCGCGGCAACACGCTGGCGGTGGTAGTGGCCAATCGCCATCACGAGGAACTCTCACAACTGGAGGATGTCGACCGGATCTACTTTGCCGCCAATCCCCACGCCAGTGGCATAGTGGAGGCCATTGAGCATTACGCGTTTTTCGATGAAAGCGGGCCGCGCCTGCCCGATGCCTGATGCACGCCAGGAAGTTCAAATAATGTGATTCTCATAATCGACTCTGGGCACGTCGTTTATTCGCGCTACCCCATTCAGCGGTGGGCTAATCTCGAAGAATTTAAATAAAACTGAAAAGCAGTGTAAGCTAGTAGCGTCATTCAATTGACACTTGAGACTAGATTATTACCTGTGAGCGAGCACACAAAACAGGCCTCCACCAGGCCGGCCAAGCCGCTTTTCGGGTTGCGCCAATGGCAACCCATGCTCGCTCACGCATGCATCCTGGCCATATTATCCCTGCCCTTACCGGCGATAGAAGTCGATTATCCTGCGATAGAGCCGGAACAGGAAACGGCCTATGTATCGCCCGTTGACCCGAAAAACCAGTATTTCGATGAGATCGATCGCATCGAGGGGGAATATGGCCCGTACGCTTCTGAGCTGTCGGATTTATACCTGGGGCTGGGCCAGTCCCTCATGGACAGTAGCGATTTTGAGGAGGCTCGGGATGCCTTTCACCGGGGTGTGCTGGTACAGCGGGTAAACCTGGGTCCGAACAGTCCCGAACAGACTCCCCACCTCTATCTGCTCGCTACGATCGAGGTCGCACTCGGCGACATGGACGCAGCGGAAAAGGTGTTGAAGAACATCTACTTTATAAATTCGAACCATTACGGCGAAGAAAGCCCGGAGATGCTGCCGGTGCTCGATCGCATGTACCAATGGCACATGATGGTGCGCCCGCCCGGCACCCTGAACCTTGATTACCAGGATTACGACCGGATCGTGGAGCTGACAAAAGAAGCCGCAAAAATCAGCGCTGTGGCAAATGGCGAGAATCATCCTGAGACCGCGGAGGCCTACCGGCGCCTTGGCGAAGCCGAATTCCAGTTGGTTCGGCACATGACAGGCTCCGGGATGTCACTGGCCCCGGATCTTTATGTGGCCAAGACGAGCAGCAACAGCTCGCCACTCGGGTTCGGCACAGAGCCGGTGTACGATCACTACAACAGCGGCCGGAAAGCTTACAGGAAATACCTGGACTCACTGATGGCCAGTGAATCGACAAAGCCACTGCAGTTTGCCGAAGCCCTGGCGGAACTGGGCGACTGGTGCCTGGTGTTCGAAAGACGCGGTCAATCCCGGAAATATTACCAGCTCGGTTACCAGGTCCTGATTGAAAATGAGGGTTTTGAAGAACAGGCGAAAAACTACATGAGCCAACCCAGGCCCATGCATTTCGTAAACAATGCTGAACCGATTTACCTGGAAGAGATTCCAGCAGACCTGCAGGAAATCAACCTCGACGTTTCCATCACGGTCTCAAGTCGGGGCACAGTGCGCAACGTCGAGGTGCTGAAAGCTCCGGAAGGCATGTCTGAACGTGACATAAGCAGGATTGTTCGGCGCCTGATACTCACTCCCTTCCGCCCCGCAATGAAGGAGGGTGAGGTGGTGACTACCAAAGACTTTATCTGGAAATATTCGATCCCCCCGCATGGGATGGCCTCATGAGAATGACCCCGTGGGTTGGCGCCGCTCTGCTGGCCGTGCTGTTGGCGGGCTGCGCTTCGCAACAGCCGTCTTCCGGCGGCGGAGGGAGCTCGGGCTCCTCCGGCAGCCAGGGTTCGCAGGGATCCCAGGGTTCTTCCGGCAGCCAGGGGTCGCAAAGTTCCTCCAGCAGCCAGGGTTCACAAGGTGCCTCCGGTGGCTCCTCTGGCGGCTCCTCGGGTTCCTCCGGCAGCCAGGGTTCAGAGGGATCCTCTGGCGGTTCTTCGGGTTCCTCCGGCAGCCAGGGCTCTTCCGGTTCGCAAGGCTCTTCTTCGTCGGGTGATGGCGGTGGCGGCGGTATCACCTCCGGAGCACAGCTGCCCTGGCCTTCGGCGGACATGGAAGCGGGTGGCGGTGGCGGTGGCGGCGGACTCGACCAGGAGTTTGAGGACTCGCTGGGTGATTTCGACGAGGCCGTGTCCGATGGTGCATCGGGAGGTGGTGGCGAAGGAGAAATCGATATTCTCGACCCCATGGGCGAAGGGGGCAGCGGTATCCCGACCGACGAACCCCTGTTCGAGGAAGGCGACATGGATGGTGAAGGCGGCATGGCCGAAAACGAGACTGTCGCTTCAAGGGCGGAATCCGGATCCTCGGGCGGTTCGTCCGGGGGCCAAAGCGAATCTTCCAGCTCTCAGTCCGGCGGCGAACAGGCGGCGAGCCAGGGCGGGGGAGCATCCGGCGGCGGCGCGGGAGCGGAACAGGGCGACAGGGAGGTCGGCAAAATTGCTTCGGGTAGCCAGGAGGCCGGCAGCGAAGGCGAAATCATTGCAATCCCGGACGACATCGGCACTGGCCAGAATGATGATATCGTTTTACGCCAGATTCGCGAAGCGGCCATGAACGAAACGGATCCCGTGTTACGTGAGAAACTCTGGGACGAATACCGTCGGATCAGAAAATCCAGGTAAATGACCATGCGGCAAATGGACAGAAATAGACAGAATCTTTTCACGATATGGATTGCAATCCTGATCCTCGGCACGTCGGGCATGGTTTTTGCAGGCGTGGACAAGGTCACTTCGGCCACGCTCTTACCGATCAATGCGCCATCCGCCCCGATCCAGCCGGAGGCGCTGCTCGACGTCGCCATCCCGCCGCTGAACGACGGCCTGGCCCTGACCGACGAGGACGATACCGTTTTTCCGGAAGTGCGCCACGCCGAAAGCATCTACTTTTCCAATCAACTGGCTAAAACCATGGAGAAGTCAGGCGCCTGGGGCGCGGTCCGCGTGGTGCCCAGTTCCGACGTGGTGATGGATGTCTACGTAACCGGTACGATTCTGCAGTCAGACGGTGAAACGCTGGACATTGAAATCGAGGTATACGATACCAGCGGCCGCCTGTGGCTTAGAGAACGCCACAAAAAGGTAGTGGGAAAATATACCTATGACCGGCGGCTGAAAAATCTTTCTGATCCATTCCAGAATGTGTTTACCTTGATTGCCAACAACGTGCTGGCAGCCCGGGAAAAGATGAGCCACGACGACGCTGTGCGGCTGAGGCAGCTTTCCGAGCTCCGGTTTGCACGTGAGTTCTCGCCCGATGCGTTCGGCGATTATATTAGCGAAAGCAAGGGTGGAATCCTCACCGTCAATCGTTTGCCGGCGGAGAACGACAGCCTGCTGGAACGAATCGACATGATCCGCGAACGTGACAACCTGTACGTGGACACCATGCAGGACTATTACGACGTGTTCTCGCGCGAGATGCACCTCCCTTACCAGGACTTCCGGCGTGCATCCTACGATTCGGTGGTCAAGGCCCGCCAACTCAGGAAAAAGGGCAACCGCCAGGTTATGGCCGGCATCGCCGGCATTCTCGGCGGCATCTACGGTCGCCTCAGCTCGGGCAACCTGATGGCATTTGACGCCAGCACGTCTGCTGCCGCGATCGGCGGTTATGCCCTCAAGCAGGGGCTCCAGTCAAAGCAGCGGGCGGCCGAACAGACCGAACGGGTCGCTGAAATGGGTTCGTCCCTGGAGGCAGTGATTGAACCACAGGTGATTGCCCTGGAAGACCGCTCCGTTACTCTGACCGGCACAGTGGAATCCCAATACGACCAGTGGCGTGAGATGCTGCATCGCATCTACCTGCAAGAGCGCGTTTTTCCGGACAATGTCGCGCAACAGCAGCCAGACGGAATTAATTGACACGTCTGTCCGACCAATCCGCGACCCGCAAGCTTACCCTGCTGATTCTGGGTGTGGTGGCGGCCGCAACTGTATTTCTGCTTCCTCATTTCGTCAGCGATCCGTGGATCTCGGAAGAGGTCAGCGACCTTCCCGCTATTCCCGATGCTTCGCCGTCAGCGGTCGCTCCGTCGACAGCGGCAGAACTTACCCTTTACCGGCAGGAGTCGCAGGGTGTTCTGGCCGAGATCATGGCGATGCGGGACGGGCTCACCCAGAGCGGGGTGGAAACCTGGGCACAGGTCGAGTTCCAACGGGCTTTGAAGTTGATCGAGGCGGGAGACGAACGTTACAGCTATGGCGACTACGAAGCATCACTCGAGCAATTCAGGCAGGCGCACAGCCTGCTGGGCGAGATCGAGAAACTGGGGCAGCAGAAGTTGGCTGAAGCCAAGTTAGGAGCCGAGGCCGCCATCGAATCGCTGAACTCCATTGTCGCCTCGGCTTCCGTCGAACTGGCCAGCACGATCGCGCCGCAGGATCCGGTGGTGCAAAAACTCGCGGCACGCGCCGCAACGCTGCCAGGGGTTTCGGCCCACATAGAGGCCGGCGACGAGGCCCTGGCCCGCGACCGCTATCAGGCAGCCCAGGCTGAATACCGCAAGGCTGTCGATCTGGATCCATCTCACCGGCGGGCGGCCGAATCGCTGGCGGTGGCGAACAGGGAAGTCACCGCCGGGGCCTATCGAGCGCACATGAGCCGTGGTTTCGCGGCGCTGGAACGTGGCGATTATGAAGGAGCCCGTTCGGCATTTGTCGCGGCCGGCAGAATCCGTCCAGGTGACGCCGCGGTTGAAAATGCGCTCGCCCAGCTGGATAACCGGGAATCCGGTCATTTTGTAAGCCGTGAGCTCAAGCGTGCATCGGACCTGGAATCGCGTGAGGAGTGGCGCGAGGCCGTGTCGATATACGACACCCTGCTGGAAAGAGATCCGTCGCTTACCGATGCCAGGGTCAAACTGATTCCGGCGCGGGTGCGCGCGGATCTTGACGAGCGACTGGTTGCCTATATCGGGGAGCCACTGCGGTTATCGAGCAAGGCGGAATACACAGCCGCGCAAACGGCACTGGCTGACGCAAAGGGCATTCCGAATCCGGGTCCACGGCTGGCCGGACAGATCACCGAACTGGATTCAATTCTGAAAATTGCCAATTCTGCGGTGAATGTCGAGTTCCGCTCCGATAACCAGACTCACGTTGTCCTGTTTCGCGTTGCCGAACTGGGCCGGTTCGAGCAGGTCTCGGTGAAATTGCGGCCTGGAAAATACGTTGCAGCCGGCACCCGAAGCGGCTACCGCGATGTCCGGGTGGAATTCACCGTGACCGGAAAGCCCCTGGAAAAACCGATCGTGGTAAGTTGCCAGGAGCCCATCGGATGAGCGATGAAAAACGGTCACAACCCCTGGCCGCCACTGAATTCACGCCGCTTGGGAGCGCCGGCGCACGGCGCAGAATCCGCATATCGCCCTTGTACCTTGCACTGGGCGTTGTGGCGACCCTGGCAGGGTTGGTTTTCATTTACCTGCTGATTGCACGTGCAGTTATATTCCGCCTCGACCCCGACCACGCAAATGTTGAAGTCAGCGGTCTTTCATTCCACATCGGTGACAATTTTCTGCTGTTGCCTGGCGCCCACACTGTGAGCGCAAGGGCGGACGGTTACCACGCCCAGAGCATGGACATTGAAGTCACGGGCGAGCGCACGCAGGAGATCGAGATCGAGCTGGATCCGTTGCCAGGAAAGCTGCAGGTGAACTCCGGGCTGGATGGCATCGAGGTTTTTATCGACGGTGAAGCCGCCGGCACTGCACCAGGCCTCGTCGAGGATATCCCTCGCGGCCCGCACGTGGTCGAATTCCGCAAGCACCGCTATTTCCCGCTGCGGCAGGAGATAGAAATCGAGGGCCTTGGAAAAACCCAGTCGGTGAACGTGGCGTTGGAGCCGGCCTGGGGCCAGTTACAGATCAGTTCGGTGCCTGGAGACGCCGAAGTAATGATTGACGGTGAGCCGGTCGGCGTGACGCCGCTAACGGCCGAGGTGCTGGAGACCGGCACACTGCTGACAATAGCAAAGAGGGGCTACAAGACCTGGGAGAGGCAGGTATCGGTCAAAGCGGGCTCGCTGGATACGCACCCCGCCATTGAACTGGTGGTGGCAGACGGAACGGTCGACGTCAGCAGCTCACCGGCGGGCGCACATGTGCGCATTGACGGTAGCTTCCGCGGCACCACGCCGACCCGTATTGAAATTTCACCACTGGTCGATCACCGCCTCGAATTGTCCCTGGAAGGCTACTCCAGGACGGTGCGCACCATTCGGACAGAACCGGAAGCACACTCCAGCCTGGAACTGAACCTGGTCCCCATCATTGGCCGGATCCAGCTTTCAGTGAGCCCTGATGACGCAGAAGTCGTCGTGAACGGCCGTAGCGTTGGTTTTGGCAGCACCCTGCTCTCGCTGACCGCGCGGGACCATCAACTTGAGGTCCGCAAAGAAGGCTATGAAAGCCAGTCGCAGGAGATCAGGCCGCGCCCGGACCATGACCAATCGCTCGATATACGCCTGTTGACGCTGGAGCAGGCTTACTGGGCAAAACGTCCGCCACAGGTCACCTCTTCGGTGGGGGCAAGCCTGAAGCTGATTCGGCCCGCAGATTCCTTCACGCTCGGTGCGGCACGCCGTGAACCCGGCCGTCGCGCCAACGAAGCCCAGAGAAATGTTCGCCTCGAGCGACCGTTCTACATCGGGCTCCATGAAATCACCAATGGCCAGTTCCGGTCTTTTAGAGGTGAACACAGTTCCAGCGCGGTGCGCGGGCAGACCCTGGATATGGATAACCAACCGGTAGTGAAAGTAAGCTGGAATGATGCGGCGCTGTTTTGCAACTGGCTGAGCCGCCGCGATGGCCTGCCCGTGTTTTACGCGGAGTCCAACGGGCTGGTGACCGGGTGGGATCCGGACTCCCACGGTTATCGCCTGCCCACCGAGGCGGAATGGGCGCTGGCTGCGCGGATCGGCCAGGATGGCAGCGCGATGATGTTTCCCTGGAATGACAACACCTATCCACCGTCGGCAGTGGTCGAGAACTACGCCGACCAGGGCGCGGTAAACATCGTGAACTTCGTTTTGGCCAACTATGACGACGGATTCGCGGTATCTGCGCCCATCGGATCGTTCAGCCCGAACCAGAAGGGTTTCCATGACATGAGCGGCAACGTGTCAGAATGGATAAACGATTATTTTGAGATCCGCCCGGTAAGGGGCGAACCCTTGCTGGACCCCACCGGGCCGGACAGCGGCGACCGTCACGTGATCCGCGGCGCCAGTTGGGCCAGGGCTTCACGCTCGGAATTGCGCATGGCGTACCGCAATGCCGGCCGTGACGGTAACCTGGAGACCGGGTTCCGGATCGCGCGCTACGTTGACAAGGCAATGGCAGAACCATGAGTTCCATGACAAGGTCAATCTGGATTTTTATGATGCTGGGCTGTTCAGCAGGGACGCTCGCACAGGCGCCGACCGGCGAAGAACCTGCTTCCGCTGTCGAAACGCCCGATGCGCCCTCGCCCTGCGTGATGGCCGGCGAGAGCCTTCCCCAGGACCTGGAACGGGATGGCGAAACACCGGACGCCGTGCCCTGCGAGGAGCAACCTCCGGAAGCCATTCCGGAGGATGAGTTGAAAACCACCGGTGACGATGTCACGGCACAGGAAGAATTCGAAACGGGTGAGGAAATTTCCGAGGACTTCCCAGTACCGCTGCCTTCGGATATATGATGCCAGCTATGGATATAAAACCCGTATGAGGAAAGACACCAACCAAATGTTCTTCCAGCTCGTCGCACTGATGTTGGCGGTGATCATGGTGCACGCGGTGTATGTCACCGTGGTCCGGCCCAATGCGGACAGCATTATTGAACATGCGGCCGAAGTAGCGGCAGCGGGCGGGGAATACGTCGTGCCGCGGACTTTTTTCGTTGTCATCAAGGATTTCGAACAGGAAGCCTGCTTCATCCTGATGCTCTGGGCGCTGGCCATCATGGGCTACAAGGCGCAGACCGCGAGGCGCGAAGCCCGGATGCTGGAAATGCCGCTGGTGTCTGTGTCCGAGGGGACGCGCGTCCTGCCGGACGATGCCGGGCAACTGGTAAGGCCGCTGCAATCACTGCCCGATCAGCAACAGGGTTACCTGCTGCCGCGGGCGCTCAGCACTGCGCTTTCGCGCTTCCAGGTCACATCGTCGGTGGAAGCAGCCACGGAGGCCGCCCACTCGGTTTGCGAGACGGAGAGCAGCCGCCTGGATTCCGAACTGTCGATGGTGCGCTATATCACCTGGGCGATTCCCTCGATCGGATTTATCGGCACCGTTCGTGGAATCGGCAAGGCCCTGGGCCAGGCCCACGAGGCCATGGCTGGCGACATTGCCGGCGTCACGGCAAGCCTGGGCGTGGCATTCAACTCCACATTCGTCGCCCTGCTGATCAGCATGGTGGTCATGTTCTTCATGCACCAGCTGCAATTGTCCCAGGAGCGGCTGGTGCTGGATACCTACACCTATTGCGAGAACCGCCTGCTGCGGTTTCTCAAGTCACAGCCCACATGACAATCGCCGCGCTGGAACTGAACGACCAGATGCTGCTGATCGAAGCAGAGGACGGATCGCTGCATGCCGAACCCGGTTTCGCGCGCCTGACGAAGGATGGCATCGTCACTGGCGAGGCAGCACGCGCAGTCGCCTGGCGCGAGCCGCAGCATGTGTACCACCAGTACTGGTGCAACCTGAACCAGACGCCCTTGCCCATCAGGCACCGGCACGCCCGGCACCATGCCGACATCGCCTTCGCCCAGCTCCGGGCACTGTGGGAGAACGCCGGTTCGCCCGCATCGCTGATGGTGCTCGTACCGGGAAGCTTCGCCCGCGACCAGCTTTCACTTGTGCTGGGGATGGTCGAGGCCCTGCCGTCCGTGGCATGCGCCGTGATCGACAGCGCGCTGGCGGTATGCGCGGACGCACAGCGGGACACCTTGTTTGTCGACCTGCAGATGAACGAATCGGTGCTGACGGTCTGCCAACCACGGGGAGATTCGGTCAGCGTGGTCGACCAGGAAGTATTACCGGGCCTGGGCATGGGACAGCTGCAGAATGCGCTGGCCCGGCACATCAGCGACCTGATGATCGGGAGTTATCGCTTTGACCCGCTCCATTCGTCCGGCACCGAGCAGGCCATATTCGACCAGATACCGCACTGGCTGGCCCGGCTGGGCTGGGAATCGGATGTTTCCATCAAGCTGTCTTCGGAACACGGGGAACACCCTTGCATCCTGAACAGGGATGCGATCAAGGCGTTGATTGGAGAACGGCTCGCGAGCGTGCGTTCCTTCCTCGAAAAATGGCAAGGCTGCACGGTGCTGCTCTCGCACGCCTCCGGCCTGCTGACCGGACTTGTCGACGAGTTTTCAGAGGCGGATGTTGCTGGCCAGACCGCCGGCACGGAACGATGCCTGTTGCGTTACGAGGAAATCCTGGAGCAGGTGGATGACCTTTACCGGGTACGCTCGCTGCTTCGAACTGAAGCAGCTGACGAAATCCCGGGCATGAACGGGCAAAGCCTCGCCACGCACCTGCTGTGCGGTAACCGGGCCCTGCCCCTGGACCAACCGGTCAGTATCCGGCTTGGCGAGAGCGAGCCGCAAATGAGCAGCGAGTGGGACGAAGATGCGGCACTCACCGTGGTCATTCGGGACCGCACGCTCGAGACCCTTCAACGCTCCGCAGACGTGTCGCTGCCGCAGAACTGCCTTCCGGGCGAATCGATCCGGATTGGCGGCCATGAACTCAGACTGATCCGCGTGGGCAATGATTAAAAAACGCAAAATCACAGCTTTCAGCCTGTCCTTCCTGGACATCATGGCCTGTGGTTTCGGCGCGGTGACTTTGCTGTTCCTGATCCTGCGCCACAACGTGGTCGAGGAAGTCGTGCCCGACGCGAAACTGGCCGCCGAGGTGGAAATGCTGCAGCAGGACGTCCGGCAAGCCAGTGAGGAACGGACCCTGCTTCTGAACAGCATCGAGGAACTGGAGCTGCAGCTGGTCGATGTCCAGGGCCTCAGTGAGCGCTACCTGACCGATCTCGTGGAAGTGGAAGAGAGCATCCAGTCCGACCCCGAGGAACAGATCGCCATGCTCCGCCGGACGGTCGAAGAACTGGAGCGCGAAACGGCCAAGATGGAGGAAGTTGAATTCGGCGACAAGGTCCGCGAATTCGTCGGCGAAGGCAACCGCCAATACCTGACCGGCCTGGTGCTGGGCGGTGAACGGGTCATGATCATGGTTGACGGTTCTGCGAGCATGCTGGCGGACACGGTAGTGAATGCCGTCCGCCGCCGTAACATGGAGCCTGAAAAACGCGTCGAATCACCCAAGTGGCAATGGACGGTGCGCACCGTTGAATGGCTGCTGGCCCAACTACCGCCGAGCAGCCGTTTCCAGGTCTATATCTTCAATACGGAGCCGGTCGCGGCCCTGGCCGGCAGCGAGGGTGAATGGCTGGATGCCGCCGATTCGCTGGCGCTGGAGGATACCGTTGAGGGCCTCAAGGAGTTCGCGCCCGAGGGCGGCACCAGTCTTGAAAACGTGATCAGCGCCCTCGAGGACTTCGAGGAAAAACCGGACAACCTGTTCCTGTTGACCGACGGCCTGCCCACCCAGGGCAAGGACCCTCCGCGCTCCGCCATGGTTAGCGGCGAACAGCGCAGGCGTCATTTCCTCAGCGCGGTAGGCCAGCTTCCGATTGGCATCCCCGTGAACACCATCCTGTTCCCGATGGAAGGCGACCCGGAAGCAGCAGCGATGTTCTGGCAGTTCGCGATGACCACCAAGGGTTCCTTCCTGACCCCCTCGAGGGACTGGCCATGATCAAGAAACGTCGCGGCAGCACGGAAGTCAGCGTGTCTTTCCTGGACATCATCAGCTGTGGGTTCGGGGCCATCGTGTTGCTGCTGATTATTGCCCCGGTGGGTGATCCTGTCGCCCTGAAGGAGGCCGAACAGGGCCTGCAGCAAATTGTGCGCGAACTGACCACGGAGCTGTTCGATACACGGGGCGAAGCCGTGGTCCTGAACGACAGGTTGAAGTCGCGCAGAGAACAGTTGTCTGAGCTGGAAGAACGCGTGGCGCGCCTCAAGGCCCAACTAGCCGCCGTCGACAAGCAGTCCAATGAGATTGCACAGTCCCGAATCGTAGAGGAAGAACAGCTCAGGCTGGCGCTCCAGGTATTGACCGAAGAGATGGAGCGCCTGGCTCCGCAGAGCAGCGTAAGTGATCAGCTGGTCGGCGGTCTGCCCGTGGACAGCGAATACATCATCTTCGTCATCGACACCTCGGGCAGTATGCAAATGGCTGCCTGGCGCCGGTTGCAAAAGGAGATGATCCACATCCTGGACATGTATCCCGCCGTGAAGGGTATCCAGGTGATGAACGACATGGGGCAATACATGTTCGGTGACACCCGCAGGGCCTGGATGAAAGACAATCCCCAGACCAGGCGGCGGATCATCAGGGAACTCAATTCCTGGGCGCCGTTCAGCAATTCCAGCCCCGTGGAAGGGATAACCAAGGCCATCCAGACCTTTTATCGCAAGGATCGCAAGATCAGCATCTATACCCTGGGCGACGATTTTTCCGGGCGCTCGATCCGCGCTGTAGTCAAGGTCGTGGACGACCTCAACCAGGCGCACAAGGGGACGGACCGGCTGGTACGGGTCCATGCTATCGGCTTCCCGGTGCACTTTGTCCCCGGGCGAACCCCCAGCGAAGCGGCCATCAAGTTTGCGGCGCTGATGCGTGAGCTGAGCTACAACAACGGCGGCACCTTCATCGGCCTGACCGGCCTGGAGCCGTGACATCATGAGGCGTGATTCTGGTTACATGGGTCGTGGCAGAAATTTCCACCTGTACCTAATGGCCCTGGTCATAGCGGGGTCGGCACTGCTGTCCGGCTGCGCCAAGAACCACAAGGTGAAGAGCGATTTTCCCGACATGGTCGTAGAGCCGGTCGACCTGCGGGTCGTGCTGGTGATGAACAATGATTTCCGGACCTACACCGCAAAACCAAACAAGAAGGACCGGATCCAGCTTGGGCAGGCCCAGACAGATGCACTGACCAATGCCTTCAAGGGCCTGTTCACACAGGTAGATGTCGTGTACTCGTGGCAGCGTGGAGGGCCGGATGCCGACCTGGTGATCACGCCGGCAGTTCGTGAAGTTCAGCTTTCCTCCCCGTCAGATTCTTATCAGACTGTGTTCGAGGTGTGGATCAAGTACAGCCTGAATATTTCAACCGCCGACGGTGTGCCGATCGACAGCTGGTTTCTGCCCGCTTACGGCAAGACCCCCTACTCTTACCTGTTTTCCCGCAGCAAGGCCATCGAGGAAGCCACCATTATGGCCTTGCGTGACACAGGCGCCAAGCTGATGCTGGACTTTTTCAGGATTCCGGCAATCAACGGGTGGCTGCAGCAACATCTTGCGGCGAACGAGCAACGATGATGCGCACGGCGATCATATTGCTGCTGGCGATTACCTTGCTGGAGGGGTGCGGCTCCACGACGACCGTTGACGACTACCGGCCCACGGCCGAGCCGATGGATATCGGGACGGGAGACAAGGTGGCGGTGCTGGGCCGGCGCGATGCCGGGCACTATGAGACCGACCGCGATTTCATCAACTGCCTGGGCAACCGGCTGTCCAAATCGAATTTCGAGGTCATGATGGAGGAGTCTTTCGTTGATGCTCTCTATCCCTGGTTCGAACCAAGGACTGCGCCGAAGCACCTCAATCGCCTCAAGAAAATCATGCAGATACCGACGGTGCAGGAAAAGATCCGGAGCGAAAAAATCAGCTACCTGGTCTGGCTGGACGGTGAGGTGGAGTCGCATGACATGAGCGGCGCAATGCACTGCGGTCTTGGCCCTTACGCGATTGGCTGCTTTGGCTACACCTCCTGGGACAAGGTCGTCACCTTCGAAGCCATCGTCTGGAACCTCCAGGACCTGACCGAAGAAGCACGCATCCGGGTAGACTCCGAGGGTACCTCCTACGTGATCGGTATTGTCGCACCCATCCCCTTGCTGACCCGGGTTGAAAGTGAAGCCTGCGTCGGGCTGGGGAACCAGTTGCTTTCCTATTTCACGCAGGAGGTGGAGTGAGTTGCGGTTCTTATCCTGCACAGCCATCGTGACCGCCCTTCTTGTCTTCGCCGCACCTGCGTTCAGCGCGTCGAACGCCGAGAAGATGTATGCGGAAATGATGGCGTCCATTGGCCCATACCAAGACCCGGAACTGACCGCTTACGTTGAAGGCCTGGTGAATGAAATCGTCTCGGTTTCCGAAATGTCTGGTGAAAAATTCACTTTCACTCTGCTCGATGCACCCGACATCAACGCCTTCGCCACCGCGGACAATTACGTTTACATCAATCGCGGCTTGCTCAACTACATTCGCAACGAGGCGCAACTGGTGTCGGTGCTGGCCCACGAAGTGGGTCATATCACCCAGAGTCATGTCGATCTGATGCCGATGGCGGCCGGCACCGCCCGTTTCCTGGCACAACTGGCCGGCATGCTATCCGGCGCCAACGAAGCATACGAAGCCGGCATGGCCTACGCAAACTCACTGCTGAAGGGACACGGCCGCGATAACGAACTCGATGCGGACGAAGCAGCGGCCCGCTACATGGCGAAACTTGGCTATGATCCGGAAGAGATGCTGCAGATGCTCAGCACCATGAAGGATCTCGAACTCATGATGAAGGATCGCGCTGCGCAGGGAGGAGCGCCGCGAAGGTCCTATCACGGACTATTCGCCTCCCATCCCCGAAACGACATGCGTTTGCGCAGTGCCGTCAGCAAATCAAAAACGATCGAGTCGTCCGCTACCCGCGATTCGGGCGCGGTGCGTTACCGCCAAATGACAGAAGGGCTGGTCTGGGGCGAGAACTTCAAGGAGAAGGACCCTAAGCCGGAGCGCTACTCCGACATGTCACTGCGCATTCGCTTCGACTTTCCCGACGGCTGGACACACCTTGGAAACTTACAGAAAAAGAGCGTTGTCGGTAAACCTGAAGGCGGTGACGCCCGCCTGAGCATGACACCCAACCCGCGCACGCCGCAGACTCCCGAGGAGTATCTCTACAATTACCTGGATATTTCACAGCTGAGGGACGGACAGGAAATCAAGCCTGCGCGCCTCAAGGGCTACACCGGCGTACTCCCCGGAGAGAACGGCGACCCGGACCAACGCATCGCGGTGGTCTTCTACAAGCTCAATGCCTACCTGTTCACCGGTGAGGTGGAAGACCAGGCGTCGTTCGAAGAATTTGACCAGAAGTTTCTTGAATCCATCGACACCTTCCGGCCCGTTTCAAATCGCGAAATTTCAGGCCAGAAGCCAAAGACCATTCATTACGTGAAAGCCACAGCCACGACCACCTTCGACCGGTTGGGCCAGCACCTTAAGCTAACCCCGTATGAGGTTCAGGACCTGCGCCTGATCAACGGCTATTACCCCACCGGCGAACCGCGCCCCGGCGAATGGATCCGGATTTTCAGACAGGAGCAGTGACACCCATGATCATTTCATTACCCAGACTGGCTACAGCGGCTTTCGCGCTGATCCTGGCAGTGCCCGCCGGCGCCAGGGATCCACTGCAGGGTTACGAGCAGGTAGAGCCGGTCGCCGTGCTGGAAACACCGGCACCCGGCAAGACGTCCCATCCGGCCGGGCAAGTGGAACGCGGCAGGTACCTGGTAACACTGCTGGGCTGCGGCAGTTGCCATACCGACGGCGCCCTGCTGGGCAACCCGGATCTGGAGCGCTTGCTGGCTGGTTCATCAATCGGCATTGCGACCTCCAATCCGCTGGAACAACCTGATCCGGGGATCGTTTACCCGTCCAACCTCACACCAGATCCGAAAACCGGCCTGGGGCGCTGGTCGCAGCAAGAGATCATGTCCTTGCTGCTATCGGGTACGGACAATCACGGCGCCAGGATCCTGCCGGTCATGCCCTGGATGAACTACAGAGAGCTACAGTCGGAGGACGCCGCTGCCATTGCGATGTACCTGCATAGCCTGCCGCCGGTAAAACACCGGGTTCCGAAAAACGTCGAGCCGGGCCAGAGGGCGACCGCGCCATTCGTCCATTTCGGGGTCTATCGCGCACGACCATGAATTGCTTGCGAAAGAAACACGGCAAAGCGTGGGTCTTATAAGCAATCGCAGCTTTCCCGGGTGTCCAAACATGCTGAAAATCGTATTCCCGACTCTTCTCGGATTATCCTGGCTCTTTCCGGTATATGCCCAGGATGATTTTTCTCCCGGTTACCGTGCAAGCTACAAGGTGACATTCGAAGCGGACTGGAGCGAGGAGACCCACCCACAGGATTTCCCTTCGAACCCTCATTTTTCAGGCCTGGTAGGCGCCACACACAACCAGGATGCCCATATATGGAAGTCCGGTGAGCTTGCGACACCCGGCATTCAGTCAATGGCGGAAACAGGCGCGAAAAGCACTCTGCTGAATGAAGTTGATGAACTGATTGCAGCTGGAACCGCGGGGGCTGCGCTTTCCGGGCGCGGACTCGGGGTTTCACCCGGGGTCGTGAGTCTGGACTTTGAGATCAGCCAGCCGTTCCCGCTGGTGTCATTGACGTCCATGATCGCACCCAGCCCCGACTGGTTTGTGGGCGTGGACAGCCTGAGCTTGCGCTCCGGCGGCCGCTGGCTGAACGAGGTAGTCGTCGAACTTCCGCCCTACGATGCGGGGACCGACAGCGGCCTAACGTATAACTCGGCCAACCAGTCGACCAATCCACCGGTGCCCATTTTCATGATTGACCAGGGCCCCGTGGGCAACGGTGTACCTCTTGGCCGGTTTCGCTTTGAACTGATGGATACGCAGGGCCTGTTCCCCATTTCCGGCTACCAGAGCGGTTGGTATTACGTTCCGTCACGGAGCGGTGAGGGAATCAACTTCAACGTGGCTCAAAACGGGGAACGCCTGTTTATTTCAGTCGCCTGGTTTACGTATTCCATGGGTGAGCAGATGTGGCTGATCGGCAGCGTGGATATCAACGAGGGCGATGAGACGGCAACGGTAGAAGTGTACAGGACGTCCGGAACCGGTTTCGGTGATGCCTTCAATGCCGATGATGTGCTGCTGGACCTGTGGGGTACCCTGGCGGTGTCCGTTCCCGACTGTGGCCTGTTGTTCCTGGAGTGGGACGGCGGCGTAGAATTCGGCACCGGGGAGTTGCTGATGGAGCAACTGGTGAATGTTGCAGGACTGGAGTGCGAATAATCAGCTTTTGAAAATCTTTACGCCTGTCGCAACGATGGAATAACTGAAATCTTCAGCATTCACTTTGCCACTTTCACCCAGGTCGTCAGCGTAATGCTCCGCTTCGGCTTCGCTCACGGGCTGGCGGCTGAAGACACCGAACAGAGTGGCTTGCTTGCCGCCGGAATCCGATGGGATGAAGAAGCTGTAGTCTTTGAACGTAATGCGGGCGGTTGCCACCCCATCAGTAGCCACGAAGAAGCAACCCTTTTTCTGGCAAACCTTGGCGATGCGGGTGTGGACCAAAACGCTGCCGCCCAGGTGCTGGTCGCTATTCTCTACAAGTTCAACCAGGCTGAGTGGTTCTCCGGGTTCGGGAAACCGCTCGCCGTAAAGTTCATAACCGCTCGTGGTTTCGACGGGGTCGGATAACTGCACAACTCCCTTCTCTGCAGCCTGAAGCGATGCGGCCGGGAGCAGGACTGCAACAGCTACGCAGAAGATGAAGCGGCTTGAACAGGAAATTTTCATGATCCCGAATTCCTTTTTTTGGCTGTATATATCGCGGATGCAAACTATCTTAGAATAATTCGGCATAGTTGGACATGTTGATTTCAACTGGGGAAAACCGCATGTTTTCAATGTCAAAGCAAAAGCAAGCCTTTGGACTGAGTTGCCACCCTGCTGTCCTTCTGGCGTATTCGACCGGTGGCCGGCATGCTCCTAGTTCCCTACCTGCTGTGGGTCAGTTTTGCGGCCGCACTCAACTATGCCCTGTGGCAGCTCAATCCCCAGATTCTGGGTTAGCGAATTAATGAACAACCTGTTTGAACCCTTGAGCTTCAAGCACGGCGCCACGATGAAAAACCGCTTCATGCTGGCGCCGATGACCAATCTGCAAAGCTTTGATGACGGACGCCTTTCCGACGAGGAATTCCGCTGGCTGACCCTACGGGCAAAAGGCGGGTTCGGCCTGACCATGACCTGCGCCTCGCATGTGCAGGCCGTGGGCAAAGGATTTCCAGGGCAACTGGGCTGTTTCTCCGATGATCATGTTGCGGGGCTTTCGCGGCTGGCTTTGGCGATCAGGGCAGAAGAAAGCCTGGCCGTTATCCAGTTACACCATGCGGGCATGCGGTCGCCGGCGGACCTGGTCGGCGGCCAGCCAGTGTGTCCTTCCGACAACGAAGAAACCGGGGCGCGCGCCCTTACCCTCGAAGAGGTCGGGCAACTCAGGGAAGATTTTGTGACCGCCGCCCAACGGGCTGAAAAGGCGGGATTCGACGGCGTGGAAATTCACGGTGCGCATGGCTACATCCTCAGCCAGTTCCTGAGCCCCGTCATCAACCAGCGAAACGACAGGTACGGCGGCTCGCTGGAGAATCGCGCGCGTATAGTCTTTGAAATTATCGAGGCTGTCCGTGATCGTTGCCGTCCCGGATTTCTGCTGGGCGTGAGACTTTCGCCCGAGCGATTCGATCTGAAACTCGGCGAGATGATTGAGCTGTCCAGGCGCCTGATGGCAGAAGGCGCCATCGACTTTCTCGATGTTTCCCTGTGGGATGTATTCAAGGAACCGGTCGAGGAACGGTTCCAGGGCCGGTCCCTGTTCAGCTACTTCGCAGAACTGGACCGGGGTGAAGTACGGCTGGGAATTGCCGGCAAAATTCATACCCCTCATGATGCGAGGAAGTGCCTCGAAGACAGCGCAGATTTCATCCTGTTGGGGCGTGCGGCGATCCTGCATCATGATTTCCCCTTGCAGGTATTGGCTAATCCCGATTTTGAACCGGTGGATATCCCGGTGAGCCCGGAATACCTGCACTCACAAGGGCTAAGCGATGCTTTCGTGACCTACATGTCCCGCTGGACTGGATTTGTAACGCACGAGCATTAGGTTCTGGGCTACAAAGCAAGTTCGACGATCATGTTGATCAACTCTTCCCTGGAAATCACGTTGTCGTGATTGGCGTCGAAGTGGTTGAAGAGGTCGCTGCTGAAACTCATCCCCTTGTGGTGCAACAGGCTTTCGGCAAGCGCAATGAACTCGCGCCTGGAGATGACGCCGTCCTTGTTCTCGTCAAAAATATCAAATAGCTCTGCAACCATCTGTTCGGTATCCATTTGCCAAGTTTAACCCATCCGAAGTTGGGTTTTGAATCCCGTGACTGGATCTTTAAAAACCGTGATTCCTGCAACTTTCGAATCGCTGACTATACTGAAAAGAAGCAGGGTGAATGACCCATCCATCAATTGCCTTCCAGACAGGGGGAAGTATGAAATTTGCTTCAAAGGTTACGCTACTCATCTTCGTTCTGATGCTGACTGACCGTGTTTACGCGCAGCTTATGATTATGGATGTCACCGTGGGTCCTGGCGCCGGGCAGCAAATCGTCGACGGAGTTGCCAACCTGGGACCGAATGGTCAACTATGGATCAACATTGATCTCGGTCCCAATAATGAATTCACGGTGTTCTTCAACAACGTGAACACGGTCAATACCGATGAGGTGCTTAAACTTTCCGGCAACCAGTTGGTAACCATTGTCGCCAGCCCGCAGGCAGTGGCTGCCGGCCAGCAGATTTTCTTCAACGGCGTCAGTGCGCCCGGGCGCTTCGCCACGCTGATGGATGACTCAGCCTTCGG
>CAJIAU010000310.1_pt1 | contig 27672 bp, 24 predicted proteins | sample 9199171 | NCBI WGS metagenome assembly CAJIAU01 (sample SAMEA7708280, study PRJEB35096) | sediment metagenome | biome: marine neritic benthic zone biome [ENVO:01000025]; feature: sediment [ENVO:00002007]; material: shallow marine sediment [ENVO:03000034] sea grass bed [ENVO_01000059] ...
ACCTCCGGCAGTCTGCATTGAACAAAGTTGCGAAGGGAATCACCGACCTGATTGAAATTAACCGTGTAACCAAGGACTAGGTTATGGCAACAACTCAAATACAACCAACCGTCTTTCTCTGGCAGGGCAGAGATAAACGTGGCACCAAGCTAAAAGGACAGCAGATTGCCACTACACCCAATCTTGTCCGGGCAGAACTGCGCAGGCAGGGCATCAATCCGATCAGCGTGAAGAAAAAGCCGAAGCCGCTCTTCGGTGGCGCCGGCAGCCGGATCAGCTCGAAGGACATCGCCGTTTTCAGCCGGCAGCTGGCAACCATGCTCAAGTCGGGTGTACCCCTGGTCACTGCGTTCCAGATCATTTCGGGTGGTATCAAGAACCCACGCATGCGTACGATGGTGGACAAAATCCGGGCAGAAGTGGAAAGCGGCAGTTCGCTTTACGAGGCGCTCCAACAACACCCCGTGCAATTCGATGAACTCTATACCAACCTGGTAAAAGCAGGCGAGAGCGCGGGCGTACTGGACACCATCCTTGATGATGTCGCTACGCACAAGGAGCGTATCGAAAGCATCAAGGGAAAAATCAAAAAGGCGCTTTACTATCCGGCGGCGGTCATTGCCGTGGCCATAATCGTTTCCTCGATCCTGCTGATTTACGTGATTCCGCAGTTCGAAGGTATTTTCCAGAGTTTTGGCGCGGACCTGCCGGCCTTTACCAAGATGGTCGTGAATGCTTCAAACTTCATGCGGTCAAACGGTTTGTGGCTTCTGATCGGCGTAGTGGGTTCGATCGTTGCCCTGATCATGGCCAAGAAACGGTCGCAGAAATTTGCCCATTGGATTGACAGGACCTCACTAAAAATTCCCATTGTTGGGACGATCCTGGAACAGGCCGCCATCGCTCGTTTCTGCCGTACACTGGCTATTACGTTCGCAGCAGGCGTTCCACTGGTGGATGCGCTGAAAATTGTATCCGGGGCCACTGGCAACCGGGTATTCGACCTGGCAGCCGCCAAGATAAGGGAAGACGTAGCTGTCGGTCATCAGCTTCAGATGGCCATGCAGCAGGTTGGTGTTTTCCCCAACATGGTTATCCAGATGGCCGCTATCGGTGAAGAGGCTGGCTCACTTGATGAAATGCTGATCAAGGTGGCCGAGGCCTACGAAGAGGAAGTCAGTAACGCGGTGGATGCACTCAGCAGCTTGCTCGAGCCGTTGATCATCGTGTTCATCGGCGTCATCGTCGGTACCATGGTGATCGCAATGTATCTGCCCATCTTCAAGATGGCAGCGGTTATTTAGCCAACAGAGCATTTCGCTTTATGTTGGAAACGTTTATTGAGTCCGCACCCCTGCTCTATGCAGGGGTGTTTCTTTTTGGGGCCATCATCGGCAGTTTCCTGAACGTCGTGATACTCCGGGTACCACCGTTACTGGAATACGATTGGCGCTGCCAATGCCGTGAACTGCTTGAGCTGGAGCCGCAGGATTCGGAAAAACCAGGCGGTATCGTGATGGCGCGCTCGCATTGCCCCAAATGCGGTCATGGCATCAGGGCATTTGAAAATATACCGCTTGTTTCTTACCTGTTGCTGGGTGGAAAATGCTCCGCCTGTAAAACCAGGATCTCTGTGCGGTACCCTCTTGTCGAGTTGCTTACCGCCGTCATGTTCGTCGTCACGGTCTGGCATTTTGGACCGACCCTTCAGGGCCTGACAGCCCTGGCACTCACCGCGTTTCTCATCGCAATGGCCGGTATCGACATCGACCACCAGTTGTTGCCCGATAACATGACGATCCCGCTGATGTGGGGCGGTATCCTGATCAGCTTCTGGTCCATACATACTGACCTTGTTTCAAGCGTTGCGGGCGCCTTCGCCGGTTACCTTGTGCTTTGGAGTATCTACCACCTGTTTCGCCTGCTGACGGGAAAAGAAGGAATGGGCTACGGAGACTTCAAACTGCTTGCCGCCCTGGGTGCCTGGATGGGTTGGCAGATGCTGCCGCTGGTCATCCTGCTGTCTTCCGTGGTGGGTGCAGTAGTTGGCCTGGTACTGATGGGAACAGGTAAATTGCAGAGGGACAAACCCATGCCTTTCGGTCCGTTTATCGCCGCTGCCGGCTGGATAGCGCTGATCTGGGGTGAAAGGATTCTCAATTTCTACACGCGGTCTGGCGGTTTCGGCTAGACACCGCCGATGACCAGGCGCGTCTTCACGGTTGTTTTGACAGGCGGAATCGCCTCGGGAAAAACGGCTGTTTCAGATGGATTCAGGCAACTTGGCGTACCGGTCATCGATACCGATGTAATCGCCAGGCAATTGGTGGAACCCGGGCAGCCCGCCCTGGAAAAAATCGCGGGCCTTTTCGGGCCTGGAGTACTTGAAACCTCGGGAGCGCTCGACCGCAAGAAAATGCGCGAGGTCATTTTTTCCGATCGTGACAAGAAGGAAAAACTCGAAAACCTGCTGCATCCGCTGATCGGTGAGGAAGTACTGAAACGCCTGGAACAGGTATCCGCCCCCTACTGCATCCTGGTTGTTCCGCTGTTCACTGAATCAGGGTCTTACCGCTGGGTTGATCGCGTTTTACTGGTGGATGTCAGTGAGGAAGAGCAGATCCGGCGGGTCATGCGCAGGGACCATGTCAGCAAGGAACAGGCCGCGTCCATTCTGAAAGCGCAGGCCAGCCGGGCGCAACGCGCTGCCCTGGCCGACGATATTATTGACAACAGAGGAACACTTGGTGAATTGGAGGGCAAAATTGACGCCCTCCACAAAAAATACTCAAGCCTGGGATCAGCTTAGCTTGCCGTGACAGTGCTTGTACTTTTTGCCTGAACCGCAGGGACAGGCCTCGTTCCTTCCCACTTTGCGGCCTTCCCTGACAAATGTCTCCGGAGCGATCTCGGCGCCCTGGCTGGCCGCGCCGGCCTGGTCATGCCGGTATTCCATCTCGGATTCCTGGCGGCGTTGCGCATCGACCGCTTCGACATCCTCTTCGGCCTGAACCTGAACACGGGCGAGGATCCTGACGACTTCGTGCTTGATGTTGTCAAGCAGTGAAGTAAACATTTCGTAGGATTCCCTCTTGTATTCCTGCATCGGCTGCTTCTGTGCATAACCGCGCAGTCCGATACCCTGCCGCAGGTAGTCCATGCTGGCCAGGTGGTCCTTCCATTGCTGGTCCAGGACATTCAGCATCAGCGCTTTCTCGAAGTGACGCATCACTTCCTCGCCCGTCATCTCTTCCTTTGCATGGAAATGCTGATCGACCTCGTCCACGATGCGGCCACGAAGCACTTCCTCGTGAATGTTCTCATCCTTTTCCAGCCATTCGGAAACAGGCACGTTCACACCGAACTCTCCACTGAGGGCATTTTCAAGCGCGGGAACCTCCCACTGTTCGTCGATGCTGCCCGGTGGAACGAATCGACTGACCACGTCGTTGAAGACATCATGGCGCATTTCAACGATGGTGTCGGCAATCTCATCCGCTTCCATCAGTTCATTGCGTTGCTGATAAATGACCCGGCGCTGATCATTAGCCACATCGTCGTAATCCAGCAGATGCTTACGGACGTCGAAATTGTGAGCCTCGACCTTGCGTTGGGCGTTCTCTATTGCCCGGTTCAGCATGCCCGCTTCAATCGCCTCGTCTTCCTTCATGCCGAATCTCTGCATCAGCATGGACATGCGATCCGAAGCGAAAATACGCATCAGGTTGTCTTCAAGAGACAGGTAAAACCGGGATGAACCCGGGTCGCCCTGGCGGCCTGACCGGCCCCTGAGCTGGTTATCGATACGGCGGGATTCATGCCGCTCGGTACCGATAATGTGCAGACCCCCGGAATCCACCACCTGCTCATGGCGTTTCTGCCATTCCTGCTTCACTTTTTCTCTTTTATTTTCGTCCGCGTCCTCACCCAGCGCGTCCAGTTCCGCTGCCAGGCTGCCGCCCAGCACGATATCCGTGCCGCGGCCCGCCATGTTGGTAGCGATGGTTACCGCACTCGGCCGGCCGGCATTGGCCACGATTGCAGCTTCGCGCTCGTGCTGCTTGGCGTTCAACACCTCGTGCCTGATTTTCTTCTTCTTGAGCATACCGGCGAGCAACTCGGATGTTTCGATGGACGTGGTGCCGACCAACACAGGCTGTCCGCGCTTTGCGCAATCCTTGATATCGTCGATGATGGCGCCGAACTTGCCTTCGGCCTTGAGAAATACGAGATCATCCTTGTCATCACGGATCATCGGCATTGCGGTGGGAATAACCACCACTTCAAGGCCGTAAATGGACTGGAATTCGTAAGCCTCCGTGTCAGCCGTGCCGGTCATGCCGGACAGCTTTTCATAGAGCCTGAAGTAATTCTGAAACGTAATTGAAGCCAGCGTCTGGTTTTCCCGCTGAATGGGAACGCCTTCTTTGGCCTCGATGGCCTGGTGCAAGCCTTCGGACCAGCGGCGGCCAGCCAGGGTGCGGCCGGTAAATTCGTCGACAATGACGACTTCCCCGTCCTTGATAATGTAATCCACGTCCTTGTTGAACAGGTGATGGGCTCTCAAACCGGCATTCAGGTGATGAACCAGGTTCAGGTTCTGCGCGTTGTACAGGCTGTCTTCCGCCTTCAGCAAGCCCGATTTGACCATCAGCTCTTCGACATGAGCCATGCCGTCTTCGGTAAGGTAGACCTGTTTCTGTTTTTCATCGATGGTGAAGTCGCCTTCACCAAATTCGTTCTCTTCTTCGTTGACCATTTCAGCCGGTTTCAGGTTAGGAATCAGCTGGTTGATCCGCACATACAGCTGCGGCGTTTCATCGGCAGGGCCGGAAATGATCAACGGGGTTCTCGCTTCATCGATCAGGATCGAGTCGACTTCATCCACAATCGCGAAATATCGATCCCTCTGAACCTTCTGGTCGGTTGAGAACGCCATGTTGTCGCGAAGGTAATCGAAGCCGAGCTCGTTGTTGGTCGCATAAACGACGTCGCAGGCATACGCTGCGCGTTTGGCAGCCTGGGTCATCCCGGGAATCGCCACGCCGACCGTCAGGCCAACCGCTTCGTAAATCGGCTTCATCCACTCAGCATCCCGGCGCGCCAGGTAATCATTGACCGTCACGACGTGAGCACTTTTGCCGGTAAGGGTATTGAGATAGACAGCCAGCGTCGCCATCAGGGTTTTACCTTCACCGGTTTTCATTTCAGCAATCTGTCCCTGGTGAAGGACCATGCCGCCAATCAGCTGAACATCGTAATGCCGCAGCCCCATGCTTCTCAAGGAAGCTTCCCGCACCACCGCGAAGGCTTCCGGAAGGAGTGCATCCAGCGACTCTCCATCCTCGTGCCGTTGACGAAATTCGATCGTTTTTGATTTCAGTTCATCATCGGACAGGGCTTGCATGGACTCTTCCAGGCCATTGATCTTAATGACCGTTTTGCCCATTTTCTTGACCAGCCGATCGTTCCGGCTGCCCACCATTTTTGTAATCAGCTTATTGAGCATCTGAAAGGATATCTTTGTGATTTTGCGCCGTTTGCTATCTGGGGTCGATCAGGCGCAGTTGCAAGACAATGAGAGTGAACAGGGTGTTTTACCGGAGGTTGCTTACAAAGCGGCCCGGATTGACCTGGTGGCCGTCTTTCAGAACTTCAAAATGGACATGGGGAGCGGATGCCCTGCCGGTGCTGCCCATTTTTGCAATCACCTGGCCGGGATTGACATGTTCACCTGCTTTTACGACCAATTCGTCACTGTGGGCATAGCGGGTCAAATAGCCGTTTCCATGATCGATTTCAACCGTTTTTCCATAACCGTTGCGATTTGCCGCCCAGACGACGACGCCGCTCGCCACACTCAAAACATCGGTTCCCCGGACACCGGCAAAATCGAGGCCATTGTGTTTTTCACGCTGTCCGGTAAACGGGTCGTTTCGCTCGCCAAACCGGGATGAAATCCACCCTTTTCTGACCGGCCAACCGGTCGGCGTCAGATCACTCTCGAGCTGCCGGTTTGCCATCAGGAACTGCAGGGTGTCCAACTGCGAAGCCTGCCGCCGGAGTTTTTCGCCCAGAACACTGATCGCCAGGCCGAGTTCTTTCTCATCCGCCGGCCCGACGGCTTCATAGTCACCCGGACCACCCATCGGTGGCGGCTTACCGAAATCAAACTCGTCCAGCGTTAGCTGGCCCATATGAGCCAGGCGTTCGCCGAGCGCATCGAGCCGCGTGGAAGCGGCCTGCAATTCGGCAAGCCTGGCAGCCAGTGCATTGACATTCTGCTGATTGCTTGAACGCAGGCGATCCACTATTCCCTGCTGCAGGTGAATTTGGGTTTGCAATACCCGGACCTGCTCCGCCAGTTCGACAGGTGCCCCTGCCGTGCTGCGCCCAAGCATGAATATGAGCACGCCACAGCAAACCGCAGCCGCAACCCCCAAGGGGCGTCTGAAATCAGCCAGTCTGCCTGCCCGTCGGGCGCTTGCAAGACTGGTAATCAGCGCTGTTGCTGAAGTACGCTTCATATATGGCTCGCAATCCTCAGTCCGGTAAAAAGGTCTTTCGCGTTTCCGAAGTCATCACGGACCACGGAACCTCGCTTGGGAAACTGTTGCAGCGGGCCAACCTCCTGATCAAGGTTGAACACATCATCTCGGAAAACCTTGATTCCGCGATGGCTGAACATTTCCAGGTAGGCGCCATCCGGCAAAACAGGCTCATCCTGATTTCGCCATCAGCATCCTGGGCTACCAAGCTTCGCATGGAAGCCCCGGGAATCCTCAGGTCCCTGCATTCAAGCGGCTACACACAGATCGAACATGTCGATATTCGTGTAGCCCCTCTTGTCGAACAGCGTGAAACGCCCCGTAAGCGCAGGAAATTATCTCCCGCCGCCCAACAAGCCCTCGAACAAATGGCCCGATTAGAGGGCGATAGCGAGGACTGACGAAGGCCGAAATACCCATCTCGACCACACGGACGGCGGATAATAGCAGAATTCGCCCGAATTGTCCTGAGTTAAGCCAGGAAACCGGAATTCAAGTCAGCGAAGCCGCCTTCCACAGAGGAGCTGTGGGAGTAGGGAAGCGAAACTCTTTAGTGTGAGCCGGTTGGCGTCAGCCAGAGGCGAACCCAATCATGCAGTCGAGCGAAGCCGCCTTCCACAGCGGAGCTGTGGGAGCAGGGAAGCAAGACACTTTAAGCGTGGGCCGGGTGGGCGTAGGAGACCGGAATAGCCTCGGAATCGTCGAAAGTCACCTCTTCCCATGCCGATGGCTGTTCGAGCAGTTCCCTCAGCAGCAGGTTATTGAGTTCATGTCCGGATTTATAGCCTGAAAACGCCCCGATCAGGCCATGACCCAGCAGATAGAGGTCACCAATTGCGTCCAGCACCTTGTGCTTGACGAACTCGTCTTCGTAACGAAGACCGTCTTCGTTGAGGATACGGTAATCGTCCAGAACGACAGCATTGTCCATGCTGCCGCCCAGCACCAGGTTTCGCTCCCGGAGCATCTCGATATCGCGCATGAAACCGAACGTACGGGCCCTGGCAATTTCCTTGAGATAGGAGGTCGTTGAGAAATCGACCGACGCGAAGGACTGGTGAGAACGGAAAACCGGATGATTGAAATTGATTTTGAATGAGACCCGAAAGCCGTCAAACGGATCAAACCGGGCCCATTTGTCATCCAGGCGGACTTCAACGGGCTCCAGAATACGGATAAATCGTTTGGCCGCGGACTGTTCCTCTATACCAGCCGACTGAATGAGGAAGACAAACGGACCCGCACTGCCGTCCATGATTGGAACTTCGGCATTACTCAGGTCTACGTAGGCATTATCGATACCAAGCCCGGCGAAGGCAGACATCAGGTGCTCAACCGTAGAAACCCGAACACCATTCTGCTCCAGCGATGTATTCATGCTGGTGTCACCCACATGGGTGGCAAACGCCGGAACTTCCATGACCGGGTCCATGTCCGTGCGACGGAATATGATACCGGTGTTAACCGGTGCCGGCCGCAGGGTCATGAAGACTTTTTCACCGGTATGGATTCCTACACCGGTTGCTCGAATGACATTCTTGAGGGTGCGTTGATTTATCATTGTTGGGGCTCCGCAAGGACCTCAAAACCAGCGGCATACTAGCACAATGGCCGCTGGCTTCATAGCCGGAAAATCGGCACAAAGACAACATATGTTGTAATTTAACAACATCTTAACGAGGTCATAACATTTCCGTTACTTAACCCTGTCCGGCAACCGGGAGACACCGGCCTGCACGCAGGCCGGCACGGCGAGTCGGGGTCTCCGGTTGCCGGACTTCCTTGCCAGGAACCGGCGTGTAGGGTGGCTCACGCCAGCGGACCTGCTCAGTCGGCCTGAGTTCGGAGAAATGAAGGGATATCAAGATAATCGATATCCTTCTGCCTCTCGAACAGGTCCTCGTCCCTGGGCTCAGAAACTTCGCTGGAAAAATCCATTTCGATTCCCGTTGCAGCTGATTCATCGGCAGCCATCAGCTCTGGTCTCCCTGTCGTGCCATTGGCCACCAGGCGCATGGGCTGTTCACGGGTCAGTGAACTGCGGATCGGCTCGCCAAGCCCGGTTGCTACCACGGTTACTCGCAAATCATCTCCCAGGTCCGGATCAATCACGGTACCCATGACAACCGTGGCGTCTTCCGATGCAAGGTCAGAAACCGTGCCGCCCACTTCTTCGAATTCCTTCATTGTCAGGTTGGTGCCCGCAGTTATATTGACAAGGATGCCGCAGGCGCCTGAAAGATTGATGTCTTCCAGCAACGGACTGCCGATGGCCGCCTGGGCCGCCATGATGGCGCGGTCATCCCCGGATGCCTGTCCTGCGCCCATCATTGCCATGCCCATCTCCGACATGACGGTCCGGACATCAGCAAAGTCGACATTGATCAGGCCAGGACGGGTAATCAGTTCAGCAATGCCCTGCACAGCACCCTGCAGGACATCGTTGGCCGCCTTGAAGGCATTGAGCAGCAGTGTTTCACCACCCAGTACATCACCCAGTTTCGAATTGGGTATCGTAATGAGCGAATCGACGTGAGCCGCCAGCTCTTCTATTCCCTTCTCGGCGATGTCCATCCTTCGCCTTGCTTCGAAATGAAACGGCTTGGTCACCACCGCCACGGTCAGAATGCCCTGCTCCTTGGCGGCCTGCGCAATGACCGGCGCCGCACCTGTACCCGTGCCGCCGCCCATGCCGGCAGTAATAAACACCATGTCAGCACCCGCCAGCATTTCCATGATGTGATCACGGTCCTCCAGAGCTGCCTGCCGCCCAACTTCGGGATTAGCCCCTGCTCCCAGACCCTTGGTGACACTGGAACCGATCTGCAGGATCGTCTTACCCTTGAATTGCCTCAGTGCCTGCGCATCTGTGTTGGCTGCTATGAACTCGACACCATCGATACTGGCGTCAATCATCTGGGCCACGGCGTTACCGCCGCCGCCACCCACTCCGATGACTTTAATGGTTGCACTTGGTGTGTAATTTTCTACTAATTCGAACATTTCTTCTTCTCCTCTCGCTCGCCGTTATATTTTTTTAAAACTCACCCCGGAACCAACTCCGGACCCGATCAAAAAAAGTATCTCCACTACCAGTCTTCAACAGGGTCTTCCCCGGATCTGCCTGGCTCCCATACAACAACAGCCCCACGCCGGTGGCGTGAATGGCGTTGTTGACTACATCCGAAAGGCCGCTGACATGCCGCGGCGTCGCGAGACGCACCGGCATGTGGAACAGCTCTTCCGCCAACTCTTCGGCACCTTCGATGCGCGAAGCACCGCCGGTCATAACCAGACCGGCGGCAATCATGTTCTCGAATCCGCTACGCCGCAGCTCAGCCTGGATCAACGAGAACAATTCCCGGTACCGCGCCTCGACGACCTGGGCCAGTGTTTGCCTGGCCAGGTGCCGCGAAGTGCGGTCCCCCACGCTCGGAACCTGGATGCTCTCGTCATTGCGAGCCAGCTGCTCCAGTGCGCAGGCGTATTTGATCTTGATGTCTTCCGCATGCTGCGTTGGAGTTCGCAACGCAACAGCAATGTCATTGGTAACCTGGTCTCCCGCGATCGGTATACACGCGGTGTACCTAATTGCTCCATCGGTAAACACGGCGATGTCGGTCGTTCCCGCTCCGATATCGACCAGGCAGACACCCAGGTCTTTCTCGTCATCTGTCAGTACGGCGTAACTTGCGGCCAGTGGCTGCATGATCAGCTCATCCACGGACAAGCCGCAACGTGCAACGCATTTGCCGATATTCTGGGTTGCACTCAGTGCCGCGGTTACCACGTGCACATGGGCCTCGAGACGGACGCCGGCCATGCCGATGGGCTGCCTGATTCCGTCCTGGTTATCGATCACGTACTCCTGGGGCAGCACGTGTAATACTTTCTGGTCTGCCGCCACCGGCACCGCGCGGGCGGCGTCCAGGACCCGGTCAACATCGCCCTCGGACACCTCCTTGTCCTTGATCGCCACCGTTCCATCGGAATTAAGGCTCCTGATGTGGCTTCCCGATATCCCAGCGTAGACTGAATGTATTTCGCAGCCGGCCATCAGCTCCGCCTCTTCCACCGCGCGCTGTATCGCCTGTTCGGTGGAGGCCATGTCAACGACAACCCCCCTGCGCAGCCCGGTCGATGGATGAGAGCCCAGCCCGATCACCTCAACCGCGCCATCAGGCTGGCACTCACCGACGATTGCGACGATTTTCGATGTGCCAACATCCAACCCGACGACCAGTGATTTTTCTGATTTCCTTGTCTTCATTCAGCTATCAGTCCCTTTAGCGTTATCCGCGGGCTGCGGCCACATGACCGCGAAGCCGTTGGTATATCTCAAGTCGACATCCTGGGGCGGGGCAGACTGCTCCAGCATCAGCGAATCCCAGCTTGCAAGCAGGCGCTGAAGCCTTTCCAGTGCAGAATCCCTGCCCAGTTGCACGTGCGTTCCATTGCTCAATTCCATTGACCACGCTCCCCGGGGGTCCAGCCTGATCCCACTGATTTCCAATCCCAGCGGGTCCAGCAATTCGCTGAACTCGGACCATGAACGCAACACGTCATCCAGCCGCTCATCCGGGCCATGCAACCAGGGCAGACCCTGGATCTCGTCAGCTTCCGGAACCGGGAATGCTTCGCCCTGGCGGGAGATCAACTGGCCCCGGTTCCAGTGAGCAACCGGGGTGAACTCCTCGATCGTAACCGTCACCGTGTCGGGCCAGTTTTTCTGCACGTTAACGGCAGAGACCCAGGAAATACGTCCGGCTGCATCACGGAGTTCCTGCATGTCAATGGTAAAAAAGCTTTCGTCTATCAACGGAGAAATTGTTGCGCGCAGTTGTTCAGCGCTGACCCTCTGGAAGTCACCATTGACTTCCAGCCAGCGAATCGGCCAGCGGTCATTCGCCACGATGCCCATGCTGACCCAGACAGCGCCGGCAGCCGCCATAAGAAACAGGGTGATCACCACGAGGATTCCGCTGGCAAAGCCCCGGCTGCCCTGGTAATTGACCTCTTTATACCGGTTCACAGGCTTGTCTCCAGGATCCGCCAGACGAGTTCGTCGAAGCCGATGCCCACCTCGGCCGCCGCCTGTGGGACGAGGCTGTGGTCCGTCATGCCGGGAGTGGTGTTAACCTCCAGAAACCAGGGCCTGCCTTTCTCGTCCATAAGGAAATCCACCCTGCCCCAGCCCGAAGCGCCGAGAATCTTGTAAGCTTTCAGCGACAAAACCTGCAGTTCTGCTTCCAGTTGTGCATCAAGGCCGCAAGGGCAGAAATACTGCGTATCGTCGGATTCATATTTCGCTTCGTAATCATAGAAAGCATTGGCCGTTTCAACCCGGATCAGGGGCAAAGTATTCCGTCCAAGCACACCCGCGAAGTATTCGTCGCCTTCAATTGCGGCTTCGATGATCACGGTGTCGCCGTAACTTCGGGCCAGGTCTGCTGCGGGTTTCAGTTCGTCTTCAGCGTCAACCCTCGATATTCCGATACTGGATCCCAGGCCGGTGGGTTTCACAAACAGCGGCAAACCGAATTTTTCCAGCGCCCGGGCGTAATCATCGTCGTCAGGACCAAAATGATCGAACGGCGGAGTGTTTATTCCAGTCTGAGCCCAGACCCATTTCGAGCGCACCTTGTCCATGGTCAATGCAGATGAAGCAAGACCTGAACCGGTCACCGGGATACCCATCAGTTGCAGGGCGCCCTGCAAGGACCCGTCTTCGCCACCCGGGCCGTGCAGCAGGTTGAACACCCGGTCGACCTCGCCCTTACCGATCGCCTCGAAAAGAGCAAGCGGGCCATCGAAGACCTGGAAGTCAATCCCCTTACGGCCGAGGGCTGCGCCCACTGCCTTGCCCCCGTTGAGTGAGACTTCCCTTTCGGCGCTGTCGCCACCGATCACCAGCCCGACATGGCCAAACCCCGATGGGTGATCCAATCTGAGTGGAGCGAAGCCGGTCATTCCGGTGCCTCCATGCTGAAACCCTCTTCCCGCACGCGCTGCGCCACGTGCCCGATGTTTCCAGCCCCCAGCAGCAGCACCAGGTCACCGTCTTCCAGCATTGCCGGCAATTCACCGGGGATATCGTTTACGTCCGATACCAGGATGGGATTGACCCGGCCCCGAGCCCTGATCGACTGGCACAGCGCTCCGCTGTCTATCCCGTCGATCGCTTCCTCACCCGCCGGGTAGATATCCGTCAGGACCACGACATCCGAGGCGGCCAGCACCTGTGAGAAATCATCGAACAGGTCACGTGTACGGGTGTACCGGTGCGGCTGGAATACCGTGACGATGCGCTTATCTGGCCACCCAGAACGTGCCGCCGATATCGTGGCATCCAGCTCTGAAGGATGATGGCCGTAATCTTCCACCACCATGACTTCACCATTCGGCACAGGGAACTGCCCGACCTCGGCAAACCGGCGGCCGATCCCTTCAAAGGAACGAAGGCTGTCGACGATCGGAGGTAAATCCAACCCCAATTCCCAGGCGATGGCGATGGCGCCCAAGGCGTTGCGCACATTGTGCACACCCGGCAGATTCAGGCTGACTTCAACCGGGCTGTCATGGTTGGGGAGGTGCGCCCTGAAAAACATCATGCGCCCTTCCTGGATCAAGTCAGTGGCACGGACATCCGCTTCCTCCGACAGCCCGTAAGTCACCACGGCCCGCGTCACCGAAGGAATCATCGAGGCGACCTCTTCATCATCGATACACAGGACCGCTGCACCGTAAAATGGAAGGTGGTGGAGAAATTCCAGGAACGCTTTCCTCAGGTTTTCGAAGCTGTGCTCGTAAGTTTCCAGGTGATCACGGTCAATGTTGGTGATCAGGGCAATAACGGGTTGCAGCAGCAGGAAAGAGCCGTCGCTTTCATCTGCCTCTGCCACCAGGTATTCGCCGGCTCCGAGTCGCGCGTTTGAGCCCCAGGCGTTCAACAGGCCACCAATGACGAAAGTGGGATCCATGCCGGCTTCGGCCAGCAGGCTTGCCGTCAGGCTGGTTGTCGTGGTTTTGCCATGAGTGCCAGCAACGGCAATCCCCCGGCGAAAACGCATCAATTCAGCCAGCATTTCTGCCCTTGGGACCACGGGAATCCGCAACTCGCGGGCAGCGCTCAGCTCGGGGTTGTCCTCGGCAACCGCGGTTGAAACCACCAGCACGTCGGCGCCTTTCACCTGTGACGCGCTGTGTCCTTTGAAAACAGTCGCACCCAGCTTTTCCAGGTGCCGGGTAGCGCGGCTTTCCGCCAGGTCGGAACCGGAAACGGTGAAACCCTGGTTGACCAGCACTTCGGCGATGCCGCTCATTCCCGCACCGCCGATGCCAACAAAGTGCACCCTTTTGATCCGTCTCATTGGCCGCAGATGTGAACCGCTGCTTTTCATGCTGCCTGGTACTCCATGCACAAACGCGCAACCCGCTCGGCGGAATCAGGAACGGATGCGGCGCGAGCCCTCTCGGCCATATCCACCAGTTTCTGCCGGTCACTTATGAGGTCTTCAAGCACGCTTGAAAGTGAACGCGCATCAGTATCCGATTCCTGCATCACGACAGCGGCTCCTGATTCGACCAGGAACTCGGCATTGCGGGTCTGGTGATCATCAACCGCGTGGGGAAACGGCACCAGGATCGAGGCGATGCCTGCAGCGGCCAATTCTGAAACCGTCAGGGCGCCCGACCGGCAGATCACGATATCCGCCCACGCGAACGCGGCCGCCATGTCAACAATGAATTCCGTTATTTCAACCGGGTACCCGGGCTCACCATAGGCCTGTTCAGTTTCCTGCTTACGCCCTTTGCCAGCCTGGTGTCTTACTTCGAAAGCCAGGCCTGGCGGCAGCGCCGCCAGCGCTTCGGGAACCAGCAGGTTCAATGCCCGCGCGCCCTGGCTGCCGCCGGTCACCAGGACCCGGATGGCCCCTTCGCGGTCCGCCATGCGAATCGAAGGGCTGGCAAGGTCCACCACGGCTTTGCGCACCGGGTTTCCACAACTGACGGGATCGAGCGATTCATCCCAGGTGCCGGGAAAGGCCTGGAGCACTTTCCTGGCCATTTTCGCCAATACGCGATTGGTCATGCCCGGAACCCTGTTCTGTTCATGAACCAACAAGGGTATGCCGCGCAACCTGGCGGCGAGGCCACCAGGCCCGGCCGCGTAACCTCCAAAACTGACCGCACAGGCCGGGCGGTGCGCACCGAGAAGCCTGAAAGCCTGGAATACTGCACGCAGCAACTTCCAGGGCATGATGATCCAGCGGGCAAGTCCCTTGCCCCTGAGACCGGATATATCAACGACGTCCAGCGGAATACCCGCTTCAGGCACCTTCTGGCATTCCATGCCGCCCCGCGCACCCAGCCACCGCACCGCCACTCCCTGGCCGGTCAGCGAATCCGCTACCGCAAGCCCCGGGAATATGTGGCCACCTGTGCCTCCGGCCATGATCAGTACACCGCGCGAACCGGAACTCATTTCGCCACCCCCGCAGCAGGTTTCTTCTTGCGGCAGTAGACAATATTGTCGCGGTCCATTTCGTACTTGATGCGCAGAACGATTCCGATGGCCACGATTGTCATCAGCATGCTGCTTCCACCGGAGCTGATCAGAGGAAGGGTCAGACCCTTGGTCGGCAGAACGCCAAGATTTACGCCGACACTGACAACCGCCTGCAAGCCGAGCCACAAACCGATGCCATAGGCCACGAATCCCGCGAAAGGCTTATTGTGCCGGTGCGCCATGATGCCAATGATCATGATCCGCGTAACCAGCAGCAGGAACAGCACAAGAACGGCTATCACGCCAAGCAGGCCGAATTCCTCGGCCAACACTGCAAAAATAAAATCAGTATGTGCTTCCGGGAGATAGAAAAGCTTCTGGATGCTGGCGCCAATGCCGACCCCGAACAATTCTCCCCGGCCCACGGCTATCAGCGCCTGGGTCAGCTGAAATCCGCTGGCATAGGGATCAGCCCAGGGATCCATGAAACTGACGATTCGGCGCAGGCGGTACGGCTCCATGGCCGCAAAGGCGAAGGCGGGAAGGGTCAGCATGCCCAGTACGAAAATATGACGCCAGGCTGCGCCCGCCAGCCACACCATTCCGGCCACGATCGCCGTGATCACCGCCGCGCTGCCCATGTCCGGCTGGATCAGCAATATGGCTGAAAGCAGCCCGGCGAAAATCAGCGGCTTGAGCGTGTCAAAAAACCGGGACTGGACAAACTCCGCCTTTCTCGCAAGGTAACCCGCCAGGTAGATGATCACCATCAACTTGACGGCTTCCACCACCTGGAAGTTCACGAAGCCAAGGCGAATCCAGCGGGTGCTGCCGTTTACCGTATGCCCGACGCCGGGAATCAGTACCAGCAACAACAGCAATACCGACATCGCCAGCATCGGCCGGCTGATGCGTTCAAGGAAAGCCATCGGAATGACTTTCAGCGACAGGGCCAGCGTGACCCCCGCGGAGATGAAGACCAGGTGCCGTAAAAGATAGTGGTAAGGGCTGGCGCCCTGGCCCTCGGCAACGGCGATAGACGCTGATCCGACCATGACGATCCCGATGGACAACAACAACAGCGCCGGCAGCAGAATCCAGGTATCCGGCCTGACCGGCACCGGCACGGAGCCAGCCTGGTAGGCCTGGTTACGGGTACCCGGCTGCTTCATCGCTGCGGTCATTTTTCTCATCGTGTCGTTGTCACCTGATTTTCAATGTCGCCAGTCCTGCCAGCACCAGAATGACCGAAACAATCCAGAACCGGACGATCACCCGCGGCTCTGGCCAGCCCTTCAGCTCAAAATGGTGGTGAATCGGCGCCATCCGGAAAATACGCCTGCCGGTCAGCTTGAAAGAAGCCACCTGCAGAATCACCGAAACCGTTTCCATGACAAAAACCCCTGCCATCACGATAAACACCAGTTCCTGCCGGACGATCACCGCGATCAGGCCGAGCGCGGCCCCAACGGCGAGGGCGCCAATGTCACCCATGAAAATCTGCGCCGGGTAGGTGTTGAACCAGAGGAATCCAAGGCCGGCCCCGGCCAGGGCGCCACAGAATATGGCCAGTTCACCGGAGCCCGGCAGGAAAGGCAGCGCCAGGTATTCCGAGAACACCGAGTGACCGGCCACGTAAGCAAATATACCCAGCGCCGCGGCGACGAAAACGGAGGGCATGATGGCCAGTCCGTCCAGACCGTCAGTCAGGTTGACCGCATTGGAGAACCCAACCACCATGAAATAAGTCGTCACGATGTAGAAAACGCCAAGTGGAATGGCGATGTCCTTGAAGAACGGCACGATCAGCTCGGTCGCCGCCGGCACGTCAGCGGTCCAGTACAGAAAAGCCGCCGCCGCCAGCCCACCGATGGACTGACCGAGGTACTTCCAGCGTGCGGGCAATCCTTCAGAATCCTGCAGGACCAGTTTGCGGTAGTCATCAATCCAGCCGATAAAACCGAAAATAAGCGTGACGATGATCACGATCCAGACGTATCGGTTGGTCAGGTCAGCCCAGAGAAGGGTTGACGTCACGATGGAAAACAGGATGAGGGCGCCACCCATGGTTGGCGTACCTGCCTTGGAAAAATGAGTTTCCGGCCCTAGTTCCCTGATTGGCTGACCCACCTGGCCCCTGACCAGCCGGCGTATGAACCACGGCCCCAGTATCAGCGAAATCAAAAGTGCGGTGAGCGCACCCAGAATACTCCTGAGGGTGATGTATCCAAATACCGCGAATCCTGAGTTTACATCGGTCAGTTGCTGGGTCAGCCAGTAAAGCATCAGCTGGCCTCCCTCATGCAGCTGGCGTCGGTGATGGCCTTGACGATAGCTTCCATGCCCATGGAACGGGACCCTTTCACCAGGCAGGTTGTGCCTGGCTTGAGTTGTGCACAAAGTGTCCTGGCCAGTTCATCCTTATCTTCGAAATGTTTGGCGCCTTCACCAAACGCTTCGGCTGTATCGGCCGACAAATCACCCGTCGTGAATAAACGGCCCACACCCATGGCCTTCGCCGCCTCTCCCACTTCACGGTGCATTTTGCGGCTGCCTTTCCCCAATTCCTTCATATCTCCCAACACCAGCCAGGGTGTCCCCTGCATCTGCTTCAGGACCTGCAATGCCGAGTAGAGGGATGCCGGATTGGCGTTGTACGTGTCATCGATAACCGTCCAGCCAGATTTCGTTCTGATCAGGTTCAACCTGCCTGGAACGGGCTTGACGCTTTCCAGTTCTTCCTGAATAACCGATGGTGCAATGTTCAATGCCAGGGCGACTGCAGTCGCTGCTGCGGCATTCATCTGATTGTGTCTTCCTGGAAGTGCAAGGCGTAAGCGGATTTCACCTCCGGGAACCGATAGCACCGGCTCCGCTTCGCTTCCCGCGAGCCTTACGTCGCACCCTTCGGAGGTACCGAACGTCATGATACGGCCGGCCTTGTTCAGTTCGTGCCACATCGCCGACCAGGGTTCATCTGCGTTGATGACTGCACACCCTTCCCCGGGCAGGGAAGAATAGATTTCGCCCTTGGCCCCGGCCACGCCCTCTTCTGTCCCGAAGCCACGCAGATGCGCAGGTCCGATGTTGGTAATCAGGCCGATATCCGGCCGGGCAATGCCGCAAAGATAAGCGATGTCCCCGGACTTGCTCGCACCCATTTCAAGCACTGCAAACCGATGGTCGCTGGTCAGTTCAAACAGGCTCAGTGGAACGCCGAGTTCATTGTTGAAGTTGCCGCGAGTGGCAAGCACTTTTGCCTCCTGGCGCAGGATGCCAGCGACCATTTCCTTGACGGTCGTTTTGCCATTGCTGCCGGTAATGCCGACCACCACCGGATCGAGCCGGGAGCGAAGCAAGGCTGCGATTTTCCCTAAAGCCAGGAGGACGTCATCCACCACCAACTGTGGCACTTGCAAGTCGAGAGGCCTGCTCAGCAACAAGGCGGTTGCACCAAGGTTTACAGCCGATGAAGCAAAGTCGTGTCCATCGACGTGATTTCCGGGCAAAGCGGCGAACAAGGTTCCGTGATGCACTTTTCGGCTGTCCGTGGCAATGGTCTCGACCACTGCTTCCGAGGAGGGTGCGGGGCATTCCAGGCAGGCGGCAATTTCACTGAGACGCAGCCGGATCACGCCGCATCCTCCAGCGCTGCATTCACCGCGGCTTCGTCGCTGAACGGGATCTTCTGCCCTTTCAGCTCCTGCCAGTTTTCATGTCCTCTACCCGCCACCAGCACGATGTCTCCCGAACCGCTTTCGCTCACCGCCTGGCGAATCGCCACAGCCCTGTCTTCAACGACGACCGCGTCGTCTGGCTGCTCAAGGCCCGCCAGCATATCGCCGATAATTGCGGACGGCTCTTCATCCCGCGGATTATCCGATGTCAAAACAATGCGGTCGGCCAGTGATTCCGCAACCCGCGCCATCATCGGCCGCTTGCCGGCGTCACGGTCGCCGCCACAGCCAAAAACGCAGACCAGCCGGCCATGCAGATGTGCGCGCAACGCGGTCAGTGCCTGCTGCAGGGCATCCGGGGTGTGCGCATAGTCCACGACAACCACCGGTTGCGAAACCTCGCCCCCCATGCATTGCATGCGCCCGGGCACCGCGCGCATGATTTCCAGCTGATGCATCACCTGGCTCCAGGGCATACCCAGCAATGCCAGCGTGCCCGCGGCAGCCAGCAGGTTCGACACATTGAAGGAACCCAGCAAGCCGGTGCGAACCTCACCACCGCCCCAGGGCGACGCCAGCTTCAGGGTCATGCCCAGGGAATCCATCTGCAGCACCGAGCCTCTCAGTTCGCTGGAGCCGTTGGTGCCGTAGGTAAACACCTCGGTGCCATTCCCGATTTCCCCTGCCAGGATTTTGCCGAACGCATCATCAAAATTGATGACCGCAAACCTGGGGTGTGCATCGATAAACAGGCGACGCTTGGCCGCAGCGTAGGCTTCCATGGTTCCGTGATAATCAAGATGGTCACGGCTGAGGTTGGTAAACACCGCCGCATCGAATGCCACGTCGTCACAACGTCCCTGGTCAAGTGCGTGGGATGATACTTCCATCGAGAGCTTTTCCACGCCCTGGTCGATACACCCGGAGAGCATGGCCTGCAGTGAAATCGGGTCGGGTGTCGTCATGTTCGCCGGCTTCAGTGCATCGAGCGGACCATAACCGATGGTGCCGATAATGCCCGCGTCGCCGCTGTTTCTTTGCCAGGATTGCGCAATGTAATGCGCCGTTGATGTTTTTCCATTGGTGCCGGTTACGCCGGCAATAAGAAGGTGGTCTGAAGGTGAATGGTAGAACCGCGCCCCGATACTGGACATCAGGCCGCCGAGTCCGGGGACCTGCACAAACGGCACGTCCAGCGCAGGCAACTCTGCTTTGCCGTCGTGAATGATGACCACCGCGCCCCGGGCGGAAGCCTGCGCCGCATGAGCCATGCCGTGTGTGCTGGCGCCGGCCACTGCCAGAAACGCGTCGCCTTCCGTGACGCGGCGGGAATCCAGCGCAATGCCTGTGACAACCAGGCCAGGCACCTGCTCACACCACCCTTCCAGCAAGGTCTGAACGCTCATCGGACAACTCATTGACCGCCCTCCCCGCTCGTTCCCGCCGCCTGGACGATCATCCCTTCATAGTTGTCGGGAGGGATGTCCAGCAAGCGCAGGGCGCCGGTCATGACATCCGAAAACAACGGAGCAGCGACCAGGCCGCCGTAATAAACCTTGCCCGAGGGATCGTTGATCACGACCACACCCACCAACCTGGGATCGCTCGATGGCGCAAATCCCGCGAAACTCGCTATGTACCGCGAGGCGTATCCCGAAGCGCTTGCCTTGCGCGATGTTCCCGTTTTTCCGGAAACGCGGTAATTATCCACCCGGGCGCCCTTGCCGGTGCCTTCCGGGCCAGTCACCGTCTCCAGCATCGATGACACCTGGCGTGCGATCGCGGGATCCAGGATGGAAGTCGGCGGGTTTGCAGCCCCCATCACCAGGCTGGGACGGCGCAGGCGGCCGTCGTCAGCCAATGCGGCGAAAGCTTCCGCCAATTGCAACGCGGTGACCGATATTCCGTAGCCGTAGGAAAGGGTGGCCTGCTCCACTCGCCGCCAGCGACGGTGATTTCGCAGCACGCCGGCAGACTCGCCCGGAAAGCCGCTGCCGGTCACGTCTCCGAACCCGAACCGGTTATAGGTGTTCCACATGTGTTCCGATTCGAGGTCGAGTGCGATCTTGGTTGCTGCGACGTTGGACGACTTGGTGATCAACCGGGTTACGTCAATCGGGCCGTAATTGTGGTGGTCGTTGATGGTATGGCCGGAAATATTGATATAGCCCGGCGTGGTATCGATTGGTGTAGTCGGTGTCCAGCGCCCGGTTTCCAGCGCCGAGGCCACTGCAAACGGCTTCATCACAGAGCCCGGCTCGAATACATCCGTGACGGCCCGGTTGCGTAACCCCTCGCTGTCCATATTGGAATGATTGGGGTTGTAGGAAGGCTGGTTGACCATGGCCAGCACTTCGCCGGTTTTCACGTCAAGCAATACAACGCTACCGGAGCGCGCACCATGCTTGAGCACGGTGCGCTTGAGCTCACGGTATGCGAGGTATTGCAGGCGGCGGTCTATGGTCAGGCTCAGGTCGTGTCCAGGCACGGATTCTCGCACCATCTCGACGTGCTCGACCGTGCGGCCCAACCTGTCCCTGATGATGCGTTTTATGCCCGGCTTACCCTGCAGCCAGTCGTTGTATGCCAATTCCAGGCCTTCCTGGCCCACGTCATCAATATTGGTGAAACCAATCACGTGGGAGGTCACTTCACCGGCCGGGTAAAACCGGCGGTATTCTTTTTGCAAGAAGACGCCGTGCAGTTTCAGCGCCTTGATCTGGGATGCGACGTCGGGATGCAACCGGCGCCGCAACCAGACGAATTCGCGGGTGGAGCGTTGCGTCAGACGGCGTTCAATTTCGTCTGCGTCTACCGCCAGCACGTCGGCCAGCGGCTGAATGTCTTCCGGTGACTGCAGCAGCATTTTCGGATTGACCCAGACCGAGTCCACCGGTGTGCTCACAGCCAGTGGCTCGCCGTTCCGGTCGAGGATATTGCCCCGCCGGGTTGGCACCACCACTTCGCGCAGATACCGGGCCTCGCCCTGGTCCTGCAGGAATTCCGTGTCTACAACCTGCAGATTGACAGCCCGGGCAACCAACGCGATCGAACAGAGGAGAAAGATCAACAGGAAAGCATAGAGCCTGCTCACGGGCGCCTTGTGCTGCTCTGGCTGGCTCATGGCTTGTCCACCACCAGGATGACCGCCTTTTCAGGGATCTCCATGCCCAGGTGCTCACGCGCCTTGCTCTCGACGTGGCTGGCATCGGCCAGCCAGGCCTGTTCCAGTTGCAAGCGGCTCCACTCGGCAATGAACTCGTCCCTCTGGTCCTCCAGCAAGCCGAGTTCGACGGCAGCCCGCCTGCTTTCGTGGCGGGTATAGACCACTCCGAGCGCGCTGCCAATCACCAGCGCCAGTGCTATAAGCAAGAATATTAAACGTGCATTCAACCGAGTTTCTCCGCAACCCTCATGACAGCGCTTCGTGCACGGGGATTGACGGAGAGTTCGGTTTGTGAGGCTTTGATGGCTCTTCCTATGGGCTTCAGCACGGGCTTCATGTCCGGATGTTGCGGTATGTTTTTCCGGACCTGTCCTGGCCGTGCGGCTTCTTTTATCGTCCGCTTGACCAGGCGGTCCTCGAGGGAATGAAAACTGATTACTACCAGCCTTCCTCCCGGGCGCAACAACTCTATTGCTGTAGCCAGTCCTGTCGCCAGGTGAGCTAGTTCATCATTTATAAAAATCCGGATTGCCTGAAAACATCGTGTTGCTGGATGTTTTTTCTTTTCCCGGCGACCTATTGTGTTCTCGATCAATCTCGCCAATTGACCTGTTGTTTCAAGCCGCTGCTTTTGCCGGGTCATCACGATGTTCCTGGCAATCCTGCGCGCATGGCGCTCCTCTCCGAACTCCCAAAACACGCGGGTCAATTCCCGTTCCGGCGCTTCAGCCAACCACTCTTTGGCCGACACACCCTGTAATGGGTTCATACGCATATCCAGTGGACCGTCCCCCATAAAGGAGAAACCCCGTTCCGGATCGTCCAGTTGCGGTGAAGAAACACCTATGTCGAGCAAAATGCCGTCAAGCCCTTCTTCAACGCCCCATTCACGGACGTAGCGTTCCAAATCTGCAAAGTTGCCCTGGACTATGGAAAATCGAAAATCATCCTTTTCTAGTTCCTTCCCGGCAGCTATCGCTTCCGGGTCCCTGTCCAGGGCCATTAAGCAGCCTTCCTGGGACAAACAGGCCAAAATCGCCCTGCTATGCCCTCCTCTGCCAAAGGTTCCGTCGATATATTTCCCGTCGGGCCGGATGTTGAGCGCTTCCACCGCTTCTTCCAGTAAAACCGGCCGGTGTTGGTATTCGCCCATCTACTCCGTTGCACACCTCTGGCTGTCGTGCCCCCGCCTATAACACCAGGCGGGTCATTTCTTCTGATGCAGCTTCGTCAAGACTGCGTTCTTCCTCTACCCGTTTCTGATTCAGAACCGTTTCGTTCCAGATCTCGAATCGGGTGCCCATTCCAAGCAGTACGACCTTCTTTTCGAGCCCTGCTACTTGCCGCAACGTCTGCGGTAATTGAATCCGGCTATTGCCATCCGGCTCAACTGCACTGGCACTCCCCACCAGTTTTCTTTGCAGGCTGCGGTGTCCGGGATTAAATGTACTGAGTCCCGTGACGTCGTCCCGCACCCTTTCCCATTCTTCTTTTGGGTAGAGATACAATGCGCCGTTGTCGAATGCGCTGTAAGTGAGAACCAACTGCCCGCCGCTTTGCTCCTGGATTGCATCCCGGTAGCGCATCGGTATGGCCAGACGCCCTTTTGCGTCCAAGTTGATTGCTGTTTCTCCAAAAAACACTGCATTCCCACTAATATTTCACTTTTTACCACAAATTCCCACTAAAGTGCACGATAGTGATTTCAGAGGCGAATGTCAAGCACGACAACGACTTAGATTTGTAATCCACGATTATTAGATATGCCCGGGGTGGCAGACGGGCGACTGCAATGTGGCTTTTTGGGGGCGGGAATGCTTTCTCGGCTCCGGGGCGGCCAGGAAAAGGGTGGGCTTGTGCCGGGCTCCAGGCTCAGCGGTCCCTGGCGGGGCTCCCCTCGCGCTCGAACGGTCTTAACGGGGCCGATCATACAGCACTTCCCTGTGCTGGATGATCTGGATTGGCCGTCCGGGCCAATCCTCCCCTAACCGTCCGACCACTCGGCGCTTCGAGTCGCACGCCACAAGCCCACCCTTTCCCTGGCCTGGGTGTCGAGAGACCATTCTCCGCTCACCTGTCGAGGGGCGAAATGGCGCCCAGGGCTCCTCGTTCTATGACATGGGTATAGATCATCGTGGTTTTTACGTCCTTGTGCCCCAGAAGCTGCTGGATGGTTCGGATGTCGGTGCCGGATTCCAGCAGGTGGGTGGCGAATGAATGCCTGAGGGTGTGGCAGGTTACCCGTTTGTTGATATCTGCGTTACGTGCGGACCTGGAGATTGCTCTCCTCAAAGTGCTCTGGTGAATATGCCATCGATACTTTTGGGAAGGGTCTCGTGGGTCAGAGGATATGGAGTGGCTGGGAAACAGGAATTGCCAGTGGAAACGGTTCGTAGAGACGCCGAGTTTCCGGCGCATGGCCAGGGGTAGCTTTGCCTGGCCCTGGCCTTGCATCAAATCTTTGTTGTGCAAATTCCGGACCCACTCAATCTGCATATTCAGCTGATCCAGTAACAGGTCGGGCAATACGCTGACCCGGTCCTTTCCGCCTTTGCCGGCATGCACTCTGACCGTACGGCGTGACATATCCATGTCGCCGACCCTCAAGCGAAGGCATTCCATCGCCCGCAGCCCTGAACCATAGAGCAAAGAGGCCGGCAGCTTTGCCTCCCCGTTACAGTGAGAGAGCAGGCTCAGTACTTCGTCTTTATTCAATACAACGGGAACACGTCTCTTTGGCTTGGCGCGAATAACGTCATCCAGCCAGGGTAAATCTTGGTTTAGCACGTTCCGGTACAGGAACAAGATGGCCTGCAATGCCTGGTTTTGGGTAGCCGGCGACACCTTACGATTTACGGCCAGGTGGGTAAGGAAAGCTTCGATTTCCTCTTTCCCCATGTTCACCGGGTGTTGCTTGTTGTTAAAGAGGATGAACCGCCGGGCCCATTGCGTGTAGCTTCGCTCGGTTGCAGGGCTGTATTGCCTGACACGAATGGCATGACTCATCTGGGTAAGCAGTTTGGGCATGGTTGGGTTCCCGCAAAACTACAGAATGCATTCACGACGGGCAAAGCAGGATCAGTAATTGCGGACAGTTAATGTAGGATTTGGAGTTCCCCCAACCTGACGGACATTTCTCCGGCTAGAATTAGCCCCAGGAGGAATGCATGAGTAACCATAGATATTCACCAGAGTTTAAAGACGAAGCGGTCCGCCAAATCATAGAGGCCGGCCATTCAGTCAGTGATGTAGCGGCTCGTTTAGGCGTATCGACGAATAGCCTGTACAAATGGGTCAATGCCGTGCAGCCGAATACGGATTCGCTCAAAAACGACGAACTCATTGAGTCCAAGCGCGAGAATCTAAAGCTTCGAGCAGAACTGCGGCGCGTCAAGGAGGAGCGCGACATTCTAAAAAAGGCCGCCGGGTACTTTGCCAGGAACCAAGGGTAAAGTACCAGTTTATCGAGGCTCATCGACAAGCATATTGCGTCACGGTGATGTGTCGTATTCTAAAAGTCTCGCGCAGTGGATACTATGACTGGGTCGATCGCCCTTTGTCCAACAGAGCACGAGACGATGAGCGCCTGCTTGTATTGATACGCGCGTCACACACGGCTAGTGGTGGCATTTACGGGTCGCCCAGGGTCACTGCGGATCTGCGCGAAGCCGGTGAGTGTTGCAGCAAGAACCGAGTTGCTAGACTGATGAGGCTCAACGAAATCCGTGGCATCACAGGGTTCAAGAGGCCACGACCATTGCTCGGAAAACCGTCACTTCTAATGCCAAATCGACTGCAGCGTCAATTTAGCGTGAGTCGCCCCGATGAAGCTTGGGTGACTGATATCACCTACATCCGTACCTGGCAGGGCTGGTTGTACCTGGCCGTCGTCATTGACCTGTTCGCGCGCAAGGTGGTGGGCTGGTCAATGAAGCCGACATTAGCCAAAGAAGTCGTTCTTGATGCACTGTTGATGGCCGTATGGCGACGTCGCCCAGCTGAGCCTGTTATCGTTCATTCTGACCAAGGCACGCAGTACGGCAGCGATGCCTGGTATCGCTTCTGTATCTCGCATAACCTCAAACCAAGCATGAGTCGGCGAGGCAACTGTTGGGACAATGCAGTTGCTGAGTCATTCTTCGGCAGTCTGAAAAAGGAACGGGTAAGAAAACAAATCTATCGAACCCGAGATCAGGCACGTGCCGACATCTTCGATTACATAGAAATGTTCTACAATCGAAGACGTCGCCACAGCTATCTCGGTGACGTCAGTCCAGAGGCCTTTGAACAAGCCTCAAAATGCACCGGAGCTGTGTCCGTCTGACCGGGGGAACTCCAATTTAGTCGATTAACAGCGCATTCGCCCACTTAATTCCAAGTGGTGTGCATATAATAGCTAGGGCTTTTCAGGAACTTGATAAACGATGAGCAGAAACCCGGTAAAGAATTTTCGTCTAATCCGAGCCCTTGCTCACTAAATATAGTTAAGTGCACAGTGAAGCAGACATCAGACGTATTCACGACGACGAGGGAAATCTCATTGGTCAAGCCGAGTACCAGAATGGCAAACTTCACGGAACTTCCAAACTTTGGGCAGCAAACGGCACCCTGGTTGAGCATTCAAACTTCGAGGAAGGAGATCGACATGGTCTCTACCAGACTTGGTGGGAAACCGGCAAGACGAAAGAAAAAGGAAGGTACTTTCGCGGCGTGAAATTTGGCAAGTACCAATGGTATGACGAAGGCGGTTCATTAGTGAAAGAGCACGATTATGGGCAAGGCACTTAACAAATCATTTAACACCGCAACCTACGGCTGCTCGGACGGCTGCTGCGCAGCCGCCGGTTAATTCAAACGTTATGTGTATCCGTGTCACCTTATTAGCAGCTTTACTAGGACTCAGTCATTCGAGCCCAACTGCTGCTACGATTTGTGGTCCCAGAGACAGTGAACTATCTCAGAAGGAATCAGAATTAATATCGTTTGAAATAACTGAGGGCGGAAGGGCGGATGGCTTCTACGTACAATCTCCAAATCGAGTCGAAGAATTTGGATTCAAGTCTGCCTCATTCTACCTACTCGATGAATCTGGAGAGCCCTTGATGCACTTACCTCTGCGAACAACAATTGCTCAAAATGGACCATTTGTTGAGTTCTGGGTCTTAAAATCTTTGGTTCAAAGTGTATACGTCCGTTTTCATTACGGCGCTTGCATTTATTTGGGTAGGACTCTTCGAACACATAACAAATCGTTCAAGCCTGTTCCAGGCCTGCGGCCCTCCACCGGACACGGCTCTGCCGTGCCGCTTAACTAATACGTTATATGAACTAGGGTGAAATGTTGCGACCAGGGCTCAAAGACCTATTCCTCACGGCCCTCCTCCTGCTTATAGTGGCAGCCTTATTCGTATTGCTATCTTGGAAATTCTTGCGGGTAACTGATTTTTGGGAGTCTGCATCTAATTCTGGCTCACGTCCTACGATCTTGGTCGCCTTAGCTTTTTCACTTGGGTTTGGAGTTTTTGCAATTGCGAGTCTTTGGGATAGTCTAAGTAAGGATCGAATTTTTACGCGCTGGAGCTGGTTTGTGGTGGTGTCATCTACATTGTTGTGCGTTCTTTCTTCTTCTTGGCTCTACCATTTGGTGCAGCATGTCATATAACAAATCATTAAACTCGGACACCAGCGGTGCTGGTGCCGGTTAATTCAAACGTTATAAGTCTTTGGTAAACTTTACTGTGCTTGTAGTATAATGTAGTACAAACAGCTACA
>CAJIAU010000152.1_pt1 | contig 27535 bp, 24 predicted proteins | sample 9199171 | NCBI WGS metagenome assembly CAJIAU01 (sample SAMEA7708280, study PRJEB35096) | sediment metagenome | biome: marine neritic benthic zone biome [ENVO:01000025]; feature: sediment [ENVO:00002007]; material: shallow marine sediment [ENVO:03000034] sea grass bed [ENVO_01000059] ...
GCCCGGCCCAGCAGGTAAAAAGCCGCGAGGTTTAGAAGAAAGAAACCGCTGACGTAACGGGTCAGTTGCTGTTTTCCGAGTTTCCTGAATGCGAATCCATACAACGGAACAAGAAACAGCAGGATCAGCGCTGTGGCCGCGTAGGCATAACTTTTCATTTCAGCCGAGGAGCCGGTCAGCAACAAGGGCTCACGGATGGTTTTGAGAATGTAATAGCTGACCATCATCAGCAGGGCATAAGTGAAGAACGCGACCACGCTGCCACCTTCTCCGGGGCGGAGGCGGGTGAACCGGTTAAGAAAACGGTCCAGTGAGGTCAGCCGGGTCGGCCAGTGTTCCATGCTCAAGAGCCCTCGGGGGGTTTGCAGGATAAGACCACACGGACTTGCAGACTTCAAGACCGCGAACGGGATTGATTTTCATTACCAGCCTTGAAAATCGTCCGTGCCGTGCAGATTTTGTTTCACTGGAGATTAATCTGGAGTAAAACCCGAAATGATGCGAATCATGCTTTTCCTGGCAACCAACGCCGCTGTACTGGTGCTGATCAGTATCGTCTTCCAGGTATTCGGCTTTGAAGGAATCCTGGCCGAGAACGGTGTCGACCTCAATCTGCAGGCGCTGTTGGTCATGTCGGCGGTTATCGGGTTCGCAGGCTCGTTCATCTCGCTTGCGATGTCTAAATTCCTGGCAAAACGCTCGATGGGCGTGCAGATCATCGATCAGCCACGCAATAACACCGAACAGTGGTTGGTTTCGACGGTAAAAAGACAAGCCGAAGAAGCACGCATCGGAATGCCGGAAGTCGGTGTTTTCAATTCCCCGGATCCCAATGCTTTCGCAACGGGCTGGAACCGGAACAATGCGCTGGTCGCTGTCAGCACCGGGCTGCTGCAGAACATGCGGCCGGAAGAAGTCGAAGCGGTGCTCGGCCACGAAGTGTCGCACGTGGCCAATGGAGACATGGTGACGATGGGCCTGATCCAGGGTGTTGTGAATACCTTCGTGATTTTCCTGTCCCGTGTGATCGGCCACGTGGTCGACCGGGTGGTATTCAAAACCGAGAGGGGTTATGGGCCCGCTTATTTCATCACGTCCATCGTGGCGCAGATTTTCCTGTCGTTCCTGGCCAGCATGATCGTCATGTGGTTCTCGCGCCGCCGTGAATTCCGTGCCGACCAGGGCGGAGCAAACCTGTCCAGCCGGCAGAACATGGTCGGCGCTTTGCGCGCCCTGCAGAGAAAGGCTGAGCCGGTCGATCTGCCGGGTGAATTTGCAGCTTTCGGGATATCCGGCAGCCTGGCGACGGGTATAAATAGATTACGAATGACTCACCCGCCACTGGAAGAACGCATTTCCGCCCTCGAATCGCAGGTGTAGACTGGACGCATGACCGGTAAACGCCTACTCGTACATACGCTGTTCCTGTTACTTTTGCCCATCCTGGTTGCGTGGCTGGGGATTTCGGTCGCCGGGGCAATCGGGCTGGTCCTGTTGGCTCTATTGTGGCGCTGGGCCATCTCGATGAGCGCCTGGCTTGCACCTGCCAAAGTACCGGAACTGGAACTGGAAACCATCTCCGCCAGCCATTTCGTCGAGAAAGTGCGCTGGTGCATGGACCGCCTGGGCGTTCCGTACATTGAAAGGCCCGTGGGCGGTGCGCTGGGGGCTTTCTTTCTCGGACGGTCTGTTCCCGTGTTGTGGTTCAAGTCCGGCGCAGTCCGTTCATCTATTGGCAACTCGGCTGAAATACTGCGCTATTTGTGGGGCCGTTATTCAGCAGAACACCCGGATGCAGCCCGTTTCCTGGAGCCCACACCCGAGCGGCTGGAACTGGAGAGTTCACTGGACCGTTGCGGTGTTGACCTGCAGGTCTGGGTTTACTTCCACCTGTTGGACGATCCCTGGCTGACCAAGCACGCCTGGGGTGCTGACAACCCGGCCATCCCCTGGTGGCAGCGCATGTTGCTCAAAGTGCTATACCCGGTGCTCAGTTTCCTGATCAGAAAATCGTTCAGGATCAATTCAACGCGCTACCAGAAGGCCGTGGAGCACATCGAGGCACAACTGGCCGACGTCGAGAAAAAACTCGCTGACGGCAGGCAATCCATCCTGGGTGGAGACACGCTCAATTACACCGACCTGGCATTCGCAGCCATCATGGGCCTGTGGTTGCAACCGGCGGGCTACGGCGCAGGCAAGGCGGATACCGTGCGCATCGAACGTGAGCAATGCCCTGCGGCCATGGTCCGGCAGGTCGAGACATGGAGCGCAGATTACCCCCTGTGTACGGGCTTTATCGAACAGACCTACCAGCACCGCGGAAATAACTGACTACCGGCATCGGCAGGAACAGCGCAAAGAAGCCCAGGATGAGATAAGGCATCGATTCTGCGCCGAACCAGTCCATTCCAATGCCCACCAACAGCGGCCCCAGCATGGTTCCGGCACCCCAGCAAGCGGTGAACAGCGTGGTCGCCGCTGCCAGCTTCGCCCCCCTGAACCGCTGACCGACGAGGATCACGCCGAGCGCGTAAATCATCCCTTCAATGCCGCCGAACAGGAATGCGTAGACATCCGCAACGTACGGAATCCGGATCAGCCAGGGCATCAGAAACAGGCACCCGATGGTCAGCAGGACACACAAGGCTAACAGGCCCATCCGGTCCACATGGTCGGCCAGCCAGCTGATCGGCATGACCAGGATCATGGCGCCCAGGCCGACCACCGTCAGCAGCCACAAAGTCATGTTCTCAGCCAGTCCGGCGCTCATGCCGTAGAGCGGAAAAAAAGTCAGCATGGATTCCGCGCTGGCGGCGTAAACAACGTTTGCGATCATAATGGTGGGAGCGAGCAGGAAGATTTTCCACAGGCCATCGCTGTGTTCTTCGTCATGGTGCATTTTCTGGTGGGAAACGGCGAACAACGGAATGGCAGCCAGCAGAATCATTGCAGTGGTCGCATAAAATGGCGCCATGCCTTCCGAACCGGTAAGGATAAGCAGCAACGGCCCCATTGCGAAGCCGGCAGCCCCCACCGAGGAGTAGAAACCGATAATCCTGCCCCGCCATTGCTCCTCGGCCAGCTCATTGATCAGCGCCTCGCTCGAAATCCACAGCAGGGCAGTCATCCCGCCGATCACAAAGCGTAATGGAAACCAGAACCATACGTTTGGAAAAAGACCGGCCAGGATAAAAAGAACGGCCAGGATCACGGTTACGGACTGCATGACCCGCGAGGGTGCGAGTCGGCTGAGCAGTGCAGGCGTCCACGGCGCTATGAAAATGACAGCAGCGGCCTGGGTTATTGTGTTGAGTCCAATCAGGGTCTTGCTGACCCCCTGTGCGTCCAGCACCAGCGCAAGCAATGGGAAAGTGATGCCATAAACCAGGTTGACCACTGCCATCGCGGCAATCACGCCAGCCAGGCTGCGCTTTCTCTGGTAACGGTTGAGGCTCGGGCTGTTCACCCGGTCATGGCCGGGCGGGCAAAGATTTCAGGTAGGCTGCAATGGCCTTGCGGTCAGCGTCGGGTAAACGGGCGATGTTTTCCTGCACCTCCACCATGGAGCCGCCAACCGTGTCGAAATCCGGCATGAAACCGGATTCCAGGTAATAGGCAATGTCCGCTTGCGACCATGAACCCAGGCCACCTTCACCGGGTGTGATGTTGGGCACCTTGCCCTCGCCATCGGGATTGGGGCCCCCGGATAACCACTGCTCTTTTTTCAATCCTCCAAACACGTCCCTTGGCGTGTGACACTCGGAGCAATGCCCTGCTCCTTCCACCAGGTAACGGCCGCGCTCTGTCTCGCTGTTGCCCGGACTGACCGGGATTACCGGAGCCTGGGAAAGATAACGCAGTTTCCACAGGCCAATCCCTCTCCTGAGGTTCCAGGGAAATCCGATATCGTGCGGTCCGTGATCGCTCGACACAGGCTTAAACGTATCCAGGTAGGCTTTCAGGTCCAGGACATCCTGTACCTTCATCCGCGTGTAGGAAGTGTATGGAAATGCCGGGTAGTAATGACTGCCGTCCGGTGAGACGCCCAGCATCATCGCATTGACGAACGCCAGTTCCGACCAGTCGCCGATTCCGCTCGCAGGGTCCGGCGAGATGTTCGGCACCACAAACGTTCCGAAGTCGGAGTGAATTTCCAGCCCGCCCGACAGATCTTCGCCATGGCACGAGGCGCAACTGCCCGCATGGAATACCATCTCGCCATTCGCCGGGTCAGGCTCATGACCGGGCAAAGCCCCTGAATTCAATGCAGGCGGCTCGGTAATCCACCAGAACAGCAGCCCGGCGACAACCAACCCGGTCAGTATCCATCGCATGGCTTGATGCCGGCTATTCTTTTTCTACGCGGTAACCTTCGTGACAGCTCTTGCAGGTTTTGAAGACCGGGCCGGCCACTGCTTTCAGCTCTTCCAGGCTCTGTGGATTTGCGGCGACGCCTGCATTGGCAGCCTCCGAAAATTTATTCAATGCCGCATCGAAGCCCGCACGGTCTGTCCAGATTTCCATCTTGGCCTCTGTGTCGTAACCGGTTTCGCTGCCTTCCGGAAACAGTTCACCGAACTGACCGGCAATTTCTGCCCAGGTTTTGAAGCTTGCCATGGCCGTTTCCGCATTGAACTCCACTTCACCCTTGAGCATTCCGCCCACCGGCTTGGCTGCATTCTTTGAGTCCTCCATTAACTCATGGCGTTGTTCCTGGGGGCTGTCCCCCGCAACGAGCGGTGTGACGGAAAACCCCAGCAAAAGAGCACTGATTACAAGTACAAGTCGAAACATTTTTAAACCTCTGATTGAGTGAAAACAGACTTACAGCAGCGAACTATAGTGCCTGAGGGCAACACACGCTGTCCACTTGACCTGAATCAACATATGTAGGCAGATTTGTCATCATATATTGGTATGCTTTGCCACTGAAAATCCCGTCTTCGGAGACGACACATGTCGAAACAGAACACCCCGCAAAAATACGTATATCTTTTCAACGAATTTGATGAAGCCACAGCCAAGTACGATGGCGACTGGGAACGCGTTCGCGGCCTGCTGGGCGGCAAAGGCGCCAACCTGCTGGACGCAACGCGCCTGGGTATTCCGGTCCCCCCCGGTTTTACCGTCACCACCGAGGGTTGTAATGACTACCTGGAGGCGGGAGAAAAATTCCCTGGTGATTCTTGGCAGCAGATCCTGGAAGCCGTGTCTGCCCTGGAGAAACAGACCGGTAAGAAATTTGGTGATCCGGACAACCCACTGCTGGTCTCCTGCCGTTCGGGCGCGAAGTTCTCCATGCCCGGCATGATGGACACCATCCTGAATATCGGTCTGACCGATGAGATCGTCGAGGTGCTGGCCAAGCGCGCACACCGGCCGCGTTTCGCATGGGATATCTACCGTCGTCTGATCCACATGTTCGGCAGCGTCGTCATGGGTGTGCCTGACGAGGTGTTCGAGGCGGTGATTACCGCGCAACGCCGTGAATCGGGCGTGCGAGCGGACACAGAGCTCGACGCGGCTGCCTGGAAACGGGTAACCAAGCGGTTCAAGAAAATCATTCGGACTTACACCGGCAAGAAGTTCCCGTCCGATCCAGAGCAGCAACTGCGCCTGGCCACCGAGGCCGTATTCAAATCGTGGAACGGCAAGCGGGCCATTGATTACCGCAATGCCAGCAACATCCCCCACGACCTGGGTACTGCGGTCAACATCCAGACCATGGTGTTTGGCAACATGGGTGAAGACTCTGCCACCGGTGTGTTCATGTCACGTAACGCAACAACCGGCGAACCCCACCTTGAGGGCGACTTCCTGATCAACGCCCAGGGTGAGGATGTGGTCGCCGGCACCCGCCAGACCTTGCGTATCGCCGAAATGGGCGACGCCATGCCCGAAATGTACGAGGAACTGCAACAGATTTCCACGCGGCTGGAAAAACACCACCGCAACATGCAGGACATGGAATTCACAGTCGAACAGGGCAAAATGTGGCTGTTGCAGACCCGCGACGGTAAACGTACCGCACAGGCCGAAGTCCGGATCGCGGTGGACATGGTCAACGAGGGCTTGATCACACGCGAGGAAGCCGTGCAGCGGGTGAAGCCGGACCAGGTAGACTTCTTCCTGCATCCACAGCTCGACCCGGATGCCGTCAAGAGCGTTAAGCCGATAGCCAAGGGACTCAATGTTTCCCCGGGTGCTGCGGTCGGCGTGATCGCTTTTGAGCCCGACCTGGCCGAACGCTGGGCAAAAGAGGATGGCAAGAACGTAATCCTGGTGCGTCCTGAAACCCGCCCGGATGACGTGCACGGCATGCTCGCCGCCAAGGGCGTGGTTACCTCCAAGGGTGGCCGGACCAGTCATGCCGCCCTGGTGGCGCGCCAGTTCGGCAAACCTGCCGTCGTCGGTGTCGAAGAGATCGAAATCGACCTGGATAACCACCTGATGCGTGTGGGCGAAGAGATCGTCATCCGGGAAGGTGAATACCTTTCCATCGATGGCAACATGGGTAATGTCTATCACGCCAACCTGCCAACCGGTGAACCTGACATCAAGGACCCTTACCTGCTGAAGATCCTGGGCTGGGCGGACGAATTCCGCAAACTCGGTGTCCGCGCCAATGCCGACTACCCCAACGATGCCCAGCGGGCCCGTGATTACGGTGCCGAAGGCATTGGCCTGTGCCGCACCGAGCACATGTTTTTCGCCGAAGACCGTCTGCCGATCATGCAACGCATGATTACAGCGAGTACCGCAGCTGAGCGCAATGAAGCAATCGCCGGATTGATGCCGATGCAGCGCAGTGATTTCGAAGGCCTGTTCCGCGCCATGGAAGGCCAGCCTGTGATCATCCGGTTGCTGGATCCTCCGCTGCATGAATTCCTGCCCTCAGCGCACGAACTTATGCTGGAATTGACGGATCTCAAGCTGCGCATGCAGCACCTGACCAGTCTGAAGGAACTGGATGCGGCGCTGGAGGAAATCGAGGCCAAGACCCACCTGCTGGAACGCGTCGAGACCCTGCACGAGTCCAATCCGATGCTCGGCACACGCGGCGTGCGCCTGGGTATGCTGATTCCGGGCCTTTACCAGATGCAGGTCAGGGCCATTTTCGAGGCGGCCGCGCGCTGCGCCGAAGAGGGTCTCGATGTCCATCCGGAAGTAATGATCCCGTTGGTTTCTCACGTCGGTGAGCTGGATGCTATGGTCGGGCCGCTGACCGAAATTGCTGAAAAAGTGGTGGCTGAAGCGGGTGTGAAGATTCCCATGATGTTCGGCACCATGATCGAGATTCCCCGTGCCGCACTCACCGCCGGGGAAATTGCGGGCATCGCCGAATTCTTCTCATTCGGTACCAATGACCTGACCCAGACAACCTACGGCATCTCCCGCGACGACGCCGAGACCGGGTTCCTGGTGCATTACCTGCAAACCCGGATGTTGACGGATAACCCGTTCACCAGCATCGATCCGGAAGGCGTGGGCCGGCTGATGCAGTTTGCTATCGACGAAGGCCGCAAGTCCCGCGACACGCTGGAAATCGGTGTATGCGGTGAACATGGAGGCGACCCGAAGAGCATCCATTTGTGTCACCAGTTGGGCGTGGACTACGTGTCCTGCTCACCGTTCCGGGTGCCGATCGCCAGGCTGGCCGCTGCGCACGCCGCTCTGGCTTAGCCGCCCAGTTCGCTGTCCCGCGCCAGCGCCCTGGCGCAGGCCGGGCGCTCTGAACAACGATCGCCGTACTCACTGAGAATGGCGCTGTCGGGCAGAATGCCGAACATCTTCATAAAGTAGACCGATGAGCCGACCAGCACATCGGCGGCGCTGAATTTCTCACCCATCAGCCACGGCCCCTCTCGCAGACCGCCTTCCAGCACCTCGATCATGGTATCGAAGTTGCCCCAGCCCGAGGTCGCTTTGGATACTTCCATGCCGGTGAACCGTTCCATCATGGCGGGCTCGATAACGCCCGGGGTGAAGGTCATCCAGTAGAGATATTTTCCTCGCGCCGGATGATCGATGGCTGGCGCCAGTCCGGATGCCGGATATCGGTCACAAAGATAGAGTGCAATGGCGGATGAATCCGCCAGGCTGACCGTGCCGGCATCCGTATTGTCCATGATCGCCGGCACCTTGCCCATCGGGCTCGCAGCAGCGAAATCCGGGTCAGACCGGGCTTCCGGCTTGCGGATGTCGATCAGCCTGACTTCGAATGGCTCGTTCATTTCCTCGAGCAACCACAAGATTCTCGAAGCCCTGGTTTGGGGGCACCAGAACAGAGTAATCATTTGAAACCTCCTCGTAGTGCGGTTACGTGGCCCTGGCCAGCGCAGGAATGGTTTTGCGCAGCCTCATATACATTACAGCGTATATCACCAGGCCGACAATTGCTGCGCAGGCGCACATGATGAACACTTTACTGTAGCCAAGGCCCGCACCGAGGATTGATGCAGCGAGATTGGGGCCGACAATCTGTCCCAGCCCCTGTGCACCCGGCATCAGCGAAGCGAATGCACCGGTTCGGTCTACGTTGGCGACGGTTGCCATCTGGTAAACATCGACAAAAATCCACAGCAGGTTGAAACTGAACATGCTGATCAGGATGTTCGTATCGTTGATCCCAAAGCTCAGCATGCCCACTATCGTCGCCATGCTGAACAGTGCAATCAACAGCGGACGTGCCAGCCCGAAGCGGTTGCTGATCACCGTAGCCACTGCGCAGCCCACCAGGCTGAACAGCGAGGTCCACACCAGCAGGCGGCCGACATACTGGTCGTTGATGCCGGCGTCCAGGGCGGCCAGCTCGATATAGGTCCAGTACGAGCCGATGTTGATGTAAGTGAAGAAAATAGCTGCCAGTACCAGCCATGGGATGTAATTCGGGACTCTCGGGAGACTGGGTTCCTCTGTCTCAAGTGGCTCTGCCTGGGCCAGCGGACGGGCCGGCACCCAATGCAGAAAAGGCAGGCCGACCACATAGCAGGCGATAAACGCAAGGTAGATGCCGTTCATCGACAACATCGGAAGCACTTGCATCTCGAGCGCCTGGGAGAACGCAAAGGCGAACAACATCAGGTTGAAAGCCCGGGCGGGATTGCTGCTGGCGCCGAGTGTCGCCACGGCAACCGCGGTGTAGATTCCGCTGCCCAGTCCCGCGCCGACCCGCAACCACAACACGGTTTCGTAATCGACGAACACCATGCATAGCCCATTGCTGGCAATCACTATGGCGACACTGATCAGCACCAGCACCCGGCGGTTCATTCGGGCGACGAGCAACGACGCAACGATGGCGCCAAGCGATAATCCACCAAGATCCGCCCCCGCTACGCGGCCAACCTGTTCTTCTGTAAATCCGAGCAACTCTACCCAGGCGGTGCTGATTACCGGCACACCAACCAGCACGGCATAACCGACCAGGGTCATGTATAAAGCGATTGAAATCGACCGCCAGCCGTCGAAGACAGTTGGCTGCAGGGCTTCCTTGAGTTGCTTAGCCCGTGTGCTTGATTGCGTCACTCATGATTTCCAGGGCAGTTTGGTCACAGGGCGGCAATTGCGCATCACTTTCTGCCAGAGGCGTGATGCGTTCACCCCATCGGATCAGGCCTGCCCCGCGGGTTAATCCGGCGCCGAATGCGGCCAACAGCAAATTATCGCCCGGCTCGATCCTGTCTTCTGCGAGCAGTTCGCACAATGCGACCGGAATGGTGGCCGCAGACGTATTGCCGTAACGCTGGATATTCAGGGCTACCTGGGACATCGGCACACCCAGGTGGTTTGCCAGCGACTCAATAATCCGAGCATTGGCCTGGTGCGGAATGATGACGTCGATGTCATCATTACTCATGTTCAGTTCTGACAACACCAGGTTGATTTCCTGGGCCATGCCACGCACTGCCCGGCGAAAAATTTCGCGGCCATCGAAACTGACGTTGAACTTGTGATAGTCCTCGATAAAACGATCACCGGCCGTTCCGAAATTGGGCACCAGCAATGCCTCGAGCACCTCGCCTTCGCAACCCAGGTGGCTGGCCAGCAGGCCGCTTTCTTCCTCGCTGGGCTCCAGCAGGACCGCGCCTGCGCCGTCACCGAACAATACCGCGGTATCTCTGAGCGACCAGTTAAGGAACCATGTAATTCTCTCACCGCCGATTACCAGCGCTGTTTTGTAACCGGCCGCACGCATCATGGCAGTCGCCACTTCCAGGCTGTAGATGAAACCGCTGCAACCTGCGTTGAGGTCCATCACCGCGGCGTTGGCGGCGCCCATCTTTTTCTGCACATGGGCGGCCGTGCTGGGGATAACGGTGTCCGGGGTACAGGTCGCCACGATCAGCAGGTCGACTTCTCCTGGCTCGACCGCCGCCGCAGCGAGTGCCCGAAACCCGGCCACTGCCGCCAGGTCGCTCATTGGAACGTGGGAAACACGTCGCTCGCTGATTCCGGTGCGGGTCTTGATCCACTCGTCGGTGGTGTCCAGCACGGTCGCCATGTCTTCGTTGGTCATTACGGCCGGCGGCATGCACTTGCCCCAGCCGGTAATGTTCGCGTATTTTGCCATCACCCAGATCTCGTTATGCTTATCCGGGCAGACTAGCAGCGAAAGGGACAAATCACAATTGGGAAAACAGATATGAAATACTCTCCACTCCTTGGTTTCCTGGAGGAAAATCCCAGCATTGAAACGGTCGAAATGGTTCTGACCGATCTCAATGGCATCTACCGGGGCAAATGGGTGCCGGTTGACAGCGCAAAGAAGGTGATCGAGGGAAAGTTCAAGATTCCACTGACCGCAGTGTCACCCGATATCTGGGGCCGGGATGTACCGGCCCTGTGTGAAAAAACCGGCGACGGCGACGGTATTTGCCAGGCCCTCGAAGAGACAGCCAGGTTGCTGCCCTGGTTGTCCCGGGGTACAGCACAGGTTTTTCTTCAGCTCAATCTCGAGGATGGAACACCCTGGGAATTTGACCCGCGTGTTGTCCTCAAGAATATTTGCGGTCAATTCACGGCAAGAGGATTGACCGCAGTTTGCGCGCCGGAACTCGAATTTTACCTGTTTGAAGAAGGCCGCGATGGCGACGGGAAGCCCAGGATACCGGCAACCCGGGTGAACGGTAATTGCCAGATTGGTGGGCAGCTGTACAGCACCGAAGTCATGCAGGAAACGGCGGCGCTGATGCACGAAATCCGCGAAACCTGCGAACAGATGTCAGTGCCCCTGGACGGATTGCTGAAGGAACTCGCGCCGGGTCAGTATGAGCTCAATCTTCATCACGTGGACGACCCCCTGCAAGCCGCCGACAACGCCCAGTTACTGAAACAGGTCATCAAGAGCATCTCGCGCAAACACGGCTACATAGCGAGCTTCATGGCCAAACCGTTTGGTGACCGGGACGGTAATGGTTTTCATACTCATGTCAGCGTGCTCGATGAACACGGTAAAAACATCTTTGATGACGGAACCGACAGGGGCAGCGACGTGTTGAGACAGGCAATCGCCGGGCTGGCGGACGCGATGCCCTTCTCCATGTTGATTTTCGCGCCGCACCTCAATTCCTGGCGACGGCTGCAAAGAGGCGTGCACGGGCCGCTTGCGCCAACCTGGGGTTACGAGAATCGCTATGTAGCCATGCGGATTCCCAATGGCGAAGGCGCCGCGCGGCGGATTGAGCACCGCATCGCCGGGGCGGACGCCAATCCATACCTGTCACTGGCCGTGATTCTTGCCGGAATCCTGCATGGCATCGAAAACAAGCTGCAGGCATCACCGCCGTCCGAAACGGGGCCGGAAAAACCGGAAGCCGTGTTACCGGCCAGCTGGGATACTGCTCTCGGGGCATTTCAGGGTTCAGATTTCATCGCCGATTACCTGGGAAAAGATTTTCAGCAGGCGTTCACCGAGATCAAACGGGTGGAACAAGCAGAGTTTTCAGCGGCTGTCACCCCGCTCGAATACGACACCTGCCTGGTGCTGGCCTGAACCACACCAGGCAGGCGCCGTGAGTCACATCAGAGCAGCTTCCTCACGAGTTGGTCGAGCGCAGGTCCGTCAATCTGCTTGAAGCGATAAACCACCCTCGCCAGCGGGACATCCAGGTCCAGCATGAGGTCCAGTCTGGCAGGGCTGGCATCGACAATGCAACCGACGTTTTCAGCCTCACAACAGGCATTGATGGTTTCTGCCAGCGCCTCACGCTGTGCCTCGGAGTAACCCATGGCAGGCAGAATCCGCTTCATGTGCGGATAAGCTTCAAAGGTATCCCGGATGGTCCCGACGGCATAGGGTCTTGGATCCACCGGCGTTGCACCCGCGCGTTCCGCGGCTACCGATCCGGCGCCAAACGACATGCCGCCGTGGGTAACGGTCGGTCCATCTTCGATCACCAGCACGCGCTGCCCCTGCAGCCTTTCGGGTTCATCCACCTGGATTTCCAGGTCAGCCGTGCACAAGGGGGCATCGGGATTGAGTTCGGCAGCCCGTTCGCGGATTCCTTCCAGGGCGCCGGGTTCGGCTGAACCCGCCTTGCTGATGACGAGAATATCCGCCCTGCGGAAGTTGACCTCGCCGGGGAAATAGTCAATTTCATGACCAGCCCGCAAGGCATCGACGACCACGATGTCGAGATCGGGTTTGATGAACGAAAAGTCATTGTTGCCGCCGTCCCACAGGACGATATCCGCTTCGCGCGAAGACTCGTCCAGGATGCCCTGGTAATCCACTCCGGCATAGATCGGTATGCCCATATCGACATAAGGCTCATATTCTTCACGCTCTTCGATCGTGCAGTCATGTGCGACCAGGTCTTGTGTGCTGGCAAAGCGCTGCACCCGCTGCATCTCCAAGTTTCCGTAAGGCATTGGGTGGCGGATGACCGCCACGCTCTTGCCTTCGTCCGTCAGCAGCCTTGCAAGCCATTGCGTGAGCGGGCTCTTGCCGGCGCCCGTGCGGGTTGCCGTCACGCTGACCACCGGTTTGCTGGACTCGAGTTGCGTATGATCCGGCCCCAGAATGACAAAGCTGGCTCCTGCGGCCTGCACAAGGCTGGACTTGTGCATGAGTTCCGCATGCGAGATATCGCTGTAGGCGAAAAAGACAAAATCAATCTCGTGCTCCCTGATCAGCCGGGGAAGTTCTGATTCGTCGTAAATGGGAATGTCCGAATCGTAAGCCGGCCCCGCCAGCGACTGGGGAAAACCACGCTGATCAATGAACGGAATCTGGGTTGCGGTAAACGCTATGACCCTGAATTCCGGGTGGCTTTTAAGAAACGAAAGATAAACGTGAAAATCGCGCCCGGCAGCGCCCATGACAATGCAGTTATAGGTTCTTTCCATCTTGATTAACCTCCGTTTTTATTACCGGGTGTAGCATAACGGGCCAATAACAGACTCTCCTTGATCTAAAGCGTATTACTGAGTTGAAAGGAGTTGATCTGGCTCAATGGGCAGCGAATCAGTGCCCCAGCGTTCCCATCCAGATCGCGGCCAGGAACCCTACCACCGTCATCAACCCGGTCAGCCAGCCACCGTGTTCATAAGCTTCTGGCAACATGGTCTGGGCGATCATCGCCAGCATCGCTCCGGCGGCGACACCTTCCAGCACCGCCCTCAAGTGCAAGGGCGCATCGGTGATGAACACATTACCCATTGCGGCGCCTACTGCTGTCATGATCATCAGGGAAAGCCACATGCCGAAGATGTGGTAAACAGGTGTACCCTGCTTCCGCATCACCGAAGCACTGGACATGCTCTCTGGAAAATTGGCCAGGAACAATCCGCCAATCAGTGCTGCACTGACGGTTGTGCCGTCCATCGAGCCACCGATGACCAGTGATTCCGGGACACCGTCCAGTGCAATGCCCAGCCAGATCGCCAGCGCCACGTTGCTGCCGCCGCTCTTCTGCGCGCTGGCTGCATGCATGATCTCGGCTTCGGTGGGCTTGCCGAGTTCCGACTCCAGGTCCTGGGAAGCGACTTCAAGCCATTCGGCCGACCGGGCTTTCTCAATCTCCGGCGCCGCCGCGCCCGCGTGATGTGCGGTCGTCAGCCCGTCGATGGTTTTCTGCAGGCCGGGTGAAACGGCCACGACTTCGTTGAAATCGTCCTTGTGAATTTCCCACACCACGGTGTTTTCGACAGCCTCTGCCCGTTTGATGGCCGGAACACCGGTCACCAGCGCCATCTCGCCGAACGCTTCACCCGTGCGGAGGATGACGACCTCCTTTGTTTCACCGTTCCCACTGTGGGGCAACACATGGACCGTCCCGGACTCGATCAGGAAAAGGGCATCCAGCGGATCTTCCTCGTGGCAGATCAACTCACCAGCCTGGAATTCCCGCCGTTCAATGTCGCTGACCACGCGCCGGATTTCGTCCGGCGGCAGGGCAACCATCAGGTCGATCACCGACAGCTTGTCCAGTATCTTGTGATAGTGCTTTTTCTTGTGTAGTTTCAACCGGTTAGCGATCGTGGAGTGTTTTCGAAGGTACCCCCCCATATCGGACAGCGCACGGTCCAGGCCGATGAACATCAGGCTTCCGGTGATGGCGCCCAGCGCCAGCCACAGGAATCCCTCGGCTGGATCGTTCGGAAAGTGATCCAGTGCAGGTACAACCAGCTCCAGCACCAATGCACACAACAAAGCACCGGCGCCGAAGGCCATGACCGCGGCAGTCAAACGCAGGCCGGGATTCAGCCAGATACCGGCCGCCGCACCCAGTGGCAGTGAAGCAGCACTGAGCCCGCCAAAGAGAAATGCCAGGGTTACAGTATCCATGCAGCGCTAATTATGCGTCAGGATTGCCTTCCAGCCGAAAGGGGTTTTCACATACACGCTGGTGAACCACTCGTTGAAGGCTGAACCATCCTTGAATGTCAGGCTGATTCTTCCGTAAGCCGTGGCATGTTTGTCTTCGAGTGCCTGCACCCTGACCTGGGAGTATTCCAGCACGCCGCGGTCCTCCCCGGAACGGGCGATGTCCTCGAGATCATCCAGCCTCTGCCCCAGCGGGATTACTCCGTCCCTGGTCACCAGGACAAAATCCTGGTGGTAGAAACCGCGTATGATCTCCAGGTCCCCCGAGTTCCAGGTCTCTGCGAAATAATCCAGGGCAGCGCGGATATCCGACTCGGTATCAGCATTGGCCGTCCCGGCAGCAAGCAGCAGTGCAAGAATAATTGATCTCATCATGTTGTTTGTCCTTCCGACGGCTCTCTAAATGGGTACGACCACACTGGGCTCGATTTGCGCCCGGTACAACTCGGCAAACTTGCCGTGAAGTTCCTCGCTTAATGGCGCCAATGCGCTTGCACCGGCATTTTCCAGCACCTGCTCCGACCGGCTGGCGCCGGTAATCACGCTGCTGACCGCAGGGTAATCCAGGATCCAGCGCATCGCCATCTGCGCCATGCTCATGTTCTCCGGAAGATTAGCACGAAGCTTATTGACAAAATCCAGGGCTTCGTCAAACGGCACACCTGAAAATGTCTCTCCCTGACTGAAAAACTCCCCGTTGCGGTTGTAATTGCGGTGATCTGAAGGATCGAATTGCTGTCCGGGTTTCATCCTTCCGCCAAGGACACCGCTAGCCAGCGGTAGCCGGACGATGATCCCCACATCGTTGGCGGCTGCAACCGGAAACAGCCTGTCAATTGCATTCTGGCGAAACAGGTTGAATATGATCTGCAGCGAAGCCAAACCGGGGTGGCTGGCAGCCACCAGCGCCTCATCGATTGTTTCGACGCTCGCCCCGAAAGCCCTGATTAGCCCTTCCGCCTGGAAATCCTCCATCCAGTTGAGCAGATCACCCGCTTTGAGGATTTCCGGTGGTACGCAGTGCAATTGCGCGAGGTCCAGCGTTTCGACGCCCAGTCGCCTGGCCGAGCCCTCCAGGTTAATCCTGACCCTTGCCTTGGTGTAGCCATCAGGGTAAAGCGCAGCATCACGCCCTACCTTGGTAGCGACAAAAACCTCCGGACCGTTTTCGTCGCGGTACTTGCGGATCAGGGCCTCACTTCGTCCCCCGCCATAAACATCGGCGGTATCCCAGAAGTTGATCCCGCTGTTGGCCGCTGCATCCAGAATTTTCTGCGACCGGGCTTCGCTCACCGGGCCAAAATCACCACCAAGCTGCCAGCATCCGAGCCCCACCTCGGAAACATTGAATCCGCTTTTTCCCAGTTTTCTCAATTTCAATTCGTTACTTCCTGCCTGCCAATTTCTAAAGTTTATTGATCTGAGGACATAGAAGCTAACATGCTTTGTGCTAGATTTCTGCTGATCACCCGTTTCAATCAGCCAGGAAATCACATGAGCCAGGTAACCCTGAAAATCAATGGTCAAAGTCATTCGCTGGATGTCCCGCCCGGCATACCCTTGCTCTGGGTATTGAGGGACAGTCTCGACCTGGTTGGCAGCAAATACAGCTGTGGTATGGGGATTTGTGGCAGTTGCACCGTCCTGGTCAATGGCCGACCGGCACAATCTTGTATGCTGCCGGCTTCGAAAATGCAGGGCAAGGACATTGTCACCATAGAAGGATTTGCTCCTGATGGTAATCACCCGGTGCAACGGGCCTGGAACGATGAGGATGTTCCTCAGTGCGGCTACTGCCAGGGCGGCCAGGTACTGACCGCCGCAGCCCTGCTGGAAGGCAATCCTGACCCCAGCGACAAGGATATCGACGAAGCCATGTCCGGCGTCATCTGCCGCTGCGGGACTTATTTCCGCATTCGCAAGGCCATCAAGCGCGCCGCCAAGTACGCCGCGGAAGGAGGTTCAGCATGAAGGCCAATAAGCAGGACACTGACCTGGGCCGCCGCACCTTCCTCAAAGTGTCGCTGATGGCATCCGGGGCATTGATGGTCGGGGTCGGTTTTGGCCGCTCCCCTGGCGCCGATGAGTTGCAGAATGAAACGTGGATACCAAACCTGTATGTGCGGATTGAACGTGATGGCACGGTAACCATCGTCAGTAAGAATCCCGAGGCCGGCCAGGGCGTGAAAACCGCGTTTCCGATGGTAGTGGCCGAATGCCTCGAAGTTGACTGGAAAGACGTGAAGGTCGAACAGGCGCCGCTGGACGACCGCTACGGAAGGCAGGTAGTCGGCGGCAGCCGGGGCACGCCTGATGGGTGGGATGATCTGCGCATTGCCGGAGCCGGCGCCCTGTATCTGCTGAAACAAGCCGCAGCCAGCCAATGGGGCGTGAAAGCCAGCGCGTGCACAGCCCGCAAGGGCACGGTTATTCACGAGGCTTCTGGTAAGGCCGCTCCTTATGCGGACCTGCTCGATGCTGCCGCAGCCCTGCCCGTGCCGGATGTCTCCTCGCTGCAACTCAAAAGCAGGCCTGAAGAATTCTCTTTGCTGGGTAAGTTCGTACCCGGAGTGGACAACCGCCAGATTCTGACCGGGCAAGCCCTGTTCGGCGCGGATACCAGGCTCGAGGGCATGTTGTACGCCGTTTATGAGAAATGCCCGACTTTCGGCGGACGTGTAAAAAGAGCAAATATCGACGAAATTCTGAAGCACCCGGGGATCACCCATGCTTTCGTGGTGGAAGGCACGGACGAACTCACCGGCCTGCTGCCCGGAGTGGCGATCGTTGCTGAAAGCTGGTGGCTGGCCGACTCTGCACGCAAGGAACTGAAGGTGGAGTGGGAAACCAGTCATTCGGATTCAACGGCAGAATTCGACCGGCAGGCGGCCGGACTGGCCGGTGAGAAGGGCGAAACCAAGCGCCACGACGGCGATGTGGACGCGGCCCTGGATTCAGCGGCAAACGTGGTTGAAGCCAGTTATTACTATCCCTTTGTCTCGCATGCCAACATGGAACCGCAAACCTGTACGGCGCATTACAAGGAGTCCGGTGAAATGGAAATCTGGGCGCCCTCACAGGCGCCCAAATCCGGCCGCGGACTGGTCTCCCGTGTACTCGGCATTCCGGAACGACGGATTCACATCAACCTGACCCGCATCGGTGGCGGATTCGGCCGCAAACTCAGGAGCGATTCCATGGTCGAGTCCGCCTGGATTTCGAAGCAAACCAGGCGGCCCGTACAATTGCAATGGACCCGCGAAGACGACATGCGTCATGACTTTTACCGCCCGGCTGCATGGCACCATTTCCGGGCGGGCATCGACAATACCGGGCGAATGGTGGCGTTTGATCACCATTTCATCACGTTTGGAAGGAACGGAAAAACCGTGTCAGGCGCCGGATTGAGTCCCGACCACTACCCTGCCGGCCTGGTCCCGAATTTCCGGCTCAGGCAGTCCATGATCGAGACCAGCGTGCCGACGGGGCCATGGCGTTCACCCGGCCACTCGGCCTACTGTTTTGCGTACCAGAGCTTTTTTGACGAAGTGGCCCAGGCCGCCGGCCGTGACCAGCTCGAATTTCGACTCGACCTGCTCTCGCGTTCATACGGCGAGCCACCGCTGGACCTCAAGCGCACCGGCGACACATTGCGGGTTGCCGCTGAAAAAGCCGGCTGGGGGCGTACGATGGAGCCAGGACGGGGCCTGGGCATGGCATTTCATTTTGATCACGGAGGCTTCGTGTCGCACGTGGCCGAGGTGGTCGCAGACGGGCCCAGGATCCGGGTCGAAAAAGTCTGGTCAGGCATCGATGTCGGACCTGTGATCAACCTGAGCGGTGCACGAAACCAGGTGGAAGGTTGCGTGGTGGATGCGCTCAGCACCGCGCAACTGGAGATCACCTTTGCCGGCGGTGCGGCCGAACAGGGCAATTTCCACGATTACAGCCTGCTGCGCATCGGATCGGCGCCAGAGATCGAATGTCACTTCATCCAGAGTGATCACCCGCCGATGGGACTGGGTGAGCCACCCATTGCGCCGGCCACGCCGGCGATCACCAATGCGATACACGCGGCGACCGGCACGCGGATCAGGGAATTGCCGTTCAGGCGTTCGGGGATCTCCGTCTAGCGAACAGCGACCGCAGAAAAGCAAGATCGACGTGAGTGGCTGAGCCGGCATCACCGGCCAGCACTTCAAACCCACTGTCCGGCTCCCCAAGCTGGCTCAGCACCAGGGCTGCGCCAGCGAAATCCTGCTTCGCCGTATAAGCGTTTACAGTCACCACGGTCTCTATGCCGGCCGCCAGTGAGGATTTCAAGCCGTTGTCGGAATCTTCCAGGGCAAGGCATTCATCTGCACGCAGTCCGAGCTGATCCAGCACATGCAAATAGATGTCCGGCGCCGGTTTTTTGTGCGGAACACAATCACCTGCCGCAATGACATCGAACCACTCCACGCTTTGCTCGCCAAGCGTTGCGCTCAGCAAAGCGGTCACACTGGCGGGTGTGCTGGTCGTCGCAATAGCCAGCTTGACGCCGTCCGCATGCGTTTCGCGCAGCAAACGCTCCACACCCGGACGGAGCGGGATCAGCCCAGCGGACATCACTTGCAGGTAGTGCCGGGTTTTGGCCCGGTGCATTTCCATGACCAGTTCCTCCGGCTCTATGCCTGAACCCATTTTCGGCTTCCACTTTTTGATGTAGTAACGCAATCGCTCCTTGCCGCCACTGACCTTCAGCAACTGACCGTACAGGGCCTCACCCCAGTGCCAGTCCAACCCGGCTTCGGCAAATGCCCGGTTGAAAGCGACCCGGTGGCCGTCACGCTCTGTATCCGCCAGGGTACCGTCCACATCGAATGTCAAGGCTTTCAGTGTCATCATCCCGTTATTTTTTCAGCTGAAACTGATATCGATTGCTTACACCACGAAAAGACGGGATTAAACTAGCAAAGTTACCGGGAGTTGCAAGCATGAAACGCTGGTTCAAATGGTCGCTGGCCGGACTGTTGCTTAACGCTTTGGTGTTTTGCAGCAACCTCTGGGCGACCCAGCCTGACCTGGTGCTGATGATCACAGTCGATCAGCTGAGAGGAGACTTTGCACGGCGGATAGAGGACCGGCTCTCACCAGCAGGTTTTCGTTACCTGCTGGATAACGGAACCGTGTATCTGAATGCCCACTACTCTCACCTGCTGACATCGACTGCGGCGGGGCATGCAACGCTGATGACAGGCGCCGACACGCCCCAGCACGGCATGGCGGGTAACGAGTGGTTCGATATGGCCACGCGCCGGGAGCTGTACAACACGGAAGACAGGGATTATCCGGTACTCGACAAACCTGCCGAGCCCGCTGAAGGGCGTTCACCGCGCAACCTGCTGTCCCCGACGATTGCCGATCAGCTGGTTGCAGCCAGTGAAGGCAAGTCCCGCGTTTTCTCTGCTTCCCTGAAAGACCGGGGAGCGATTATTCCGGCAGGTCAGTCAGGCAAGGCCTTCTGGTATTCCAAGACGACGGGTAAATTCGTGACCAGCAGTTACTACTACCCGGAGTACCCCGATTGGGTCATCCGCTGGAACGACGCCGGCCACGCGGACCGGTACAGAAACCAGCGCTGGGAGTTGCTGCTGGACAGGGACCAATATGTATTCCGCGACCGGGATGAGCGCTGGTTTGAAAAACCCGAGGGCCTGCTGGACACAACATTCCCACACCCCCTGGGGAATCCCGACAGCAAGGCGTTTTATTCTTCCCTGCGCTCTACACCCATGGCAGATCAGCTTCTGCTGTCGTTCGTCAAAACCTGGGTCGAAGCCGAAAATATCGGCGGCAACGGCCAGACCGACCTGCTTGCGGTGAGTTTTTCGGCCACCGATTACATCGGGCATGACTTTGGACCCAACAGCCTGGAAGCCGAAGACAACCTGCTGCACCTGGACCGGACCCTGCAGGAACTGTTTCGTTTCCTGGACCAGCGGGTTGGATTGGACCGGACGCTGGTGGTCCTTGCCTCCGATCACGGGGTCGCACCTGCGCCCGAGCGTATGGCGAGACTCGGCGCTCCAGCCCAGAGGCACCACCCGATTGAGTTCATGCGGCAAGCCAATGCTCTCCTGCGCGACCGGTTCAATATCGATTCGGACCTGGCCATCGCCTTTTTCAAACCGGGCGTGTACCTGGACACCAGGGAGATTGAAGCGCTGGGTCTCGACCTGGCGGAAGTGGAGAGAGCCCTGGCGGCTGAATTCATGCAGATGCCGGGATTCTCCGCAGCCTACAGCCGCAGTGATCTGCTCGCAGGTACCATGCCGGATACAATCCATGCGAACATGGCCGCCCGCTCAGTGCACCCCGCCCGCTCAGGGCATATCATCGTGGTGCAGGACCCATTCTGGTTTCTGGCCAGTGAACCTGAAGACAACGCAGCGACTCATGGCTCACCATACGCCTACGACACCCACATTCCGATCATGCTGGCCGGCCCGGGGATCAGGCAGCAGCGAATGGTTGTGCCGGTCGAAGCTCGCGACCTGGCCCCCACAGTGTGCAAATTCCTGGACATCGCTCCGCCACCGGATGCAACCGGCCAGCTGCTTCCCGGCCTCGAATCGCCCGGCCCTGACTGAATCTAGCCTTCCATCTCTTCCAGTTCCTTACCCTTCGTTTCATGCACGAAACGCAGCACGAAGAAGATGGAGATGAAGGCAAAACCGGCGTATAGACCATAGGCTCCGCCCAGCCCGATGCCCGTCAGCAGAATGGGGAAAGTCATCGTGATCAGGAAGTTCGAACTCCATTGCGCCAGTCCGCTGACCGCCAGCCCTGAGCCCCTCAACTGGTTGGGAAACATTTCGCCGAGCATGACCCACATCACCGGGCCCCAGCTCATATTGAAGAAGATTACGTACAGGTTGGCCGCTATCAGGGCGACCGGGCCGGTCGTCGCGGACAGTTGCAGATTGCCGTCATCACCAACAACCGCGTTAAGAAAAACCACGGCCATCACACCCAGAGTCAAAGCCATACCAATGGAACCACCCCACAACAATGGCTTACGGCCGATCCTGTCGATGACCAGCAGGGTCACGATGCACGCCGCGATGCTGACCGCGCCGCTTCCAACGTTGATCAGCAGCGCGTCCGCCTCGGTGAAACCGACGGACTGCCACAGCACGGCGCCGTAGTAGAACACCACGTTGATGCCCACCAGTTGCTGGAAAGTCGCCAGGCCGATTCCCACCCAGACGATCGGGCGAAAGCCATGTTTGGTATCCACGATGTCCCTGAGCCGAGGGCGGTGATGATCCTCGACCAGCGATGCGTCGATCTCCTGAAGTTTAGCCTCAGCCCCGTCACCCATCAGTTTTTGCAACACGGCCCGGGCCTTCTCGATCTTGCGGCTGGCCACCAGGAATCGCGGGCTTTCGGGAATGAAAAGCAGCGCGAAAAAGAAGGTAAGCGCAGGAATCAGTTCGATCCAGAACATCCAGCGCCAGGCTTCATGACCAGTCGCCAGTATCTCGGTGGAGCCACCGGCGAAATGCGCGATCAGGTAATTGCTGAGAAAGGCGAAAAACAGTCCGGAGATGATCGCGATCTGCTGCAGGCTGGCCAATGCGCCGCGATAGCGGGCCGGCGTGACTTCGCTGATATAAGCCGGCGCCAGTACACTGGCGGCACCCACCGCGAGGCCGCCCAGTACTCGAAAGAAAATAAACTCTTCCGACGAAGTGGATACACCTGAGCCCCAGGCGCTTATGGTGAAGAAGATCGAGGCAATGATCAGGATGGTCCGGCGGCCGAGCTTGTCGGCCAGCGTGCCCGCGAAAAATGCACCAACTGCGCAACCCAGCAGCATTGAAGCGACATTGAAACCGGTACCCACGCTGTCCGAGTTGAACGCAATCCGCAGACCGTCGACGGTGCCGTTGATCACCCCGCTATCGAATCCGAACAGGAAGCCGCCGATCGTGGCCACAACACTTATCAGGATCACGAAACCCATGTTCGATTGTTCTTTTTGCACGGATCGAGATCCTTCCCTGGTCGGGATTTTGAATGACGAAGCTGCTTATGATACCGAAAACGAATAAACCGTTCGGGACCCAAAGGTATCGCCGGGCCGCAATATCGTTGATGGAAATTGCGGCTGGTTGGGGCTGTCGGGAAAATGCTGGGTTTCCAGGCACAAGCCAGCCCTGGGTACATAGTCCGGCAGGGAGTTCCCGGAAAAGAACTGCATACCGGGTTCGCTGGTGCAGACCTCCATGACCCTGCCGCTGGCGGGCTCATGCACCCGGGCCGCGAAATCCGTTGCCCCCTGGCAGGTTTTGTTAAGCACGTAGTTATGATCGTAGCCGCCACCGATCAGCAACTGCTCGTGATATTCATCGATACGCGACCCGATCGGCCGAGGCGACCGGAAGTCAAATGGTGTCCCATGAACCGGGGCGATCTCCCCCGTTGGGACCAGTACCTGATTCACCGGCGTGTAGTGATCCGCATTGATCTCCAATTCATGCCCCAATACGTCATGAGCAGAAAGCCCGGACAGGTTGAAATAACCGTGATGCGTGAAATTTACGGGGGTCGCGCGGTCACTGCTGGCCTGGTATTCGATGACCAGCCTGTCATCAGATGACAAGGTATACCGAACGCCGATTTTGAGATTGCCGGGATAGCCTTCTTCACCGTCTTTGCTGAGGTAGCTCAGCACAAGCGACGGCCCGTATGAGGTTTGCTCCGGCCTGGCGTCCCAGACCACCCTGTCAAAACCGTGCTCGCCCCCGTGCAGGTGGTTTGGGTGGTTATTTGTCGCCAGTTGATACTCCTCGCCATCCAGTTGAAAACGGCCACCGGCGATGCGGTTGCCATATCGGCCAATCAACGCGCCGAAAAAAGCTGTCGCCGACTCGTATTCAGCAAGGGTCTTATAGCCCAGGACAATATTTTCAAGCCGGCCTTCCCGGTCCGGGACCCGGAGGCTTGTGACGGTTCCCCCGTAGTTTGTGACCTGGGCGGTCAGGCCATTGCAATTCCTCAGAGTAAAAATCGAAGCAGCCTGCCCGCCGCGAGTCACGCCGAATTCGGCTTCACTGCACAATGATCCATCATTGCTCATCGGGAGCGGCCAGCGCCTCGCACAGCTCAACGTTGTCGGCCGTCACTCGCTGGATGGGGACTTCGCCCTGGCTGTTGATCGATGTGATGTCATAACGCACCGTGCCGGTTGTGCAGTTTTCGAATTCCACGATCATGGTTCCGTCCGGGCTGTTTTCCGGCACGGGTTGGCCGGAATCGAATATTCCGCCGGTGGTCATCGTGATGGCCAGCTCCGCCCTGTTTCCTTCGTATGTTCCGTATGCTGTCATCCAGCGATGTCCAGGCTCACCCAGCATGAACGGAACCGATTCATCAGGCCGCACCGTGTCGTAGGTAAACCAGGTCAGGAACATGGTCTTCAGTTCAGGGTAGGTAATGATGAAAAAGCCCTGCCCGTTGGTGGCAATGTTGTACCAGGTATCGTTCAGGCCCTGGTTGATCTCGAATCCGCTGTTTTCCAAAACATCCATCATCACCAGATTTTCTTCGCCCACCGGCGCGCTCCCTCCCGGGTAATCTCTCAGGGGCAGCTCCGAAAACGGTGATCCGGCGTTGTATACAGGCAGCGCGGCAATCGCATCCACCACGTCCATGCCGTTACCTGTGACCTCCCCGAAAACCGTGAATCCGCCATTCTGGTCGTCGAGAATGGCGGCATTGTCCGCCAGGTTGATGAACCACTGGCTGGTGGCGCTGTTGGGATCCCCTGCCCGCTTGGCCATCGCGATGGTGCCGCGCACATTGGAAATCCCCGGCTCATTGATGACCGGAGGATCCGTGGGAACGGCCGTCACCACGTCTTCGGTAAAGGTATAACCACCGCCCTGGATGATGAATCCTGGATCGCTGCGGTGAATAAAACTGCTGTTGAAATCACCGTCCCGGACGTAATTAAGAAAATTTGCCACGGTTGCCGGCGTTTCTTCCTCATACAAATCGATGACAATGTCGCCCATCACGGTTTTCAATGTCACGCTACTGGCCAGGGCGGGTGCGGATGCCATCAGAGCCGCGAACACGAGCAGCGCGACGCCCGCCATGCGGGCTATCGGAAAACAAAAATTCACCAGGTCAATCTCCAGGATTCGAGGCGTCGAATTGTGCAGGTTTCAGACAGAAAAAGCCAATGATCCTGGCCGGGATCAAACGAGGTCAAGTGCGTATTTTTTCAGGTCCTCGAGCCTCACCACCTTCAGCGCTGCTGCGTGGGTTGCCTGCAGAACCACACGGGGCGCAACGCCGGCATCAAGCGCCTCCTGCCAGCGGGCTGCACACAGACACCACTGGTCTCCTGGCTTGAGGCCCGGAAAACCAAATTCCGGCATGGGCGTGCTGAGATCGTTACCTCGGAAACGGGAAAATTCCAGGAAATCCCGGGTCACTCGCACACACACCACGTGCATCCCGATATCTTCCTTGCTGGTATTGCAACAGCCGTCCCGAAAGAACCCGGTTACCGGTTTCTCGGAACAGGGCAGCAGCGGTTCACCCAGGACATTGAGTTTGGCATCCATTCCCTAATCCTAGTCGAAACGACCGATCAGTTCTGGATATCCCCGGAAATTTTTCTGCTGGCCTGCAGAAAATGAATGACAGCCCAGACTTTGGCCACCAGTGCTGTGCTGATGATGGCATACCGCAGACCGTTTGCGTCGCCAAAATCAGGCCGCAACAGGTCAGATAACGAACCTACCACCAGGGGGCCCAGACCCAATCCAACCAGGTTGACGATAAAGAACAGGGCAGCGGAAGCCACGGCGCGTTGCCTCAGGCCAACCAGCGAGTGCGTCACCGCAAGGCAGGGCCCAAGCCAGGTGGCACCGAGGATCATGTACGGGATGTAGAACACGAACATATTGCCCGGCGCCAGGGCTGAGAAGGCCAGAACGGTCAGGGGCAGCGTCACGATCATCGCAATTGCCGGGAAAAGCACGTACCAGTATTCACCCCTGCGCGCGAGGCGGTCGGACGCCCAACCAGACAGGGCGACCCCGAAGGCGCCACCGAAGCCGGTGACCAGGGCCAGTTTCCAGCCCACTTCGCTGATCGGCATCTCGTAGGCGCGCATCATGAACGAGGGTACGAAGTTACCTACTCCGTACCCCGCCAAAGACTGCAGGCTGGCAGCTATCGCGATGTGCCGGAATGACCTGCGGGACCAGAGTACACCCGTGGTTTCACGGAAAGTAGGCCTGGCGGATTCCGCCTGGGCACGCTGCTCGTCGCTGCCGCCGTTCTCTCTGAATTCCGCCATACCCCGGGGTGGTTCCTTGATGGTCAAGGCAACGACCAGGGCCAGCACGACTCCGGGCAGCCCGAGCACGACAAAAGTCATCCGCCAGCCCAGCCCTTCTGCAATCCAGCCGCCCAGGCCGTAGGCGAACAGGTATCCGAAATAGACGCCCATGGAAAAAATCGAAAGGGCGAAAGCCCGGCGATGCCTCGGGAAGATGTCCGAGATCATCGAGTGTGAAGGCGGGCTGCCCCCGGCCTCTCCAATGCCGACTCCGATCCTGAGCAGCAACAGGTGAATGTAGTTCTGCGCCGCGCCGGAAAACGCGGTCATCAGGCTCCAGAATGCCAGCGCGGTGGCGACTACCCGTTTACGGCCGACACTTTCGGACAAATGGGCGATGGGCAGGCCGAGCACCGAGTAGAAAATGGCAAAGACGAAACCGGACAGCAGGCCCAGTTGCCAGTCCATCAACGACAGGTCGGCGCGAATCTGCTCCTGCAGAATCACGACGAGCTGCCGGTCGATGAAATTAAAGGTATAGACGAGGGTCAGCAGCGCCAGCACATACCAGCGGTATGCCGGGCGCAGGTATGACCCCGTATTGTCGGGCTTCAACTCAGCCGTAGTTCGCGGCGACGAAATCCCAATTTACGATTGACCAGATCTCTTCCAGGTACTTGGGCCGGGCGTTACGGTAGTCGACGTAGTAAGCATGTTCCCAGACATCGATGGTCAGCAACGGAGTCTTTCCGTCTGTCATCGGGTTCGCCGCGTTGGACGTGTTGACGATTTCGACCGAGCCGTCGTCATTCTTCACCAGCCAGGTCCAGCCGGAACCGAAGTTGCCGATACCCGACTTGATGAAGGTGTCCTTGAACGCATCGAATGATCCGAATGCGCTGTTGATGGCATCAGCCAGCGCGCCACTGGGCTCGCCGCCACCGGCGGGGCTCAGTCCGTTCCAGTAAAACGTGTGATTCCAGACCTGCGCGGCGTTATTGAAAATGCCACCGGAAGATTTCATCACGATGTCTTCCAGGGAAGCGTTTTCAAACTCGGTGCCCGGCACCAGGTTGTTCAGGTTGGTGACGTAAGCCTGGTGGTGCTTGCCGTAGTGGTAGCCGATGGTCTCGGCAGAAATGACAGGCTCCAGCGCGTCATCGGCATAAGGCAATGCGGGAAGTTCGTGGGTCATGGCTTGGCTCCTTTGATTCGGGGTTAAGATGTATCTTTACATGCTGGAAGATAAGGGCACTGACTCTGTCAATAAAGTGCAAAAAAAGAAATTATTTATGGAATGTCACGCGACACCAAGGTAATGAAGCGAGTAGAAGACAAAAATTACCAGTGCGGCGGCC
>CAJIAU010000114.1_pt1 | contig 26280 bp, 18 predicted proteins | sample 9199171 | NCBI WGS metagenome assembly CAJIAU01 (sample SAMEA7708280, study PRJEB35096) | sediment metagenome | biome: marine neritic benthic zone biome [ENVO:01000025]; feature: sediment [ENVO:00002007]; material: shallow marine sediment [ENVO:03000034] sea grass bed [ENVO_01000059] ...
CTGCGTAGTCCGGGCGGTGTAATAAAAGGACTTGGTCCGGCCCTCGATCTTCAGCGAATCAATACCCATTTGCGCCAGCGTGTGCACATGCTGAACAGCACGCAGGTCTTTCGAGTTCATGATGTAGGTGCCGTGCTCATCTTCGTACGCAGGCATCAGCTCGCCGGGCCTGGTTTCCTCCTCGAGCAGCGCCATGGGCAGCTCGGCATGCTCGCCTGATGCGGGCCGTTTATCAGCTGTTCCGATTGGAACGATGTCCCCGGTATCGGTTTCCTCCGCCTCATGTGCGCTGTATTTCCAGCGGCAGGTATTGGTGCAGGCGCCCTGGTTGGAATCGCGGTGCGACATGTAGCCGGACAGCAGGCAGCGCCCGGAATAAGCGATGCACAGTGCGCCATGCACGAACACTTCCAGCTCGATATCCGGGCATTCCTCGCGGATCTCCGCCACTTCCTTCAGTGACAGCTCGCGCGAGAGGATGATTCGAGTCAGCCCCAGGCTCTTCCAGAAATTCACCGAGGCGAAATTGACGGCGTTGGATTGCACCGACAGGTGAATGGGCATGTCGGGCCAGCGCTCCCGCACCATCATGATCAGGCCCGGATCAGACATGATCAGCGCATCGGGACCCATCTCGATAATGGGTTTCAGGTCCGCCAGGTAAGTCCTGACCTTGTTGTTGTGCGGCGCCACGTTACTGGCCAGAAAAAACAGCTTGCCCTTGGCGTGGGCTTCTTCGATGCCCTGCGCCAGCACGTGCTCCTTGCTGAACTCGTTATTGCGTACGCGCAGGCTGTACCTGGGTTGCCCTGCATACACGGCATCGGCGCCGTAGGCGAAGGCGTAACGCATGTTTTTCAGACTGCCCGCAGGGGACAGCAGCTCGGGCTTTTTCATGAGTTCATTATCGCAAAGATCAATTGATCAGGATCATGGAATCTGCAATTAGTCTACAAAATCAAACTAAATTTGACCGTAACCAATTTTAATCTTGATTTAATAAGGCATCATGCGCCATGGAGTAGTGCGCATAACATCTGGTAAATGAGGAGGAAGTAATGAAAACAATGAATTTATTCATCAGGTCCCGTGGAGCGGCTGGTTTCGCCGCCATTGTTCTTGGAGCTGTCCTCCTGGCATTTTCAGGACCGGTCGTGGCGCAGACCATTTCGGATGACTGCCAGGAATGCCACGATGCGCAATACGAGGCATGGAAAGTATCAGGCCATCCCTACAAACTGATGAAAGCCGATATCGCCCAGAACCGGCCTATTCCGCTGCCGGAAGGCTATGCGTGGGACGAGATTTCCTACGTCATCGGTGGGTACAAGTGGAAATCCCGCTACATGGATCTGGATGGATACATCATCACCCAGGACAAGAGTGATGAAGGCGGCAAGACCCAGTACAACATGCTGACCGGCGAATGGGTTGACTACAACGCCGATAAAGAAAACGGTGTCAAGCCTTACGACTGCGGTAGATGCCACACCACCAACTGGGTTGCCAATGAGAATCCTGCAGACCTTACCGGCAACCAGGACATGCTGCCCGGTATCCACGGAACGTTCGACCAGGGCGGTATCCAGTGCATCCAGTGCCATACTCATGCCGATATCGGTAATGTAGACAGCACCGCAGAAGCCTGTGGCGCCTGCCATTACCGGACCGCGGCCCCCGGCGCTGAAGAAAATGTCATTCCCGCCAGTAACGGATTCGTCAGGCACCACGAGCAGTACAACGAATTCCTGGCCAGTGGCGCTCACGGTGCGGCCCTGGAATGCACAAGTTGCCACGATCCGCACTACAAGTCCGATTTTTCAATCAAGGAAGGCGCGGCCTGTGAAGACTGCCACGGTGATATCGCGGCAAGCTACGCGATGACCTCAATGTATGACTATAACGTCGAATGCATCGACTGCCATATGCCGCTGGCCGCCAAGTCTGGCCAGCAGACCGGACCGAACGCAGGCGACGTGCAGTCCCATATCTTCCGGATCAATACGGATCCGACGGCCGATATGTTTACCGAGGACGGTAAATTCGTGCAGTTGGATGATGACGGCAACGCAGCGCTGTCACTCAGATTCGCCTGCCAGGCCTGTCACGAAACCGCATCGCTGGATGAGTTGGCGCTGTTCGCCATGGATTTCCATGATGCAGACGGCAGCCTCGAGAATTTCGGACTGGATCCGGGCCTGAGCGGCACCTGGTGGAATCCCGCGAAGGACGGCGAAGGATTCCTGCTTGAGGTCGACAATGACCGCTTCCTGTACGCTTCCTTCTATACTTACGGCCCGAATGGCGAACAGACCTGGCTGGTTGCAGCAAAGGATACGTCCGCCGGAACGACGACCAACGTGAAGGTTTACATCCCCTCCGGCGGTACCTGGGGCGATCCAAGCGGAGCGGACACTGGTACAGAGTGGGGTATCGGTACATTTACATTCCCGACCTGTACTTCGGGTAACGTTTCCCTGACCCCGAATGCGACCATGCAGGGTATGGGTTACACCGCAGTATCCTACGATCTGGAACGCATCCTGCCGTCCGGCATCGCATGCCCGACGTTCACCAACAATGAAATGGCAGCAGCCATGCAGTAATACTCAAAATCAAAAGCTGGGTTAAACCAGCGACCATAAGAAGAATGCGCCGCCCAACCGGGCGGCGCTTTTTTATCAAACGAAGCAAACAAAGAGCAATTTGTTCAAAAAATTGCACTAATTGTTCAGTGCTGTAATCTTTAGAACAGGCAAACCCCTGGATACACACGTTTGAACTACTTAATGATGGAGCCAGTCATGAGTCATTCGTCATCTTTGATAAAAAATCCTTCAGTTCGCGGCGTTTTTTCAGCGCTTTTTCTCGGCATTTTGTTGCTATCCTTTCCGGCCATGGCCATTGCGCAGTATGAAGACTACGAGGGCCCGGAATATTGCAAGCGTTGCCATGAGGACAATTACAATGAGTGGAAGGCATCCGGTCACCCATACAAGTTGATGAAGGGTGAGGAAGCGCAATTTCGTCCGATTCCGCTGCCAAAGGGCTATGACTGGGAGGACATCTCCTATGTCATCGGCGGGTACAAGTGGAAATCCCGCTACATGGACCTGGACGGCTACATCATCACCAATGACGACAGCAGCCAGGGTGGTAATACCCAGTACAATTACCTGACCGGGGAATGGAGTGACTACCACGCCGACGAGCCGAATGGCACTAAACCCTACAACTGCGGAAGATGCCACACCACGGCCTGGATCGAGAACGAAAATCCCGAGGACCTGAGTGGCAATCAGGATGGTCTGCCGGGTCTGCACGGCACCTTCTTCGCCGGCGGAATCCAGTGCGAGCAATGTCACGGCCCGGGTTTCGATTCGATGGAAATCGATTCTTCGGCCGAGGCTTGTGGTGAATGCCATGTCCGCGGTGACCCGAATACCATTCCGGCCAGCGGGGGTTTCATCCGGCACCACGAACAATATAACGAGCTCCTGGCAGGCGCTCACGGCAGCCGCGACTGCGTGATGTGCCACGACCCGCACAAGAAAGCTGAATTTTCCATCAAGGAAGGTTCAAGTTGCGGAACGGATTGCCACAGCAGCAAGCTGGAATCCTATTCCAAGACATCCATGTATGACTATGGTGTGACCTGTGAAGACTGCCATATGCCATACGCGACCAAATCCGCGCAGGCGTTAGGCCCGCACCAGGGCGATCTGAAAACCCACATTTACTATATCAACACTGATCCTGATGCGAACATGTTCACCGAGGACGGTTCGTTTGTGAAACTGGACGACAACGGCAAGGCTGCCGTAACGATGGACTTCGCCTGTCAGCGCTGCCACGAAACCGCTTCCCTTGATGAACTGGCGCTGTTCGCCCGGGACTTCCACAATGAGAACAAGGGTCTGGAGGATATCGGGCTAGATCCCGGCCTGACCGGCACCTGGTGGAACGAGGACAAGGACGGCGAGGGCTTCCTGCTGGAGGTTGACCGCGACCGCTTCCTGTATGCCTCCTTCTACACCTACGGCCCGGACGGCGAACAGACCTGGCTGGTTGCCGTGCTGGATTCGGCAGACGGCACCACGGCCAACGTGAAGGTCTACGTACCGCAGGGCGGCGAATGGGGTGATCCGAGCGGCGCGGATACCGGCGTCGTGTGGGGCTCCGGAACGTTCACATTCCCGACCTGCACGTCCGGCAGTTTCTCGTTCACTCCCAACCAGGCAATGATGGATATGGGCTTTACAGCGCAATCCTATGCGCTTGAGCGGATACTGCCGTCCGGTATTTCTTGTCCGACGTTTACTAACAATGAAATGGCCGCAGCCATGCGGTAAACAGGGGTCAATCCTGCAGGGGAACTCCAAGCTCTTCAGCCTTGCTGATGACCAGGGGATGGTCGTGCAGGCCCTTGAACTGGGGAAACCAGCCTACGATCCATGGATACCATGGCATCCTGACTTCTGCTACTTCTTCCAGCCATTGCATGGCCTGCCCAACATCACCAACTGAAGCGTAAAGCAGGGTCAGCGGTAAACCATTCCCGGGCACGTGCTCAATTGCCGCGATGATTTCCCGAGCCTGTTCTTCCTGGCCGGCCAGGGCATAGGTATACCCGCGCGCCCATGACAGGAATACATTGCCTTCCAGGTGACTGTGAGCATCTATAGCCTCCTCGAAAAGCCCCTTGTCTCCATAGCTGTTTCCAAGGACCAACCATGCCACCGGAAACTCGGGGTGGAGCCGAAGCACGGATTGGGTCAGGTCTATCGCCTTTTCTGGCTCTCCCGCGTCACGATACTGATCCGCCAGCCAGCTGATATAAAAAGGCGACAGCGGACTCAGCTCGACCGTTTTCTCACCTGCAGCGATCGCCAGCTCATCCCGCCCAAACAACTCCAGTTGCCAGGCCCAGTGATACCAGGCGTCGGTCAGGCTGGGATTCAGTTCGAGAGCACGAGCAAATGCAGTTTCCGCACCTTTCCAGTCGTACTCGTAGTAGAGCTTGTACATAGCAACCCCAAGATGCGCTTCAGCCAGTGTGTCGTCCAGCTCGATCGCCTTGTCGGCAGCGGCCTTGGCCCGCGGGTAAGCACCCGGCACCGGAATCGGGCTGTGTCCCAGCTCACTGTAGCCCTGGGAAAGGCCGGCATAAGCCAGTGCGCTGGTGGGGTCGTTCTCCAACGCTTCCTCAAGTATCTCAATCCCGCGCGTGTAACCCTTGCGGGTTTCCTTTCGAAACTGGAACATGGCACGCAAGTAGGATTCGAAGGTGTCCGGCCGTATGTCCAGCGACCGGGCCAGAAGGCGTTCGTCCTGGGCTGTCAACTGGACCTGCACGGCGCGGGCTACTGCCCGGGCTACATCGGCCTGGAGACTGATCACGTCGGTGAAATTGCGTTCATAAGTTTCGGCCCAGAGGTGTTGATCGGAGGCGGCATCAATCAGCTGGACCACCACCCGCACCCGGTTTCCCTCGCGATAAACGGATCCTTCGATCAGATTTGCAACACCAAGCTGCCGGCCAATCATGGGTACCGTCAGCGTCGAATCAACCAGGCTGGCCGAAGTCCTCGAAGTGACCCGCAGTGCTCTGACCTTACACAGGCTGTTGATGAGCGTGTCGTACATGCCAGAGGCGAAATATTCCTGCTGAGGATCGGGGGACAGGTTTGCCAATGGTAATACGGCGATTGAACCCGGGTGGATATCGCGGGTCTGGGGGGCAACATCGATAGTGACCTGCTCCTGTAGCGCCCTTTGTGTCAGGTTGGCCAGGCCAATGACTGCAATAAGGGCAAGAATCGACAGCAGAAGATAATCGCTGAGGCCAAGGCTCAATTCCTCGGCCATTACGTCAGGGCTGGCAGGGGTGCGTCTGACACCCTGGACGGTTATGTCGTATTTCCAGCTGAAAACCAGCGCCAGGGGAAATCCAGCGAAGAATGCGATCCAGACATAGCTGATTGCCGACTCTTCAAGATCGAGCGCGGGAAGGGCTTCACTGGCCACCTGAATCGTGACCCAACCTGCAATGATGTACAGCGCCGTCATGCGGAACACGCGGCGGCGTCGCAATTCCTTGATCAAGCCTCTAAACCACATAGCTGGGTAACTGGCTGAACTATTTTAGGAGTATACAACACGGTTAATGACGATCCTGGGACCTGCTTTGCGATTTCGGCCGGCCGGTTGGCTTCCTGCGGATCAAGAAACGACCGGGTTTTCCCTCAACAGCCTTCCAAGGCGGGCGATTCCCTCGCGGATATCTTTTTCGCCGTAGTGGGCAAAGCTCAGCCTGAGGCAGTTTTTCAGGCCGTGTTCGCAGGAAAAAACCTCTCCGGGTTGAAAGCCGGTGCGGTAGTCTGCGGCCAGCTTGCGCAAAGTGCTGGCATCGGCGCCTGCTTCCAGTTCCAGCCAGAAAAAGTAACCGCCATCCGGGCGCATCCAGCTGGCCAGGCCATCGATATGTTCGTGCAATGCCTCATCCATTGCCTCAACCCGACGCCGGTAGGTGGCCCGGAGTTTTTCGAGTAACTCCTGCTGCAATCCCATTTCAATCGCATGACGCACCACGTGGGAGGTGAAATGGTTAAAGGAGCCGCCGCTGTTTACCACGCCGGTGCCCAGCAGGCGTTCCATCAGGTCGCTGGAAGTCTGAATCCAGCCCAGTCTGAGCCCGGGCGCCATGATTTTTGAAAACGAGCCAAGCGACAGGATATTCCCGGATTTGGTCATGGTTCCGAGCGCAGGCGGCGGTTCTTTGAAGTAGTGCAGCAGTTGGTAAACCTCGTCCGCAACCACCAGGAAATCATGTTCGTGGCTGAGCCTGGCCAGCAATTTTCGCCGTTCGTGGCTCAGCGTCTGCCCGCCGGGATTGTGGAAACTCGGGATGGTGTAAACCATCACCGGATCGTGCTGCCCAAGTTGCTCGATCAGCACATCCATCCTCATTCCGTCTTCATCCACCGGAATGCCGACCATTTTCAATCCATGGTCCGCGAATATCTGGTGAGCCAGGAAATAGGTGGGCTCTTCGATGAACACCGTGTCGCCCTGACGGGCCAGCTGGCCGCAGAGAAAATCCAGTGCCTGAGAGTTACCCGCTGAAACGAACAATTCGTCCGGGCCGACCGGGTGCGCATAATTCAATGACAGGAATTCAGCCAGCACCGCCCTGAAGCGAACATCGCCCTGGCGTTCGCCGTAATTCAGCTCGATGGGTTCTGCTGAAGCCAGGAAATGCGCACTGGCGGCCTTCACCAGGTCAACCGGCAACAGGTCGGCTGAAGGCTGCCCGACGCCGAAGTTGATCACGCCCGGCGCAGGGGCGCCGTCGAAGGTCACTGTGTGCTGCCGGTTTTCCATTTGGCCATCATACCCAAAACCTATGTAAAATCGGCACTTCAAACATAACAACCAGGTGATTTATGCCAATGAATCGAATCAGGGACTGGCTGCAGGAAAACCGGATAACCGAGGTCGAATGCCTGGTGCCGGACATGACCGGCAACGCCCGCGGCAAGTTCATCCCGGCTGACAAGTTCATCAAGGAAGACAGCAGGCTGCCGGAGTCCATCCTGGTGCAGACGGTTACCGGTGACTACACCGAAATCCACGACCAGTTGGTCGGGCCGATGGACGGTGACATGATGCTGCAGCCCGACCCGGACACCATGCGCCTGGTCCCCTGGGCAACTGACCCCACCGGCCAGATAATCCACGACTGTTATACGCGCGAAGGGGAACTCCATCCGCTGGCATCACGAAATGTGCTCAAGCGGGTGCTCAAGCTCTATGAAAATGAGGGCTGGAAGCCGGTGGTCGCCCCCGAGGTCGAGTACTACCTGATCCAGAAAAATACCGATCCGGACGGGGAACTCATGCCGCCCATCGGCCGGTCGGGCCGGCGCGAGGCGGGCAGGCAGTCCTACAGCATCGACGCGGTCAACGAATTCGAGCCGATTGTCGAAGAGATGTACGATTTCTGCGAGGCGCAGGAATTGGACGTGGACACGCTGATCCACGAATCTGGCCTGGCCCAGATGGAAATCAATTTTCTGCACGGCGACGCGCTAAACCTTGCGGACCAGGTATTCGTGTTCAAGCGCACCATGCGTGAAACCGCACTGCGGCATGGCATTTACGCGACCTTCATGGCCAAGCCGATGGAGCACGAGCCCGGCAGCGCGCTGCACATCCACCAGAGCATCATTGACATCGAGACAGGCAAAAATATTTTTTCCACTGATGATGGGAGTGAACACGAACGGTTCCGGCACTTCATCGGTGGGCTGCAGTACTATACACCGGGTGCAATTGCATTTTTTGCACCCAGTGTGAACTCTTACCGCCGATTCACGCCGGACATCGCGGCGCCGATCAACCTGCACTGGGGATACGATAACCGGACCACCGGTATCAGGGTTCCTGACAGCGACCAACAGGCGCGGCGGGTAGAAAACCGGTTCCCCGGTTCAGACGCCAATCCCTACCTGGCCATTGCTGTTTCACTGGCCTGTGGATACCTCGGGATGAAGCAGAAAATCGATTCGACCGAGCCTCATGAGGGCGACGCGTTCATGGAGTCGATCGCAGTGGCGCGCAGCCTGGAGCAGGCGCTGCGCCTGCTGGAAGACGATACCGATCTGACCAACGCGCTGGGCGCACATTTCGTGAAGGCCTACTGCGCGGTGAAGCGGGAAGAATTCGAGGCATTCAACAAGGTGATCAGTTCCTGGGAGCGGGAATACCTGTTGTTGAATGTATAGAAAGATAAACCCCGGCCATCACTGGCCGGGGTTCGATGGGTTCTTGCCTGCTGGACCTACTTGTCGCCGGCTCCCTTGGTGATCGCCTCCATCACCCGGTCGAGATTGAAGCTGCCGGGCTTCTGTCGCGGCGGGAACTCCCTGAAGCTCTGCAACCACTCGCCGATAATGGCAGCGGCGGGTGCGAACATGAACATGTGGTCCACCCACCATTCGGGGTAGCCGATGCTTTCATCCCAGGCTCTCTCGAATGGATCCATGCGCAAGTTGGCCAGCATCGGTGCGCGCAATACCGTGTAAGGCATGATCCACACGTCCATGCCATGGGCATCCTGGCGCAGGAAAGTGGCTTTCCAGTTGTTGTAGCGCAGCGCCGCTACCTGGCCGTCATCGGTCCAGTAGAGAAATTCCTTGCGCGGCCATTCGGCCTCCCCCTGCAGCGCGGGCATCAGGTTGTAGCCGTCGATATGAACCTTGTAGTTTCTGCCGCCAACCCGCTTGCCCTTCAGCAACTCCTCGTTGATGTCGGGTTCGCCGGCGGCCGCCAGCAGCGTGCTCAGCATGTCTTCATGAGATGCGATCTCGTTGTGGATGGTGCCGGGCTCGATCACGCCGGGCCACTTGATCGCGGTCGGCACACGGAACCCGCCTTCCCATTGCGTTGCTTTTTCATTGCGGAACATCGTGGTTCCGCCATCCGGCCAGGTAAAAACTTCAGCGCCGTTATCGGTGGAATACATCACGATGGTATTGTCCGCGACACCCAGTTCATCCAGTTTGTCGAGCAACTGGCCGACCATTGCGTCGTGTTCGACCATGCCGTCGGCGTATACGCCCAGACCTGTTTTACCTTTTGACTCAGCCTTCAGGTGCGTCCAGATATGCATGCGGGTGCTGTTCCACCACACGAAGAACGGTTTGTCAGCCTTCACAGCCCTTTCCATGAAGTCCAGGGCGGCTACGGTGACTTCCTGGTCCACCGTTTCCATCCGCTTGATGGTCAGTGGGCCGGTGTCCTCGATCTTGCCATCGGCCGAGGACTTGATCACGCCGCGCGGGGCGAACCGTTGCCTGAAGTCCGCATCCTGCGGGTAGTCAGGATGCTCGGGCTCCTGCTCCGCATTGAGGTGATAGAGGTTGCCGAAAAACTCGTCGAAGCCGTGGTTGGTTGGCAGCATGTCGTCCCGGTCACCCAGGTGGTTCTTACCGAACTGGCCGGTCATGTAACCCAGCGGCTTCAGCAGACCGGCAATGGTCGGGTCCTCTTCCTGCATACCTTCCGGTGCACTGGGCAGCCCGACCTTGGTCAGACCGGTTCTCATCGGCGACTGGCCTGTTATGAACGCGGCGCGGCCGGCCGTGCAACTCTGTTGGCCGTACCAGTCGGTAAACACGGCGCCTTCTTTGGCGATTCGGTCAATGTTGGGCGTCTGGTAGCCCATCATGCCCATGTTGTAGGCGCTGAGGTTGAACTGGCCAATGTCATCGCCCCAGATGACCAGGATATTGGGTTTGTCCGCCGCAAAAAGGGCTGCGCCCGGTGACATAAGAAAGACAATGAGGGCGGCTGCCCTCAGGCAAAAACTTTTCATGAATTCTCTCCAATTCAATAACAGATTCGAAACGAGCTCACATCCTGGTGTGCTGTTTGCCGAACAAAACTAACACCCAATGGTGACACTGGCAATTCGGACAACTTAGGAAATTTAGGAAATCAGTCTTATTCTTTCGGCTGAACCGCCTGGGCGCGTACAAAATCTGTCGTCATCTGCTCGATTTCTACCAGGTCCGGCTTGGTGTACTCAACGACCAGTACCCCGATCACGATGATGGGGATGGCAGTGACGACCAATATGAGAACGGTCTCCAGAACTTCTTTGGCTCCGAACGTTTCCCGTTCCCGCATGAATCGATAGACCAGGCGCAGCAGGAAATAAAGCAGAATGAGGCAGGCCGCCAGGACAAACACCCGCGCGAATGTCGCCTTTGCCTGAAAGTCGGTCCAGATTACGATCTGCGCAATTGCTTTCAGCAGGGCGCTACGCTCGGCCTGGACACCTTCCAGGGTTTGTACCAGTGCGGCCGAACGCTCGGTGCTGATGGTCTCCATCAGTTGCTTGATGGCAGCCTCCCTTTCCACGGAGACTTCGGACATGATCTGGTTGACCAGCGGCGGAATTCCGGCCTCGACCTTGTCCAGGCTGGAACTCACCAGTGTATCCATCTGGGCCGTGACATCGGCCGGCAACTTCTCCATCAGTGCGGCATAGTCTTCTGCGACATCGCGGAAACCGGAAATGTCATCGAACAGCTGGAGTATTTCCGGGTTGGCCAGGATCTCCGCGACACTCAATTCGACTCGGCTCGCCATCACCTCCTGGATACGAACGGCCAGGAACATGGCCCTCTCGCTCAGTTCCTGCATGCTCTGTGCGGCCGCCGCTACATCGCGGGCGGTGGACAACCAGCCGCCGGGTTTCGTGGCCTCGATCAGGGACGGTGAATTTCTGAGCGAGCCGAAGTCCGTAAAACGCACGAAGCTTGCGGTCGTCGCATCCGGATTGTCCCGCAGCCATTGGTCGGTCAACCCGCGCAACTCTCCGAGCTGTGCGGGGGATGCGAAACGAGCTGCGAACCTCCAGACCTCGTTTTCGAGAGTGGCGTAATTATCCGACAGTAACTGGGCGGGAGCGCCGTAGTTGCTTAGCCAATGACGGTCCCAAGTCGCCCGGTTCAGAGAGGACATCACCAGCATGTCCAGCAGCGCACGGCCGGGGTGGGGAATGGTGGCGATTTCTACTGCGCTGGTCATGGCGCCGTAGCGCATTTGCTTGGCCTGAACGCGCAGTTCGGGTGATTCCATCGAGGACTCAAAGGCCACGAAACCCTGTGAGACGAGCACGAGCCAACTGTCCGCGAAGCTCATCACCCCTTCCTGGATGGCTTTTTGATTGACCTGGACCGGTTCGGGTTTGGACTTCCGCTTGGCTTCTGCCTCGCCCATCAGCATGGCGCAGCAGAGCAATGACAACAGCGAAGCGAAAAGTACTTTCATATTCAATAATATATATTAACTATCGGGGCTGGTGGTTAATCCAAATCAAGTAACAAAGAGTGCTTTTTGTCTGCCGGAACAGGTTCCTGTACTTCAATAAGGCATTCGCCATTCGACAAAATCTACCTCATCGATCGTTACGGGCTCCGAACTGACCCACAGAACAATACGGTAGCCGTCACTGAACCAGGGGTCGCCGGTCAGGTTTCCTGCCGGGTCGTCCTTTGAGACTTCGCCCACACCGCCGACGTATGCGAACTTCACCAGCGATTGCGCATAGGCCAGGTTTTCAAGTAAAAACTCCCGTGTTTCGTCCACGTTCGGGTCGATCTTGTGCGTGGTGATGGTTTTCTTGGTGAATCGGACACCGATGTCACGGCTGATCTGGCCGATGAAAACCGGAACGCCTTCGTATTTGGCCCGGGACATCCATAGACGCAAGTGATTGCGCTCGTGGATGTTCTCCCGCGCTCTTTGAAAAGCGACGTCCTGCGGGCGTCCGAACACGTAGAGCCCGCTGACGGGAGAGTAACGGTACTCGCCCCCGCTCAGGAATGATCCGATGGTCTTCATGGTGGATGATTTTGTTATGGCTTCAGTCTCATCCCACCCGGCGCGGATGAAAGCGGTGTAGACATCGTCTGGAGAGCCGATGACCAACAGGTTCAGCGGATCGCCGCTGCCTTCGCCCTTCTTATCCGTCACGCAGCAGGTCATTTGTTCGACAATCTGGATCAGCTGATCCTTGTCAAGGTCCACCCACTCGTCCTCGGCATAGAGATTTTCCCAGTCGACGTCGTAGTGGTCGATCTTCAACCCGGGCACGGGTATGAAGAATGTGAATGTCTCAAAATCGGCTATGCCATCGGCGCCGGAAGGACCCACTATGTCCACATTGAACGCCTTGGTGCCCTCGTCCAGCTTCGAGAAAATGAATCCGCTTCGAGTCTCGCCCGGTTCGACCCGCAGCGTGCCCATGCCCTGCTTGAGAAAGTCCTGGTCAATGAGTGAAGCCGGATTATCTTTTTGCTTGTCCTTGAGATCGGTGTTCGCGACTTCAAGCGGGGTGAAGTATTGCGGATCAAGACCCACCGGGAGGAAACTGACGAACACATCCCGGCCGTTGGTGATTTCGAGCCAGACGGGCTGAATGCCCTGTTTATACAGCGGCTTGCCAAATAATTCCTTGGTTTCCTTGGCGCTAGGCACTGCTGCTGAAACCTTGATGTTGCTCTTTTCCTGGCTGGTGATTCGAGCTTTCCAGTCACCCTCCGGCGCGGAATAGACAGTGGTGGGTTCTGACGCGTGGGCGTTAAGAAAGAGCAGGGCGCCCAGCGCGGCCAATAGATGTATTCGTTTAACGGTTGTGAGGCTCATTGTTCACCTTCCCCCGTCGTTTTGTCCCAATCAATTCTTCGAACCTCCTGCAATGCAACCGGATCGCCGGAAAGCCACATGACGATGCGCCCTCCGTCCGAGAAAAAGGGATTTCCATTGAAGTCCATCACCGGGGTTTCACTCGAGACCACTTTTCCAGTCGTCGTGAATGCAACCGCATCCAGCGATCCCGAGTACCAGAGATTCTGGAGCAGGAAATTGCGGCCGTCATCAACATCCGGGTCCTGTGCGCTGCCAAAGAAAATTTCATCGATCTGGAAGCGTTTGCCGATCGCATGCCTCAGCTGGGCCAACCACACCTTTTTGCCATTGTTCTGGACCGGGACCAGCCACAGACTCAGTTCATTTCTGTCGGTCTTTTTACCTCGCTTTTTCCGGAACACGGCATCGGGAGGTCTTCCGAACAGATAATTTGCATTGTTCAGATAATTTTCGTCTTTTTCGTAACTGGTTTCTGACCAGTCTGAACGCAGCAACGACTGCAGGACTTCCAGGCCGTCGGCCACCAGCACAATGTTGACCGGCTGCCCCTGGCCACTGCCATCTCGGTCCGTGGTGCAGCAAGCAAACTCAAGCAGGGCGAGGCGTAGTCCATCGTTATCGAGATCCTGGATGCTTGCCACATCGTAAAGCCCTTCGAAATCGACCGACGCATGGTCAGGAACAAATCCGGGGACCTCGATGAAGAAGGTAAATTCCTCGTATCCCGCTTCCCGGCTGGAGGTGTTAAACACGTCGACATTGAACAGCTTGGTACCGTCGCTGGCATGAGTGAAGACGAACCCGGAAGCGGTTTCGCCCGCTGCAATCTGGCGCGGCATGGCGGTGTCGTACAGGTAATCTTCCATATCCATCCAGCCTTGCTTCGAGAACAGCTTTTTGTGCATGTAGGCCACTTCAAACGGTGAGAAGTAGTTGTCGTCCACGCTGCTCAATACAAAGCGCGCCCGGTCGGAGCTGTTATTGGTGATTTCAAGCCAGACAGGTTGAATGCCGCGTTTGTAGATCGGGATGCCAAAAATTTTCTCGGCTTCCTCCTTGCTGGGCACCGATGCCCGCACGCGTATATCGCCTTGTTCCTGGGTCAGCGCCCGCTGATCCACCTGGAAGTTTTCGAAGGACTCATACCGGTAAGGGGTTGACGAACAGGCCGCGAGAAACAGTATCAATACTGCGGCGAAGACCGCTGGGCGCCAACTTAAATGAGATGAATGATTCATAACGAAAATCCCTCAAAAGCCACCGGACGGGAACATATTATTAAATCCAGGGCGAATCTGCGATGACGCAGGTTCGAATTGTTTCAATTCAGGCATCTATGAGACCGCAGAGAGGCCGCCTGCAACCGGGCGGCCCCAATTCAGCACAGAAGTAGCTAGTGAACTTCTTCGTAGTCGAACTTCTGACCGCCAACCGTGGCTTCATACATCAGGCCACCACCGGTATTTGTGAAAATGGCCACGCCTTTATCGTAGTCGGCATCTGCCGAGGCGCCTGCCGTGGCGGCAACCGCTGAAGCCTGCGCGCCGAGTTCATAATTTCCACGCTGGAAATTGGCCAGGGCTACGTCGTCCTTGAAGAAAATAAACTCTGAATAAACCTGCCCGCCCAGTTGAAACCCGACGGTGACCTGGGTGAGCGCGGTTTTACCGACGACTTTGTCGTCAACGATAACCAGCCCATCTCCGTAAGCGCCACCAATTCCTATGCCGCCTTTTCCGACCTTTGGAAATACAGCATAGCCCGCGGCATCGTCAAAAAATTTCTGGATGCCCGGATCTGCTTTCTTGATCTCGACGATTGCCTTTGCTGCGGCAAGTTGATCCTTGTCCTTGGGATCAGGGTCAAAAGCCTGCAAGGTTGACGCCAAAGCGGCAAAAACTACCAGCAGTAGTAAGAATTTGATCGTTTTCATTGCTCTCTCCTTAAATTGATATCGAGGGCCAACTGGTAGGCCACCCAGTACTTATAAATATTGCTTACGTATTGCACGGTTTCCCGGCCGATACGTTTTGCAGCCACGACTTCCACATTGTCAAACCAGATGTTTGGGTCCAATCCCATTTCCGTTGCTTCTTTACGAAGTTGTTTCACTCTGCCCGGGCCTGCGTTGTAGGCAGCGAAAGTGAACAGGGTTTGTTCCTCGCTGGTCATTGCCGGGTCATTGAAATAGTTTTCGCGCAGCCAGCTCATGTACTTGGCGCCGGCGTGAACGTTGTTTTCCAGGTCGGTTATGTCTTCAATGCCGACGCTCTTGTCGGCCGCGGTGCTGGGCAGTAACTGCATGACGCCAACCGCTCCGGCTGAACTGCGCGTATTCTGGTCGAGTTGCGATTCCTGGTAGGCCTGGGCGATCAACATCAGCCAGTCAAAATCGTATTGCTCTGCATACTTCTTGAAGAGGGCGACGGTTGAATTGAATTTTTCCATTTCCGCAGGGTCCAGCGCGTTGCGCACGTGGCTGGTGTTTTGCAGATAGCGTTTGAACAGGATGTTGCCCATCAGGGTGCCTTTGCGGTTTTCCTTCACGAAGGCATTGATCACATGCTCGAATTCAGGGCTGTTCTTGCGGAACGCCCAGGCAATTTTGCCGCCCTGGCGTAGCGCCATCTCTTCGTGAACCTGAATGTTTTCAAAAATCTGCTCCCAGAAATGAACCTTGTGCGAATCGACCACAATGGCCGGTATCAATTGGGCATTGACCATCTCCAGCAAATCTTCGTCTTCAAGGTACTCAGACACCAGCACCAGGTTGATCGGTGGTAAGCCCCGCTCCTGCAGCTTTGCATTGGCTTTTAACAGGCTTGAGTGGTAGCTGCTGGATTCACGGACGTGGAAGTTCATCCCTGATAAATCGTCGACACTGGAAAGCGGCTTGTGGCCTTGTCCGGTCACCACCAGCTCGCGCGCGTTTTTGTACAGCGGCATTGAGAAATCGACCAGCTCTTTACGTTCCGGAGTTATGGTCAGATTGGATGCCGCGACATCACCACGGCCCTCGATCAGGGCGGGAATCAGGTCGTCACGGCTGACAGGAATGAATGAGACATATACCGGTAAATTTCCGGTTTTCATGTCTTCATTGATTCTCTTTTCAAAAGTCTTCAGCAAGTCATACGTTATGCCGCGCTGCTGGGCACCATCAAAAAAGTAGCCGGTTTTATTGCGCACCACTAACGCACGGATCAACCTTACTTCGAGCATGTCCTGGTAGTTGCGGCTTTCGCGCTCTGCAAGCATGCTGAATTCATCGGTACTTTCCGACGCGTTCAAGAGCACGCTGCAAGCCAGCAGGACGATCGTTACCAGATATCTTCTGATCACTATCGGGTCTCCTTTTCGGGTTGTGTGCTGCGGCCCTCCCGGGATCTGGTTTGGAAAGTACGGGGCGATTTCATCAAAATCTGACCAAGGTCGCTGATCCTGCCCCGATCTTCTTGATAGTATCTAATCAGAAGTGGTGGCAACCCGCTATCCGCTTTGGGAAATTTCAAGCGACTGAATGTGAAACCAGCAATTCTGCAGCTTAATTGCAAAGACATCGACGAGTTTGTCGAGGAAGTCCCGGCATTGAACGTCGAACCGATACAGTTGACCCGTGGCCACTTACGCATTGGCCTGGTTTCGCTGGGTTTTGGCGATGTCGTGGTCTCGGAATTGAGTTGCAACCAGCAGGTGGCCGACAAGATCTACATCGGCCCATCCTGGTTACTGGTCGTCATTCAGTGCACACCGCAACGATGGAATTCGTGCGAAGCGCCGCCGAACAGCCTTACACTGCTCAGGCCTGACAGCGACTACCGCACGTTGGTGTTCGAGGGGTTCCGGTGCGTGGAGGTGGCGATCCGGGTCGAACTGGCAGATGAAATTGGCCTGGGGCGCTGGATACGGTTATCCAGGCTGCCCACCGTCATTTCCCTTCCCAAGCACACGATGAGAATTGCGATGCGATGGCTTGGGAATCTGCTGACCCATTCGCAATCCGGTGGTCTGTACGGCTTTGACCAAGCCGGGGCAGCCACGCGGGAAAGGTGCCTGGAGTTCCTGTGCTGGTTGAAGGAAAGCGTTGAACCCTCGAGATGCGCCGTGCGCGGGCTGCATTCCGCAGGTGACATCAGAAAGTTCGATCTCGCAGACGCGGCATTGCAGATCATCGATGAATCGCCGATCGACAGTCAACTTTCCGTGACCGGTTTGGCGCGAGCGCTCTGCGTTTCACGGCGAACGCTCCTTAGCGCATTTCAGGACATATTGGGCACTCCGCCATCGCGTTACCTGCTGGCGCGCCAACTGCATTATGCAAGACGGGCTCTGAACAAAGGCACCAGCCATACAGTCACTGATGCGGCTCTTTCGCACGGATTCGAACACCTGAGCCGGTTTTCAGCGCATTACGCAAGGTTTTTTGGTGAACTGCCTTCCACCACCCTGAAGCGGTCCGATAGACTTTCCAGGGTCATACCTGTCCGGAAGCGAATACCGATGTTTGCAAGTCTGCAGAGCCAATGAAACAGCAACAACACCAAACCGGTGATGATTTGTCCCTGGAAGAGGCAAGGAGATCGTTCCGGGACATGCTCAAAATCTTTGGCCCCATTCTCCTGTTGGCCATTGCGGGGTTCGTGGTGGCCTGGCAATTTGTCGAACCCGCGCCGCCAAGGCGCCTGGTCATGGCCACCTCCAGCCCGGAAAGCGCCTACCAGCACTTTGGTCTACAGTACCGTGAAATTCTCGATCGCCATGACATCGAACTGGAGTTGGTCAATACCGCGGGCTCAGTAGAAAACCTGGAGCTGTTGATGGATCCGGACAGTGATGTGGATGTCGCCCTGCTGCAGGGCGGAATCGGATCTGCAGCTGAAGCGCCGGACCTGCTGGGGATTGCAAGCCTGTTTTATGAGCCTGCTTGGGTTTTTTGGCGGGAACAGGCGCAATCTGATATTGCTGATTTGGCAGGTCGCCGGGCCGCCATCGGTCAACCCGGCAGCGGAACGCGGGTGGCGATGCAGCGCCTGATTGCGAATGACGAACTCCCGAGCACGGGGTTCGAAGCCCTGGAATTGGGCGAAAGCGCCGCGGCGGATGCCTTGTTGAATGACCAGGTCGATGTGGCTGGATTTGTTGCATCGCCAAAAGCGCCTTATATTCAGCGGCTATTACTCAGCGACGGCATCTACCTGCAGCCGTTCATCCGCGCCGAAGCCTACAAACGTCATAATCATTCCCTGGCCAGCGTCGTATTGCCGAGGGGTGCGGCAGACCTGCGTCTCGACCTTCCGCCTGCCGATGTTGAACTACTGGCGCCGGTGGCGAGCCTGGTGGCGAAGAAGAATCTTCACCCGGCACTGGCTGCTGTCCTGGTCCAGGCCGCCGTGGAAATTCACGGCGAGGGCGGCCTGTTTGAAAAACAGGGACAATTTCCATCCGCCTTCAATATGGCATTCCCAATCCACAAAGAAGCAAGGCGTTACCTGGAAAAGGGCCCCCCCTGGCTACAGCGGTACCTGCCTTTCTGGGTGGCCGTAACCATTGAGCGCTTGCTGATCATGTTGATCCCGCTGGCGACTCTGCTCTACCCGCTGTTCAAAATCGCCCCGCCAACTTATCGCTGGCAAATTCGAAAAAGGATATACAGCCACTACCGCTACCTGTTCGAAGTGGAGACCGCCCTGCTGGAAAATCCTTCAGAGAGCATGCTCGATCAATGCAGCGCTAAAATCGAAGAAATCGAACGAGAATTGAGTGAAGTCCACGTGCCGCTTTCCTACGCGGATCAACTTTACCACCTGCGCATGCACGTGCGTTTTGTGAAGCAGAGGGTAGAACTGGCCAGAAGGGAAGCGTGAATAGCGCGCGTTAAGCCCTGGCAGTTTTTTTCAATCAGAAAATCCGGGCCAATTTGAATTGATAGACTTTTCCAACGAGCCCGAATTCGTTCTGGGCCACAGATTGACCGAACCTGATCTGCAGGCCCCATCGAGGAGAAAAATTGATGCCCAGCGTGCCGGTCAGGGCCAGTGATCGCTGGGTGCCGTTTGCAGCGGTTCCCCTGACCGTGGTTTTTCCGCCCCGGTCATACAAGAAACCGAGCGCACCCCAGGTACGCGGTGAAAATTCCTGGGTGATATGCCCTTCCAGGCTGAATAACGGATCCTGTTCAAGGTTGCGGTCCTTGTTTTCAGTGAAGAACAGTAAATTCGGGATCAACTCGAGTGTGCCCGGCAGTCCGCGAAATCCTGAGAAAGGCCGTGTAATGGGCAACGCAAATCGAATAGTCCAGCGATTTGCCCCCAGGTTGATTACATTCCTTTTGTCGTACTCGCCAAGCGGCACGAAGGCGCCAAGCAGGAAATTGACTTTCAGGCCGGGCTTGAACTGGCTGAACGCTTCGCGGCCCAGCGGCGGAAGTCCAAACAGGTTTACCGATACACCAAGATACGGATCGGCCAGGCCGCTACTGCTCGAGGTCTCTCTCCCACCCGGTATAAGGGTCCTGCGCCTGGCCTGCCCCCCCCGAAGAATGCCCATCAACATCACATGCCGGTTTTTGATCTCCTGCGTGCGAATGTACGCAAGGTTGATGATGCTGGTGTCGAAACGCGAGAACGGCCTGATAAGGCTGGGATCGAGCGTGCGGTTGGCGTCCTGCAGTGAACTCCCGTTAAGCAACAGCGCATTGACGCCAACCGGCATTGGGCTGTGAACTCTCGGGCCGTCTCCGGTAGCCTGCAGATTCCCGGCACGACACAAGAGCACTGCCAGGGCTATTGCCGCCAGCCGCCGCAGCATGGTCATCCGATTCGTACCGCTGCTGCTTCAAAATCCGACTGGCAACGTCTTGGTCAGGTTGAACCGGATCGAGTTGTCCTTCGCTGCTCCCGGCCAGTCGTTGTAGATCAGGCTGGTTTGCCATTCAAAATAGGCGTTCCAGCTGCCGCTCTTTTTGCTGGGAATCACCTTGCCGATGCGCACGCCAATCGGCATGTAGACCTCGTTTGAATCCCAGTCGTACTGGATGACCATGTCGCCGTTGCCGACGTACCAGCCGCCACCCAACTGGAAGTTCAGGAAGGGAGCGATACCCAGGGGATTGGTGTCACTGTCGCCGGCAGGCAGGTTATTTGGATCAACCGACCGCCATGACTGGGTCAGCAACACGCCGTAGAACCAGTTCCCCGAAGTGTTAACGACCGCACCGGCGAGTCCGTAGCCCCATTCGTCGCGGGCGACTTTATCGTTGCCGGGCAGGGTGACCAGCGGACCCAGGCCCATGCGGCCTGTGCCCCAGTCCCATTTCTTTGGAATGATAAGCCCAAAAAGTTCGGTATTGCCCAGCCCGGTATCGCCCGTATTCTTGTTCTTGTAATGGCGCAGCGTCAGCCGCGGCAGCAGTGTGAATTTCTCGAACACAAAGGGCGCCACAACGCGCAGCTGGGCGAAATCATCAAGGCCCTGCGGTCGGGTGTTGCCGTCTACCTCGTCATCCTTCCACGTGCTGCCCTGCCAGGCGAACTGGAAGGACCACTGGGTGGCGGTGGAATCCAATGCCTTGGAGACGTCGTCCTGTTCCCCGGCGTCCTGGGCAAAGACATTGCCCAGGGCTAAAGACAGGATCATCACCAAAAGCCATTTCATCAAAAATGTGAATCTGCTATTCATCATCTTTCTCCCATTGTTCTGATCGGCTGTCAGGGTGTGTACCAGATCGGCGACGTATAGGCGCGTTCCTGCAGCGTTTTCCAAACCTCATCACCGAGTTTGACCCCGTAGCGTTTCGCATCGTACAGCACCCACCTTGGTGTTGGAATTTCCAGCACGCGTGCGTAATAGAAAGCCCGCACATCGGGGTCGAAATCGGGATCCTCCCAAACCGTGATCAACTCGGAGTCACCGATGGTATTGGTCCAGGTGGCATTGGCCTCGTCGACCGTGTTGCCCACCGCCGGAAGGTTGCCATCAGCGTCCAGCGAACGGCGGTGAGCGTCGCCCCAGGCCACGTTGTAGACGTTTTCGTGCGTTTTGCCCTTGCTGTCCAGCCAGCCCTTGACGATCTGGATCCGGTCAAGGTTTCCGCTCATCGGGTCCTTCCGGGCCGCCACCAGGAACCGGGGCGCCTGGCCTTCGGCGGCATTGTTCAGCTCACCGCCCATCGGCACACCCTTGGTGTAACCCGCTTCTGCGGGCAGGCGCGAGGTGGCATCCTCATCAGTGAAATCCCAACCGCCAAAAAAGCGGACAATGATGCGCGGCCCGGTGGTTGCGTATACTTCTTTGCGCATCATCGCGTCCCACAGGGCTTCGCGGGTATTCTCCGTGGCCCAGACGGCGGCATAACCGGAAGCGGACATGGCCCAGCCGTCGTATTGCCGGCCCTGGAACCTGGCCATCGGGTGGTCCCAGCGCTCTGGCGAAGGCTCGGTGCCGGCATGCTTGCCGATGTAGTTATCTTCTCCGGCAGCGGCAAGGCCCGTGTGGGTGTCGGTGGAGCCGACCATGCCGAACTGGTAGGGGTTGGTGCCGAATTTGTCAGCCAGCTTCAAGCCTTCCTTCAGGGCTTCGCGGGCGTACTCGTACTTGAGCATGTCCTTGGTTTTGACCACGGTCAGGTTGAGATTGCCCAGTTCCAGTGTTTCAAAGTCTGCGAATTCGTCATCCGGAGAGAGGAAAGGGTGCGCCTCGCCGTCACCCTTGATCTGGGTCACTTCATAAAGCGGTTCCCAGCGGGCGCGATTCTTCATGTAGTCGCTGCCCAGGCGTTTGCCCGTCGCGGGATTTACCTCGTAAGGAAACATGATGCCATTGGACATATTGCCGTTATGAGCCAGCGCCAGCACCTGGCCGCCGGTCGTTTCCTCGTAACGCGCCATCCATTTCCAGAGATCTTCCGGGTTGAAGCTTTCAGCGGTCGTGTACGGCACCATCTGCCTGGCGACATCGGCGTCATCGCGGTAAAGGACATTGCGATGGAGGTTATTGCCATTTTCCGTGGAGGTCCATTCGTAGCCGATCATGGCGGTGAAAGTGCCCGGGTCGTTGAAGGTTTCAGCGGTTTCCACGACGTCATCCCAGATTGTTTTCTGGAATTTGCGGTCCAATACGACTTCCGGAACAGCGCCCTGTGAAAAGGCGTTGATGACTTCCATGGTGGCCTTGAAGGCTGTTTCACCGCCTGCCTTGAAATCTTGATGCCATTTACGCACCAGGGGATCGCTCAGCAGGCGCGGATTACCGGAAATGATTTCCTTCATCGCACCCATGCCGTCCGAATGGTCGGCTACCACCAGCCAGTCAAGGGGGCGCGACAACTTGAATGGAATACCCGTGTTGGAAACGACTTCCTCACCCCTGGCGAAGCGGTAGGCATCGGTCACATTAAGGCGCGCACCGAATCCCTTGGCGTCCAGGGAGTTGTCGGTGTGGACGTGGGTGTCCCCCCAGTAAACGCTGGTCGGGAAGTTGCGCCCGGCGTAGGGCGAATAACTGGGCGTTCGAACGGCGCCGGCCGTATCAGCATCCGTGGGGACCAGGCCCACCGGGCTTTTGTCCGCGGCCAGATTGCCGCCGGTGAGTGTCAACAACGCGGTAGTGATTACCGCAGTGAGAAAAGGATTGTTGCCGATTGTAGTCATATTCATCTCTCCTTAAGGCGTATACCAGATCGGCGAAGTGTAGGCGCGGTCCTGCACCGTCATGGGCACCTCGTCTGACATCTTTACCCCATAGTGTTTGGAGTCGTACGCTTGCCAGCTCGGCTTTGGAATCTCCAGCACCCGTACGTAGTAGAAGGCGCGCTGGTCGGGATCGAAGTCCGGGTCTTGCCAGAAGGCGGTCAGCAGCGGATCGCCGATGGTGTTGGTGTAGCTGGCCTCCGCCACGTTTACGGTATTTCCTACCGGGCGTTCGCAACGGCGGTTCTCGATGGCGCGGTCGTCCGAACAGGCGACGTCGTAGATGCGCTCCTCGGTCTCGCCGTTGTCCTTCAACCAGCCCTTGATGACCTGGATGCGGTCGAGGTTGGCGTTATCGGGATCGCGCAATGCACGGATCAGCAACGTGGGCGACTTGCCGTCGGGTGCGCTGCTCAGGTCTCCACCCATCGGCACGCCTCCGGCATAACCGCGGTCGGCAAAATCCTGGCGCTCGACTTCATCAGCGGTGAAGTCCCAGCCGCCGAATACCCGCACGGTGATCCTGGAGCCCGTGGTGGCGTAGACTTCCTTGCGCTTGAAGGCATCCCAGATGGCCTCCCGCGTATTTTCCCGTGTCCAGGCGGCCGCCAGGCCGGAGGCCAGTGTTTCCCAGTTGTAGTAAGTGGTGCCCTCCACCTGGCCTTCCATAAATACATGCTCCCAGCGATCGGCCGCTGGTTCGCCCGGTGGATTCTTGCCGAAGTAGTTGTCTTCGCGGGTGGTTGCCAGGGCCGTGTGGGCATCGGACGATCCGATCAGGCCGAACTTGAACGGGTTCGCGCCCAGCTTCGCCTCCTGCTCGAGGCCCAGGCGCAGGGCCGAACGTACGTACTGGTGCGGCAGCATGTCCGGGGTAATCGCACTGCGTCCGCCGATGTCGCCCTTGTCCCAGGTGCCGAAGTCGGCAAACTCGTCGTTGGGTGAAAGGAGCGGATGAGCCTCGCTGTCGCCCTTGATCTGCGTGGCCTCGTAGACCGGCTCCCAACGCATTCGCTTCTCGGCATAGGCCTTGTCGATACGCTTGCCGTTCAACCGCCTGAGGGCGAACATCATCCCTGTTCCCCAGTTGCCGTTGTGGGCGAACGCCATGGTCCGGCCACCGGTCTTGTCTTCATAAGCCTGCAGCCAGTTCCAGAGGTCCTCGGGATCGTCAGAGTCGAAAGCGCTGAATGGAACTATCTGCTTCGTGCGGTCGGACCCATCCCGGAACATCACGACGCGGTGCAGGTTGTTGCCGTTCGGAAAAGAGGTCCATTCGAAACCGCTTAGCGCCGTAAACACGCCCGGATTGTTGTTGTGCTCCGCATAGCCGACGGTTTTGTCCCAGGCACTGCGCTGGATCGCGGGATTCTCTACGAGGTTTTTACCTTTGGAGATGGAGTCGACAACCTCGTAGAAGGCCTGCATTCCGTCTTCCTGCGTACCCTGGCGTAGTTTGTACCAGCCTGCGGTCACGGGATCTTCAAAGACCGCCGGATCTCCCTGTGACAGCATGTCGGCCAGACCGAAGTACTCAGCGTGGTCAGCAACAACTAACCAGTCGAGCGGGCGGATCAGCTTGATGCGCTGGCCTGTGCTGGACACGACCTCTTCACCGCGGGCGAAGCGATAAGCGTCTTCCGGATCGAGCGTATTGCCGAAGAAACCCGCATCCACCGAATAGGACGTATGCAGATGAGTATCCCCCCACAAAACTCGATCCGGAACGTGTCTGTCGACAAATGGCGAATAGTCCTTCTGGTCGTGAGCAACGTCTTCTTTCCGCAGTGTTCCGGCGTCCATTTGGGCCAGGGCGGACGATGCCAAAATGTTGAGGACGGCAATCAGAAAAATATTTCGTAGGGTCATTGTTCTCTCCATTACTTAGTTCCGGCGTCAGCCGGGGATCGTCATTTCCCGGTTACCGCGGGCGGCATTTAGGGCCACTCCCCCAACAAACCATGTTGTCATAAGCGACTGATCTGACATATGACATAGGTTTTGTCGGCGTCATTTCGCTGGTCACCGGCCTGGACTGCAACTGAAACAGATTGCTGAGGTAACTAACGACGTTTTTTGAGTGCCAGTCGAAAAGCAGTGAACAGGCCTTTTTCACGAATGGTCTTCACGGCCAGGCCTTTACTGCTCATGTCGAAGAATTTCTTGCCGTAACGCTTTAGCCGGGCCTCGTCGAGTTCGATGCCGAGCCCTGGCCGGTCAGGGAGAGGAATGGTGCCATTTGAATCTGCAATGATCGGCTCGACCAGCAGGCCGTCACGTTTTTCGGGGATCCAGCCGGGCGGATCCAGCGGGTACTCCAGCGGATGGTCGCGCGCACCGGCCGCGTACAGGTGCAGATTGACGATGAATCCGATGCCGTTGGTCCAGGTGTGCGGGGCGAAATGCAGACCCTGTTCCCGGCAGGCCTCCATCACCTTGCGCGCGTCGCTGATCCCTCCGCCGAAGGTGGCATCGGGCTGATAGATGTCGAAACAGCCTTTCTCCAGCATGATCTGAAATTCATGCCAGCCACCGTTCAGTTCACCCCCTGAGATGGGCACTTCAGACCTGCGCCGCAGTTCCGCCAGGTCTTCCCAGCCGTACATGTCCAGCGGCTCCTCCAGCCAGGCAATGTTGTTGTCCGCACAGGCGTGGGCGAAGTTCGTGGCCCGCTCCAGGTCCCACAGCGGCGCATCGTCGATCAGCGCCACGCGCCAGCCCTGGTTGGCATCCACGCCAATCTTAAGATCGTCTCCCGCGGCTTTGCGAACGGTCTCGATCTGGGCGATGTCTTCGGCGGGGTCGAAGCTGTGCACCCGGATTTTCACGGTTTTGAAGCCCTGTTCCTTGAGTCGCAACACATCCTCTGCCCGGCGCTCGGGCGGGCGGACTTCCCCGGTAGAGGCATACAGCGCGATTCGCTGGTCTTCAGGGTGTTCTGCGGGGTGCTTTGCCAGCAATTTCCAGACCGGCTTGTTTTCGATTATTCCCAGGATGTCCCAGAAAGCAGCCTCCAGCCAGAAATTGCTCCAGCCCAGGTAGCCGGCTTCGCGGATACGTTGGCGGCCGGTTTCGATGTCACAGGGGTTCAGCCCGATCAGGTAGGGGCCGAGCAGGCTGCCGAGGCCTTGGCGTTCGCGCTCAAAGGCCATGCCTGCCGCCAGGCCCTGGATGCCGTCATCCGTGGTCAGGCGCGCCAGGGTGCAACGGTTGAACGTTTGCGGGTAGCCGGGAATCCAGGCCGGGTAAAAAGGTTTGTCGAGCGGGATTTCGACATGAAACAGTTCGATGCGTTCAATCTTCATTTCTGGCCTCTTGTTGCAGATTAGCTGATCCCCATCAGCAACCATTGATCTGGGTCCTTTTCATTCAA
>CAJIAU010000269.1_pt1 | contig 26047 bp, 19 predicted proteins | sample 9199171 | NCBI WGS metagenome assembly CAJIAU01 (sample SAMEA7708280, study PRJEB35096) | sediment metagenome | biome: marine neritic benthic zone biome [ENVO:01000025]; feature: sediment [ENVO:00002007]; material: shallow marine sediment [ENVO:03000034] sea grass bed [ENVO_01000059] ...
CTACTCGCGCCGCCCCGCCCGAGGTGCTGTTTACCAGGAAATGGTCCTTGGCCAGCCGCACGAAGACACCGTCATCGATAATGACGCCGTTTTCGTTCAGCATGAGTCCGTAGCGCACGCGGCCGATTTTCAGGCTGGGCACATTGTTCATGTAGATGCGATCGAGGAATTCCGCTGCATCTGGCCCCCTGACCTCGATCTTGCCGATCGGTGAATTATCGAAAACGCCGACCGCCGAACGCACGGTTCTGACTTCCCTGTGAATGGCCGCTTCCGCGGTTTCTCCATCATGTTGATAGTAATCAGGGCGCTGCCAGCCGTAATCCTCGAAGCAGGCATTCAGTTCCCGGTGCGCCTGGTGAGCGGGCAGGTAACGCCTGGGCGCGTAGAATTCACCGGTATTTCGCCCCGCGATCGCCCCAAGGGTCACCGGCATGTACGGCGGACGGAATGTCGTGGTGCCCACCTCACCGGCCGGGCGGCCGGTCAGTTCACCAAGCGCAATGAAAGCGTTGAGGTTACCGGTTTTGCCCTGGTCCACGGACATTCCCGTCGTCGTATAACGTTTGAAGTGCTCTACGGAAACATACCCTTCGCGCACGGCCAGTTCCGCATCGCCAAAAGTGACGTCGTGGGCCAGGTCGATCCACTGCCTGCGCCCGGAGGGTTCGATAGTCGCTGGTCCCACTCTGCGGGATTCGGTGATGTGGCCCGTTACGACCGGAGGTTGTGGCGGATCGTATTCGGTACCGAGTTGTCCGGCAACAGCGCCCGCCGCCCGGATTGATTCAGCCAGCAATTCTTCCAGGGCGGCCGTGCCATTGGCTGACCCCGTAACGCTCATGCCATCGGGTAATTCGTTCGGGATAAAACTTTGTGAGACATCATCGAAACGCAAGGTGCCGCGGGCATGCGCCAGCAGGTGAACGCGGGGCGCCCATCCGCCGGAAACAGCGAGCAGGTCGCACCGGTGCGTGCCGAGATCGCTCCCATCCCGGCCCTCGACTTTTATTGCCCGGATTCGCTTGCTGCCACGGGTGTCACCAATCCGCGCATCGCTTAACAGCCGCGTCCCCAGGTCCGACAGGCGTTGTTGCAACGCGCCATCGACTTCCTTGCGGGAATCGACCACCAGGCCCACTTTAACCTGCTCACGGGCCAGGTCGGCCACCGTCTGGTAGGCGGTATCGTTGTTGGTGGCGACCACTACCTGTTCACCTGGCTGGACGGCATATCGATTCAGGTAGTGGCGCACTGCACCCGCCAGCATGATGCCGGGCCGGTCATTGTTTGGAAAAATCAGCCCTTGTTCTATGGCCCCGCTGGCAAGCAGGATATGGTTTGGCCGCACGGTCCACAAACATTCGCGCCATTGCTTGTTTTTTCCCCGTTGCAGCAGTGTCGTAACCTTGTGATCGTAAACGCCAGTCACGGTAGTGCGCGGCAGGCACGTGACATTGCTCATGGCCCCCAGCTCGTTCGTCACCTGGCGAACCCAGTCGGTGCCGGGACTGCCGTTGAGTTCGTATTGTTCCCAGTTAAGCGAGCCGCCAAATGCTTCGGCCTGATCGGCAACAATAACCCGAAGACCTGCATGTCCGGCGGTCAGGGCCGCCATTAGCCCTGCCGGGCCGCCACCACAGATCAACAGGTCGCAATGGGCATTGAACTGTTCATAGTGATCGGGATCCGGTTCCGTCAGGGGGCGGCCAAGGCCTGCGGACTTCCGGATCATTCCTTCCCAGGCATGCCAACTGGGCCATTTGAATGTCTTGTTGTAAAAACCGGCGGGCCATAGGGCATGGCTGAAATCAACCAGCCTGCCAACGTCGAAATCCACCGAAGGCCAGCAATTCTGGCTGTTGGCCACCAGGCCTTCGGTCAATGGCACCATGGGCGCGCGACAGGTGGGCACACGGGATGCGCCCTGGCCGGTTTCCACCAGCGCGCAGGGCTCTTCCTCTCCGGCCGTGAAAATGCCGCGCGGGCGGTGGTACTTGAAACTGCGCCCAACGACCTGGACGCCATTGGCGAGCAGGGCGGATGCCAGTGTATCGCCTGCATAGCCGGTGTAAGGCTTACCGTTGAAGGTGAACCGAACCGGCCGGGACCGGTCGATCACGCCTCCTGTCTGCAGACGTGCCCGGTCAGTCATCGGCTTCTCCAATTCGCCTGGAGCCAATGATTTCATGCGTGCAGGTGTCCCGTGTCAGGTTGAACCACTGACGGCAGCCATGGCTGTGAACCCAAAGCTCCTCGTGGCGGCCCTTTACGTTATCCCGGTAGAACAGGTATTCCGCCCATTCCACATCGCTGAGCCGGTCAGGTTCCACCGGACGTGGCGCCCGGCTTTCCCCGCCAAATTGGAATTCGGCCTGGTCTCTGACCCCGCAATATGGACAAGGAATTCTCAACATTTACATTATCTTATAGTACATATCTAATTTAGTGTGCAACGCCAGAAGCTGCGCCTTCATCGACCAGGCGCCCCGTGCTGAAGCGATCAAGCTGGAATGGGCGCAGCAATTCGTGCGGGTGGTCGTTTGCAATGGTGTAAGCCAGGGCATCACCGCCAGCCGGAATGGCCTTATAGCCTCCCGTGCCCCACCCGGTAGAAATATACAGGTTTTCCACTGGAGTTTTACCGACAATGGGGCTGACATCGTATGCCATGTCGCAGACACCCGCCCACACCCGCATCATTCGCAACCGGCTGAAAATCGGCATCAGCTCAAGCAGTGCTGCAAAGTTGTCCTGTTGCGTGCCCAGGCTGCCACGCTGTGCATACGAGTTATACAGGTCGGCGCCGCCACCGGTCACCAGTTCACCGCGATCCGACTGGCTGACGTAGGTGTGGATTTGCGCCGACATCATGACCGTGTCGAAAATGGGCTGCACGGGTTCGGTCACCATGCCTTGCAAGGCGATGCTGGTAATCGGTAATCGCAATCCGGCCATGTCGGCCAGCTGACTGGTGTGGCCCGCGACGCAAAGCGCAAACCTGTCTCCGGAAATGCTGCCCTTGCTGGTCTGGAGCGACTCGACACTGCTGTCGGAAGTCACCATGCCGGTGACTTCGCACTGCTGGATGATGTCTACCCCTGCGGCACAAGCCTGCCTGGCATATCCCCAAACCACCGCGTCGTGGCGCGACATGCCACCGCGCTTCTGGATAAAACCTCCCTGGATGGGGAAACGGCAATCCAGGTTGATGTAGGGCGCGTATTTCCTGATCTCTCCGCGGTCAAGCATTTCCGAATCTATGCCGTTCATCCGGATCGCGTTGGCCCAGCGGCGGTAGACTTCCAGTTCGTGCATGCTGTTGCATAGCGATAATACTCCCCGTTGGCTGAACATCACGTTGAAGTTGAGTTCCCGCCCGAGGTCCTCGAACAGCCGGAGGGAATGTTCATAGAATGCGCCGCTCTCCGGGTAGAAATAGTTGGATCTGCATACCTGGGTGTTGCGGCCGCTGTTGCCACCCCCCAGGTAATCCTTTTCCAGTACGGCGACGCTTTTCACTCCCTGATGCCTGGCCAGGTAGTAGGCCGTGGCCAGGCCGTGTCCGCCTGCGCCCACGATGACTACGTCGTAGTGTTTCTTCGGCGCAGGGTCCTGCCATGCCCGGGTCCAGTTCCGGTGGCCCGAAAAGGCGTTTCGCAGGATCGACAGGGCGGAGTAGTGATTCATCTGTTTATGTCGGCCATGGTACCGTTGCGACAGAGTTTAGATAATAAGACAAATTCCAGAGATCGGCCTCTACATGCCGGATTGATTGTTGCCCCATGCCGCCCCGGCGGCGGCGCCTACTATTCCGGCCTGGTTGCGCAACTCTGCGGGCACCATCCGGGTTCGTTTCAGCTGGTCCTCCGAGATGAATTTATGGTGTTTTTTGCTGATTCCGCCACCAATGATGATCAGCTGGGGTGAAAATACCTGTTCGACATGTTCACAGAATTCGTGCAGGCGCTCTCTGTATTCGTACCATTTCAGTCCATGTTCCTTCTTGATCCTGCCGGCCATGTATTGCTCCACGACGTCGTCGTGACTGGCCAGAAAGATTTTCCCTATTTCCAGGTTGGGCACCAGTTTGCCGTCCATGAACAGGCCGGCCCCCACGCCGGTTCCAAGCGTTATCGTGATGACTACGCCCATGACACCGCGCCCCGCACCGAAATGGATCTCCGCCAGGCCGGCCGCGTCGGCGTCATTCAACACGGTGACTTCGCAACCGGTGGCCAGGGAAAACCGCTCATTGACGGATTGACCTACCCAGCCTGCCACGTGGTGGGCCGTTGGTGGCGTCAACACGACGCCACCGGCCACGGCTGCCGGGAAACCAACACCCACTTTGCCGGAATAATCGAATTCCCGGATCAGCGTGGCGATAGTCCCGGTCACCTCTTCAATTTGGAATGACGGTGGAGTCTCGATACGGATGCGTTCGCTGGCCATTTCGCCGCTGTCCAGGTCAACCAGGGCACCCTTGATACCGCTTCCTCCGATGTCTATTCCCAATGCCTGCATGAATTCACCCGGTTCTGTCTTTGACGAACATCCTACCTCTATTCAGTGAGCAACGCCCGCCGCCGCACCTTCATCTATCAATTCACCCGTCCGGAAGCGGCTGAGTGAGAAAGGCCGGAGAAGTTTATGAGTCTTGCCTGTTGCCAGCGTGTAAGCCAGCGTGTCTCCACCTGCCGGGATGGCCTTGAAGCCCCCCGTGCCCCAGCCCGTGGACAGGTACAGGTTTTCGATTTCCGTACGTCCGGCAACCGGGCTGGAATCGGGTGACATGTCGCAAACCCCTGCCCACTGCCGCATGATCCGCAGCCGCCGGAAACAGGGGATCAGCTCCGCCACGGCAGCGGCGTTGTCCTGCAGGGTAGGCAGAACGCCACGCTGGGCATAGGAATTGAACGGATCGGCGCCGCCACCGATGACAATTTCACCCCGGTCCGACTGGCTGATGTATGCGTGTATGACTAGCGAGCCCAGCACCGTGTGCAGAATCGGTTTGAGCGGTTCGGTGACCATCGCCTGCAGGGCAATGCTTTCAATCGGCAGACGCAGGCCGGCTTTCGCGGCGAGTTGACTCGAATGGCCGGCGACGCACATCGCGAACCGTTCCGCGGCAATCTTTCCCCGGCTGGTTTCGACGGCGCGAACCCGCGAATCATCCATCTCGAATCCCCGGACTTCGCAGTCCTGGATGATATCCACGCCGGCAGCAGACGCCGCGCGTGCAAACGCCCAGACTACCGCGTCGTGCCTGGCGATTCCTGCGCGTTTCTGGATGAACCCGCCCATCACGGGGTAACGGCAATCCAGGTTCAGGATAGGAATCAGCTTCCTGATGTCTTCCCGGCCCAGCATTTCCGAATCAATCCCGTTAAGGGACATGGCGGTGGCCCAGCGGCGGTTCATCTCCAGCTCTTCGAGGCTGTGGCTCAATTCCAGGTTACCGCGCTGGCTCAGCATGATGTTGAAGTTCAAATCCTGGGACAGGTTCTCATACAGGCGCAGGGAGTGTTCGTAAAAAGCGGCGCTTTCAGGGTAAAAGTAGTTAGAACGGCACACCTGGGTGTTGCGCCCTGAATTACCACCGCCCAGCCAGCCCTTGTCCAGCACGGCAATATTTTTTACTCCGTGCTTCGTGGCGAGATAATAAGCGGTCGCGAGGCCGTGCCCCCCGGCGCCGACGATTACTACGTCATAGTTTTTTGCAGGAGCGGCGTCGCTCCAGGCGCGCGGCCAGTGGCGATGCCTGCCCAGGCCGTGACGTAACAATGAAAACCCGGAGTAGGACATTATCCGGTCGGCTGACCGATGTCTTCGTACCACAGTTCGGGATGCGCATTGATGAACTCATTCATCATGCCGATACACTCTGTGTTCTGCAGGATACGGAGTTCAACCCCCCTGCTTGCCAGCAGGGATTCCTCACCGCTGAAAGTCCGGTTTTCTCCGATCACTACCTGTGGAATTCCGTAAAGCAGGATCGTTCCGCTGCACATGGCGCAGGGCGAGAGCGTCGTGTAAAGGGTGCAGTTTCGGTAAACGCGGGCCGGCTGGCGCCCGGCATTTTCCAACGCATCCATTTCTCCGTGAAGAATCACACTGCCTTTTTGTATGCGGCGGTTATGGCCGTGGCCAATGATGTTCCCTTCGTGCACCAGCACCGAACCAATCGGTATGCCTCCTTCGGCCAGCCCCTGGCGGGCTTCGTCGATTGCAGCGCGCATGAATGAATCCACCATCATCTCCTGCTATGTTAGAAACAAAACCAGTTTACAGACCCGGGCTCAGGGTACCATCGTGAATCATTCGGGTGTTACCCTGAAACAGGTCGGTCGGGAGAATCAGTTATGAGCAGTTTGTTGATAAGGAACGGCACCGTGGTCACGGCGACGGATCACTATCGAGCGGATGTTCTGGTACGGGGCGAAAAAGTCGTAGCCATTGCGGAAGGGCTGGATGAAAGCGCCGACAGGACCATCGACGCCGAAGGATGTTACCTGTTCCCGGGCGGCATCGACGCCCATACCCACATGGAGCTTCCCTTCATGGGTACGTTCGCCAGTGACAGTTTTCATTCGGGCACGCTGGCCGGCCTGTACGGTGGCACCACCACGATTATTGATTTCGCCATTCAGACCCAGGGCGACAGCCTGGAGTCCGCCATCCAGGAGTGGCACAGGAAAGCCGACGGGCACGCCGTTGGTGACTATGCATTTCATTGTGCGGTCACGGATTTCAACGAGAAAACCCGGAAGGAAATTCCACACGTCATCAACGAGCACGGCATCAACTCGTTCAAGACCTTCATGGCTTACAAGGGTGCGTTGATGGTCGATGACCGCCAGATGTTCGAATTGATGAAGGAACTGGTTAAGCATGGCGGCATCATCACGACGCATGCGGAAAACGGTGACATGGTAGACCACCTGGTTCAGAAATTTCTCTCGGAGGGTAAAACCGAGCCCCGTTATCATGTTCTTTCCCGGCCGCCGGTCTGCGAGGCCGAAGCAAGCGGTCGGGCGATCGACCTGTCATTCCAGTCCGGATGCCCGCTCTACATTGTTCACATGACCTGCGAAGAAGCGCTGGAACGGGTTAGAAACGCGACCAGGCGCAACCAGAAAGTGCATGTTGAAACCTGCGTGCAGTACCTGTTGCTGGACGAATCCCTGTACTTCCAGGAAGGATTCGAGGGCGCCAAGGTCGTGATGAGCCCGCCGCTGCGTAAACCCAAGGACCAGGAAGCGTTGTGGTCTGCCATCAATCAGAACCTGGTGCAGCACGTGGCCACTGACCACTGCCCGTTTTGTTCCAACCAGAAGGAAATGGGTATTGATGATTTTTCCAAGATTCCCAACGGGGCGCCTGGCGTCGAGCACCGGGTCGAGTTGATGTATTCCGAGGGGGTCGAAAAAGGGCGAATTTCACTCAACAAGTTCGTTGAAATGACCTCCACCATGGCAGCCCGGATTTTTGGGCTGTTTCCGCGCAAGGGGACCATCGCGGTCGGTTCTGACGCTGACATCATCGTTTTCGATCCCAAGGTGAATCATACGATATCCGCCGACACCCATAACATGCAGGTGGATTATTCGGCTTACGAGGGCTGGGAAGTGCAGGGCAAGTGCCGCCATACCATTTTGAGGGGCACTGTTGCCATTGACGACGGTGTTCCGTGTGTTGAAGAAGGCTTTGGCTGTTACCTGTCTCGTCCGCCATTCAACCCACTCTACTAGCGAGAGATTTCAACATGTCAAGAATGATAAAGGCTGGCATCATCCAGATGGCGAATAAGCTCGATACTGGTGCGCCGGTAGAAGAACACCGGCAGGCGATGATCGAAGCGCATCTGCCGTATATCACCCGGGCCGGTGAGCAAGGCGTTCAGATGTTGTGTTTCCAGGAAATTTTTACCGGACCTTATTTCTGTCCTTCGCAGGACGTCAAATGGTATGCCGCAGCGGAAGCCATCCCTGACGGCCCAACCACTCAATTGATGTGTGAATATGCGAAGAAATACAACATGGTGATCATCGTGCCGATCTACGAGGAGCACATGACCGGAGTCTATTTCAATACGGCTGCCGTCATCGATGCGGATGGCACGTACCTGGGCAAGTACCGCAAAAATCACATTCCCCAGGTAGCCGGATTCTGGGAAAAGTTTTTCTTCAAGCCCGGCAACCTGGGTTACCCGGTGTTTGATACTGCCTACGGCAAAGTGGGTGTATACATCTGCTATGACCGCCATTTTCCCGATGGCGCCCGCTGCCTGGGTCTCAACGGCGCTGAAATCGTCTTTAACCCTTCGGCTACGGTTGCCGGCTTATCCCGCCATCTGTGGGAACTGGAGCAGCCTGCGCACGCTGCCGCCAATGGCTACTTCGTCGCAGCCATCAACCGCGTCGGCACCGAGGCTCCCTGGGATATCGGCAAATTCTATGGAACCTCTTACTTCGCTGACCCCCGAGGCCAGGTGATTGCCAGGGCCAGTGAGGACGAGGATGAAATGCTCATTGCGGACCTGGACCTGGAGATGGTTCGGGAGGTCAGGAATACCTGGCAGTTTTTCCGTGACCGGCGGCCCGAGACTTATGGTCAGATTACGGAGCTTTGACCAGGACTCCCATGGCAGGTGATCCTTCGGGAAATTTCACGCAAACCGCTACCGATTCGGGTCTGAGCAACGCGGACATAGCCCCGGTACCTAAATCCGGGCGTGACTGGAGCGCCATTTCGTTCTTCGCGCTTTGGGTCGGCATGGCAGTAAACATTCCGACGTATATGATCGCGGCGTCTCTGGTGCAAGGCGGGATGAGCTGGCAACAGGCCATGATGACAGTCCTGCTTGGCAACCTGATAGTGCTGGTCCCGATGGCCTTGTCAGGTCACGCCGGAACCCGTTACGGAATTCCGTTCCCCGTTTTCGCCCGGGCCTCTTTTGGAATCAACGGAGCGCACATTCCGTCCTTTCTGCGCGCTCTGGTGGCCTGTGGCTGGTTCGGCATTCAGACCTGGATCGGGGGAGCAGCCATTTACACGATCGTACTGATCGTTTTTCCGGGGATTGCCGACACGCCGGCGCTGGTGTCCGGATGGATCGGCGTACACTGGGCACAGTTCACTTGTTTCATGCTGTTCTGGCTCATGAACATTGCCCTGATCTGGCGCGGGATCAACTCGATCCGTGTCCTTGAACACCTGGCCGCTCCATTCCTGCTGCTTTGCGGGCTTGCTTTGCTGCTGTGGGCCTGGGTGCAGGCGGATGGTTTTGGGCCGATGCTCAGCCGCGGATCGGAACTGACCAGCGACCTGTTCCTCGAATTGTTTTTCCCAAGCCTGACGGCGATGGTGGGATTCTGGGCGACACTCACCCTCAATATCTCGGATTTTACCCGTTACGCGCGAAGCCAGCGCGCACAGGTGGTCGGCCAGCTATCCGGGCTGCCAACCACCATGACACTGTTCGCTTTCATCGGTGTCGCTGTAACCTCGGCCACGATCGTGATTTTCGGCGAAGCCATCTGGGATCCAGTGGTCCTGGTCCGCCGTTTCGATTCGCCTGCGCTGGTTTTCTTCTCGATGGTGGCGGTGGTGATTGCGACGCTCTCGACCAATGCTGCAGCAAACGTCGTCGGGCCTGCCAACAGCTTTTCCAACATGTGGCCCTCGAAGATCAGCTTCAAGCGCGGTGGATACATCACCGGAATCATCGGAATCGTGATGATGCCCTGGAAACTGCTGGCCGACCCAAGCGGCTATATCTTCACTTGGCTGATCGGCTATTCCGCGTTGCTCGGGCCGGTCATTGGGATCATCCTGGTCGATTACTGGCTGGTCAGGAAAACTGAACTCGACGTGGCTGATCTTTACCGCCGCAATGGCCGCTATGCGGGGGTCAACGGGCGCGCAGTGGCTGCCCTTTTACTGGGCGTGATACCGAACGTGCCCGGTTTCCTGGTACAGATTGGTGTGATGGATGGCGCGGGCGTGCTGGTCGGTCTGTATAACTACGCCTGGTTCACGGGGCTGGCAATTGCCGGTATCGCCTACTGGGGGTTGATGAAGAGCAGTGATAAACCCGGGAATAGACCATGAGTGAAGCCAATGACATCAGGGCGGGACGTCTGACACAAGAGCAGATCGCTGCCAATTTTGCGGACCTGCACCCGCCGCTGAATGGTAACCAGGCAGCAGTTGAAGCGGCCAGGTGCCTTTTCTGCCATGACGCGCCCTGTACCGAAGCGTGTCCTACGGGCATCGATATTCCCGGTTTCATTCGCAAGATTTCCACGGGAAATATTCGCGGGGCGGCGGTCACGATACTCAGCGAGAACATCATGGGAGCTACCTGCGCCACGGTCTGCCCGGTAGAGGAGTTGTGTGAACAGGTCTGTGTGAAGCAGGCTTCTGAAAAACAACCGGTCCGGATTGGGCTGCTGCAGCGCTTTGCCACGGATGAATTGTGGGGCCAGGGCGTCATGCCATTTAAGCGCGAGCCTGAAACCGGCAAACGAATTGCAGTTGTCGGTGCCGGCCCGGCAGGTCTGTCCTGTGCACACCGCCTTGCCATGCATGGCCACCGGGTGACTGTTTACGAGGCGCGAAGCAAAGCCGGGGGATTGAATGAGTATGGTCTGGCGGCCTATAAGATGCTCAATGAGAGAGCAGCCAAAGAAATAAAATTTATTTTAGAAATTGGTGGTATAGAATTGAAATGCAATAAAAAAATAAATTTTGTAACCGATTTTCCCAAGCTCCGGAATGACTACGATGCCGTATTCCTGGGCCTGGGGCACAATGCGGTGAACCGGCTTGGGCTGGAGCAGGAAGATTGCCGTGGAGTTTACAATGCCATTGATTACATCGCCCGTATCCGGCAGGAAGAGTTGACTGGCATTCCGGTCGGACGCCGGGTGGTAGTCATCGGTGGCGGCAACACGGCCATCGATATCGCGGTGCAAATCAAGAAGCTGGGCGCGGAACACGTGACCCTGGTTTACCGCAGGGGTCCTGGTGAAATGGGCGCAACTGGCCACGAGCAGGAAGTGGCGCAAACCAACGGCGTTCGGATCATGACCTGGGCCCGCCCACATCGCCTGCAGTCCGGAGAGTCGGGCATTACGGCCGTGACCTTTGAATACACTGAAAACAACCCAGCAGGACAACTGGCGGGCACCGGCTCGTTTTTCACCCTGGAAGCCGACCAGGCTTTCAAGGCTATTGGCCAGAAATTCAGTAGCGAGGCGCTTCGACCCGGTGAACTGCCGGAGATCGAGAACGGCCGGGTTCGGGTGGATGCACAAGGACGCACCAGCCTTCCCGGTGTTTGGTCCGGAGGTGATTGCGTCTCAGGACGTGACCTGACGGTCGTGGCCGTGCAAGACGGAAAACTCGCCGCGGAAAGCATCAACCGATACCTTCAAATGGAATAGCCATGGCAGACCTGACATGTAACATCACGGGCATCACTTCCCCGAACCCGTTCTGGCTCGCTTCGGCGCCACCCACCGACAAGCAGATCAATGTGGAACGCGCTTTCGAGGCCGGCTGGGGTGGAGTTGTCTGGAAGACGCTGGGCGAGTCGGGACCGCCCATCGTCAACGTCTGCTCGCGCTACGGCTCGGTGGATTACAACGGCCAGCGGATGATCGGGTTGAACAACATCGAGTTAATCACGGACCGTCCTCTGGAAGTCAATCTCGAGGAAATCATCGCGGTCAAGAAAGCCTGGCCGGACCGGGCCATCGTGGTCTCGCTAATGGTTCCCTGCAACGAAAAAGCCTGGCGGGATATCCTGATGCGGGTTGAGCAAACGGGGTGTGACGGAGTGGAACTAAACTTCGGTTGCCCGCATGGGATGAGTGAGCGCGGCATGGGTTCCGCCGTTGGGCAGGTACCGGAATACATCCGGGACGTAACCGGTTGGTGTAAGCAGAGCACCGCCCTGCCCGTGTGGGTCAAACTGACGCCGAACATCACAGATATCCGGTTTCCGGCACGGGCTGCCCTGGAAGGTGGAGCAGATGCAATAGCCCTGATCAACACCATAAACTCAATTGTCTCGGTAAATCTCGATACTTTTTCGCCCGAGCCGTCCGTCGCCGGGAAAGGTGCGCATGGCGGCTACTGCGGTCCCGCGGTCAAGCCCATTGCACTGAGCATGGTGTCCGAGATTGCCCGTGACCCCGCCACCCGGGGACTGCCGATGTCGGGCATCGGAGGCGTAGGGACCTGGCGCGACGCGGCCGAGTACATGGCGCTGGGTTGCCACAATGTGCAGGTCTGCACGGCCGCCATGCGCTATGGCTTCAGGATTATCGACGACATGGTTGACGGTCTGGAAAACTGGATGGATGAAAAGGCTTACCGCACCCTGGAAGATTTTCGCGGGAAAGCCGTGGAGAACGTGACGGACTGGAACCAGTTGGACCTGAATTACAAGACGCTCGCCGTGATTGACCAGGAAAAGTGCATCGAGTGCGGCTTGTGCCACATTGTCTGCGAAGACGCCTCACATCAGGCGATTGCCAAGCACAAGGACTCCAATGGAAAGCGAACTTACACGGTCATCGATGAAGAGTGCGTGGGCTGCAATCTCTGCTCGCTGGTTTGTCCGGAGCAAGGCTGCATCACGATGGTGGAACAAGATACCGGGCTTCCCTATCTCAACTGGGGCGATCACCCCAACAACCGCTAGCGGGGATCACGGCCCCGGCAGCAGATAGAAGTACACCGCGACGAAGTGGCAGATGCTTCCGCCAAGGACGAACACGTGGAATATGGCATGGTTCAGCGGCATTTTACCGATGCTGTAGATCACGGCACCGGTGGTATAGGAGACGCCACCGGCTACCAGCCAGTAAATCCCCTCTAACGGAAAGTTGGCGATCAGGGGCTTGACCGCGAAAACGATGATCCACCCCATGAACACATACATCAGTGTGGAGACCAGGTTGAAGCGGCCGGTAAAAAACAGCTTCAGAACGGTGCCGATCGCGGCCATGCCCCAGGTAACGCCAAAGATAGTCCAGCCCACCGGCCCGTGCAGGGTCACCAGCGAGAACGGCGTGTAGGTACCGGCGATCAGGATATAGATGGTCGCATGGTCGATGATGCGCAACCTGGCTCTTCGCGCAGGGTTGGTGGCGCTGTGGTAGGCGGTGGAAGCGGCGTACAACGCAATCAGGCTGGCCCCGAATATTGCTGCTCCGACCACGTGCCAGGCGTCACCGTAGCGGCCTGCGCGAACGACCAGCAAGATCAGTGCAGCAAAGCTGAGCAGCAGTCCCAGCGTATGCGAGAGGATGTTGGCCTTCTCTTCAAGAGGCGAATAGACCTTGAGTTCCTTTGGCGGATTCATGCGCCTGAAATCCGGCGGACCCTGAATGACCGCCCCTTTATTTTTCCGCCAGCCAGTTTTCTCAGGGCCGGCCGGGCAGCCTCGCGTGCTACCGCTACGTACGCGCATTGGTCAAAAATGTGAATTTTCCCGACCTGTTTTCCGGCGATGCCGTCCTGCCCGGTCAACGCGCCCAGGATATCTCCGGGCCGGACTTTCTGTTTTCTCCCTCCGTCGATCTGTAATGTCACCATGGGTGGTTTGTAGCCCGGCTTTTTCAGTGTACTGAACGGCGGCAGGTCTTCTGCCTTGAGCGCCTGATCAAGGTACTCCTCAAGGCGCTCGAACTTGTACTTCTCCTTGTCACTGAACAGCGTACAGGCCAAACCTTTGCTGCCTGCCCGGCCGGTCCGCCCGATCCGGTGAACATGCACTTCGGGATCGCGGGCGATGTGATAGTTGATCACCGCGTCCAGTGACTCGATGTCCAGTCCACGGGCGGCCACGTCGGTCGCAACCAATACGGAAATGCTCCTGTTGGCGAACCTCACCAGCACCTGGTCGCGTGCGCGCTGTTCGAGATCACCGTGCAGGGCGAGCGCTTCAAGTCCGTGGTATCGCAATTCATCGGCCACTTCGTCGGATTCCCGTTTCGTGTTGCAGAAGACGAGCGTGGAAGTTGGGCGCAGCTTCAGCAACAGCAGTCTGAGGGCTGTCATCCTGTGCTTGCTCTGGCCGAAATTGTAGAAATGCTGGCGGATGCTCTTCGCATCGTGTGTGGATTCCACTTTCACCATCACGGGATTGATCGTGACCCGCCCCGCGAGCGCCTGAATCTGCTCAGGGTAAGTGGCGCTGAACAGCAGGGTCTGCCGCTTGCGGGGCAGGCAGGAGACGATGGCGTCCAGCGAATCCTGGAAGCCCATATCCAGCATACGGTCCGCCTCGTCGAGCACCAGCGTGCTGATTGCACCGGCTTTGAGCGTCTGTTTTCTGAGGTGCTCTTCGATCCGGCCGGGCGTACCGACGACGATATGGGCGCCATGTTCCAGAGAGCCGACCTGGGGCCCGAACGGCATGCCTCCGCACAGGGTCAGGATCTTGACGTTATGCCTGGCCCTGGCGAGTCTGCGCAACTCCCGGGCAACCTGGTCGGCCAGTTCGCGGGTGGGGCACAACACGAGGGACTGGATACGGTACCGCTTCACATCGAGCTTCTGCAGCAAACCCAGGCCGAAAGCGGCCGTCTTGCCGGAGCCGGTTTTGGCCTGGGCAATGACATCAGCGCCCTGCAGTACTGGCGGCAAACTGCTGTGCTGGATGGGCGTCATCGACTGGTAGCCGAGCGTCTGAAGATTATTCAGCAGATCCTCGTCCAGTTGGAGCTGGTCAAAGGAAAAATTCATCGGCGAAGGATAGCGCAAGATGAACGGAATATGGTATAAAACCGCATCAATTTTCACCGGCACCAGCCCGCAACGGGCTTCAATCAACTTAAACGTATAACGGCGGCATAAAATGAAAAAACTGCACACTCCACGCTTTCTCCGGGCGGGTTCGGCCTGTTCTGTTCCGGTTATTCTCCTGGCATCGGCAATCAGCGGTAACGTCATGGCACAGGACACAACCGACAGCGCTGATGAAGGCATGCTCGAGGAAGTCATCGTCACGGCGACCAAGCGCGCGGAAAATATCCAGGACATTCCGATTTCCATCACGGCATTGAACGCATCGCAGATTGAACAGCTGGCGGCTGGCGTACCAGATATCCGCTTCATGAGCGGCCGTGTGGCCAACCTGACCATCGAGTCTTCATTCGGCAGGGTATTCCCGCGTTTTTACATCCGCGGCTACGGCAATACGGATTTCGATCTGAATGCGTCCCAGCCGGTTTCATATGTCGTGGACGAAGTCGTCCAGGAAAATCCGATCCTGAAAGGCTTTCCGGTGTTCGACGTTGAACGGGTCGAAGTCCTGCGTGGTCCGCAGGGTACGCTGTTCGGGCGAAATACCCCGGCCGGGATCGTGAAACTTGACTCGGTCAAGCCGGTTGACGTGCCCGACGGTTATTTCCGCGCGTCCTACGGTACCTACAACGCAGCGCGGATCGAAGGCGCCTTCGGCACCGGGTTCGGCAACGGCTGGTCAACCCGATTTTCCCTGTTGTACATGCACCAGGACGACTGGGTAGACAACGGCTACACTGGCGAGAAAGACGCGTACAGCGGTTTTGACGAATGGGCCGCTCGCCTGCAGGTCGCTTACGACAACGGCGGCGACTTTCGCGCGCTGTTCAATGTGCATTACCGCGATCTCGATGGCAGCGCGATCCTGTTTCGCGCCAACATCATCGAGCCGGGCAGTAATGGCCTGAATGATGAGTACTACGACCGTGACACGGTTTTCTTCGACGGGCAGAACGAGCAGGATCTCACCCAGTGGGGCGGCTTCGCCAAGCTGGAGTGGGACTTTTCCAACATGACCCTGACCTCCATCACCGGTTATGAAAATGTAGAGCTGTTCAGCCGCGGTGACATTGATGGTGGTTTCGGCGGGTGTTTTGTTATTGACGAATGCGGACCGGGTTTTGTGCCTTTCGATGCGGAGACCGCCGATGGCATGCCCGACCACCGGCAATGGACCCAGGAGTTCAGGCTGACGTCGAACACCGGCGGTGCGTTCAACTGGCTTGCCGGCTTCTTCTATTTCAACGAGAAATTCACCATCGATACAATCAATTACGCCACGTTATATGGCGGCGATGTGAACGGCCTGGTTGAGCAGTGGCAGAAAACCAAGGCCTATGCGTTCTTCGGTTCCGGTACCTGGGACGTATCCGACAAGTGGCGGCTTGGCGCGGGTATCCGTTATTCGCATGATGAAAAGGATTACTGGGCAGAACGTTACCTGTCACCCCTGTCTTTCCTGGGCGTTCCGCCCCTGGGCCCGATCTATGCTGACCCCGATGACGACAAGGTCACCTGGGATGTCACGGCGAACTATTTCCAGAACGAGGACCTGAACTGGTATGGCCGCATCGCGACCGGTTTCCGGGCGCCTTCGATCCAGGGTCGCTTACTCTTCGGGGACACCGTGTCTGTGGCCAAATCAGAGACCTCCATCTCTTACGAGGGTGGTTTCAAGTCAACCCTGGCCGGAGGCAGGGCGAGGGTGAACTTCAACCTGTTTTACTACAAGGTGGATGACGCGCAGCTGACCGCCGTGGGCGGCGAAGCCAACTTCAACCAGGTCATTAACGCCGATAACGTCAAGGGCAAAGGTTTTGAACTGGACCTCCAGGCCCAGTTAACTCCTGATTTGCTAATCACTTACAGCTTGGGTTACACCGACACCGAGATCGACGATGAAAACCTGGCTGTCGCCGGTTGTGGCGCACCCTGCACGGTGACAAATCCACCGGGTGACGTGGAAGGTTCGTTCCTGATCGATGGAAACCCGTTGCCGCAGGCGCCCAAGGTCACTTCCAACCTGATCGTGGACTGGTCGAAGCAACTTGAATCCGGCACGATTTACTTCCAGGGCGACTGGGTATATCGCAGCAAGATCAATTTCGTGCTGTACGAAGCCAAGGAATACCGCGGCAAGTCACTGTCTGAGATCGGACTTCGAATTGGTTACCGTTTCGGCGAGGGAAATCATGACCTGTCGGTATTCGGCCGGAACATCAGCGACCGCGAGAGAAATATATACACGATCGATTTCAACAACCTGACCGGTATCGTCAATAATCCGCGTACCTGGGGCGTTGAATACGCTTGGCGTTACTGATCAGAAATAACTTCAAAACGAAAAAAAAGGCCGGCGGCATGCCGGCCTTTTTTATTACGGGTATGATTGGCTCCATGTTTCAGAGATCGATCGCGATTTTCCTGCTGGCGACTTTGCTGCCCACCAGCGCCTGGGCACAGCCGGGGGGGCAGCGGGCAGCGCCGGGCGTGGTCGTCAGTGAAGCCATGGTCAAGTCATTTCCCCTTTCAGCCGAGGCGCTGGGTAATGCGAGGGCGAACGAGGCCGTGGACATCAGGCCGGAAATAACCGCTGCGGTTACCGAAATCCTTTTCGAAGAAGGCCAGACGGTCGGCAAGGGCGATGTCCTGTTGCGCCTGGAAAATTCCGAGCCGCTGGCGGACCTGGCGGCCGCCAGGGCAGCGCTGGTCGATTCGGAAAGCCAGCTTCGCCGTTCCCAGGAACTGTTCAAGAACCGGGTTGTGTCGGAGTCGGAGCTGGAGCAGCTGGAAGCCCGTCGCGACGCGGACCAGGCGGCCGTCAACGCCGCGCAATCACGGCTGAACCATACGACGATCCGGGCGCCTTTTGCCGGGCAACTGGGGCTCAGGCGGGTCAGCCCGGGCAGCGTTGTCAGTCCATCGACCGTGATCACCACCCTGGACGACACATCCAGGATCAAGCTCGATTTTGATGTACCGGAAGTGTTTATTTCGCGGTTGTCGATTGGGCTGAACGTCAATGCCCGTAGCGCGGCCTGGCCGGACCTGGTTTTCCATGGGACGGTGGTCTCTATCGATACCCGCGTAGACCCGATCAGCCGCACGATAACGGTTCGCGCGCTGCTGCCCAATGAAGACGCCCGCTTGCGGCCCGGTATGTTCCTGACCGTATCGCTGCTAAAGGAAGACGTTCAGTCGTTGCTGGTTCCGGAGCAGGCAATCGTACCTGAACGCAGCAAGCAATACGTGTTCGTGGTGGAGGGGGAAAACATCGTGACCCGGCGTGAAGTGATTACCGGGCGGCGGCGTCCGGGCGAAATTGAGGTGCTGGACGGCCTGGCGCCTGGTGACCTGGTGATCATCGAGGGCACGCAGAAAGCCAGGCCCGGCCAGCCCGTCCAGATCATCGAACAACGGTGATTATTTCCAGTCATTCGGTCAGGCGGCCGGTATTTGCAACGGTTATTTCGGCTTTGCTGGTCATCCTGGGGCTCGCGGCGATGAGCGGCATGCCGGTTCGCCAGTACCCGGATATCGAGGTGCCCGTGGTATCCATCGAAACCAGCTATCGCGGGGCATCGTCGGAGGTCGTGGAGACCAAGGTCACGCAGGTGATCGAGGACGTCATTTCGGGGATCGAGGGCGTCGAGAAACTGACCTCAACCAGTCGTGACGAGCGCTCTGACATCCGCGTGGAGTTCGCCCTGGAACGGGATATCGATGCCGCGGCCAACGACATCAGGGACCGGGTTTCCAGGGTAGTCGACCAGTTGCCCACCGAGGCCGACCCGCCAGAAATCGCCAAGGTCGATGCGACCCGGCAGGCTGTGATGTACCTCAACCTCACGTCGGACCGGCACTCGGGGCTGGAACTCACGGACTACGCGGACCGCTACCTGATCGACCGGTTTTCGACGGTGCCGGGCGTGGCACGGGTGCAGATTTCCGGGGCGAGGCGCTATGCCATGCGAATCTGGTTGTCCCGCGAGGCGCTTGCAGCCCGCGGTCTGACCGTTGCGGATGTCGAGACCGCGCTGCGGTCCGAAAACGTGGAGCTTCCGGCCGGCAGGCTGGAATCTACCTCACGCGAATTCACCCTGCGCACCGCGACCGGTTTTACGGCCGAGGAAGATTTCAGAAAACTGGTTGTAGGCAGGGGTCCGGACGGCCAGGCGGTGAAACTGGGTGAGGTGGCCGATGTAAGGATCGGTGCGGAAAACGAGCGAAGCATTGCCCGGGCGGACGGGATAGACGCCGTGTCTCTGGCCATCGAGCAACTTTCCAAGGCGAACAGCGTGGCGGTCTCGCGCAAAGTGAGAAAAGAAATCGAGGTGCTGGCGTCGGAGTTGCCGGAAGGTATGGACTTGCAGGTCAACTACGACAGGGCGGAATTTATCGAGGCTTCGATGGAGGAAGTCTACAAGGCGCTGGTCATAGCCATCGGACTGGTGCTCGTCGTTATTTATCTTTTCCTGGGTTCGTTCACCGTGACGCTGATTCCCGCCCTGGTTGTGCCGGTATCGGTCGTATCCACTTTTATTGTCATGTCAGCACTCGGTTACACGATCAATATTCTGACCCTGCTGGGGCTGGTGCTGGCTATTGGCCTGGTCGTGGATGACGCGATCGTCGTGCTGGAAAACATCTACCGGCGAATCGAGGATGGGCAACGTCCGCTGCTGGCGGCCCTGGAGGGCTCCAACGAAATCGGTTTTGCGGTGATCGCAACAACGCTTGTCCTGGTGGCCGTTTTTGTACCGCTTTCGTTCATTGAAGGCGACCTCGGCCGGCTGTTTCGCGAATTCGGTATTACATTGGCAGCAGCCGTGCTGTTTTCCAGCCTGGTGGCGCTCACCCTGACGCCCATGCTGTGCTCGAAAATGCTGCGCCGGCGGAGCCTCGGAACAGGCCTGACGCGGATGGTCGACAATGCCTTCAGGCGATTTGCTGCGCAGTACCGCAGAGTCCTGGAAAAATTCACGGCTTTCCCCTGGATTGCCTTGGCGCTTCTGCTGGGGCTCAGTGGAACGGCCGCCTGGATGATGCAGGCGCTGCCTGCAGAATATGCGCCGGCCGAGGACCGGGGCGCTTTTTTCATTCTGTTACGGGCGCCCGAAGGTGCGAGCCTGGAGTATACGGATGGTTACGCCCGCAGAATGGAGGCCATCCTGCAGGAAGAAGTGGGAGATTCCGAATCGGTGCGCCGCTTCATCACGCGTTTACCCGGCAGCTGGGGCGGGGCGGAAGTTAATTCAGCCCGTTCGATCGTCCTGCTCGAAAACTGGGCTGAACGTGATGAAAGCGACAAGGACATAGGTGGCCGGATAAGGGTACGGTTACAGGAACTGCCCGGCGTCCGCTCCTTCGTTTTTCATCCGGCCAGCCTTGGCCTGAGGTCGGACAGAAGCCCGGTTGAGCTGGTGCTGGGCGGTCCGGATTATGACCAGCTCCGCGAATGGCGCGACCGGTTGCTGATCGCCCTGGAGGATGTCCCCGAACTGATCAACGCCGACAGCAATTACCAGGAAAGAAAGCCACAGATGAACATTTCGGTGGACCGGGACCGCTCGGCAGCCCTTGGTGTATCGTTGCAGTCGGTCGGCCGCACCCTCGAGACCATGCTGGGCTCCCGCAAGGTCACGACCTACATTGATCGCGGTCGCGAATACAACGTGATCTTGATGGGCAAGGAAGCGGACCGCGCCAGCCCGGATGACCTGACCAATCTTTATGTCCGTTCCGACCTGACGGGCGGCCTGGTGCCGCTGAGCAACCTCGTTCGCATTACTGAAACCGCCGGGCCTGCGCGGCTCAACCGGCACGACCGGATGCGTTCGATAACGATCGAGGCAGGCCTTGCAGACGGGGTAAGCCTGGGCGACGGTATCGGGGCGATGGCGCGGGTTGCGGCGGAGACCCTGCCGTCGACCGCACGGACCAGTTGGGATGGCGAAAGCAAGGAGTACCTGGAATCCGGGAGCTCGCTTTACCTGACATTCGGAATGGCGCTGTTGGTCGTCTTCCTGGTGCTGGCGGCCCAGTTCGAAAGTTTCGTCAATCCGTTGATCATCCTGGTAACGGTGCCGCTGGCAATGACTGGCGCGCTGGCGGGCCTGCATTTCTATGGGTCATCGGTCAATGTTTTCAGCCAGATAGGTGCGATACTCCTGATCGGGCTTTCGGCCAAGAACGGCGTACTTATCGTTGAATTTGCCAACCAGTTGCGTGACCGGGGCATGGAAATCACGGAGGCCGTCCTTGAGGCCGCAACGGTGCGTTTCAGGCCGATACTGATGACCAGTGCGGCAACGACTTTCGGTGCTTTTCCGCTTTTGTTCGGTAGCGGCGCCGGATGGGAATCAAGGCAACCGATCGGCATCGTGATCGTTTTTGGAGTCGCTATATCTGCCTTGCTGACCTTGTTCATCGTACCTGCGCTATACGCCCTGTTTGCCAGGAATACTTCGTCCCCACAGAAGGTATCGCGCCTGATCGACCAGATGCAGCGCGCGGCCAGGGACGATGAGGAATCCTCTTTGGTATGATGACCGGATCAGCCGCAGATTTTTCGGGGAGCAGGCGTGGCTTATCACAGGATTCATAAATACACTTCCATCGGACGCCCGCTTGAACCGGGCTTCCTGACCAACAAAATTGTGTTGATGTTGATGCCCGCGGGCGCCGCGATCGGGGCGGTTTCGTCATGGCTGGATGGTGGTTCAGCAATTGAAGCTGTGCAGCAGGCCCTGGTGTTCGTGCTCGTCGTGTTCGGTTCCTGGGCGCTGGCGCGTGAACTCGATCCGGATGATCACCTGGCTGCTTTCATTTCCATGGCGGCAGCAGTTTTTGTTGCACTGGTGGTGGATGACCCGGGATTGCTGATAGTTTTTACGACCCTGGGCCTGGTGAGGATTGTGAACCGGACGACCGGCTTAACTGCCCGCATGTCCGATTCTATCCTGTTGGTTGTGCTGACATTACTCGTGATGTACGGCACGGCGAGCCCATTCTATGGCCTGGTTGCGGCCCTGGCTTTTGTACTGGACGGCAGTCTGAAAGAACCCCTCAGGCAGCAGTGGATTTTCGGCCTGATTTGCCTGGGCGCCACCGTTGTCTACATGGTTGATCACGATATCGGCCTGGGCCCAATCCCTGCACCGGACGCTTTGTTTGAGTGGCTTGCGCTCCTGTTCCTGTTGATTTTTGCCCTGAACACACTGCTGTTGAAGAAAGTTTTTTCAAAGGGTGACGCCAACGGTAAGGTTCTGGATCTGAACCGGGTTCGTGGTGGAATGGCTGTCGGCCTTATTGCCGCATTGCAGGGGCTCACGCGGCCTGATGACGTGGTTGTTATTATTGCCACCATCGCCGGAATCTGTATCGGTATGGCTTTCAGAAAAGGGTTCAATGCACCCGTAAGCAGCATGGAATAACAATAGCGGAGATTAATCATGAACAAATTCATTTTCTTCCTGATCACGATGATGCTCGGTTTGCCGGCTATTGCAGGTGAGCTGTCACTCGATGCCCGGATTGAACAGGCCATGTTTGGTGACCACCGGTCGGAAAGCAATATCGACAGGAATCGTTACCGGCATCCTGTGGGTACGTTGACTTTCCTGGGCCTGGAAGACGGCATGACCGTGATGGAAATCTGGCCGGGCGGGGGCTGGTATACCGAGGTCCTGGCGCCTGTCGTCCGTCATCATGGTCAATACATCGTGGCAACCTACGACGTGGATGTCCCTGACCAGCCGCAGTATCGTTATCGCTTGCAGGAAACTCTGCTCAAGAAATTTGCAGACCGCCCGGACGTTTACGACCAGGTCGCGGTTGCACCGTTCTCTCCACCCCAGTCCGCGTCGCTGGGCGATGCCGATTCCATCGACCTGATCCTCACTTTCCGTAACACGCATGGCTGGATCGGTGACGGGCTTGCCAGCCAGATTTTTGCGGAATTTGCGCGCGTGCTGAAACCCGGTGGAATACTGGGCGTCGTGCAGCATAGGGCCGCGGATGGCGTTGACCCGGCATCGAGCTCCGAGATGGGCTACGTTTCGGAGCAGTCGGTGATCGATCTCGCCCGTAATGCAGGCCTGTACTTCGAGGCGCGTTCCGAGGTGAATGCCAACCCGGCGGACACCCGGGACCATGAAGGCGGAGTATGGAACCTCCCGCCCGGCTTGAGCGCCTGTCGCGAAATTGAGAGTGAAGATGAAATGGCAGCCTGCCGCGAAAAGTTCCAGGCTATCGGCGAAAGCGACCGGATGACCCTGCGTTTTCGCAAACCGATGGAATGATCAGCCCGGTTGATTAACTTGGCGCGCTGGCATGCTCCAGCGCCTCGCTGGCTTCCAGCCAGGACCATTCGAGAGATTCAATCTCTGATTTCAGATCGGCCCGTTTGCGGTTCAGGCCATTCATTTCATCCTTACGGGCAGGGTCGGAATAGAGAGAAACATCCGCCAGCTCCAATTCGATGGCTTCGAGCTGCTGGCGCAGCACGGCCATTTCTGAATCGATCTTCCTCACCCTGTCGCGCAAGGGTTTGAGTTTTTCCCGCTGCCTGGCTTCCTGCCGACGGCGGGCTTTGCGGCTGACCGTTTCAGCGCTGGATCTGACCGTTTCAGGTTCTGAAGTTGCGCTACCCAGCACCTGCTGTTCTTTCAGCCAGGCCGGGTAGTCGTCGAGGCTTCGATCAAATCTCTCAACCCGGCCGTGGTTTACGATCCAAAGCTCGTCGCACACGCTGCGTAACAGGTGGCGGTCGTGGGAAATGACAACCAGAGCGCCGGCGTAATCCACCAGAGCCCGGCTCAGCGCCTGGCGCATCTCGAGGTCAAGGTGGTTGGTCGGTTCATCCAGTAACAGCAGGTTGGGGTTCTGACGGATCATCAGCGCCAGTACCAGCCGCGCTTTTTCCCCGCCGGAGAATGGGGCGACCGGTTCGAATATCCTTTCACCATTAAACCCGAATCGCCCCAGGTAATTTCGCAGCTCCGACTCCCTGTCGTCTGCCGCGACGGCCCTGAGATGGTCGAAAGGGCTGTGCCCGGCTTCCAGCAAGTCCAGCTGGTGCTGGGCAAAATAGCCAATTTTGGTGTCCTTGCTCAGCGTACGTTCACCCGATAAGACCGTGCTTCCATCGGACAGCGCCTTGACCAGGGTTGATTTACCCGCACCGTTTACACCCAGCAGGCCGATCCGGTCACCCGCCGAGATCAACAGATCGACCCCGCTCAGGACCGGCCCGGAGTAGCCGGCTGTGACCTCCTCCAGTTTGACCAGGTGGTGCGGCTGCTTTTCAGGCGCCATGAAGTGAAACCTGAAAGGTGAATCAACATGCGCGGGAGCGATCATTTTCATCCGTTCCAGCATTTTCAGCCTGCTTTGCGCCTGTTTTGCCTTGGATGCCTTGTACCGGAACCGGTCAACGTAGCTCTGGATATGGCTGATCTCTTTCTGTTGTCTTTTGTACAGGGCCTGTTGCTGGGCAAGCTGTTCGCTCCTGCGCTTCTCGAACTGGCTGTAATTTCCAGCATAAAGCCGGATTTGCTGGTGCTCGATAAAGGCGATGTGATTGCAGACGCCATCCAGAAAATCACGGTCATGAGATGCAACCATCAAGATACCGCCATAACGCTTCAGCCAGCGCTCCAGCCACAGGATTGCAGGCAGGTCGAGGTGATTTGTCGGCTCATCCAGCAGCAGGATTTCCGACGGGCACATCAACGCACGAGCCAGGTTGAGCCGCATTCTCCAGCCGCCGGAAAAATCCTGCACCGCGGTCTTGTGGCTGCCCTCTGCAAAACCCAGGCCATGCAACAGGCGTGCTGCGCGGGCATCTGCCGTAAATCCGTCCAGGCGCTCCAATTCTTCGTAGAGCCGGTCAACGCCTTCTGAGTGGCCCCGGGCTTCAGCGCTGGCGATTTCTGCCTGTACCGACCTCAGTTCACGGTCACCGTCGATCACAAAATCAATTGCGCTGATTGTTCCGGAAGGGCTTTCCTGCGCAACATGAGAGATCCGGTCGGCAGGATTCCTGGAAAGCACGCCATCATCGGGGTCGAGTTGCCCCAGGATCATGGCGAAAAGAGAAGTCTTTCCACTGCCATTGGCGCCGACCAGGCCAAGGCGGTGACCTGCATGGGCCTGGAATGTGACATTCTCGAATAAGAGCTTGCGTCCCCGACGCAGGCTCAGCTGGCTAAACCCCAACATACAGTTAACTATCCGGGCGGCAGGCGAAGAGCCGTTATTATATCCTTCCCGTGTATGAAGAATGCACTCTATGCATGCCTGGTTTTGCTGGCCATCCTTGCCTGGCGGGATTGGAACCGGCGTGAAATTGTCCATGAGCCCGGCGTACTGGTGTCAACGGCGCCCAGGCAGCAGAACCTCGAAAGCGGGGAAAAGTTTGTCCGGGATGGATTCCAGCTGACCCGCAGAGCCAGTTTCAACATCGAGGCCCGCGTGCTTTCCAGGGAAGATTACTGGTTTGGCCAGGAATCGGACCTGTCTCCGATCGACCTGGCGCTGGGCTGGGGTGTGATGTCGGACCAGGCGGTTCTGGACCGGATCGAAATTTCCCAGGGTTCGCGTTGGTATTTCACCCGTTATGAATTTCCGCCGCCTGTTTCGGATCACCAGATCATCACCAACAGCAGCAATATGCACCTGATACCGGCCAACGACTGGGTGCGTGGCAAGCTGAAAAAAATCCGCCGTGGCGATGTCGTTCAACTGAAAGGATCGCTGGTCGACGTTGACAGCGTAAACGGATTTTTCTGGCGCACCTCGCTGCGTCGAGACGACACCGGAAATGGTTCGTGTGAGATCTTTTTCGTGGAAGAAGCTTACATCAGGTGAAGGTAGGGGAGTGATGGCCGCCAGTTGATTTTGCGCAAGTTTCTGGGTCAATATAGGCCGCAGATGAGCAGTGAAGACCCAAAACCATTCGTGGCGCCATGCCGCGATCTGGACATCCGCTCGCCATTCAAGTGGCTGAAATCAGGCTGGCACGACTTCCGGTCGGCTCCCGGTCTCAGCGTTGCCTGGGGAGTTTTCTGCTGGTTTCTTTCGACGGTCGTTACACTGGTTGCCTGGAAGGCGGGTGGCTGGGTGTTGCTGTTAAGTGTTCTTTCAGGTTTTATTTTCATTGCTCCCTTGCTGGCTTTCGGCATGTATTCGGTCAGCCGGCAGCTGTGCCTCGGTA
>CAJIAU010000309.1_pt1 | contig 25943 bp, 29 predicted proteins | sample 9199171 | NCBI WGS metagenome assembly CAJIAU01 (sample SAMEA7708280, study PRJEB35096) | sediment metagenome | biome: marine neritic benthic zone biome [ENVO:01000025]; feature: sediment [ENVO:00002007]; material: shallow marine sediment [ENVO:03000034] sea grass bed [ENVO_01000059] ...
CCCGTTGTGGTACCGCGGCCTGTCTGGCGTGGAACCTGAAGCGCTGGATGAAACCGTGGACGCCATCCTGGAGCGTCACGGTGCCAGACATATTGTTGTTGGGCATACCGTGACCAGCGGCGTTATCTGGCCGCAGTACAACGCCAAAGTAGTCATGATCGATACCGGAATCTCCGAAGCTTACGGGGGGTATATCGGATACCTGGAAATTACCCGGGATGGCCTGTTTGCAGGCTATGAAAGCGGAAAATTGCCGTTGCCGTCAGCAGAGGCGGACAAGATCCCTTACCTCGAAAAAGTAATCGCCATGAATCCGGATAATCCTTATTTGAAGCGCCGGCTGCAGAAGATGACGCAACCGGCACCTCTGGAAGCGGTGGAAACCGCGGCGCCAGAGGCAGCAAGCGTGGAAGATGCCGAATCAGAGCCCGAGGCGATCCCCGTGCCTGTTTGCGGCATTTCTGAATGAAAATTCAGTTGGAGTCCTGGTCGTCTTTGATCAATTCGGTCGTTTTTTACCACGGCAGTCCTGGACGATGTCTTTATCGAATTTCTTGTCGCTTTTGATCAGCTCGTAATACTTTTCCAGGTACTTTTTGGCTTTCTTGCGGGTCCCGTCATCCAGGCGGGTCTCGTTGTCGAACAGGGCGTACATCTCGGCTTCAAGGGCCAGTGACTTTTCACGCGCCGCAGGCAATCCGTCGTTGTAGCGGCAATAGCCCCGGTACAGGCGCTGGGTCACCCGTTTAATCGGCAGGCTCTCATGCGGTGCGGCATAAGGTGCGTTGACGATCCCTGCCGAGTCAAAATCATAGGGCAGAGGGTAAACCTTGTCGCCTTCCTGCAAGGGTTCATTGCCGATCAGCTTGGAGTTGTGACAGCATTCATCCGGTTTTGGACCGCTCATGGCAGCCCAGTCGACATTGCCGATCATGAACTGGAAAAGGGAAAAATCGCTTATCACTTCAGGCGCCAGCAAGGAAAGCTTGACTTTAGGTACGCTGAGTTTTTTCAGATCGTTACGCTTGGCCACATCGCTGTCGTCTTCGATCAAAAAGCCAAAGCGGTTTTCGTCTACTTTGCCCGTCTTGCTGTCTACGTAGGTTATGGTCAAAGGCCGGACCCGGAAACTGTAATCCGTGATCAGGTTGTACATCCGGTAGGCCAGCATTTCCAGGATATAGTATTGCTCGTATCGACTGGACTTTTTGCAGTGCGTGACCATCTTGATGTTCTTCTGACCACGAAAGGTCGTTCCCTTGACATCGGGTTTTTCGAAATACAGCTTGATCGGCGGGAAGTCGCAGACACGTTGCCGTGTCAGACCCCGCCGGGATACGCTCAGCGGCAGGTTCTGCTGGTTGTTCAGGTCGTCCGTGAACTCTATCTTGGCCGGGTAAGGGTCCTGGTTTTTTTCGTTTTTGACGATGTCTCTCCAGGGGGCAGTGATGGTCACTGTCAAGGTGTCATTGGTGGAGAACAGCTTGGCCGGCTTGGGCCCGCTTTCCTCGCCCTCCTGGGCATAAAGTGACGAGGTAAATGCCAAAAGAGTGAGCAACAGAACTCGGTACATGATGATCGTTCCGGTGGTTTTGGGTTCGATTCCATTATAGGCGCAGGAAAAAAGATTGCACTGGACAAATTGGTGCTTGCTTTTCAGGGCACTCAGGAATTAGTTTCTCTGAGTGGCCACAAACGACGACAAGGAACGCATTCGCAAACTCGCATTTGCCTGTCCGGAATTGCATCTCAGCACGGAAGCCGGTGTTCTTCTGAGTCATGGTCAGGACTGGACGCGCTTCCGTGAGCCAGCCCCAGCGGCAATAGCTTTCCCGGATTCGATTGAGCAGGTGCAGGAACTGGTGCGGTTTGCAGAACAGAATCAGCTTCCGCTGGTGCCGTCCGGCGGCAGAACCGGGCTCAGCGGCGGAGCCGTTGCAGCAACAGGAGAGGTTGTCGTTTCTTTCGACCGGATGCGACAGGTGTTGGAGTTCGATGCAATCGACAGAACCGTCAGGGTCGAGGCAGGCGTCGTCACGTCAACCGTCCAGGAACTTGCATTGCAGCACGGGCTTTACTACCCCGTCTCCTTTGCCTCTGAAGGCAGCAGCCAGGTAGGTGGGAATATCGCCACCAACGCCGGAGGTATCAAGGTGTTGAGGTATGGCCTCACCAGGGATCGTGTTGCAGGGTTGAAAGTAGTGACCGGGCGTGGCGAATTGCTTGACCTGAATCGCGGCCTGGTGAAAAACGCGAGCGGATACGATCTGCGGCACCTTTTCATCGCCAGTGAAGGCACACTGGGGCTGATCGTGGAAGCCACTTTGAACCTGGCAGACCCGCCTTCGCCCGGCAAGGTGCTGTTACTGGGTGTGAATTGCATGGACAGCCTGATGAAAGTTTTCGCGATGCTGAGATCGCGGTTGAAGCTCTCAGCTTTCGAGTTTTTTACTGACCGCGCACTGCATCACGTGATGACCGCAAACGGCTGGTCTGCACCGCTTGACCAGCCATGCCCTTTATACGTCATTACAGAATTCGACTGCCCCGATGAGCAGTCCCAGGCCGTTGCACTGGAGTGTTTCGAGAACTGTGTGGCCAGGGGATGGTTGATCGACGGTGTCATCAGTCAGAGCGACAGACAGATGGCGGAGTTGTGGCGTTATCGCGAGGGCATTTCAGAATCCATCAGCCATTTTCCTCCGTACAAGAATGATCTGTCGGTGCGGGTATCGAAGGTGCCGGAATTTCTTCATCGCATGGAAAGCCTGATGGGCACGATCTGCCCCGAAATGGAAGTTGTCTGGTACGGCCACATCGGTGATGGCAACCTGCACATGAACATACTCAAGCCGGAAGATCTCGACCTGGAAGAATTCGAGGCGCGCTCGCATGAAATCAGTGGGCATACTTACAAGCTGACGCGTGAACTCGGTGGCAGTATCTCAGCCGAACACGGGATCGGATTGCTGAAACAGCCCTGGCTGGACATGACCCTGTCCGGCGTTGAAATCACCCTGATGCAGCAACTGAAAGAAGTCTTTGACCCGGCCGGTATATTCAATCCGGGCAAGTTGTTGCCCTGAATCCCGGTCAGACAAACCGCATTGAAAAATCCGTCGCCCTGACGCTTTTTGTGAGGTCACCCACCGAGATAAAATCGACCCCGGTCAATGCCGTTTCCCGGATGGTTTCGAGAGAGATTCCCCCTGATGCCTCCAGGCCGATCATGCCTTTGAATCGCTCGACCGCGGTCCGCAACTGGTGGTTGGTGAAATTATCCAGCAGCGCCCGCTGCGCGCCGGATGCGTGGGCCTCTTCCAGTTGTTCCAGATCTTCGACTTCTACTTCCAGCAGCAGGTCGGGATAAAGTTCCAGCGCAGCTTTTACGGCTGCGCTGATGGAACCGGCGGCCGAAATGTGGTTTTCCTTGACCAGGATGGCGTCGAACAGTCCCACACGGTGATTCCGGGCACCACCGCAGCGCACCGCGTACTTCTGGGCCAGCCGCAGGCCCGGCAGGGTCTTACGGGTATCGAGAATGACCACGCCGGTTCCTTCCACGGCATCGACGTAGCGCCGCGCCCGTGTGGCTGTGCCCGACAGGGTCTGGATGAAGTTGATGGCTGTTCTTTCTCCGCTGAGCAGGGCCCGCGCGTTGCCGGCGACACAGCAGATTTCCTGGCCGGTCGAAACAGAGTCACCATCGTTGGCGAACCAGTCAATGGACATGCCGGGATGCAACTGCCGAAAAGTTTCTTCAAACCACGCCTGGCCCGCGAGCACCGCCGGCTCACGGCTGATCAACCGCGTCTGCAGAACGTTGTCTGCCGGAATCAGCGCCGCGGTGCAATCACCGCCACCCATATCCTCTTCCAGGGCCCTCGCGACATCCGAGGCCACCGCTGTCGATGAAGGGTGTTCCAATTCAGAAATCCTGGAACTGGGTGCAGCCTATACCCCGGTCTTCAAGAAGAATGGGTATGTCATCGATAACAGGATAGATGACCTTGGAATCTTGCGTAATCAGGGCCTCCCTGAGCGGCTGGTCCACGGATTCCCCCCTGACGGTCTGAACATCACCATCGGCGATGGCCTTGTTAAGCACTTTCAACCGGTTGGCAGACAGCCTGGTCAGCGGAGTCTTGCTGACCGGGCAGCAGAGAATCTCCAGTAGCTTCCCGTCCACACTCATAGGGGGCTCCAACATTTGAATGACCCGTATATTTTACGGGAGTAAGGGGCTTCCTGTCAGTGTTAATCCATGATCAGGACGCTTCGCATGGTACAATATCCGGCTTGTAATTCACCATTCAACAGGAAACGGATTTGTGAATAAGCAGGTGCTTGTCGGCATTATCATGGGCTCCCAGTCGGATTGGGAAACAATGAAAAACGCCGCGGAAACATTGGACAACCTGGGTGTTCCCCACGAGACCCGGGTGGTCTCGGCGCACCGCACGCCTGACCGGATGTTTGAATATGCGGAACAGGCTGCGTCACGGGGGCTGCAGGTCATCATCGCAGGCGCCGGTGGAGCTGCCCATTTGCCCGGCATGGTTGCGGCAAAAACCGTGGTTCCTGTCCTGGGTGTGCCGGTGCAGTCCCGGGCCCTCAATGGCATGGATTCATTGTTGTCGATTGCACAGATGCCGGCCGGTATACCGGTAGGCACCCTTGCCATAGGAACCGCCGGCGCCACCAATGCAGCCCTGCTCGCTGCCGCGATAATTGGCAACACCTCGCCCGACATCAGGGCCGCATTGGAAAACTTCCGTAAAAACCGGACCGAGGCCGTCTTGGCCCAGCCGGACCCCAGCCGGGTTTGAGCGGGTGATTCCGCTGGATAACCCGGTGTCTGAACCGGCGCGAAAAGTGGGTGTTCTGGGAGGCGGTCAGCTGGGTCGTATGCTGGGGCTGGCCGGCATCCCCCTGGGCCTTGAATTCGTATTCCTGGACCCGTCTTCCGATGCCTGTGCCATGGCGGCCGGGGAGCTTGTGCAGGCCGGTTTTTCGGATGAACAGGCGGCGCGAGAGTTTTCTTCGCGCGCCGATGTGGTGACTTTTGATTTTGAAAACGTCCCTGCAGCGACAGCACGGGCGCTGCAGGAAAAGTGCCTGGTTTACCCGGCGCCTGACGCGCTTGGGGCGGGACAGGACCGGGTGGCGGAAAAGGAACTGCTCACCAGCCTGGGTATAGAAGTTGCTCCTTTCCATGTTGTTTCCAGCCGGACTGACTTGTTGGCGGGCCTGGAAAAGCTGGGTTACCCCGCGGTGTTGAAAACGCGTCGCCTGGGATATGACGGAAAAGGCCAGGCGGTACTTCGCGACCAGGAGGACCTGGAAAGAGCCTGGCAGAAGCTGGGTGACTTCGACCTGGTGCTGGAAGCCTTCGTCCCTTTCCAGGCCGAATGTTCGCTGGTGGCCGTTCGTGGAATGGAAGGGGAAACGCGTACCTGGCCGTTGGCCAAAAACGTGCACTCGAACGGAATACTGATGCTGAGCATGCCGGGTGTTTTTGATGATGCCCTGCAATCCCTTGCAACCCGGAAAATGAAGGCATTGCTCGAACATTTTGATTACCGGGGCGTGCTGACCATCGAATTTTTCCTGGCGGACGGAAAGCTGCTGGCCAATGAGTTTGCACCCAGGGTTCACAATTCCGGCCACTGGAGCATAGACGGTGCGGTGTGTTCCCAGTTCGAAAATCACGTCAGGGCGGTTGCCGGCATGCCCCTGGGTGAAACCACGATGACCAGCCATTCAGTCATGTTCAACTGGATTGGGGAAATGCCAGATCGGGATCATGCGATGGAGATTCCCGGATTGCACTGGCATGATTACGGCAAGGCCCCGAGGCCCGGCAGAAAAATCGGACATGCGACGCTTACGGCAGCGAGTGAGGATGAGCTTAAACGGAACGCCGGCCGACTGGCGGAAATCGCGGGCGGTGAATTTCCCCGCCTGTTAAGCCAGCTCTTCGACTAGGGAACACACCACGTCGACGATCTGTTCAGCCTGCTCCCGGTCGATGATCAACGGCGGTAGCAGGCGAATCACCGTGTTCTGGGTGATGTTCAGCAACACGCCTTTTTCCAGCGCACCTTTTTTCAGGTGATTGGCTTCTGCATTCACCTCGATACCGATCATCAGGCCTTTTCCCCTGATCTCACTTACCATGGGCATCGAATCCAGCCGGCTGTGGAAGGCTTCCAGCATGAAGTCACCGGTCTGCTGAGCCCGGCCGGCGATGTCTTCTGACTGCATCAGGTCCAGTACGGTGCACGCCGTCCGGCTGACCAGCGGATTTCCTCCGAAAGTGGATCCGTGGCGCCCGGGTGAAAGTGCTTCGGCGGCCGCGCCCCGGGCAGCACATGCGCCGATAGGCAAGCCGTTGGCCAGCGCCTTGGCGGTGGTCAGAACGTCCGGCAGAACATCCTCATGCTGGTGTGCATACCAGCGGCCGGTGCGACACAGGCCTGACTGGATTTCATCAACCATGAGCAGCCAGCCCTTTTCATCACAAATTGTCCTTAGCCGTTTAAGGTAGCCTGGATCCGGAACCCGGATACCGGCTTCACCCTGGATGGGCTCAAGCATGACGGCCGTGATGTCATTGCTGCGTTCTGCGATGTTTTCTATGGCCTGGATATCATTGAAAGGTGCCCGAACGAATCCGCTCACCAGCGGTTCAAAGCCTGCCTGAACCTTGCGGTTTCCGGTGGCGGACAATGCGGCCATGGTGCGACCGTGAAAGCTGTGTTCCATCACGATGACGCCGGGTTCGTCGATCCCTTTTTCATGACCGCTGATCCGGGCTATTTTCAGTGCGCATTCGATGGCTTCAGCACCAGAGTTACCGAAAAACACCCGGTCCGCCCGGGTGATTTCCGCCAGCCTGTCCGCGAGTTTTTCCTGCCAGGGAATACGGAACAGGTTACCGGTGTGGATCAGCGTCGAGGCCTGGTCGCAAATGACGTCGGCGAGGGTGGGGTGGGCATGTCCCAGCGCGCAGACGCCAAGCCCGCTGATGGCATCGAGGTATCGTTTGCCGTTTTCATCCCAGAGCCAGGCGCCTTCGCCACGAACGAATGCCACGGGTGAGGGCGCATAGGTGTTCATCAGGTGCGTGCTCATGCCCGGTACCCCTTCAGAATCCAGTCAGAATCTTCCACCGGTTGACGATAGCGCAAAACAGGGCCGCAGTTTTTTCGGTGTCATAGATTGCAGAATGCGCTTCCGACTCGTTCCAGTCCAGCCCGGCAGCCTGCACAGCCCGTGAGAGCACGGTCTGGCCGAACGCCAGGCCTGCCAATGTGGCGGTATCGAACGAGCTGAATGGGTGAAACGGGCTGCGTTTAAAGTCGGCGCGGGCGATGGCAGCGTTGACGAAAGACAGATCGAAAAAGGAGTTGTGGCCGACCAGGATCGCTCTCTGGCAACTGGTGGCGCGAACCTCTTTCCGGATGGGCTGTGAAATTTGCGCCAGGGCTTCTTTTTCCGGCAACGCGCCTCGCAACGGATTATCTACCTGGATTCCGGTGATTTCCAGCGATTTTGGGTTAATGTTGGCGCCCTCAAAGGGTTCGACGTTGACGTCGATGGTTTCGGCAACGAACAGCCGGCCAAAATCGTCCATCCGGATGATACATGCGGCGACCTCCAGCAATGCATCCTTCTGAGCATCGAACCCACCGGTTTCAACGTCAACTACGACGGGTAGAAAACCCCTGAATCGATCGGCAATGCGCGGCATAATGGACCCCATTCAACAAGCAATGGAGCATAAGGGATTAATTCTGAAAATGCTATGAAGAGATTCAACCGTAAATTCCGGACAAGGGTGCTTCAGATCGGGTTACTCCTGCTGGTGGCCGGCACCTGCGGTTTACTGCAGGCGCAAGAGCCTTCAGCATTGTTCTGGTCCATCTCGAAGAATGGCCAGGCCGCGGGGTTTTTACTGGGGACCATACACAGCGAGGATCCACGGGTGCTCGATTTCCATGAGTCGTTCAACGAGGACCTGGTCAGCAATAAGTTTTTCGCCATGGAGATCGTCCCTGACCTGCCAACACTGAACCGTCTGACCCAGTACATGCAGTACCAGGACGGCAGGACCCTGGAAGGCCAGGTGGGTCCGAATCGATACGCAGAGCTGAAGCCGCTGCTGGCAAAATACAAGATTCCGGCAGACTGGGTCTCGAGAATGAAAGTCTGGGCCGTAATGATAACACTCAGCGTGCCGCCGCCGCAGACCGGCCTGTTCATGGATTTCTCTTTATCCTTGCGCGCCGCAGGGGCTGGGCTGGAGGTCGCTGGTCTCGAAACACTCGAGGAGCAACTCTCTTTCCTGGAGACCATGTCGCTGGAGCAACAGTTGTCTTTGCTTGACCAGGCCATGTCGGAGCAGGAAAAGTCCGGGGAAATTCATGCCCAGATGGTCGACAGTTACCTGGCTGGTGACACGGCGAAGTTACAGGCTGTGGCTGAAGAACAGCTTGACCAGCTGGATGATGCAACCCGGCGCCATTTTATTGAGCGCGGGGTTAACCAGAGAAATCAGCGAATGATTGCAACCCTGTTGCCCCTGTTAAAACAGGGAAAGGTCTTTACAGCGGTAGGGGCGCTGCACCTGCCCGGCGAGCAAGGGCTAATCCGCTTGCTGCAAGACCAGGGATACGAGCTGTCTCCTTTACCCTTGCCACTCATCGGCGCAGCGCCGGAGTCAGCCCTGCAAGCACGGCAATAATGAAAAAGCCGGTTCCCCAGGCCGGTTCCAGGAATACAACACTAAGGCCCAGTACGGCGAATAACAGGGCAGCTGCAATCCCGTCACCGATGCGGTCAGTGACACAACTGTCCCGGCCGGTCAGCTTGAGCAGTAAATGATCCACACTGATTTTTCCGCCACCGTGGAAAATCAGTGGCAGCAGGATGACCACGAACAGGAGGGGCAATTTGTAATTGCCAGAATCCCCGGCGGTGATCACGTATCCTTTCCAGAGCTCGGCCAGAGAACCCCACTCTGCCGGCCAGTGCACGGCGGCAGTGGCGACGACCGTAATGACCAGCAATGAAACTGCCGCAAATCGTGTAAATAACCCCAACAGGATCAGGACCGCAAAAAACAACTCGCCCCAGGTGGAAACCAGCCAGTTCAGGTCAGTGGGCGCCAGGTTGAACGGCCAGGGGAATCCTTTTTGCCAGTCGGCCCACGGAATGTCACCGAACCAGTTCTCACCGTTAAGTTTTTTTATACCGGCTTCCCAGAACTCCCAGAACATGATCAGCCTCAAGGCCAGCGGCCACAGGTAGTCCCCTGAAGTACGCAGGCGGGCGGTCAGGTTGTCGTACAGGTCGAACATGGGGGTTATCTCCTGGTTCCCAGTAATATGTCTTTTTGTTGGAATTGGAGCAACAAGCTGCACCCTGCAGCAATTACCCGGTCCGGATCGGGATGATTGAGACGATCCGCTATCTGTTTCAGCATTTCCAGACCGGTAGCCTCCCGGTTTTCTTTCAGCAGATCGATCAAAGCCCTGCTGACCAGGTTGAGCTTCATGAATCTGACGTCGCCGGCCCGGTTGCGGTATACCAGTAGATGACTCGGTTCATCCGGCGGTGTTGAGGGCTGGAACTCGGGTTTGATCAGGTGCACCGGGAACCGGTAGCTGAGCGGCCAGGCCAGTGGAGAAAGCACAGGAATGTCTTCCAGGACGTCGCCTTCAGGGTTTGCATCCTGCTCATCCAGGTCTCGCTCGTCCAGCGACAGCGCCAGTTCAACCCACTCATAATGTGCAAGCTCGAGCAGGAAAGCCGGATCGCGTTCCTCATGTTCGCGGACATCCTGCAGGTAACGAAGAAATTCCTTGGCCACCTCGGGAAACAGCGGAGTCTGGCAGCGATGTTCTGCATAAAAATCCCTGACCAGCTGAAGCCAGCCTTCTTTCTTGTACAAGGTTCGCAGAACGGGGAAATTACTGCTCAACAGGGATTGGATATTGTTGAAAAACAGATCCCGGTAGATCTTCATCCGCCGGTCTTCTATGTCTTCCGGAGCACCGAATGCATCGGGGTCCCTGATATGCGATGCAAACGCCTCCTGCATCTTTGCCAGGCCTTCAGGCCTGTTTTCGGCCGGGCGCTTTTTCCTCGGTGGGGTAGTCATTATTCTGATACTTTTCCTGCAGTGCGGTGATTTGCCTGACCTCGGTCATCAACTCTTCCACCGGCGGAATATTGAAATCCCTTTCCAGCAATGTCGGAAATACTCCGAATTCCCGGTAAGCGGCTTCAAGGATGTCCCATACCCCGGGAATCACGTCTGCGCCATGGGTATCGACGATCAGGTCCTCGGCTTCATTGTAATGTCCCGCAATGTGGCCGTAAGCAATCCGGTGGCCGGGCAGGCTGCTCAAAAAATCCAGCGCGTCGTAACGGTGATTGATGCTGTTCACATAAATATTGTTGACATCCAGTAACAGGTCACAGTCAGCCTGTTCCAGCACTGCATTGATGAATTCAATTTCGTCCATTTCCGCACCGGGCGCGGCGTAGTAGGACACATTTTCCAGGGCGATGCGCCGTTCCAGGATCTCCTGTACCCGCAGAACCCTGTCGGACACGTAGCCGACAGCTTCCGCCGTGAACGGAATGGGCATCAAATCGTAAAGGTGGCCATCATCGGTGCAGTAACTGAGGTGTTCGCTGTAGCAGCGGATATTATGCTGGTCGAGAAACTGTTTCAGCCGGTGAAGGAAGGTTTCATCCAGTGGAGAAGGGCCACCAATCGACAGGGAAAGCCCGTGACACACGAATGGCACCTTCTGGGTGAACTCACGGAACGCCTTGCCATATCGCCCTCCGACGCTCATCCAGTTTTCGGGAGCCACTTCCATGAAGTCAACGGCGTCCAGTCCGTGAGACTGAAGCGGGCCCAACAGGGCCCGCCTAAGTCCCAATCCCGCACCTTTAACAGGAAAGGCGCGGGTATTCACCGGGAGTTACCCATGTGGATAAATACTGGCACTGGGAGTCAGTCCTTGTCGCCTCCGCACTTGCCTTCGCCGCATTTACCTTCTTCAGCCTTTTCGCCGCCGCATTTGCCTTCGCCGCACTTGCCTTCTTCAGCCTTTTCGCCGCCGCATTTGCCTTCACCGCATTTACCTTCTTCGCCTTTGTGGCTGCCGGCGAGCATGTAGCCTTCGTCCAGGTCGGTGGCTTCGAAAGGATTTTCCGCAGCAACTGCAGAAGCAGATACAGCCATTGATGAAACAAATGCCACGCCTACAGCAGCAGCAACAGGTTTGGTGATGATGGATTTTTCAGCCATTGTAAAGAACCTCCAAGGTTTTGTTTAACCGGGCCCGGAGGCCCTTAGCTTTTAATTAACGTTTGGTTGAGTGATGTTTCCAGAAATCGACATGACTCGGTGCAGATGACCGGAAACGGTCCCGGATTATTACACTTCGGTCTTCAATTTGAAACTACAGAGGTCTGTGACGATACACTCGGGGCAATTCGGCTTGCGGGCATTGCAGGTGTATCGGCCATGCAGGATAAGCCAGTGATGGGCATCTTTTTTGTACTCTTCGGGTACCACTTTCAGCAGTTTTAATTCCACTTGCAGAGGTGTTTTCCCGGGAGCCAGCCCGGTGCGGTTGGAGACCCTGAAAATGTGGGTATCAACTGCAATGGTCGGTTCCCCGAACGCCGTGTTGAGCACCACGTTCGCGGTTTTTCGGCCCACACCCGGAAGGCTTTCGAGAGACTTGCGGTCCCGCGGCACTTCACCCCCGTGTTCTGCATCCAGGATGTAACAGGTCTTGATGATATTTTCCGCTTTGGTGTTGAACAGGCCAATGGTCCTGATGAACGGTTTCAGACCTTCCACTCCCAGCCCGAATATTTGACCCGGTGTGTTCGCTACCGAATAGAGTTTCCGTGTCGCCTTGTTGACGCTGACGTCCGTCGCCTGTGCCGAAAGAATCACGGCGATCAGTAATTCGAAGGGCGTTTTGTAGTCAAGTTCTGTCGTTGGCTCCGGCATGACCGATTGCAGCCGGCGGAAAAATTCCTGGCGGTCAGCGGGTTTCATTCGGTTGCAGCCTTTGTGAGTGGAGCCTTATTTATTTCGGGCGACTTATTCTGTTGTCCCGCCAGGCGGGAGTCGAGCCAGTTTCTGCCGGCGATCAGCAGGCCGAGCGCAATAAATGCGCCCGGGGGAAGCAGCGCGAGGAGAAACCCCGGATGATCCGGTACCAGGGTCAGTTGCATCGATTCGCCCCAATCTCCGAACATCAGGTTGGCCTGTCTGAGCAAGGTGCCGTAGCCCGCAATTTCACGGAGCGCGCCCAACGCAAGCAGTGCAAGCAGGAATCCCAGGCCAGTGGCCAGGCCGTCGATCGCAGACGGAAGTGGAGCGTTGCGCGAGGCGAAGGCCTCGGCCCGCCCGATGATTGCACAGTTGGTCACGATCAACGGAATGAAAATGCCGAGGATCCGGTACAGGTCATGGAACCAGGCCTGCATCAACAGTTGGATGACGGTCACTACAGAAGCGATGATCAGCACGAAGGCTGGTATTCGGATTTCCGGCCTGAGAATCCGCCGGCTCAGCGAAACAGCGAGGTTGGAACAGACCAGCGTCAGGGTTGTTGCAAGGCCCAGGCCGATCGCATTGATCACCGTTGCGCTGACTGCAAGCAGGGGGCATAACCCGAGCAATACGACCAGCCCGGTATTCTGCTGCCAGATGCCATTCGAAATGATCTGCCGGTAACTCAAGGTGCTGTACTCCCCGATGGGTCGGCCGCGGTCTCCAACAGGTACTCCCGCTGCAGATCGAAATATTCCAGGGCAAGCTTCACCGCATCGACCACTGCGCGGGGCGTAATGGTTGCGCCGGTGAATTGGTCAAATGCGCCGCCGTCCCGTTTCACAGTCCACAGGCCAGGTTCAGGGTTTTTTAAAGATTTGCCCGTAAAGCCATTGATCCAATTGCTTTTTTCTATTTCAATCGCATCACCCAGGCCGGGTGTTTCCTTGTGCGAAATAACCCGGACACCCCGCAGGGTGCCATCGGCATTGATTCCTGCAAGCAAGGAAATATTTCCGTTGTAACCATTCACGGCATTGAATTTCAATACGACGGCCACCGGCTGGTTTTTCAGCCTGGCCCGGTAAGCAGTCACAAGCTGACCTTTCGGAAAGTGATTCTCATCGCTGAAAACAATCCTGTCCTCCAGCAGTGAGTTATCGTACTCCCGTGGGATGATCTGGCCGAGCTGTTCAAGGATAACCCTGCGTTCCTGTGCGGCGATCCGGTCAGCGGTCAGGACATCGACGCCGGTCAGCAGCGAGGTTCCGATAACCGCCACCAGTCCAAGGGCAGCCGCGCTTTTCAGAATGCTCTTCATTGCCCGAAGATCCTCGGGCGGGTGTACCGGTCGATCAGGGGTGCCGCCATGTTCATCAGCAGCACCGCAAACGCGACGCCATCCGGGTAACCGCCCCAGCGTCTTATCGCCAGCGTGATGATTCCAACGCCTGCGCCAAAGACCAGGCGGCCACGGTTACTGGTGCACCCACTCACAGGGTCTGTCGCAATGAAAAACGCGCCGACGATCAATGCGCCCGAGAACACATGCTGCAGCGGCGCCGGGTTATTTCCCGGATCAGCCAGCCAAGCGGCTGTGCCCAGGATCACTACGCTTCCGATCATCGCGGCCGGAATATGCCAGCTGATGATGCGGCGCCACAACAACCAGATGCCTCCCAGCGCGTACCAGTTGGCGATCCACTCCCAGCCCAGGCCGCCAAAATCGCCGAATACCGGGGATTGGCGGGCTTCAGAAATCATCTGTCCGGTCGCAATGCTGGTCCTAATGCTATCCAGGGGAGTTGCCTCGGTGATGGCATCCCAGTTCAGCGGAACGGGTGGATTACCTGTGAATATCGTAAACAGCGTGTCCAACAGGCCCAGGCTCTCCTGTGCAATCGACAATGGAGGCAACCATGCAGTCATGGCCTGGGGAAAACTGATCAACACTACGACATAGCCCACCATTGCCGGGTTGAACATGTTGTGACCGAGACCGCCATACAGGTGCTTGGCGATCACGATGGCGAACAGCATGCCGAAAAGCGCGATCCACCAGGGCGCGAGAGGCGGCACGCACAACGCAAACAGGATGGCCGTCAGTACCGCGCTGAAATCACCCAGGAACAGCCGGACCGGCTTGTTGCGGATTTTCAGCATCAGCACTTCGAAGCCCAGGGCAAAACCGATCGCCAGGATGAGCTGGACCAGGATGCCCGGGCCAAAAAACCAGGCATGGGCCGCGATGGCCGGCGCCAGCGCATAAATGACCTGCAGCATGACGCCGGCGACGCTTGAATGCGGCGGGAAGTGGGGCGCACCACCGGTTTCGAAAGAACGGCTCATGTATTTTTGTCCTGCCGGGAACGTGCGCGCTGTATTGCGGCCGCAATTTCTTCCTGCTTGTCTGATTTTTCCTGCAGGGCCTTTTTCTTTCGCTCGATACGTTTTTTCCTGTCCCGCTTCAATTGCTCGAGCCTGGCTTCACGCGCTTCGAACCGTTCACGCGCCAGGCTGGCCTGCTCACGCTCCCGGGCCACCGCCTGCAGGCTGGACTTGCCGAAACGAAACCATTCCACCAGCGGAATGTGGCTGGGGCATACAAAGTCACAACAACCGCATTCGATGCAATCTCCCAATCCCAGATCTTCAGCTTCTTCCCAGAGGGAGTTGCGGATGGTCCATGCAAGGGATTGCGGCAACAGCTGGGCCGGGCAAACCCGTGCACACTCGCCGCAGCGGATGCAGGGCATTTCGGGTTGAGCCGGCCGGACATCTTCTTCGGTCATCACGAGAATGCAATTTGCCGCCTTGATCACAGGGTTGTTGTCTGAAGCCAGCGCGTAACCCATCATTGGCCCGCCCAGAATGAGACGGGACGCACCTTCGGTATACCCCCCGCATTGATCGATCAGGTTGGCGATCGGCAAGCCAAACTGCGCCAGCAGGTTGCGTGGCCTGCGTACGCCGTTACCGGTGACCGTAACGATGCGTTCAATCAGCGGCTTTCCCTCCGTGACGGCCCTGGCAACCGCGGTAGCCGTCGCTACGTTCTGGCAGAGTATGCCCAGGTCAGTCGGACGTCCGCCGCTTGGAACCTCCAAGCCCGTCAGGACCTTGATCAACTGCTTTTCTCCGCCCTCCGGATAGATGGTCGTCACTTTTACGATGTCGATATGATCCGTACCAGAACGTTTTACCGCTTCTGACAATACCTCGTTTACGACGCCCATCTGGTCTTCGATTGCGATGACCGTCCTTTCCGCTCCGATGGCTTTTTGCAGTATCCTGGCGCCGAGTACGATGGAATCAGGTTGTTCCCTCATCAGCATCTCATCGCAACTGATGTAGGGCTCACACTCTGAACCGTTGAGTACCAGGGTGTGAATGCCGCGCTGGCTGGCTTCGCTTACCTTGAATCCCGTCGGAAATACGGCTCCGCCAAGGCCGACAATGCCATGCTGGCGAATGGCCGTGATGAGTTCGGCAGAATCCGTGTTCTGCCAGTCTGCAATCGGCTTCAGCTCAGTCCATTGGTCAAGCCCGTCGGGCTTGATGACGATACACAGACCGTCCTTCCCCGATGGATGACTGTTGGCGTGGCTCGCGATTGCGGTAACCGTGCCTGAGGTCGGTGCATGGATGCAGCCACTGCCCAGGTGTTTGAAACAGCCAATCGGGTCCCCCTTCATCACCCGCTGACCTTCGCTGACCAGGGGTTCTGCTTCCCGGCCCGTGTGTTGCAGCAAGGGAACATAGTATCGGGTGGCCAGCGCAGCTTTCTCGATCGGGATTTCGCAGGAAATTTTCTTGTTGTGACGCAGCCTCAGGCCACCATGGAAATGGTAGAGCTGTTCACCGGCCAGGCGCGCCTGGCGAAATGGATCCGGCTGAATCATCCGGCACCGGTCTTGAGCGTTTCAACCGGCCTGGGCCATTCCCAGATTCCGGCAGGGGATGGCTGGGCGACCATTTCGATGCAGTCGACCGGGCAAGGCGGAAGGCAAAGGTCACAGCCGGTGCATTCGCTCTCGATCACGGTATGCATCAGTTTTGCAGCCCCCAGGATTGCATCCACGGGGCAGGCCTGGATACATAGCGTGCAGCCGATACAGGTCTTTTCATCGATCACGGCAACGGTCCTGGGTTTTTCCACGCCGTTCTCAGGGTTCAGCGGCAGAGCTTCAACGCCAAGCAGATCCGCCAGGGCCTGTATTCCGGCATCCCCGCCGGGCGGGCACTGGTTGATCCCGGCTTCTCCCGCCGCGATGGCTTCCGCATAGGGTTTGCATCCCGGGAAATTGCACTGGCCGCACTGGGTTTGCGGAAGGATCGTGTTGATGCTCTCCACCACCGGGTCGGAGTCAACCCTGAACCGCCGGGCGGACCAGCCCAGACCCAGGCCGAACAGGCTGCCGAGCAAGGTGATCGAGAGGATTGCGGTCAGCATGCTCACAGGGTTCTCACAGTTTTGCGAGCCCGGTAAAACCCATGAAGGCTAGCGCCATCAGGCCGGCAGTGATCAGGCCGATAGGCGCACCCCTGAAGTGAACAGGCACGTCTGCGTATGCGATGCGTTCCCGCATTGCGGAAAACATGACCAGCACCAGCCCGAAGCCCGTGGCCGCGCCGAAACCATAGAGGGCCGACTGAAGCAGGTTATGTTGTTCCTGGACATTCAAAAGCGCAACACCGAGCACGGCGCAGTTGCTGGTGATCAACGGCAGAAATATACCGAGAATACGGTACAGCAGCGGGCTGGTTTTCCGCATGACCATCTCGGTCAGCTGCACAACCGTGGCGATCACCAGGATAAAAGACAGCGTTGACAGGTATTCCAGTCCCAGCGGCTGGAGCAGGTAACGGCTCAACAGGTAACTGGATACCGAAGACAGGGTCAGCACAAACATCGTCGCCACGGACATGCCAATTGCGCCTTCGATCTTGTTCGAGACGCCCATGAATGGACACAGGCCCAGAAAGCGAACCAGGACGAAGTTGTTCGCCAATACCGTGCTGACCAGGATCAGGAAATACTCGGTCATCAATTCATCTAGGTCACACGCATGCCGGGCCGGGCGCCATCGTCCGGTTCAAGAACATAGAGGTCACTGCCTCCCGGCCCTGCCGCGAGCACCATGCCTTCGGATGTTCCAAACCGCATTTTGCGCGGCTTGAGGTTGGCAACCATCACGGTATAACGCCCTTCAAGGTCCGTTGGTTCGTATGCCGATTTAATGCCTGCGAACACGATTCGGGTCTCGTTGCCGATGTCCAGGGTCAATTTCAGCAGCTTGTCCGCCTCCGGAATGGACTCCGCCTTGACGATTCGTGCTACCCGCAGATCGACCTTCAGGAAATCGTCTATGTTAATTTCCTCCGCCAGTGGTTCGATGGCGGCTTCATCCTGTTTACCGTGCTCTTTTCCGGTGGGTTGCAGGGATTCCTTCGAGGCTTCGATAACCGCATTGACTTTGACAGGGTCCACGCGGGTCAGCAGGGGCTGGAAGGTGTTGACCTCGACCCCGGTCAGGGGTTGGTCCATGTTGCTCCAGTCGCTGACGTCGCGGCCGAGGAATGCACTGGCGCGTTCTGCGGTGAAAGGCAGAACCGGAGCAAGGTAAGAGATCAGAACGCTGAACAGGTTGATGCCCTGGGTGCAAACGGCCTGGACATGTTGCTCCCTGCCATCCTCCTTGATCTGGACCCAGGGCTTTTCCTCGTCGATGTAACGGTTGGCTTCATCGGCCAGTTTCATGATGCGGCGGATTGCGGACTGATAGTTACGGCCTTCGAATTCTGCGGCAATGCCGGCGCGTGCGTCGACGAATTGCGCATACTGTTCAGGTTCAGGCAGCTTTTCCGACAGCCTTCCGTCGAAACGACGCCCGATGAACCCTGCACACCGGCTGGCAATGTTCACAACCTTCCCGACCACATCAGAGTTCACTTTCTGCACGAAGTCTTCAAGGTTCAGGTCGATATCGCCGGTACCCTGGCCCAGCCTGGCTGCAAAGTAGTAGCGAAGGTAATCCGGGTGCAGGTGTTCCAGGTAGGTGCGCGCACGGATGAAGGTGCCTCGTGACTTGGACATCTTGGCGCCGTCCACGGTAAGGAAACCGTGTGCATACACCGCCGTTGGCGTTCTCATTTCCGCACCCATCAGCATTGCGGGCCAGAACAGGGTGTGGAAATAAACAATGTCCTTGCCAATGAAATGGTAAACCTCCGCGCTCGAGTCCTGTCGCCACCAGGCTTCGAAGTCAAGGCCCTTTTTTTCACACAGTTCCCTGAAACTGGCCAGGTAACCAACCGGTGCATCCACCCAGACATAGAAGTATTTATCTTCTGTACCCGGAATCCTGAAGCCGAAATAGGGTTCGTCCCTGGAGATATCCCAGTCACGTAAACCGTCGGCAAACCATTCCTGCAGCTTGTTCAGCACTTCCGGCTGCAAAGCGCCTGAGTTCATCCACCGTTGCAACTTTTCTTCGAACTCGCCCAGCCTGAAAAAGAAGTGCTCCGATTCTTTCATTACCGGTTTGCTGCCGGTGACGGCGGAGCGTGGATCGATGAGGTCGGTAGGCGAATACGTGCTGCCACAGGATTCACAGCTGTCACCGTACTGGTCCGGTGTCTTGCACTTGGGGCAGGTGCCGCGGATAAAGCGGTCCGGCAGGAACATACCTTCCTCTTCGTCATACAGCTGCTGGATATTTCGACGTTCGATATAGCCGTTTTTATCGAGTTTGCCGTAGATCTGCTCTACCAGGTCGCGGTTAAACGCACTGTGCGTGGAAGAATAATTATCATAGCTGACACCGAAATCCCGGAAATCGGCCTTGTGCTGTTCGTTCATCATGTCGATCAGCTCTTCCGGTGGCCTGCCTTCCGCACGCGCCCACAACATCACGGGTGTGCCGTGCGCGTCGTCCGCCCAGGCGAAGTAACACTCATGCCCCTGTGACCGCTGGAAGCGTGCCCAGATGTCTGTCTGGATGTATTCCAGCATGTGACCGATGTGAATGTCTCCATTGGCGTATGGAAGGGCGCTGGTGACCAGGATTTGTCTTTTTTCGTCTGTCATATGAATTCTGCCGATTGAAGGGCAAATTATGTCATGCCCGTGGTTCCCGATCGAGAGAGAAAAACTATACAATGAGCGGCTTGATCGAACCGAATGAATTGGAAGGCCACAAAGCATGACCCAACTTACAGAGCAATACGTCAAAGACCTGCTCGCAGGAATCAACGACCCTAACTCGGACTCGGACATCATCAGCCTGGGCTGGCTCCGGGGAATAGGACTCGATGGACCGCGCGTTTCCGTCGATTTGCGGGCCGGATACCCGATCGAAGGAATCAGGGAGTCGGTGACTGCCAATGTGGTATCGTGCCTGGAATCCGACCCGTCGATCGATAAAGCTGCGGTCAGCCTGGACTGGAAAGTCGTACCCCACGCAGTTCAGGGTGAACTGAAACCCCAGGAACAGATCAAGAACATCATCGCAGTCGCTTCCGGCAAAGGCGGTGTGGGAAAATCTGCGACCGCGGTCAACCTTGCACTGGCCCTGCGGGCCGACGGCGCCAGGGTTGGCGTGCTGGATGCAGATATCTACGGCCCGAGCATGCCCCGCATGCTTGGCGTGTCGGGGAATCCTGAGACTGACGGCAACCGGATCGTGCCACAACGAGCACATGGGCTGCAGGTCATGTCGATCGGTTTCATGGTGGAGGAAGACACGCCGATGATCTGGCGTGGCCCGATGGTGACCTCGGCCTTGCAGCAGTTGCTCACTGAAACCAACTGGCAGGGGCTGGACTACCTGGTGGTCGACCTGCCTCCCGGGACGGGCGACATTCAGTTGACCCTGGCGCAGAAAGTGCCGGTAGCCGGTTCAGTCATTGTCACCACGCCACAGGACATAGCGCTGCTGGATGCACGCAAGGCGGTGCAGATGTTCCGGAAAGTCAATATGTCAGTATTGGGAATCGTCGAGAACATGAGTACCCACATCTGCAGTAACTGTGGTCACGAAGAGTCGATTTTCGGATCGGGCGGCGGCAACCGCATGGCGGAAGAGTACGACGTTCCGCTGCTGGGCCAGCTGCCGCTGGCGATGAGGATTCGCTCCGACCTGGACCAGGGTATGCCCACAGTTGTTTCGGACCCCGACTCGGAACTGACGCTTCGGTACCGCGAAGTGGCCAGGAAGACTGCAGCCCGCCTGGCAATGACGCCCCGCAACCTGTCGCTGAATATGCCGCAAATCAACGTACTGAATACCTGAGGACCTGTCACTTGAGTATTAAATCTGACCTGTGGATTCGCCGCATGGCTGAATCCGACCGCATGATCGAGCCTTTCGAACCCGGCCAGATTCGCCAGGGTAGTGATGGCGATCGCTGTATTTCCTACGGAACATCGAGCTATGGATACGATGTCCGCTGCGCCCGCGATTTCAAGATTTTCACCAATATCAACTCGGCGATCGTAGACCCCAAACGCTTTGACGAAAACAGCTTTGTTGATTTCAGCGGTGATGTCTGCATCATTCCCCCCAACTCGTTCGCGTTGGCGCGTACGGTCGAATATTTCCGGATTCCCCGAAACGTCCTGACCATCTGTCTCGGGAAATCCACTTATGCCCGCTGTGGGATCATCGTAAACGTGACGCCGCTGGAACCAGAGTGGGAAGGTCACGTAACGCTCGAGTTTTCGAACACAACTCCTTTGCCAGCCAGGATTTACGCCAATGAAGGAGTGGCGCAATTCCTGTTTTTTGAATCGGACGAAGTGTGTGAGCGTTCCTATGCCGACCGGGCCGGAAAATACCAGGGCCAGACGGGAGTAACCCTCCCCAAAGCATGATCACGCCGTCGAGCGCAGCCGCCTTCCGGCGCACAGCGCCGGGAGCAGGGAAGCGAGACACTTTGGCCTACCGCGCCAGGGGAGGTTGCTGGATCAACGTCGCGTAAGTCTGAAATCGCTCTGCGCCGCGGGAAACCTCCAGTTCCACCTGGCTGCCGGGTTCGCGGCGTGAAATGGCCAACAGGAACTGGCCGGCATCGCTTACCGGCTCCCCGTCGAGGCTGAGGATGATATCGCCCTGGCGGATTCCGGCGTTCCAGGCAGGTGCGTCCTGGATGACCTGCGCCACACCTATACCGACATTGCTGTTAGTCCTGATGGTCGGTCGAATATCGCTGTAAAAGGCGCCCAGCCAACCACGACGGACGCTGCCGGAGTCGATGATCTGGTTCATCACGTTCAAAGCCAGTCCAATTGGAATGGCAAAGCCGATGTTCTGGGCATCCGCGGTGTTTCGTGTGCTGATACCGATCAATTCGCCGCGGGTGTTGATCAGCGCGCCGCCACTGTTCCCGACGTTGATGGCGGCATCTGTCTGGATGTAATCTTCGTACAGGCTGGCCTTCAAATCGTTTCTTCCAGTGGCACTGACGATGCCCATCGTCACGGTGTGGCTCAGCCCCAACGCGTTTCCTATGGCAAGTACAACGTCGCCGGGCCTTACGGTGGTGTCTTCGGGTATCGGTGCTACCGGCAGGCCGGTCTGGTCAATTTTCAACACGGCCAGGTCTGTCTCCGGGTCGGAACCTACGACTTCTGCGAGCTCGACCCGTCCGTCCCAGAGGGCGACACGGGCCTTTTGGGCATTGCCTATGACGTGATGGTTGGTCAGGATATAGCCGTCCTCGCTCATCAGCACGCCTGATCCGTCGTCGACCTGCATCCTGAATAACGCCCTGTCACCTATGATTTGAGGCTGGATGGTTCGGGTCTGAAGGCTGACGACTGCGGGTGCCGTCCGGTTAACCGCATCTGCGTAGGAAGCCGGACTCGGTTGGCCGCTTCCATCGGCGGTTTTTGCGTCACTTGACAGGCGCTCCGACAGTGAAGGCCACAGGTAAAGGAGCACGAAAGCAAGCGCAAGACCAGCAACAACTGCCCGGATTAAGAAGTCCAAAAGCGCACGAACTTGAGACATTTCACCATTCTATCGGTAAACTCGTTGTTTCACATGTCCCGTTTCGGATAAAATGCTCCTTTTATAATGTACGGGTATCGTCAGACGACAGATTGGCTGCAACAGTCACTCTCATTTTCTCGATTATCGTGCGGATAATTCATAACACTGAACAGACCCTGCAGGGATCTCATCCAGCTGGAGAAACAGATGCCAACTGATGGCGTGAACACAAAAAGGCGCCGGTTTCTTGTCGCCACAACCTCCGTCGTGGGAGCGGTGGGCGCGGGTTTCGCCGCCGTACCTTTCATCAAGTCATGGAAACCCAGCGCCAAGGCACAAGCGGTCGGCGCACCGGTCCAGGTCACACTGGACGGGCTGGATCCGGGACAAATACTCAAAGTGCAATGGCGTGGCCAGACCATCGGAGTCCTTCGCAGGGACTCTGAAACCCTTGACTTGCTACCAGAAGTTGACGGTGATCTGAAAGATCCCGAGTCGGTGGATTCCGAGCAGCCCACGTTTGCACAGAACGAAGCGCGCGCACTGCGCGATGAATACCTGGTAGTGAACATGCATTGCACTCACCTGGGCTGCGTACCGCAGGTCATTCCGGAAGTGGCCCCCCAGCCGTTTGAAGAAAACTGGAAAGGCGGTTTTTTCTGTCCTTGCCACAAATCCAAGTTCGACATGGCCGGTCGTGTCTACAAGGGTGTGCCTGCCCCGACAAACCTGAAAATCCCCCCCTACAGCTTTATCGATGACACGACCCTGGTCATCGGTGTGAATCCTGAAGGAGCCGTGTAATGGCCAAACCTGTCAGTTCTTTAGCCAGAGGCGCCGATTCGTTCATGGGATGGCTGGACAAACGCCTGCCGGTGACTGCGTTCTGGAAAGCCACGATGACGGGCTATTCGGCCCCCAAGAATTTCAACTTCTGGTATTACCTGGGTTCACTGGCCCTGTTCGTGCTGGTGTTGCAGATCCTGTCCGGTATTTTCCTGACGATGCACTACAAGCCGTCAGCCGCTGAAGCTTTTGCGTCCGTGGAGTACATCATGCGTGACGTGGAGTGGGGCTGGTTCATCCGCTACCTCCATTCAACGGGTGCGTCGTTTTTCTTCATCGTGGTCTATCTGCACATGTTCCGCGCCTTGTTATACGGCTCACACCGTGCACCGCGTGAGCTGGTGTGGGTTTTCGGAATGCTGATCTACCTGGCACTGATGGCCGAGGCCTTCATGGGCTATGTCCTGCCCTGGGGACAGATGTCCTACTGGGGTGCGCAGGTCATCATCAACCTGTTTGGCGCCATTCCGACCATCGGTGAGCCGCTGACCGAGTGGATCAGGGGTGACTACTTCATATCCGATGCAACGCTGAACCGCTTCTTTGCACTGCACGTGATCGCGTTGCCGCTGGCCATCTTTGGCCTGGTTCTGATGCACCTGGTTGCGCTCCGTGAAAACGGTTCGAACAATCCCGACGGCATCGAGATCAAGGAAAACAAGGATGAGAACGGCGTTCCGGTAGACGGTGTTCCTTTTCACCCCTACTATACGGTCAAGGATATTTTCGGTGTTGCGATGTTCCTGCTGTTGTTTACTTTCGTCCTGTTTTTCTGGCCGGAAGCAGGTGGGCTGTTCCTGGAACACGACAACTTCGTGCCGGCCAATCCGCTGGTGACGCCCGAGCACATCAAGCCGGTCTGGTACTTCACGCCCTATTACGCCATCCTCAAAGCCGTTCCCGATAAGCTGATGGGCGTTATCCTGATGGGGCTATCGGTGGTGGTCCTGTTCTTCCTTCCCTGGCTCGACCGCTCGCCGGTCAAGTCAATCCGCTACAAGGGAATGTGGTACAAGGTGATGCTGGGACTGTTTGCGATCGCATTCATCCGCCTCGGCATGCTGGGCATGGCCGAAGGCACCCCGGCGCAAACCATTGAAATGCGGGTGTGGACACTGGTCTACTTTGGATTTTTCGTCCTGCTTTATTTTGTAAGCCCGCGTGGTAAGACCAAGCCCCTGCCAGAGAGGTTGACCCACTGATGAATAACAGAATCTTTTCAGTTTGTGTCGGCCTGGTAGCGTTGCTTGCGTCCTCCGTTTCCGTGTTTGGCGCCGGCGGTGGAACAGCCCTGCAACACGCCAACGTAAATATTCGCGACACGGCTGCTATCCAGAGGGGCGCGCAGCTGTTTGTCAACTATTGCCTGTCCTGCCATAGCGCCAGCTACATGCGCTATAACCGCCTGGCTGAGGACCTTGGGCTGGATGAGGACCTGGTCATGGAAAACCTGGTTTTCGCCGATGTGAAGATTGGCGAAACCATGGACATCGCCATGCGGCCAGAGGATGCGGAAAGCTGGTTGGGCAAGGTACCACCGGATCTCTCCCTGATCTCCCGGTCGCGCGGCGCGGACTGGCTATACACTTACCTGCTTACCTTCTACCAGGACGATACCGGCAACTGGAATAACCTGGCTTTGCCCAATGCTTCCATGCCCCATGTTATGTGGCAGATGCAGGGGATACAAAAACCCGTCTACGCAACGCATGACGGCGTTGAGGGAGTGGATCACCTGACGCTGGCGGAGCCCGGCCTGCAGTCACCGGAAGATTATGAAGACTCGATTCGTGACCTGGTGACTTTCCTGGAATACCTGGGTGAGCCCGCGAAAATCAAGAGAAAGAACATCGGTGTGTGGGTACTTTTGTTCCTGGCACTGTTTGCACTGATCGCCTATGCCCTGAAGGCAGAATACTGGCGGGATGTGCACTAACGAATTAGGAGAATAATGTGGCAGTTTCAGTTCGAGGTCGTTCGACCATGGCGTTGTATTCATCAGAGACTTCCCTGGATTGTCACCGGGTACGGTTTGTTCTGGCCGAAAAAGGTATAAACGTGGACATCGTCAATGTATCCATGGACGAATCCGCAGCCGCTGACCTGGCCGAACTCAATCCGTACAATGAGGCACCGACCCTGGTCGACCGTGACCTGGTCCTGTACGACGCGGGGGTCATCAACGATTACCTGGACGAACGGTACCCGCACCCGCCGCTGATGCCAGTCGACCCGGTGTCCAGGGCACAACTCAGGCTGGTGCATCATCGGATTCTGAAAGACTGGTATGCGCTCGCCTATGAGATCGAAAGCACCACCGGCAAGAAGGCCGAGCAGGCGGCAAAGCAGCTGAAAGAGAGCATTATCGCTGCCAACGAACTGTTCAAAATGTCGGATTTCGTGTTGAGCGACGAATTGAGCCTGGTGGATTGCACCCTCGGCCCGCTGCTCTGGCGCCTGTCACACTACGGCGTGGTACTCGGTAAGCCGGGCGCTTCGGTGGAGGCCTATGCCCACCGGATTTTCTCCAGGGCATCCTTCAAAAGCAGCCTGACTCAGGCCGAAAGGGACCTGATGCTGGCAGCCTGACCGGCAAAAGCTTCATGAACGGGGAAATGACATCCAACAGGCCGTACCTGTTACGTGCGCTGTACGAATGGATTGCTGACAATGGCATGACTCCGCATATCCTGGTAGAAGCGGGCGCCGATGGAGTGGACGTTCCCGACCAGGCTGTGCAAAAAGGTAAAGTCATACTGAATATCGACAATGCTGCGGTACGGAAACTCGATCTGGGTAACGCATGGCTGACGTTCAAAGCGCGTTTTTCCGGCAGTGAATACGATGTCACCGTGCCCATCGAGGCAGTGCTGGCCATCTACGCCAAGGAAAACGGCCAGGGAATGATGTTTTCCATGGAAGACGAAACCGTTCCCCCTACCGATCCTGATTCCGGTCCCGACGGCAGACCTGCCCGGCGCCCGCACCTGAAGATCGTCAAGTAA
>CAJIAU010000046.1_pt1 | contig 25440 bp, 21 predicted proteins | sample 9199171 | NCBI WGS metagenome assembly CAJIAU01 (sample SAMEA7708280, study PRJEB35096) | sediment metagenome | biome: marine neritic benthic zone biome [ENVO:01000025]; feature: sediment [ENVO:00002007]; material: shallow marine sediment [ENVO:03000034] sea grass bed [ENVO_01000059] ...
GAACCTGCAGGTCGTCAAAACACTGAAATCCCCGGGCTTCCCGTACCGCGTGGAATTCACACCCAACGGCAAGTACGTATTGGTGCCGCACGCCCGCAGCGGCACCCTGATGGTGGGCGACGTCGCCGGGCAGGAAGTCATCAGGCATATCCCGCTGGGCCTGACGCGGGTACAACAGCCATCAACCGCCGGCGTATTCCCGCATCCCGACAACGTGCACGCCTTCGTCACCGTGCGCAACGACAATTCACTGCTGGTGCTGAATATCGAGACCGGCGAAACCCTGGGGCGGGTGGAAGTCCAGTCCAGCCCGGACGGCGTTTCCTTCTCGCCCGTGCAAAGATAAACAAGGATCAGGACCGGCGAAGCCGACCAGATGCACATCAAGCCCCCGGCGTGCTGTGCGTGAAAAACTGCACCAGCCGCACCATCGCCTCCGTGTCGTGCATGCAGTATTTCAGCAACTCTTCCCGGATTTGCTCTTTACGTTCCGGCGTGGTCTGCGGACCGATCGCCTCCAGGTAGGCAGCCGAAGCCGCGTTGCCTTCCTGGATACCCTCGAGTTTCTCATAATCCATGTCGGGTGCGATGGTCGGCAACACGGCCTTGATCGACCAGGAACCGAGCATGTCCGGGTGGTAGTAACTGGCCTTGGTCACCGGGTGCAGATCCACCAGTCGTTCTACAATCCCCAATAGCGCCATGGCGAGATCCGGGAGCATGGCGGCCAGGCCTTCGATCACCCCGCGCTCATAGCTGGTATACATCAAAACGGGCCCAGCGGATTCCAGGTCCCTGATCAACTGTTCAGCAAGCACCCTCATGGGTGGCTCGCCAGACAGGTCCAGGAACTCTGCGTGCTCCATCACGCCCGGCGACCGTTCGATGTGACAGGACCACTGGAATGGCAATACCTGGTACGGCCGGGTTCCGGGCCAGACCGGTATTGCCGGGGCAGCGGTTTCGAAATCCAGGTAGAAACGCGGATAAGGTAACGACTCTGTGAACCTCCGGGCGTCCGGGAGCAGTTCGGGCTCCCCCGTCAGGGTCACTCGATGAATTCGCAACTGGTTTTCTGCGGTGATCTCCCATGACGGCACATCGCAGATATCACAGTAACCGTCCATCACCCACACACCCAGCTTCTTCTTGCTGCCGCCCAGGCCGGCAATGGGGTAACGGGTGTCGTTTGGCCAGCAAAAATCGATGAAAGGGCATTCGTACGGCTGGCTGCAGTGCTGACCGACGGGTACTTCGGGCATCGGGCCAGACACGGCACCTTTAGCCTGCTCCACCCAGATCGGAACCGCCGGTTGAAGGTTCATCACTTGCTCGGTGAGGTCATGCTCAGCAAAAAGCCCCCGATAATCTCCGCCGCCTTGATAGACAAACTGCTTGTCGACATGGGCCAGCGAAATACGCTCCAGCGGATAGCCCGCACCCAGGTGAACCCAGGCCTGCACCGCGCAATCATGAATGTGCTCAGGTTTGACCTTTGTCGAAGCTTTTACCTCGACCACACGCCAGCTGTTGCCGCTTTCCGTCTCAACGGGCAGCAATACATCCTCCCTGACCAGAACGCCGCCGTGCTGCAGGGTTGCCTCGAACACCGGTGTCGGGAACATCGAGGTCATGATCTGCTCTGTTTTTGCCAATGCGCCGGCGAAATTCCCGCCGTTGTATTCGATAAACGTACCGTCTTCGCCACCGTAAAGTTCGATGGCCTTATCGCCGACCTGGTGGCCCAGCTTGAAAGCGGCTTCGGTAGCTTTTGAGTAATGAACCAGGTCCTTGCGATTGACTTCCAGGTAAACCCGTTTCAAGCACTGAAGCGAGGACATGATTCGAGACTTGGAGAGATTGGGCATGAATGAATCGTCTAAAAAAACGGACTGATCCTGTCATTATCATTCAAGGCCGTTGCTCAATACCACCGGCCTGTACTGAATAGCCGTCCATTTTGCTGATGCGTCCCCTGATGACGGCCATGTTGTTCTCGATTGCTTCCAGGTAAGGATTCTCGAAGATTACGGGATGTTCCAGGTATTCCCAGGCCCGGGCGCACTCGACGTTCATCTTGTAGTGAACGAACCGGGACCAGAAGTCCGGCGTGCCCCGCAATAGGGCCTCGTAACTGGGAAACGGCCACTCGCTGCGCGGCATTCCCTGGTAACGGAAACATTCTTCGAACTCCTGGAACAGCACGGCGAGCTTGTCCGGATACAAAGGATCGCTCATTTGTCCTACGTAATCAGCCGAACACACGGCCTGCCCCATCGCCCGCTCGGTTTCCGTACGGAACGGAATTTCCGTCAGGTCGGCGAGCGGTCCGGTGGCACTGATCAGGTTCTGCACGAAGATGATGTCGTCTTCAGGCCAATCACGTTCCTGAAGGTACTCTCGCGCCACTTTGCAGGATCGCTTCTCGTGGATATTTGTGTACTTGGCGCCGGTGCCCAGGGTGTCGTCGCGCGTTTTGAGATATCCGATGTCATGGAAAAGGATGGCCAACAGCGTGCGTTTAAAGTCGTGAGCGCTTATAGCCGGTTCCGTTTTCTCATAATGCCGGTTGCTAAGGAGTTCCGAAAGGCATAGCGTAGCCTGCAACGTATGGCTGATGTCGTGGTATGCCGTATCCATCGGCTGGTAAGCCGGGTGGCGCCCTTCGAACATGTCCTCGGTAGCTTGCATGTAGCGCGCGATGAACGCATCGTCCTGCACACCGAACATGTGGCGAAAACGTTCCCTGACGAGACTGCAAACATCTGTCGGACAGCTGAAATCGATGCCGGACAACGCCGGCAAAACTGGAAAATCGACTGCTTCTCTCATTGCTTATCCCCTTTCAAACAAGAAAGGCTTAATCCCTATTCTCCCCCCCGCGAGCAAGTTCAAAACTTTGTCATTCGTAACCATTGTAGCAAGAATCGAAGACAAGTGATTGAATTTGATGCTGAAAGCCTAAATCACAAAAACTGACTCTCTGAAGAAAGCCTTCCCGCACCCAACTGGGTGCGGGATAGATTAAGGCCTCAGTAACTTTGGCAATCCTGTGTCGCGGGGTTGTATGTCAACCCGGAAGCAGTGATCGTATCCACGCAGAATTCAAAAGAGATATTCTTCTTCTGCGGGCTGTTACTGGTGGTCAGCGTTGCCGTACCCGCCGCACCGCTCGTATTGGATACCTGCTGGTTGAAACTGCCGGTAAACGTGCCGGTAACGGCTGCCCCGGCGACCGGATCGCCGAAGTCATTGATCACGGTCACAATTGCCTGCCCGTTCTTTCGGCCCCTGCCCGCGTTGACCGTACCGAGAACGATGGAGTCGACCCGCAGTTCACTTGGGCCGCTGCTACTGGCGGTCCTGAATGACCATTGAGCGCCTGAACGGGTGCCAACGGCGTTTTGCTCATCGATCCGCCAGATGTAATCGGTGCTCGTAACCAGCGGTCCCGGATCGTAGCTGGTGCCAGCCTGCCCTTGGCTGACCAGCGTAAGGCCTCCTGAAGCAGTCCCGAAATACACGTTGTGTGTCTCGGCTCCGGCCCCCGCAGTCCAGTTGAGCGTGGCGTTAACGGGAACATTGGTCGCCGTATCGGCCGGGCTCGGGTTACTGGCCGGGGCCGGCGGATCAGTAGGCGGTGCGCCACCGTCAAAGTACATGTGGTCGACGCGGATGGTGCTGTACACGGTGTTTCTTTGCGTGCTGTCGTTGTCAATCACGCGCACGTATACCGTTCCGCTCACACCGGTTCCGATATCAAAAGACATTGATCCGCCCGGGACAGACATCATTTCTTGCCATCCGCCACCCGGGCTGGCCGACCACTCGAACTGAAACTCGCTGTCCAGGTCTCCGGCAGGAAATTCACCCTGTGCGACCACGTTGAAAATATGGTTTCCTCCAGTCAGGTTGAACTGCCAGACATGCTCCAGTGTGTCATAACGCTGGTTTTTCTTGCCACCGGAATGAAACTCCGTGACGGACTCGAATACGCCATCCGCGGCGTGCGTGGACAGGTAACTGCCGCTGAGCGTGCCACGCACCGTGCTGTAATCAGCCAATGCCAGGTCTGGTTGGGCCGGAGGGGTTTCCTGCACATCCACCGTTACAGTCGCATTGTCTGTTCCGCCGTTGCCGTCGGCCGCGGTGTAACTGAAGCTGTCAGACCCGATAAAGCTCGCATTCGGCTGGTAGGTCACATAACCATTGTTGTTGGTCACCGTCCCGTTCGCGCCATTGTCAGCAGCAGAAACATTGAGAGGATCACCGTCTACGTCACTGTCGTTATCCAGTACATAGATATCGACTGCCACGCCTTGAGTGGTCGTGACGCCGTCGTCGTTCGTGGCCACCGGAAAGTCGTTAACCGGGTTGATTGTGACGCTGACGTTGGCTGTGTCGGTTCCGCCATTTCCGTCAGAAAGCGTATAGCTGAAGCTGTCCGAGCCGTTGTAGTTGCCATCCGGCACATAATGGATCGTGTCGTTGCCATTGATCGATGCGGTACCGTTAGGTGGGTTGCTGACGGCGGTTACATCCAGTGGATCGTTTTCCGGATCACTATCGTTGGCCAGGACATCGATGTCGACAGATCCGTCTTCCGCCACGTTACCGGAGTCGTTACCGGCTACGGGCGGTTGGTTGCCTCCGCTGTCCCTGAGTTCTGTGTTGAAGACATAGTTGTACCCGGCACCGAGATGAATCTCAGCGGATGAAATACTCCAGTGATCGCTGGCGATCGGACCACCGCTCACGCTGCAATATGCCAGGCTGGACATATCTCTCATGATGACCGTGATATCGCAGTTTGAACCGGTCGTGATGCCTTCGTAAGTCAGTACGATCTGGTAGTCATCAGATGTACCTGCCAGTTCATCGACACCGCTGGCCGCCAGCATGATAGTGGTGGCGTCATCGCTGGCTAACTCGCGCTGGAACTCATTGGAATATGTGCCTTGCTGCATGACCGCCTCGGAAGGCCCGTAGCCCATGGTGGGGGCCACATCGCGCCCGGCGTTCTGAGCAAAGTTGTCACCCGACGGTAAATTACTGGTATCCCGCTTGTACTGCGTCGTGTCCACCGGTGTGTGAATGGGCAGCTGAAACGGGTCGTTGGCAGGATTGAACCAGTGCAGGTTTACATCATCACCACGTATGTCGTCGTGCGTGCCTGGCTGGCCATCGGCGCCCAGACCCACATTAAAAACACCGTTGGGGCCTTCGGTCGCCTTGGTGTAGTCATTCTCTGAAAGCCCTGATTCCGAGGCTGCATTTACATGCGCCAGGCCGATGCAGTGGCCCAGCTCGTGCAGCAGCACGGATTCAGCATCAAGCTTGCCGGACTCACCGGCCTGCAGGTTGTTCGCAACCGGCTGCAGATCGTTCCACACGCTGATGTTGTTTTTGACCGGAATCACCAGTTGTTGTGCATTCTGTGAGGCCGGGTCGATACATACACCCAGGTTCAGGTCCCCACCCGTTCCCGAATAGCCCGTGGGGTGCAGGATCAGGTCGATCCTGGCGTCATTGGCAAAAATATAGGCGCCCGCCCAGACTGCCGGGCTGAACATGATCGAAAAAAAATAAATCAACGCAAGCGTAATCTTGAATGTGTTCACGATAATCCCCTGAATTCTGTTTAGTCAGCCACTGCCACTGCAGTGGGGTGCTGATCCAGTTGCAGCAATTGTGCTTCGATGTCGGCGAGTTTTCTGAACACGCCGATCCCCGGGTACCGCTCCGCATCGACGGCCACGTTGGCCCATCGGATGCTTTTTTCATTACCTGGAGTGTGGACTTCGAAGTTGGACCAACTGTCGTCGGATATCGCGAACAGCTCTTGTGATTGCGAATCGATGTCTTTCTTTTTCGCTTTTGCCTGCCCCGGGTTGAATTCCTGGACCAGTGGGTGTTCCAGCAATAATCGTATCTGCTGTACCTCGGACGGGGTCAGCTCCACCTGGTAATCACCGGCCTTTTCCATGTAGTCCGGGTAGTGCACCAGGGCGATACCGTCCTCGTAGACGGACACCGAAAAATTGTCCGGCATGCGCAACATGTCATGCGTCAACTCGTATGACAGCATCAGGCCCTGCGAGGCCGCATAACCGGTGGTGGATAACAGAAACAGGGCAATGCTCATGACTTTGAGCCATGCCCCGCGCGAACAGAAACGCTTCTTCATACTAGTTCCCTCCCCTGTGGGGTGTTACCCCCCAGCGACCCATCCTTGTGTCGGAATTGAAGCCCAATACGCACTTTTAGTAGATCCTTCAATGACTTAAGCATCGCAAAGAGTCAGCATCCGTGCACATGTCGCAGGGATGGTATGCTTTGCCATCAAATTTTTACCGGAGAAACTGACAGCATGAAACAGGTCATCCTGATCTCACTGATCGTCGTATTTGCCACCCTCGGATCAACCCATTCGGATGCCCGGTCCGATGCAGAGCCACGGGCGCAGAAGGCTGTGCTGATTACCGGCGCCAGCACCGGGCTGGGCCGCGCAATGGCCGAACTGCTGGCCTCGAAAGGGCATTTTGTCTACGCGGGCGCCCGCAAGGACAAGGACATCGCGGAGCTGAATGCCATTGAGAATGTGCAGGCAGTGAGGCTGGATGTAACAAAACCCGAAGACATCGATGCGGCGGTCAGGACCATCACGGAAGCGGGCCGGGGATTATACGGGCTGGTCAACAATGCCGGTGTCGCCGTGATTGCTCCGCTGGTGGAAGTGGATGAAGAGGATTTCGACTTCCAGATGGACGTCAATCTATATGGCCCCTACCGGGTTACCAAGGCTTTCGCACCGCTGATCATCGAGTCAAAAGGGCGTATCACGACCACCGGTTCCATCTCAGGCATCCTGTCGAGCACCCTTTTTGGCCCGTATAGCATGAGCAAGCATGCAATGGAGGCCTTCACCGATTCGCTGGCGAGTGAGATGGAGCGGTTCGAGGTGAAAGTCAGCGTTATCGAGCCGGGTAATTACCAGTCGGATATCGGTAAGAACATCGCCCGCCGGATGAAAGCGCGCGGCATGACCACCGAGGGCTCGTTGTACAAAGAAGACCTGGACCGGTTCATGGGTTTTGTAAACAGTGAGGAACCTATGGGCGGTGACCCTGAGGAAGTTGCCGAGGCCGCCTTGCATGCGCTGTTCGATGACAATCCGAAACGCCGCTACATGGTCGTGCCCAACGAGCGCCAGGCCCAGATCACGGTTGCAAAAGCCATGGAAGAAATGGTCCAGCTGAACCAGGGTCAGAAATACGGTTACACGCGTGACCAGCTAATTGAAATGCTGGATGCGGCGATGGCGGCCAATCCTTGAACCGCAGCTTTTATGCATTGCGCGTTATTTTGACTTAAAATTGCCTCCCCGATGAAAGCCTTAATCGCCAGTTTGATTGTCCTCGCTGCCACGCCCACCCAGGCAGACGGTCCAATTTTTGTCGACCTTACCCATCCCTACGACGAATCGACCATTTACTGGCCCACCGCACCCGGCTTTGAACTCGATGTCGATTTCAAAGGCACCACGGATGCGGGTTTTTATTACGAGGCCAACACCTTTCGCAGCGCCGAGCACGGCGGTACGCACCTGGATGCGCCAGTGCACTTTGCGCAGGGCAAGCATACTGCCGACGAAGTTCCACTGAGCCGCCTGATCGGACCGGCGGTCATGGTGGATGTGTCCGAGCAGGCAGCGGCAGATCGCGACTACCAGGTTTCTGTACAGGATTTCGAAGCATGGGAAGCAGCAAACGGCCAGTTACCGAACAGCATTATCATTCTGATCAGAACGGGCTATGGAAAATTCTGGCCTGACCGCGAGAAATACATGGGGACGGCCGAGCGCGGCGCCGAGGCAGTTGCCAAACTGCATTTTCCAGGCCTGCACCCGGACGCCGCCCGTTGGCTGGTCGAGAACCGGGACGTCCACTCCATTGGCCTGGACACACCCAGTATCGACTACGGCCAGTCGACCGGGTTCGAATCGCACCGAATTCTTTTCGAGCAGAACATTCCGGCCTTTGAGAACCTGGCCAACCTGGATATTCTGCCCAGCAAGGGGTTTGATGTAATTGCATTGCCAATGAAGATCGCCGGTGGCAGCGGGGGCCCACTGCGTATCGTGGCCGTCCTTCCCTAAGGAGAAACAACGATGACTGAAACCAGGACACTAGACGCATTCAGGGACAAGTTCCGCGTGGATGAACTGAAAGTACTGGAAAACCGTTCCTGGACCTGGTCGGTGCGGCCGGGCCAGCCCACGCTGGGCGCCGGCGTCCTGTCCCTGAATCGCCATGCCGGGAAATTCTCGGAGGTCACTGAAGATGAATTAAAAGACCTGGCAGAGTTGGTGGGGGCCATCGAAGGCACTATCAAGGCGGCTTTCGACCACCAGATCATGAACTACCTGATGCTGATGATGGTGGATCACCATGTTCACTACCACATCATTCCAAGGTACGAGGGGATCCGTACTTTTGCCGGGCGCGAATGGATGGACAATGGCTGGCCGGCGTTGCCGGTCATCGCGGATGCGCAACATGCCGATGACCCGGAGTTGCTGCACCACATCCAGGAAAAACTGAAACCGGGAATCGTCTGACATGAAAAACAGAATCTTGTTACTCGCTGCCACCGCCGCAGCCCTGGTCACCGTCGCCGGCACACTGCCAGCAGCACATCACAACGATCCCCACTCGGGTTCGGTCATGAACTACCACCGGGTCGATGACCGCCTGGTGACCGGCGGGCATTTCGTCGACGATGGGCTGACTGAAATCAAGCAAGAGGGTGTCACCGTGGTCATCGACCTGCGCGACAATCCGCCGAAAGGCCAGGAACAAAAACTCGCCGAGCAGGGCATCGAATGGATCGGCGTACCGGTCGAATGGAATGATCCCGAAGCGGAGGACTTCGAAAAGTTCGCCAGGGCCATGCAGGCTCACCAGGGTGATCACGTACTGGTGCAGTGCGGCGCAAACTACCGTGCTTCAGCGATGACTTACCTTTATCGCGTGGTCGTCGAGGGTGTAGACGAGGAAGCGGCGGCCAAAGACCTTTACGCGGTCTGGACCCCCAGCGATGAGAGCGACGCGTGGGTGGAATACATCGAGGAGATCAAGTCCACGGCGCGCTGAGCGGACAATTTCCGCTCAACGGCCAGGACATTCAATAGCTCAGTGCTGAACGCCGGGGTGTTCTACCGGCTTGAACTTGATTGCGGTCATCGTTGGTTCGGGCATTTCCTCTCCCTCGACGACACCCTTACCCGCAGGACGAATGATCACGGGCCATTTCACGTGATCTTCGGGAGTAATGGTTTCCTTGCGTTGCTGCTGCTTTTGCTGCATCTCCTTGCGCCGGGCAAGGTCCTTTTCAGCATCGGCTTTGCGCACTCTCCACAGCACCACGGTCACTACCGCTGCCAGCACGATAAGAAAGATCAACATCTTCATTCTGAAGGCCTCCTGAACTCCCGGGATACTTCCCATTCTCCCGTTCCAGTCCGCTCTTCCTGCCTCCGCCCCTTACCGAGCTAAGGCAATAAAAACATACACTTCCGTTTGATCCCTGTCGTGTTTCGGGCACGTACTCCTTATGTGCTTGAAATGCAATCTGCTTGAATATCATAGCATTTGATTGGAATTTGTGCCTCAAAAGTGATTTCATCACCCCATTATGCGCACCCTCATCGTCTTCATCGCTTTCGGTTTCGTGCTGTATGCCGGCTTCAGCCTGATGCTCTACCTGTTGCAGGATCGGCTGGTATTTCTTCCCCATATGCCGGGCCGGGAGCTCGATACAACACCGGAGTCGATGGGGTTCAGCTACGAGGATGCATGGATCGATACCGAGGACGGTGAACGGCTGCACGGCTGGTATATTCCCACCGACGACGACCGTGCGCGCGGCACACTGCTGTTTTTTCACGGCAACGCCGGCAACATCTCCCACCGCATGGAGAGCGTGCTGATCTTCAACCGCCTCGGCCTGAACGTACTCATCATGGACTACCGCGGTTATGGCCAGAGCAGCGGCAAGGCGGGTGAAAAAGGAACCTACCTGGATGCTCGCGCAAGCTGGGAATACCTGGTGGACCAGCGCGGTATACCAGCAAGGGACATCGTAATCTTTGGCCGCTCACTGGGTGGAGCTGTCGGCGCTTGGCTGGCCAGCCAACCGGACGTCGATCCGGCCGGTATCATCATCGAGTCCTGTTTCAGCTCGGGTGTGGACATGGGCAGGCAACTTTACCCGGTATTGCCCGTACGTCTGATCACGCGGATCGGCTACCCTGTGCGAGAATACGTGACCCGGATCCATGCGCCACTGCTGGTGGCGCACAGCCGGCACGACGAGATCATACCGTTCAGCATGGGTGAAACCATCTTCGACGAGGCGCTCGAACCCAAGTCATTCCTTGAGATGCAAGGCGACCACAATGCCGGATTCTGGATCAGCCGGGATACCTATGTGCCCGCGCTGGACAAGTTTTTCACCCGGGTATTGTGGCGTGACCCTGACGCGATTGACGTCTGATCGTTTCCAGGCCACCACGTACCTTTATCAGCCTACTTTGCAGGCCTCATCTTCAATCAAGGTCTGGACTTCAGGGCTGGCCTGGGCTGGTGGCTTAGCATAGACATCCCCGGAAAATCCGATATCAAAACTGGTCATGATCAACCAGCCAAAGATCACGACTGACACCAGCACCAGGGCATAGTCCAGAACGAAATCGTGCCGGCTGCGGTGACCTGAACCGCCTGGTTGCGTCTCCTGCTGCCGCCCTTTAACAACGCCATCGGGCGTCAGGTCGAACACCCAGGAAAGAACCGCGGCGATGGGGAAACCGAGGATCCCGAGCACGACTACCAGACTGAGCGTCCAATCGGGTAACTGCAGAGCCTCCACCACGATCTCGGCGATCTGGAAGACCAGCCATACCACGACAGAATAGATCACCATTGAGCGGCAGACCTTCCGCTCCCGAAATTCGCGGAACAGGCACGAAATCCGACTGCCGGGCCGGCTTTCTTGATGCGGCAACACGGCGGCCTGGACAGTTTCAGGCCTGCGCGTGCTCCCGTATACCGGCGCGACCAGCCGGTATCCGCGCTTGGGAATGGTCTCAATGTAATGGGCGACACCGGCCTTGTCGTCGAAATAATGCCGCAGACGCCCGACATACTGGGTCAGACAGCGGGATCCATGCGGATCGTCATGCCAGAGCTCATCGACCAGCAATTCACGTTCAACCACCTGGTTTGAATGTTCGACAAGGAAGCTGAGCAGTGCCGACAGCCGCGAGCAGATATGGTGAGCACCAGTGGGTCCGGAAAGCAAACCAGCTCTTGGCTCGAACAGGTAATCGCCGACGATCAATAGCCGGAGTTCGCTTTTTGAATCTTGGTGCAACATGCTCCCAGTCTGCCCTGCTGAGTTAAACTTTTTCTCCTTCTTGATCTAGACCTGTACCCAAAGGCTTAAATGTCTCACTTGTCACTGACCCGCAAGGTCAGCGTATTAACCCGATCGTATTCCTGGTTTGCCGGCCAGTCGTCCCGCCAGCCTTCGACCGTAATCTCGAAATCGCCCGCTTTCAGGATCGTGCCGGCCACGCTGAGCGCCAGCATGTCCTCATAACCGGGGATCATCTCGTCAACCTGCCAGAGCATGGTCTTAGTCCCGCCGGCTTTCAGCTGATAAACGCTTGCACGGAAATGGGAATATTCTTCAAAACCCGGGTCCAGCATCATCACGTATTGATGCGTTCCGTCACCGAGTTTCAGCGTATTGACCGGATCGCTGCCGGCAACAGACCGGACCGAGACCAGTGGAATAATCTCGGTTTGCACAGGCAGGCTGGCATCGACCAGACCCAAATGCCGGTTCTGCTGTAACAGGAAGCTGGACACACCCAGCGAGATCAGCAGTAGAACCGAGGCGGCCATCGCGTATCGTGGCGACTGAAATAGCGTCACGACAGCGTGCCGGCTGTGGCCGGCTGACCAATCCGCCGGTGCATTGGCCCTTTCCAGGGCGGTGACATCCTGCAAACCCTGCTGCAGGCGTTCCGCTGCTTCAAGCTCATCGAGCAGGCCGGGTGTGTAAAGCACCCGCTCTTCGAACGCCTCGCGTTCTGAATCCGATAGCTCATTAGCCAGGTACTGCTCAATCAGTCGGCTTTCATCTGTAAGGTTCTTATTCATCCCTTCACGCGCTCCCATAATTCGGGCAAATGCCCCCATTCAACTAATGACCTGTAGCCATGCTCAAAAAAGTCTCACTTTTTTTAAAAACTTCGTCATCAGCTGATCACCTGGAAATGGCTGCGCCGGTCGGAAGCCAATATGGCCGACTTCATGCGCTGACGCGCCCGGTACAGCACGCGGTTGAAATGCACGCTATCGACGCCCAGGCGCTGGCAAATGCTTTCCTTGTCCTCCTCCTGCACATAAAAACGCTGCAGGATCTCGCGATCGCGTTCTTTTTTGAGGTCTCCCAGCAAATCCTGCACCTGCTGGCAGATCTCAGCCCTCGCGGCCTGCCTGAACGGATTTTCCGACTCGTCGGGGATCAGCGCCACGATCTCTGAATTCACGGCGGTGCGCTGGCGGTTCACGCGGCGCAACTCGCCGAGCGCCAGGTTGCTGGCAATCCCCGCCAGGTACCCGGCCAGCCGCCCCGGGTTGTCCAACCCTTTATCACGGATTTTCACCAGTGCTATGGCCCAGGTCTCCTGCAGGAGATCCTCGGCCAGTGGGGCATTACGGGTCTTGCGCCGCAGCAGGTAACGCAGGCCGCGGCTGTAGCGTTCTACCATTGTCGCTTCGGCTGCCGGTTCACCGTTTCTTACGCGGTCGACCAACTGGCTGGCGGCCTGGCGTTCTTCTTTGTAACCAGCATCGTTCATCAATTGGCTACTCCCCGGCCCCAGGCCTGGCGTAGAGGGCGACTGCGGTCACCTGGTAGGCCGAGTCATTGACCGGAATCACGCACTCGCCAGCTACGCTACATGTTTCACTCCAGCCGACGCTGATGCGGTAACTGCCCGCTGGAGGGTTTTCTACGGTACATACTTCCACGCTGGCATAGCGTTCACAGGTCGCATCTAGGCTGCTGGGAAGCAGAATGTCCAGATCATTGGGCAACAGGGATGTGCCGGGATCATGATTCAGTGTCAGGAGCAGGCGCTCAGAAGATTCCTCGATACTTAATGTAAACACGTCCTCTTGCCCGGGCTGCAGTTCCCGGACATCGTCCCCGACCAGTGTTTCAAAAACATAGGGCGCCGCTAGAACAGCCCCGGAAAAAGCTTTTTTTGCCAGCCAATCCCGGTAAAAAGGATCGGTAAGATTCACGTACCTGGCCATTTGCACTGCACCACTCGATCCGTCTACGGGCTCACTTCCCACCGCCACGCCAACCAGGCTTTGCTCACCGGTTGCCTGGTTGACCGTGAACATGGGGCCGCCCGAGTCAAAAGGACCGATTTCGGTGTCCCCGGAATCTGTCGTGTCGTATCGGAAACAGAGGGAGCGACCCTGGTCATCAGGGCCACATTCACTGATAACGGCATTTCCGCCGTGTGCAACGCCATAAATTGAGAGCGTTGTATCCTGATACCCGAAACCGGAGACAGTAACTTCAGAGCCAAGGCCGGCGGTGGACCGATCCGCGGGCTTCAGTGGTGAAAGCAACGAGTACGACTGCTTGAGACCCAGCACGACCAGGTCATCCACCCACGTGGAACAACCTTCCGGCCCGGTATGTTTTTCGATCCTGTCTGAATCGAAGCAGAATGGCTGGATACGACCCATGTCCACTTCCCTGATGCCCTCGTAAGGAAAAAACACCTTCAGAACATCACCAGAATGAATGCTGGAAAGACAATGAAACGCGGTCAGCACCGCGTCTGGACGGGTCAAGGACGCCGAGCACCAGGGCATCATTCGGCCGCTGGGGGAACCACTCAGTAACAACCCGGTCGGCTGAGCCAACGCTTCGTCGGCCCGTATTGGCTCAGCCGGCAGTTCGGCATTCAACTGGCCGCTGCCACAGCAAAACCAGGCTGAGATCAACATCAACCAAGTCTGCCTGTAGCGCCACATAATCGTGAAATGCCTATTCAAGAAATGACTTGTTAGCCATTTGCATGTGCCATACCGCCATGAAAGTCTATTTCCAATTCATCACATTTCGCCTGACCGGGTTTTGATCCGTTGCCAAAAGACCTCGCTGACCAAATAATCCATAACTCATTGCTTTCCTTAACCTTAATCAGAAACCCATGCCATTTTCCATGAGAATATGGTGTAAATCCTTCGTCGCCCGGTTTATGTTGGTCCGTATCCACGTTGGCAAAGCCACAAAGAAAATCTTGTTTGTTAATATTTTTTTTACTTAAGTCAACTTCGCTGATTTCTGACCGCCAACGATTCTTAATTTTTGGGCCTGGAACTAGATTTATCTGACCATTAGCGCTTAATTGCTCAATCGAGAACATGTCGCCTTCCTCCATATGGCCCCCAGCTTTGGTCACTGTCCACATACGGCCATTCTCATCCGCTGTCCAAGCATCCTCTATGTCCTGAGCATATACCCACCCAGACCACGTAAAGAAACTCAGGCTGATTAACGTTAGTGCTTTAAATCCCAGTTGAACTTTCATCTTTTTTTCCTCAGTCGATAAGGTTTTCAATTTTTTCAACACCGCTCCTATACCTGCATGGAGTGCTGTTGAAATCTCACTTCCTCCCTGAATTCATAGCCACTCGCCCTGAAGTACAAAGCCACTCCAGAAGTAGGGGCTGCGCCAGCGGGTTGTTGATGCGAGTTCCAGCTGGGCGTTTCTCAGAGCCGCTGCCGGTTTTTGTTTGTCATCCAGCAGGTGCCGGTAAAAACGCGTCATCAGTTCCGCCGTGGCCCGGTCGGGCACCTGCCACAAACTGGCCAGTACGCTGCGTGATCCGGCATACATGAAGCCCTGGGTCAGGCCGGTCAGGCCCTCGCCGGCTATCTCCCGGCCCAGTGCGGTGCTGCACGCACTCATCGCTACCAGGTCGGCCTGCAGATCGAGGTTGTATATGTCGTGCAGGTGCAATGAGCCATCCCGTGGCTGCCCGTTTTCGTCAAACTGGGAAAACACCAGCTCGGAAAGCGCCGGGTAACGCGAGTCGATGCGGCCATGAGTTGCAAAATGGATGACCCGAAAGTCGCTCAGCTGAGTATTCATCACCGCTTCCAGGCTGGCGGCGAATCCGAGCGCCAGCAGGCGCTGCTCAGGCGCTACCAACCCGGCGATCGAGCGCGCCTCGTGGGAGGTCGCGGGCAGTCGCGGTAAAGCCAGTGAAGCATTTGCCGCTTGATTTTGCGTGTTCAGTCGCTGATCGTCACTTCCAAACACCGGGTCAGCGAACACCGCCAGTTCCTTGCCGGGCCGTTGTTGAAACAGGTGAGTCTGCCGCTGAGCCGCCAGGACGGACATGGAAGGCATACTAATGAGTTCATGGCTCGCCAGCATTAAGGCAAGCTCGCCAGGACCGGATGGGGATAACAGCACCGAAAACGGCAGGTAGTGCAGCACACCGTCTGCCACGATCAACACTCGCCGTTTCTTCAACGGTCCAGCTGGATTGAGCACCATCTGCGACAGTCTTGCAATACGCTGCGACAGCTCGGCCTGATGCGCGCTGCCTCCCGCCGGCATCTGCAGCAGGCCATACAGGGGACGCGCCACCGCCTCGATCTCCCCGCGGCCGGCTAGCCTGCGGGCTTCGATCGAATCCCGGGTGACCCGCCACACATAACTGTTGTCAGAGCCCAGCGCGTATTGAAGCAGAACAGTTTCGTCATCCAGCATTTCACGAATTCGACGTGCGTCCAGAATTTCCGGATCGGTCAGGCTGGCGTAGCCGGGATTCTTCTCGCGCTGCTCGATTCGCAGCAGATTGACCTGGTTTTCGAGCCCCGCCAAGTCCTGCCTAATTTCCTGGATCCGTTGCTCAGTATTCTCACCACCGGGTTGGTGCAGTAACTGGTCCAGTTGGAAACGCCGGGTAGCCATCTGCTCGTATAGCTGCGCCTGCCGATCGTTCAATGCCCTAAAACCAGCGCCCTTCATTTGTATTGAGGCTTCTGAGATCAGGTCGATCAGAGCGCGTGCACGGCTGCGCTCGCTGACCGACAGAGCGCGCTCAAGGTACTGATCAGAACCATCATCCGAGTTCGCATGCAGTTCCATCAGGATATCGATCAGGAATGCGTAGTAATCCTGCCTGGCCGCGAGGAAGAAAGAACGAAATTCCGGCGCCACCAGTTGCCCACGCAACTGCTCCACAGCTGCAATGGCCTGTTCCGTATAGTCGAGCGCTGCGCCGCAGTCATCGAATGCACGGGCGGCCCGGGCTTTGCCGAACAACGCGCGTGACCGCTCAGCCGCAAGCCCCATGCCCTGGTACTGGTCTGCAGCCCGGCTGAACGCTTCCAGTGCATCTTCAGGGTGTCCGTTTTGCAGCAGGGCCATGCCGCGCACCTGCAGGAAGTTTGCACGCAATAACGGATTCTGGGATTCCTCTACCAGCGCCCTGGTGTCGGCGAGCATGTTCAACGCTTCACCTGCCCTGTCCAGTGTTACAAGGTCCTCGCAGATCTCCAGGCGGATGTTCGCCCGGTTCATCGGGCCGGTGGCCAATTGCAAGGCGCGCGAATGGGCCTGCAAGGCGCCTTCGCCATCACCCGCCAGGCGCTTGATCCTGCCAATGAACTTCAGCATCGTAGACTGCGTGGCGCCGTTATTGGTCTCCTCGGCGGCCTTCAGCGCTGTCTCCATGTATTCCAGGGCCAGTTCCTGCTGACCCAGGCTATAGTAGGTGGTGCCAAGCCCGGCCAGCGAGTACGCCTGGCCGTTGATGTCATCGATCTGCCGGTGAATTGCCAGACCCTGGGAGTAACTCTTGAGCGCATCGGTCAAGCGGTGCAGCGCGAGTTGCGCTGCGGCCAGGTTGTCATTGATGTCGGCCCGGGCGCGTGAGTCCCAGTCTGCAGGTAGCAATTCAAGCTGACGCTGCCAGGTTTCAACCGCCCGAACCAGGTTGGCTTGTTCCCTGTCGATGTTGGCCAGGTTGGAGACCGGATTCAGTTCTTTCTGCCACTCGTTCATGGAGCGAAACTGTTCAGCTGCCTGGTTGAAATAGGGGACAGCCGTATCGAACTCTTCCATCATCAGGTAGGTGTAACCGATATTGTTGGTGACACGGGCGGCATCGTAGGGAAACTGGAGGCGTTGGAGCGTTTTCTCAGCCTGCCGCAATAAGTCGAGCGCCCGGTCGAACAGCGCCATCGCTTCAGGAGCGATATCGGTACTGTCAGATTTCTCGATTTCCAGCGCATTTTCCACCAGCGCCGCAGCCTGCAGGTGAACGGCGTTGGCAGCCAGGCGCTCTTCGCCGTTGAGCCGGTAGAGTTCTGCGGCCTCTGCTGCCAGTTCCGCAGATCTTCCCCATTGCGACTGATGCCAGTACTCGATCGTGGCTGCGCTGTAAAGGCTGCGTGCCAGGTAAAGGTCATCGCCTGTATTCCTGAAAACAGAAACAGCGCGCTCATAGGATTGCAGCGCGATGATTCGGCCCTCCACACTGGATTGATGGTCAGCAGCCGATGCCTCCGACAACAGGCGAAGCCCGGCAAGCCGATTACGTTCCTTTCGCGTCTGCGGCAACAGAGCGCTTAGCTTTGTTCTGGGATGCGCAACTGCTCCGCTGTACTCGTGGGACTCAAGGGCTAATGTGTACATGCCACTTTCAGCCGCGTCGAAGATAGCCAATTCGCTTTCGTCGCGGAAAAGCGGTGAATTGAAGTACTGGCTGTCGCCAGCAGGGGTTTGGATTGTCAATGCCAGGTCGAGCCCACCCTGCTCCACTTCCAGCAGGTAAGACGTGCCGCCGGCCGCTTCGAACATGAACTCCAGCGGTTGTCCGGTCACGAGGGTTTCCTGGTGTGGATTATCAAGCTGCAGGGCGATGGCCTGGCCAGTTCCGGACTCCGTTTCACCCAGGGCAGACAGAAACACGAAAATGAGGGTGCCCGCGAGGAACGATTGCGCTACCGTTCCATCCCGATTCGGGCGGCATACAAACGCCCGTAACTTTCTTAACAGGCGCATAATGACCCCAGCACATGGTAATTGCCGCTTCCTTTTGGCTGGAAATAATTACCTGAGAAGAGATATGGTCTTAATACTGTAACATAGTTTATATCTATGAATTTATTGATAATTGTTGCCAAAAACGGCATCAAATAACACCCAGGGCTGTGGGTAACCAAGGACTGACGACGGTTCAGGTAAGCTGGAGTCTGTTTACAAAGCCCAGAGCCTCAAGGGCAACAGGCCTGCTCCAACCAGTACCGCACACCATTGAAGAACGAACATCGCTGCAAATCCATGCACCAGATTTGCCCGCGAATCCTTTCTGACCTTTAAGACGCGCATGATTGTCATCAGCATGCCAACCGGCAGCAGCAGGGTAACCGCCGCCAGTAATGCGCTGGCTGGCGTGAAATCGCCAAGCGCCATGAACGACTGGGTCATGAAAAACGGGATCGGCAGAACAAGCAGAATCGAAGCGATAAATGCCGGAGCCACCGCTTGCCTGAGCATTCCGGTGCGGCGACGAATCAACGACACGACACCGGCCACGAGCAGCCAGGCCAACCCGCTCAATCCCAGGAAAACGCTGACCCAGTGTGCAACGAGATAAGCCGTCGAAACCTTCTGAAATGTCCGGAATCCGTCGCTGACCAGGTACTCGAAATTTTCTCCCCGTAGAAACACATGGGATGCAGTTTCCCGGTCATTGGCTGAGAAAACATATCCACCCAGTGGCCTGAGTTGCCGGGGTTTCTGTTGGATCGGCGCAAGTGTGAAAGAGCCATCGGCGGGAGAAACATGGATAGCGCCGAATACATTGTCAAGATACTCGAACGTCTGAAAGCGATTGGGTCTAAGGGTATACCATCCGCGCCATTGTGAAATGTCTGCTGCCGGGCTGTCTGTTGGCGGCGGCGACGCCCTGGCAACCGAGAGAGCTTCAATGAACAGGCTATCGAACCGGCCGTAGTCGGCAGTTTCGCTGTCGGTGTTGACGCTATAGGCAAAGGCTTTATTTTCGTCAGGGAAAATACAGAACATTGCTGCGAATCCAACGATATTGCCACCATGGCAGTATGCGATCACACCATGCCGGTCACGGCGCCCCAGGCCGAGCGCATACCCCGCGGCCAGGCCACCGTTCGAGGCTTCAGTGACGGCTGGCCGGCCCCTGGAACGCATCAGTCCTTCGTCTACGAATGGCTGGCCGCCGATCAACCCATCGCCAAGCAAAAACTGCGCGAAACGGGCCAGGTCAGCCGCCGTGGTGGTGAACTGCCCTGCGGGCCTCAGGAAGATTGGGCTGGCTGCGTAATGCGACCCGTCGTCGACATGCCCCCAGGCGAGCGTAGGGTCGGCACTCTCCCCTTCCTGCGTGGTGAATGCGAAAGTGCTGTCGCGCATGCCAAGCGGTGCCAGGAGATTTTGATCCAGGTATGTTTCATAAGGTCCTCCTGCCACTGACTCGATGATCATCCCAAGCAGGGCGTAACCCATGTTGGAGTAGGAAAACCTCGAACCGGGGCGTGAGCGAACCCGCAGTTGCCTGCCAGGCTCGGGGAACGCTTCGATCAATGCATCGTTCGGCGCCGGGCGTTCACTGAACATCTGCCACATCTGCGCATCGTTCAGGCCGGCGGTGTGATCCAGCAGGTGCCGCACCGTCACCGGCGAACTCTCCGACCAGGGATTTGTGAACTCGAGGCCTGGCAGGTAACGCGAGGCCGGGGCATCGATTTCAATCAAACCCTCCGTTACCAACCTCAAGACACCGGTGGCCAGCAGGGCTTTGGTCAGTGAGCCGACATGAAAACGGGTGTCTGTTGTGAATTCGACCAACCCCGGGTTATCCCGCAATCCCGCGGCGCCGAGGCTGAGATCACCTCGCTCCCCGATCAGCATCCAGCCAATGCCCGCCAGTTTTTCTTCTGCGAGTATGGCCTCGACATCTTCTGTCAGATCGGCCATGGCCGCGGCGCAGAAGAAAAGCATACCGACAGCTGCTGCAGCGGCCATGGCAAGGCAGGTGTTTCGCTGATGGACCACCCCGTGGGTTAACCCGAACTGCAATAGGGCCAGAAGTTAGGGCAGTTACTCATTGCCGCATCAAAGTTGGAATTGGTGAGTGACGGATAGGTCCCTGCGCTTTTTGAAAATTCACCCAGATAATTAACCAGTGCTCGCAGATTCCGCTCCGCCTGCATGATATGGCCCGCATGGTCAAGCACCTGGCTGGTCCGCATGCGCTGGACGCCATTCGAAACCATTTGTTCGATCTGCTGTTTGCAATAGATGGAAAGTTGAAGGTTTTGTGATTCCAGCTCGCGCTGCATGATTCCGATTAAACGTGACTGGAGCATGGCACACATGTTAATCAATTTGGTTAACGCTTGCGATTGCCGTAACATTTCGGGTCTGTCATGCAAACCTTGATTCAGAGACTTTCGAGTTCATTTGTTCTGTGCCTTCTACTGGCACCGCCGGTATCCCATTCCCAGTGGTCTGAGCCGCCTTCGGCCCAAACCGTTATTCGTGGCGGTTGGCTATTCGACGGGATCAGCGACACGCTGCGGCGCAATACGGGCATCGTGATTCGTGACGGTGTGTTCGCCGAGATTGACGTAAAGCCGGGGGCAAGCGTCCTTGAAGCATCAACGGTGATCGATCTGGGTGATTCGGAAACCATCCTGCCCGGAATGATTGATCTGCACGCCCATTTCAACTTTGACCTGGTCGACAAGGGTCGCGCTGAAGAAGTCGCCTGGAACGGCATCATCTTCCTCGCGAATGGCGTGACTTCGACCTGGTCGGCCGGCGAGTTTTTTCCAGAACGGGTTATCGAGCAGCGCGATCGGGTCGATGCCGGTAAGGCTATCGGCCCCAGGTTGTTCGCGTCGGGCCCGTATTTCGGCGGATTCAGGTGTGAATACAGCGTCAAGACCGCCGCGGACGATTGCATCGCCTGGCCAAATGACATAAGCGAAGAACAGATTCGCACAGAGGTAGATTACTGGGCAGGCCGGGGGGTCATCAGTATCAAGATTAAGCAGGCGTCGCCCAGCGAAATGAAAATACTGATCGAACAGGCCCACCGGAACGGTATGACGACCACCGGCCACCTGGCCAACTATAACGTCGAATACGACGTGGAACTGCGTGACGCCATTCTCATGGGCATCGATCGCATCGAGCACCAGATCACACTGGGCAGCGGTGGCCCGCGCAGTGCCGATATGGAGCAGATGATCCGGCTGATGCTGGAGCACCAGGTTTACTACGATGCCAACCTGCAGATGTACGGCGGCATCAACCTGCGGAAATCGCTGGGCCCGGAAATGACGTGGACCGATGAGTCCAGGTACTTCACACCCTATGCGCAGGAACTCCTGGCGAAGCGCGGACCGCCGCCCCCCGAATCAGATGATGCTGAGTTTGCGCAGCGCATGCTGGAGTTGCGGAGGCTTTATGATGCTGGCGGCGGAAACCTGATCATCGTCGGCACCGATGAACCCGTGTACACGACCTTGTTACCCGGATTCGCTTTTCATCGCGAACTGCTGGCGATGGTACATGCAGGCCTGCCAAACGCGGCGGTACTGAAAGCAGCGACCATCAACGGCGCCCACGCGCTGGGCGTCGCCGACAGGATCGGTTCCATCGAGGCCGGAAAACTTGCAGATCTCTACGTCGTCAAAGGTAATCCGCTCGATCATATAAGGGCCGCACGCAACGTACGGTTGGTGGTCAAGTCGGGCGTAATTTACGACCCTGAAGTTCTGCTCGAATCGGCCGAGGGCAAGATCGGGCCGGCCGGGCCACACGACCATTCCGACTGGGAACTTCACATCGAACCGATCTTATCAAGGCGATAATCTGCGTATAATCGCTTCTGTCATCAGATTCAGACCATCGGCGGCGGCAGTCATCCATAATGAAAAAGACCATTCTGCCGATCATATTCCTGCTCCAGTCGATGGTTTCTTCAGCCCAGGATTCCGATGGGAAGGAAGAAGCCGCCGACGATGTATTCCCGTTACCGGAAATCGCCGTCACGGCCAAGAAAATCGATGCGCCCCCATCGGTCATCGTGCGCGAGGCCACCTCCGAGGACATGGTGGCCTGGAACGCCCAGACTGCGGCAGACGCACTGCTGTTCGTTCCTGGTGTTAATGTCCTCTACGGAGGCGGTTCGGGAGACGCCCGAATCTGGATCCGGGGTTTCAGGGACCGTGATCTGCTGTTGCTGTATGACGGCGTTCCGGTTGCCGCAAGCTTCGAGGGCGGCTTCGACCTGAATGAAATTGCCCTGGAAAATATTTCCACCATCAAGGTTCTGAAGAGTGCGCCGTCGGTCATCTACGGCACCAACGGCCTGGGTGGCGTGATCGATGTAATCCCGCAAAGCGGCAGCACCGGCTCTTTCCTCAACGGTCGGCTGGAACTGGGCAGCGACGAGCGGCGCGTGCTCCGAGCCAGCGGCGGAGGCGGCAACGGCAATGTCAGCTTTGCAGTGGCCGGCCAGCACCAGCAGGCCGACGACTACTCGCTGTCGGATGATTACGTGCCACAACTGAACCAGCCTGCCGGCGAACGTGTCAACAGCGATTACAAGCGCAACAACCTGCTCTTCCAGCTGGATGCGCTGGAGACTCCCATCGGCCACGCATCCCTGTTCGTCAATTTATCCAACGCGGAAAAGGGCCTGCCCGTTGAAACCGGCGTCGAAGACCCCGACTATGAGCGCCTGACCGATGCCACCCGCCGGACCATCGGGCTGTCGAATCATTTCAACAACATTCCCTTGTCACTCAAGCTGTACTACAACAGCCTCGACAGTGATTTGACGATTTACACCGACGAGACCTACACCGAAGTTGACGAAGTCGAGTCTTCCGAGGACTATTCCTACGGCGGAAAGCTCTATTCCACCATCGAGACTTCATCAAACAATTCCCTGATTCTCAGCGGCAGCGTTCAATCGGACGTGTTCAAGGCGGAGGGGGTGCTCGAGGAGGGAAACCGGGCGGAGTTGACTACCTACACCCTGGCAGTGGAAGACCAGTTCTGGGTCAATGAACGCCTCTCGCTGGCTGCCGGGTTGATTTACAGTTACTTTGATCAAACCCAGCTGGACATTACCGACAATGCACTGAACCCGCAGGCGGCGATCGCCTGGCAGGCATTGCCCGAACTCAGCATCCATGCTTCAGCGGCGCAGCGCACCCGGTTTCCGAAAATGCGCGAACTGTACCGGCGCCGCTACGGAAATCCGGAACTTGACCCTCAGACTGCAAATAATTACGAGGCCGGTCTCACCTGGTCTCCGATGTCACATGTGCAGGCCGATTTCACCTTTTACCATAGCGATGTCGACGACCTGATTGAACGGCCTGACCGGCGTTCACCTTACACAAACCTCGACCGCGTAACCTTCAGCGGCATCGAAACGGCCGGCGGCGGCTGGTTCACAAGCCGGATATTCGCGCGCTTCGGCTATACATACCTCGACGCAGATGAAGATTTGCCGGATGGTGGCAGCAGGCAGTTGCGAAGCCGGCCAAAACACACATTGCAACTGGAATTCCGCTACCTGTTCCCGCGCAACATTCTTTTCTCGTTCAACGGAATCCACATGTCCGGCCTGTACGACCTCGATCCGGAGGGTGAATACACCAAGCTGGACAGCTATTTCGTCGGTAATTTCCGCTTGACCGTGCCCTTTTTAAACCACTATGAAGCCTTCCTGGCCGTGTCCAATGCCGGCGACACAGACTACGAACACCGCTGGGGATACCCCAGGGAAGGGCGGTCAGCCAACATCGGCCTGAGCCTCGCGTTTTGAGCCCGCGCAGATTGCCAGGCTTTATCGCTTTGCCGTCGCGGCGGATCTTGCTCACAACCTGTCTCGCACTTTTCTGCTCGGCTCCCGCAGCCAGTGAAGCATCGCCCACGCATGGTGCATGTGATGCATTGTCCGGCACCTCTGTCAGATGGATCGTGCCGTCCAAACCCGGGGGTGGGTACGACGCTTATTCACGCCTGATTCAGCCTTTTCTCGAGCAACGGCTGGATATCCGCATCGCGGTGGAAAACCGTCCGGAAGCAGGTGGAATAGTAAGTGCCATGAACCTTCGGGATGCAAGGCCCGATGGCTCGGTACTCGGCATCATCAACACGCCCGGGCTGCTGACCTCGAACATCATCGGAACAGGCCATGCACCTGATCCGGCCAGCGATTTCAGCGTCCTGGGCCGTATTACGGACATCCAGTTCGTGGTATTTACCGGCAGGGATTCCGGCATAAGCACAGCAGGCGAGCTGTTCGCGACGTCAGCCAGCCGGCCGGTGCTGGTCGGCGTGCGCGACGCGGGCTCCTCCAGCTTCATTTCGGTGCCGGTGATGGCCGCACTGCTCGGAATCGATTACGCACTGGTGACCGGCTACGTCGGAACCATGGCCAGGACACTCGGCACGATTCGTGGTGAAGTGGACATCGTGGTCCAGAACTTCGACTCCAGCCGGCGCTACGTGAACTCAGGGGAACTGGTGCCGCTGCTGCAGTTGAGCGGTGAACCTGTCGCAATCCGACCCCCCTTGCCGATGCTGACGGACCTGGCCCCTGCCAGGACGGCCTCGTCCGGGCTCTCGCGTGAGCGGGCGCAAAACGACGTGGCTGCGTTCGAAGAGCTGATCGGCTCCGGGCGGATCATCGCGGCGCCGGCCGGCTTGCCGGAGCCGCTTGCGGAATGCCTTGGGGATACGCTGATGAAAATCTGGCAAGACCCGGATTTTCTCGAAGTCGCAAAGCGCGCACACCTGCGGATTGCTCCCTTGTCCCGCCAAGACGCCGCCCAGGTGCTGCAACGTGCATCTGCCGCCGTCCCTCGCTTTGAACCCTGGTTTCGCTCAGCCCTGGACCAGGCGAGGCAATAAGGCGCCGGGACGATGGATAGCGAAATACTGAATACCGCGTTCGAAGCTCTGCAGCTGGTTCTGTCCTGGCCAAACATTTTGTACCCACTGGCCGGAACCCTGCTGGCGATGGCTTTCTCATCCAGCCCGGGGCTTAACAGTTCCAGCCTGATGGCGCTGGCCATTCCCCTGACTATTACCTGGGACCCGGTGCCCCTGATGCTGTTGTTCGGGGCTTTTGTCGGCGGCGCCACCTTCATGGGCTCCGTAACAGCGATCCTGTTCAACATTCCCGGCAAAGCCCAGAACGCCGCAACGATGCTCGACGGTTACCCGATGACACAGAAGGGCCTGGCACGCAC
>CAJIAU010000196.1_pt1 | contig 24998 bp, 22 predicted proteins | sample 9199171 | NCBI WGS metagenome assembly CAJIAU01 (sample SAMEA7708280, study PRJEB35096) | sediment metagenome | biome: marine neritic benthic zone biome [ENVO:01000025]; feature: sediment [ENVO:00002007]; material: shallow marine sediment [ENVO:03000034] sea grass bed [ENVO_01000059] ...
CGACCGTGCTGGCGTGACTCCCGGTGCGATATACAAGCACTTCAAGGACAAGGATGCCCTGGTCGATCACGTCGTCATGCGGGCGTTTGAGCATTTTGAGATGTACCTGCTCAAGGCCATCCTGTCGCTGCCGGTCGGTTCCCTGGAAAGGCTGGCTGCACTGGGCGAAGCCTACATTACATTCGCTGAGGCGAATCCGAGCGAGTTCACGATCCTCTTCAATCCCCTGCTCGCGGAACGCCGTACGCTCGCCGAGTTGCCGGGAGAAGGTGGCTTTTCGATATTGCGCCAATGCGTGGTCGAGGCGATCGACACGGGCGTGCTGCGTACCGCTGACCCCGACCTGGTGGCCCTCTTTCTCTGGACGAGGGTGCACGGGATCGTGACACTTACGCTCGCCTGTGACTTTGGCGACATGATCAGCCATCGCGAGTCCCTGGCCGTGGCGCTGTTCAACCTGACGCGCAGCTTCATGGTTGAAGGTTTGGCGCATCGTGACCCGGGCGAATCGAGTTAGCGTGATGATTCGCCCGGTCGCGACTGCTCAACTCGGATGGCTTGGCCTGGGGGCCGTTCTGATGCTGTTTACGAACGGCAGCTGGATGAATTACATCCTGGTATGGTTTGCGCCCGTGGCCTGGCTGATTTACCTGGACCGGGGCGGCCACTGGCTGCAACTGCCGTTTTTGCTGACAGCCAATGTGCTGGTTAATTTCGTTGTCTGGCGCGGTATCATTCCCGCGCCCGGCCTGCTGTACTATCTGGTCGCCGGCATTTATGCGTTCGTGTACTTCCTGCCGTTCGTCGCGCACCGCCTGTTGGCTGAAGGTAAGCAATCGTTTGTGGTGACCTTGGTGTTCCCGGTGGCCTGGGTCGCGCTCGAGTTCGTGTTCCAGCGCTGGGTGACACCCTACGGAAGCTGGGCGTCGCTTGCCTACACGCAGGCGGACAACCTGCCACTCGTCCAGCTGGTATCGATCGGCGGCATTGCAGGTTTGAGCTTCCTCATGGCGTGGCTGGCCTCGGTGATGGCCTGGTGCATGCGTCGCGAGCCTGGGCCTGTTCGGCGGGTACGCGGTGCAGTCATCGTTGGCATGGTTTTCCTGGCCGCACTGACATTCGGTCATTTTCGCCTCGTGCAGCCGGATAACGAAGGCAAGGTGCTGCGCGCAGCCGGGCTCGCGCCGAATATCCTGCTTGACCAGGAGGTAGAGCGAGTGGTCAACGAAGTGCGCTCTGGTGCGGCGCTTTCATCTGACATGATGCGTCGCCTTGAGCAGGCGTCCGAACAGCTCAATACCGACCTGCTGGAACGCACCCGGGTCGAGGCGCGGGCCGGCGCCAGGCTGGTGGCCTGGTCGGAGACGGCGGCCAGGCTGCTCAAAGCCGACCAGGAACTGTTCCTCGAGCGTTTGGGTACGCTGGCGCGGGAGGAGAGCATTTACGTCCTGGCCGCAATGGGTGTCTGGAATCCGGACGGTAAACCGCTGCTTGAAAACAAGGTTGTGGCCGTCGATCCCGCCGGCCGTATTACCTTTGAATTTCACAAGGCCCGACCGATCGTGGGCGCGGAGTCAATGCTGATCGAAGCCGGTGACGGCAAGATCGCAGAACTGCAGTTGGAAGGGGCACGGCTGGGCCTGGTTATTTGTCACGATATGGATTTCCCCGGATTCCTGCGCCAGGCCAGCAGTGCAAACCTTGACCTGCTCGTCGCGCCGTCCAACGACTGGCCGCTGATTGCGAAGCTGCATGCCGACATGGCTAAGCTCAGGGCGGTCGAAAACGGTGTGACGCTTTTCCGGCCCACCAGTGGCGGGAAATCGATTGCAGTGGATGGAAAAGGCCGGCCGCTGGCCGTCGTCGATCACCCTTCAACCACGATCGTCGCGTATCTGCCGGTCAATGGAACCCGGACGATCCACGGCACCATCGGTGACAGTTTTGCCTGGCTTTGCATCATTGCGCTGCTTGCCATGGTTGTGATGAGAGCCGTTTCGACACAACGCGAGCCCGCTGGCCTATCACGCGTTTAACCTGAATCGCGATGAATACGGATTCATCGGCGAATTGACCCTGTCGATCGTCTGGATGTCTGTGGGCTACCTGGAAATCAGGGATCCCGACCACAACCGGTCATTCATGGAGGCAGTCAACCGGATTCTGGCCTATGCCAGAAAAAGCGAATCGCAGACAGAAGTTGAAATGTATGAAGATCTTTTGTTGCAGATCGAGGGCTTCAGGGAAGATTATATGCTGGCAGTTGGCGAATGTCGTTCCGACAAAGCTGCGTGATCTATTGGTCGGACGTTCAGGTCTCACGGGACCTTTCATTTCATCCTGAGGCGTAAGCGAGGTCAATTTTGAACATCCTCAAAGCGACAGCGGCTGATTGCGAAAGCATGCTTGAACTTTTTCCACGGCTCGCGTCATTTGATTTACCGGATAACCGTAACCCGGAACATCTTTGGGGTGATGACGCCAGGTTGCTGACCGATTGGGCATCGGGTAACAGAAATGACTGCTTTGTCCATGTCGCGAAAGACGAAGACGGCAGAGTGCTGGGTGTGGTCATGGTAACCCTGAAACCTGAGTTATTGAGCCATGCGCCGAGCGCACATCTCGAAGTGCTGGTCGTTGCGGAAAATGCAGAAGGCCAGGGTGTGGGTGCGTCATTGCTTGTTGCTGCAGAAGAGGAAGCCCGGCAGCGGGGCGCCCTGTCGATGTCCCTGCACGTGTTTGCCCGGAACCAACGGGCTCGCCAAGTTTACGAGCGCGCGGGATACGATGGCGAGTTGATCCGCTATATCAAGTCTTTCTGCGATGGTGCTTTGGAATGAGGTCGTAAAATTCGAGGTCGGAAGCGCAGGTTTCAAACGCTCAGAACTGCGTTTCCCAAGTAAAAAAGCAGGCCCGCGCAAGCGCAGGCCCGCTTCATAACCAGTTAGGAATGTTCTTATTCCCCTGGAACAAGCACTGCGTCGATCGCGTGGATGACACCGTTGCTGGCATTCACATTGAACGGGGAATCGATTGCTGCATCTGACGTCAGTGAGCTTTCGTCTACTATCATCAGGCTGGGCTTGGTCCAGATGTAGTGGCCTTCGAGCAGCGTTTCAATCGACTTCATGTTTTTGGCGTTGAATACGCTGTTGGAAAACCGGCGGCCGTCGGTGACGTGGTAAAGGAGCACTGTTGTCACGAAATCAACGTCAGTTAAAAGATCGTTCGTGGCGTCTTCACCGATCGCGGAAATCAGTGTGGCGATAAGATCGTCAAAAGCGTCGTTGGTCGGTGCGAAAACCGTGAACTTGCCCGGGCCATCAAGGACTGCGTCCAGGCCGGTGAACTCAAGCAGTGAGACCAGCGTGGTGAAGTTCTCATTACCGTCGGCGATGTCGTAAATGGTCTCGCTTCCCGGCTTGCCTTTAGCAAGCGTGCTGCCAGAAACCATGATCATCAATGTCACCGCAATCTTTGTAAAGGTCTTGTACATATTCTCTCTCCGATTCATTTCGTTTAAGGGGATTTGTGCTTTGATGATTCAGCGCCTGGGGGTCGTCAAACATCATCAATAACCATAATGTACAATTATTGTATAGATAATGCAAGCATAAATGCAGTTTTAATGGACTGGGTGGCAAGAGATGCACAGTTAATGTATAGATATCTGGCGGTATCACATGCTCCGTGGCTCGAGACGGTAACAGGGCCTACTGGAAACCATGGTGGAGTGGCATTACTCTTCTCTTGATGAAAAATGTTGTTTTGTTCTTAATGATCTTTGGCTCTTTGCTCCCCGCATCCTCGCTGTGTTTGGACCTCGCGGAGCGAACCCCGGGACTCGTCATATCATCCTGAGGTGCAAGCGAGGTCAATTTGAACATCCTCAGAGCGACAGCGGCTTACCAGCAACCGATAAAACCTGGATTTGGTATCAAGATCTCCGGTGTGGATCTTTCGACTCCACTCAGCTGCGGAGATCGCCTGCATCTGAGGCATCTGCTGTGGGTAAATAAACTGGTCTGTTTTCCAGGTCAATCGTTAACCACTGAACAACAGGTTGCATTGAGCGCGTGCCTTGGTCCGTTACGCCGCGCAAAACAACCGCGCGATTATCCGTGCTCCCATGAATTTGCTCATTATATTGCGAACGTCGATCTTCAGGGGCAGCCCACTGGCCGCCATCCGGATCCCGATAGCGTTTACTGGCACAGTGACGGCTCGTGGTCGAAAAGCCCACCAATAGCCACGGTTTTGTATGCTCATCGCTGTGAGCCCGGGAGCGGCTTCACGGATTTCCTGGATATGGAGTCAGCCTATGACCGGCTAAGTGCCGCCCGGAAGGCGTCTGTAAGCAGTCTGCACGTGCTGCACGACCTGGAACTCAGCCGGGCCAGGCGCTATCGCCGTTGGCCAGGGCAGCGCAGGCAGGGCAGTAGCCGCCTGACCTCTCTCAGAAACAATCTGGCCTGGCTTACTCGCCATATTCAGGCACGAAATCGTGAACACTGGGTTTTTCATCCGATGGTCAGGGTTCACCCGGAAACGGGTCGAAAGGCGCTGTTTATCGGAGACCATGCATTCTGTGTGAAGCAATGGCTACTGCCTTTGGGTGTGCGCAGGTTAAACCAACTTAACCAATGGGCGGTCAACTCGGCGGAAAGCTACCGGCACCAATGGACCCCCGGTGATTTACTGCTATGGGACAACCGCAACCTGCTGCATCGGGCAGGGAGCTATAATGTAGCAGGCTCAAAGCGAGTTATGCGGCGCTGCGTGGTTCTCGATGACTCTACCGGGCGGTTCCTCTCATGAAGTTATTCGTTTTATGGTCACTGGTCTTGTTTCTCCTGCTGCCCAACGTTTCGATGGGAATTGGCCCGGTTGAGAAATGTGCTGGAGTAACTCGCTCTGAATCTTTTCGAAAGATGAGTCGGGATGCACTCGGCCAGCATCGAGAGCAGGTTGCGATGCAAACGCCGGTAGCTGTGGCAGCAACAATATGCGAGAGTACGGCAGCGCTTACCCGCACCGGCTATCGCAACCTTCTGAAGCGTGCCAGGCAGGAAAATCTGGAAGCTGGAGTTCCCGACTTCGACCCGGCCGAGCTGTATTTTTTCCTCCAATGCGGAGAAGACCGTGTCAACCTGAGCCCGCTGGCCTATCACGCATTCAATCTGAGTCGCGATGAGCACGGGTTCATCGGCGGATCGACCTTGGCGATTGTCTGGATGACCATCGGTTACCTGGAGATCAGGGACCCTGGAACCAACCGGTCTTTCATGGGCGCGGTCGACCGGATTCTTGCCTATGCAAGAAAAAACGATTCGCAGGCAGAAATCGAAATGTACGAAGATCTTTTGCTACAGATTGAAGGATTCCGGGAAGACTACATTCTGTTAGTCAGTGAGTGCTTGTGAACGCCAGGCAAAACAGGGTGGTTATCTATGGCGGGTGTTTGAAAAGTGGGGGCCACGGGCATATCGGATCGCCCCGCGAACCGCTGACGGATCTACAATCCTGCCTTGCTGCTTGACCAGAATCTCTCCCCGGTGCGCCAGGCGACGGCCTGCACTCCTCGCGGCGTTCATCAATTGCCGCCATGCTTCAGGGGAAACTTCGCGGGCGGCCTCAGAGGGACAGATTGTGCCCGATTGGTGACTCAAAAGACGGTGAATTGACGACTCGAGTTTACGGTCGATGGGCCGGATACGGCGGGTGCGGCAGCGTTTGCTGCAGTAGCGAACTTTTGACCAGTCGTCCATCCACTTGAACCGCCATTCGAAGGTGCGGCCGCAGGAGGCGCAGGAACGGGTTTCAAGTCGCTCATTCATCTCTTCGTTCTCATATTCTGCGAGCGACCGCCACGCCCAGGGCCGAGCCCTGACCCACCAGTGCCTGCCAGGTCCGGGTCATCAAGCCAGGCTCATTTTGCAAATGGGAAGCGGCGTCGATCTTGTGATTGACCTCATCGTCGCAGAACTTCTGCAGCTGTTGACGCAGGCCATCCAGCGCTTCATTCGCAATCATGCTCTTCAATTGGGCGTGATAGTGCTGCTCGACGAAGGTCTCTACCGCTTGTATGGTCCGATAAACCAAGTGGGGCCCCATCAATCCTGCGGCCGCGCCCAGCAGCCACCCCGACAAGCGCCAGCAGGGGAGTAATCTGCTTTGCTGGCGCGCCGGCAGCCAGTTTTCAAAAAACTGCAAGTGAGCCTGCTCTGCTTCCATGTGATGCAGCGCGAAATCTCGTACTTCTGCCGAGCGGCTGACAGCTATGATTCCCCGATAAATCTGCACCGCACCTGCCTCGCCGGCATGGTCGGACCGTAAATCACCTGCCAGCTTTTTCGATATGGGGAGGTCGTCAAATCGTTCAATCGGCAACCAAAATATTGTATCGATCTTGTACATAATTTATTGTAATATAGCAAAAACATCGCATTATGTACAGGTATAGTATAGTTATACCGCTAGAGAGTCGCGTCTGACTATCCGAATGGGCTGAGTGCCCTGACTGTTTTTTGGGCTCTGCGTTCCTGTTAACCAAATGTACACTGGAAGCATTTCCTCCGGTCTTGTTCATGGCTACTGGCAGCTTACAATAGCACTATGATTGACTCTGAATCTGACTTGCATAACTTACCAACGGAGCGCATTCCCGCCACTGCCTGGTGCCTGCTGCAGGCCGGATGTAACTCTGCTCGGGATCCACTGCATACACCGGTGCTGGCGACTTTGGGAAAGTTTGGGCCCTCTCAGCGCACCGTGGTGCTGCGTCACGTGGATCCTGCACATCGAACCCTTGCCTGCCATACCGACCTGCGCTCTCTCAAAGTCCGCGAGGCTCGCGAAAACGAACGCTGCAGTTGGCTGTTTTATGATCGCGAGCGCAAGCTGCAAATTCGCCTGGCGGGAATTGCCTCGGTGCATTCAGACGATCGCCTGGCAGAACGGCGTTGGTTGGAAACAAACCCACGCGGCAAGGCCTGCTATAACAACAATCACGCGCCGGGGCAGAAAGTTTCGGCGCCTTTAGCTGCGCCTGCATTGATCAAAGAGGCAGAAGCGAAGGTGGAGGCCAGGGCGCGTTTCGCGGTCCTCGCAACGCGCATCGACTTCTTTGATTGGCTGATGCTGTCCATTAACGGGCACCGCCGCGCGCAATTCCTGTGGAAGAAGGGCAATTGGTGCGGGGAATGGGTGGCGCCCTAGCCGAATGTTCGCGCAATGGGTAAACGCACTAGATCAACAATCGCGTGGTTATAGTGACTTTTCCATCAACAGGCTTGCACCGGAAAAGTCGTTTCCATGAGAATCACCCAGGAGTTCGAGTAAGGTGGGCACGATATCGAAAGAGCTGCGCCTTCCATGCTCAGCAGCCGGCAGTCCGGCGCCCAGCAGGCAAGTGAAACCGTCACCACCCGAGTGCCCGCCCGTTCTGCGGTAAGGCACCGGGCCTATCTGCCCCAGTCGCGGATGCCTGATCCCCAGGGGAGAATTTTTCCAGGTGATTTGCAGGTCGCAGTCCGTTTCTCCCGCATCCAGTGGGTCAGGGTGTTTCGTGAACTCGATATCGGCCGCGATTTCCCGGCCGGAGGCCAGGTCGCGACACTCGCGGACAAGCGACGCTACCCGCTCGCGTTCAGTCTCGAAATCTTCCAGCGGAACGAGCCCGTTTCGTTCCCTGCCGCGCAGGTTGATACTGATCCTCCCGTCATAGTATGCCGGCAGAGCAAAAACCCGCATGCGCGGCCAGAACCGCTGGTATCGTGTCGCCGGAATCCAGTCGATGGGGATACGATTCGGATGCCGGCGGTTTTTCAACATCGTGCGGGTTCTCTCGATCCGTTGCCTGAACGGTTTAACTGCGGGATATCCTTTATCAATCCATTCAAGCCAACTCTCTCCCTCCGGCAGTTCCACCTGTCCGTTCAGGCCCGGGGAGGATTCACCCTGCCGGTTGAATAAGGGCCTGTTGAAGCGGTCACGATACAGCAGTTCGGCCAGCAGCAGAAAACTGGCGGCATCGCTGCGGTTCGGCCCCATACCATGCATCGAAAACACCACCAGGGTAACGCCGGGCAAGCGGGATCTGAGTCGGCCGATGAGCCGGTCGATCGCGCGGTAAACATCCTGTACCCCGTGGCCGGCCGCAGCGGCCGAAGGTGCGCTGTGCAATGGGTGATCAGGGTCCACGCCGTGCCAGAGTCCCTCGATCACTGAGTGCGCCTCGCTGACGGTCAAAAGCGCAAGGTCCCAGTCGGGTATCCGCTCGGTAAAAAGCCATTGGGCGATGTTCGCTCTCAGGTCTACAGCTTCTGCAAGGCCAGTCCCCATTGCTTTTGAATCATCAACAGAATTCCAGGCCAGGCCGTAAATCCATTGTTCGGCCGGGTATCTGCCGAATTTCTCATGAATCTCGTTCATCAGGCCGGTGGGGTGTGAGCCTGGTGGTGAGCCGGGATCGTGGGCTCCCCAGCTCACCATGCCACGCACATCGTCGGCTTTGTCCAGGTCAAAGTAAGTCGCATCGAAAACCACGGTTTGAAACGTAAGACCCGAAGGAAATGGCCGGGTCGAGGTTCCTTCCTGCCAGACATCGTAGTGATCACGGTCGAAATGCACGGCTGCAAACCGTCCGCTGTCTTCGGGGCTCAACCCGGTTGCAAAATGTTCACCTGCCAACCCTGTGCGATAGGCAGGTCCATGATCCAGAGTGAATGTTGCACTGTCGTCCAACAACGCTTTGAGAGCCGGCATCTCACCTGCATTGATGAGTTCAATTCCCAGTTTGTGATCGTAGCCGTCCAGGCAAATGGCCAACACTTTGTTCATTGCAACCCCGGGCCTCGCCGAACCTTGTGAATCGAAGTGTCAATCTACTCCGTGACGGAGCCCAATGACAACCGGGCTTGCCATTAATTTCGGTGCAATCCGGCTTGACGAACCGCAAGTCACACAGTACAAGTGAGCGTCATGTGGAACTTCCGCGGCGAACGCCGCCCTCCGTTTGCAATCGAGCCTGGAAAGGGCCAGGAATCGGTCTGGGATTATCCGCGCCCGCCGGCGATCCGCGCGGACAGCCGCCTGGTGGAAGTGACCGATGGTGAGGTGACTCTTGCCCGGTCGACGCGTACCTACCGGGTTTGCGAAACGGCCAGCCCGCCCACTTTCTACCTTCCGCCTGAGGATATCGATCTGGATCAGCTGGTCAACGTCCAGGGCAGTTCCTATTGTGAATGGAAAGGCAGGGCAGTTTACTGGGCATTGGCTGCCGATCCCGAACAACCGGTCGCCTGGTCGTACCCCAAACCCAGGGCACGTTTTGGAAAATGGGCGGGATACATCAGCTTCTATCCCGGACGTGTCGCCTGTTACGTTGCCGGTGAGCGCGTGAAACCACAAGCCGGAGGTTTCTACGGCGGCTGGATCACCTCTGAAATCACCGGTCCCTTCAAGGGTGATCCCGGCACAGGAAACTGGTGAAGGCGTCATCATGAAAACGTTGCGTTTCATTCTCGGCGATCAGCTGAGCCGTTCAATCAGTGCGCTCGAAGGTTGTGACCGTGAGCACGACATCATCCTGATGGCCGAGGTTTCCCGGGAAGCTACCTATGTGCGCCATCACAAGCAGAAGATAGCGCTGGTCCTTTCCGCGATGCGGCATTTTGCCGAGCAGCTGGAGGACGAGGGGTTTAACGTTGACTACGTTCGGCTGGACGATAAGGACAATACGGGTTCTTTTAGCGGTGAGCTGAAACGGGCAATCTGTCGCCATGGCGCGAGTCATATCGTGATCACCGAGCCGGGGGAGTGGCGTGTCCTGGAACTGATACAGTCGTGGGAAAAAGACCTGGGCGTGCCGGTTGAAATCTTGCAGGACAATCGCTTTCTGGCAAGCCGGTCCGAGTTTGAGGAGTGGGCAAACGGCAGGAAAAGCCTGCGGATGGAATATTTTTACCGCGAGATGCGCCGTAAAACCGGTTGGTTGATGGATGGTGACAAGCCGCTGGGCGGGCGCTGGAACTATGACGCTGAAAACCGTAAGTCTCTTCCCGGTGACCTGGCGTTACCCAAGCGCAAGCGATTCAAGCCAGATCGCATCACGCGCGAAGTCATGGATCTGGTGGCTGCCGATTTTAATGTTCACTTCGGGGAGTTGAAATCCTTTGGCTGGCCCGTAACCCGGCAGGAGGCGCTCGACGCCCTGGCGCATTTTTCTGACGATTGCCTGCCAGGCTTCGGAGACTACCAGGACGCGATGAAGGGCGGCGCGGATTTTCTCTTCCACTCCCTCGTATCTCCAAGCCTGAACCTGGGCTTGCTCGAGGCCCGGGAAGTCTGCGAGGCGGTTTTGACTGCTCATGCTGAAGGGCATGCACCACTGGCCGCAACAGAAGGCTTTCTGCGCCAGGTTCTGGGTTGGCGGGAATTCGTACGCGGGCTTTACTGGATGTACATGCCGGATTACGGCGATTCAAATTTCCTGGAAGCCGACCGGCCCCTGCCCCAATGGTACTGGACGTCGGAGACCCCGATGAACTGCGTGGCGCAAACGATAGACGCAACCCGCCGCAACGCCTACGCACACCACATCCAGCGCCTGATGATTACCGGTAATTTTGCTTTGCTGGCCGGAATCAATCCCGCCGAAGTCGAAGAATGGTACCTGGCGGTCTACGCGGACGCTTACGAGTGGGTAGAGCTGCCGAACACGCACGGCATGGCCCTGTTTGCCGATGGTGGCCTGATGGCATCGAAGCCTTACGCCGCCTCCGGTGCGTACATCAATCGCATGTCGGATTACTGCAGGGATTGTGAATTCAACCCGAAAACGCGAAGCGGTGAGGGCGCCTGCCCGTTCAATTTCCTTTACTGGTTTTTCCTGATTCGAAACGAGGGCCGGCTCCGATCCAACCCGAGGATGGGGTTGTCCTATCGTAACCTGGACCGTCTCGACGACGATCAGCGCAGCCGAATTATCCGGCAGGCCGGCTCTTTCCTGGATTCCATGGCGAGCCAGCCGGAAAGCTGATGGGTATCCCTGCGATCACTGCTTATTCCTTGTTCGCACATTCACCACATTCATAGAGTCGCTGATAGCGCTTACGCGCCCAATAGCGGTATGAAGCGTCCGCCAGGGTTCCGATCAGCGGCCAACGCAACATCCTGAACAGGAAACCCCAGCGGGTATGAGACCAGGCCCGAACAGTTGCATCCACACCCGTCAGCCACTCACCGTCAGCGGTGCGCAGGTGCAGGTTCTTCAGTCTTTTCAGCGTCGAGGGCTCGTCCGGATTTTCCTGAACGTCGTGCAGGTCCGTGAGCAACAGGCCATCGTCAGCAATGCGGGTCAAAAGGTGAACCTCGCGCATGCAAAGCGGGCAGTTTCCATCGTAGAACAGTGTATCCGGCACTTTCATGCGTCTGTTTCCAGGGATTGTATTACCAGCGACCAGATCTTCGGGTTGAATCCCATACCCAGATGTGCGGCATCGACCTCGATGTGGTCGACGTTGGGGCTGTTGTGATCGAGAGCGGCGCGCCAGTTCACGATGGCGTCACTCTTGCTATAGATCGCCGTTACAGGTTGGCGTATCGGCTGCTTTTCCCGCCTCTTGATCTCCCGCTCAATCCAGTCGAGGTCCATTCCCCGTTTGCGGAAAAAGGGCGCGGCTGCAGTGTACTTGGGCCCTCCGATGGTCGGCGATCCAAGGGTAATGACTTTTTCGACCACGTCCGGTAAGTCCCGGGCTGCCTCCCGCGACAGGTAACCTCCAAGGCTCCAGCCGATCAAGGTAACCGGGTATCCGACCGCGTGGTGCCTCCTCCTCACGCGATCAGTGAGCCGTTCGCACAGGTACGGGACCGAGGCTTCGCCACGATAATCAGGTTTTGGAGAGAAACTCCAGGCGCTGGAGAGATCTTCCAGGGTATGAGGAAGGTCGATGCCGGCCAGGTTTTTGCCAAGGCCCCATCCCTCGGCCCGGTATCCCCTTCGGCCCAGGTAATGCCTCAAAGGCGCCATGTAGCGATCGTCCGACCCAAATCCCGGCACCAGGATAATGAGCTTCTCCCGGTGTTCGGCCTGGTTGCGGATCTGTGCGGCCGCCAGGGGTCCGAGCATCCTGACAAGATCGCCAATCACCCGTGACTCCTGCCACAAAGCCATTCGATTAGGTACAGCCAGTCCGTCGTGCTGCGGGTTCATGTTGATAAACTCACTGCTTGTGACTCGCCATTGAGAGCGATCACCTCGGTCGCAATAGCGTCTGGGTCGATAGACAACAAGTGCTCGTGCATTTCGTTCATCTGTCTCTCTGTTTGCTTCAATGCGTTCTCGTCGAACGGCGCCAGTTGAGTCGCAATAAACAACGAAGCAGCGTGTCTTGCCTTGCCCATCACGGCCTGTCCTTCATTGGTCATTGCACAGACAAATGACCTGCCGTCTGCCTCGTGTCTTTGGGTTGTGATCAGCCCATTATCACGCAGACGTTGCAGAACGCCGGTGATGTTGCCGCGAGTTACCAGCAATTCCTCCGCTATCGCGCAGGGGGTGGCGTGATTGTCGAGGCGAAGAATTGCACTGAGCACATCAAACTGTGTGACGGTTAGACTGAACCGATTCAGTAACCGGGCATATCTTCGATGGCATTCCTGGTAGGTTCGTACCACCGCAAACCAGGAACGGGCCTGCAATTTCATCCTGCTTTGAGGTGTTTCCATTTGAGTTTTTTTCATCATATAGTTTAAGTCTAAACTATATATAGTATAAGCTTCAACTATTAACGACTAAAGCTCACCCGCACGGGCAAAAAGGGCTATGCTATGCGCGCACTGAAATATGAAGCAGGAACCCCGAATGGCATTGTTAAAAAAAGTCTTTGCAGGAATATCCCTTTTCCTTCTGCTGGCTGGCTGCCAGCAATCAGATTCCGAACCGGTCAAGGCCGAAGTGCAAGCGCCCCGAACAGATGCTGCTGAAATCGTCGTGGCGCCGGCAGTAACCGAGGAAGATCCTTACCTGTGGCTGGAAGAGGTGCTCGGCGACGAATCCCTCGACTGGGTGCGGACGGAGAATGAACGCACCCTGGGTGTTCTCGAATCCGACCCCCGCTTCCGGGAACTGGAAGCACGTGCACTGGCCATCTACAACGCCACGGACAAAATTGTCTATGCCGATCGCTACGGTGATGAAATGCATGACCTGTGGCGTGATGAGAACAACGTGCGGGGCGTCTGGCGCAAGACCCCGGTCGAGGCCTATGCCGCCGGTTCACCGATCTGGGAAACGGTCCTGGATATCGACGCGTTGGCTGAAAAAGAAGGCCGTAACTGGGTCTACAAGGGCCGTGATTGCCTGATGTCCGCCAAGCGGTGCATGGTGCGGTTGTCCGACGGCGGAACCGATTCTGTAATTCTTCGCGAATTCGATGTCGAAAAGCGCCAGTTCGTCGAGGGCGGCTTCGAAACTCCAGACAGCAAGCAGTGGGTTGCCTGGGTAGATGAGAACACCCTGATGATCGCCACCGGATTTGGCGATGAGACCTACAACACTTCAGGATATCCGCGCCAGGTTCGCCTGTGGGATCGTGGTGCACCAATGGATGAAGCACGGCTCCTGTTCGAAGGCCCCGCCAGCGATGCCATCGAATTCCCCACGGTCAGTCACCGCGCCGACGGCACCCACGCCATGGTAGTGCAGCTACCCCGCTTTTTCTCTGAAACACTGCACCTGGTCAACAATGATGAGTCGCTCAGCACGCTGGCTCTTCCGGGAGATGTGTCGTTCCAGGGTTTCATGGGTACGCGGCTGATTGCCTTGCTGCGTTCGGAGTGGTCGCCAGGAGCGCAGACTATTCCCGGGGGCAGCGTCATCTCTGTCGAACTGGACAACCTGGTCAAAGGCAATCCGGGAGAGAGCCTGGAACTCATTTACTCACCGGATGCGGTCAGCAGTGTGGAGGGGGTTACAGTCACCAGGGACCGGGTCTACATCTCGATTCTGTCCAATGTCACGGGTAAGCTTCTGCGGGCCAGCCCGGCCAATGGTGCATGGACGCTGGACACGGTGGGCCTGCCGGCCAACGGCAGCCTGAGCGTTCGTGCCTCAGACGACTCGGCCAATGACCTCTTCGTGTCGTTCGAGAGTTTTCTGCAACCTGAAACCCTTTACCGCGTGATGGAAGATGGCGAAATTCAAGTGGTGCAGGCGCTGCCTGAACGTTTTGATGCGAGTCGCTTTGTCACCGAGCAGCGCTTCGCCACATCCACCGACGGCGCGCAAATTCCCTATTTCATGATCCGCCCCGGTGATCTCGAATTTGACGGCGAACGCCCAACCCTGCTTTATGCCTACGGCGGCTTCGAGGCTTCTTCAACTCCCGGTTATACCTATCCGATCGGCAATTCACCGAACATGACCTCCTGGCTGGAAGCCGGCGGCACCCTGGTGGTGGCGAACATCCGAGGTGGTGGCGAGTTTGGCCCGAAGTGGCACCAGGCAGCCCTGAAGGAAAATCGCCAGGTGGCTTTCGACGATATGATCGCGGTGGCTGAAGACCTGATCAATATCGGGTTGACTTCGCCGCGCCGCCTGGGGGCCATGGGCCGATCAAACGGCGGATTGTTGATGGGCGCCATGTTCACGCAAAGGCCTGATCTGTTCAACGCAGTGGTTTGCGGCGTGCCCTTGCTGGACATGCTGCGCTATCACAAGCTGCTGGCCGGTGCGTCCTGGATGGCCGAGTACGGCAATCCGGACATTCCCGAGGACGCGGCCTTTATCAGCGAGTATTCGCCTTACCAGAAGATGGGCGAAAAAGACGCCTATCCCGAGGTGCTGTTCTACAGTTCAACCCGCGATGACCGGGTGCACCCAGGCCATGGCCGCAAGATGGCCGCGAAGATGCGCGACCTGGGACACTCGTTTCTGTATTACGAGAACATCGAGGGCGGACATGCCGGTTCATCCGACCTGAAGCAGCGTGCCTTCATGGATAGCGTGCAGCTGACTTACCTGATGCAGAAGCTGATGGATTGAAGATATCCGGGAGCGTATGTCTTATGACCCGTGCAGATGAAGAGGAAATCAGTTAAATTTTACAGCAGCGTGGACTGAAGCCTGTAATCCGGATTCATGGAGACGTGATGGAAAAAAAGTTTTATTTATACACAATTATCATCTTTGGATTGTTTGCAAACAGTCTGACGGCATCTGCAGTTGATCCGGCGCCACCGGATGTATTTCAGCGCCATGACCCTTACTCCAACCTGGAAATTGGCTACGAAGACCTGGACGCTCTGCTCAGAACCGTGGTGTTGGACACAGGCCCGTCAACGCGCGAAATTGCCAAACCCACCAATACCAGCACCGGCACCCGGATGAGGGTGAAGGTAAACCGGGCCACCATGAATGAAGGTAACCGGTTCTATTTCGAAACATTCGGAAACAATGAGGAAAACCAGCAGATCATTCGCAACATCCGCAAGCGGCTCGAAAATATACCAGCCGCGGTGCCCCTGGAACGGTTTTCCCGCAAAGAGCAGCTGGCCTACTGGATCAACCTGTACAACGTAACGATCCTGGATGAAATCGTCAAAGTCTATCCCAAGCGCGATCTCAAGGGCCTGCTGGTTGGAAAGAAATCGATCCTCTCAAAAAAGACGCTCAATGTTACAGGGGTTCCTTTGAGCCTGAACGATATCCAGTTCACTATTTTGAGGCATAACTACGACAACAATCCGCTGATTATCTACGGCTTGTACCAGGGCATCATTGGCGGGCCGAATATTCGAAAGTCTGCGTATTCCGGCAGAAACATCTACGGTGAACTGGCCGATAATGCAGTTCAATTCATCAATTCAAATCGCGGGACACAAGCAAAAAACGAACGCGTCTTCAGGGTATCCAGCCTGTATGAGCGAAACGACGTGTTCTTTGACGAAACCGGGACGGACCTGGCGGAGCATTTGCTGCGTTACCTGGAAGGTAAGGAGCGCAACGAATTACAGGCCGCAACAAAGATCAAAAAGGACATCAGTGACTGGACCATTACGGATCTATATGGATCCTATCGCGAGGCAGTCGGCAGCCTCGCTGATAACAGCGCAGCATTGATGGGCGCAGTGCCCGGCGCCCAAACGAATTACCTTTCCGACAGGGCGTCAAAAAGCCCTTACAGCCCGGCAGTCACGCAACAGCTGGGTGAGCTCAATGAAAAGGTCGAGTCGGACGAGCAGGAAGTCATCGGTGTCGTGACTGTTGAGGACCTGGAAAAAGTCGATGAGGACGGAATAGAAAAATAGAAAGAACTCGGTCACACTGTAAATGTCCCCTTCCTGCGAGGGAGCGTGCACCGTGTTCAACCATCTGGACTTTCGCCGGCCGCATCTGATTCGGGATCTGATAAAGCCGGCTGCTTTTCCTCACAAGGTGGAACGGATTCACCTGGTCGAAACACATGTTTCCTGGGTGCTGCTCACCGGCTGTTTCGCGTATAAGATCAAGAAACCCGTCAACCTGGGCTTCCTGGACTTCTCAGCGCTCGAGGACCGCAGGCATTTCTGTGAGGAGGAAGTCCGGATCAACCGGCGCACCGCCCCCGACCTGTATCTTGGTGTCGTTCCCATTGGCCTGACGCCCGATGGACCGCGCATCGGGGCTGAGCCCCCGGTCGAATTTGCTGTCCACATGCGTCAGTTTCCCCACGAGGCGAGATTAGACCGCTGCCTGAAGGCCGGTCGCCTGGGCGCCGAAGAAATGAGGCGGCTCGCCTCTTCTATCGCCAGTTTCCACGAGACGTTGCCGCCTCGCATCGACAGCGACCCCGATTTCGAGGTCGAGCGTGCTGTCCGGCCGGCCCGCAACAATTTTAAACATCTCGATCCAAAGGCATTCGGCGACGAGGAGCAGCAGCGGCTGGCGGTGATCGAGGCATGGACCCTGGCCCAGGCCAGCGAACTGGCGTCGGCGTTCAGGGCCAGGGCGCGCTCCGGCGCTGTCCGGGAGTGCCATGGCGATCTGCACCTTGAGAACCTGCTGTTGCTGGATGGGCGGTTCGTGCCCTTCGATGCAATCGAGTTCAATCCCAATCTGCGTTGGATCGACGTTGCAAATGACATCGCCTTCCTGGCCATGGATTTGCTCGCGCGAGGGCGCTCCGACCTGGCGCACTTACTCCTTGGCGCCTGGCTCGAGGCGAATGGTGATTACGATAGCCTGCAAGTCATGAGATTCTTCCTGGTTTACCGCAGCATGGTGCGGGCAGTGGTCTCGGCGATCCGTTCCAGCCAGGCCGTCGAGACGACGGCCGGCTCCGCGCGGCCCAGTGCTGAACGGTATATTCAGATTGCGGCAGACCTGGTCGACACACCGACGCCCTACCTGATACTGATGCATGGCTTTTCAGGGTCGGGCAAGACCTGGTTCAGCGACCGGCTGGTGCAAAGTATTCCCGCCTTCAGGATTCGCAGCGACCTGGAACGCAAGCGTTCGGAAGCCGGCACGGGCGGACAGCCGGAGCCTCGCGGGATTGGTGTCGGGATGTATGGCAAACAGGCGATCGACAGGACCTATCGGCGCCTGGCCGAAAATTGCCGAACCGGGCTGAAAGCCGGATTCAACATGATTGCCGACGCCACTTTTTTGCACCGGCGGCACCGTCTTTGGTTTACCGGCATGGCCAAATCCCTGGGCGTACGCTGCTGGCTGCTGGATTGCACGGCGCCGGAACAGGTGCTTCGAGACCGAATTCGACGCCGCACAGAAAACCGGGACGATGCCTCCGACGCGGACCAGGCCGTTCTGGAATATCAGCTGGGTAACTTCGACCCGTTGTCGGAAGCTGAGGGCACTACTGTCGTCACGTTACAGCATGACAGTGACCCGGATCTGGTCATCCGGGACATCCTCGAGCGGTTGAATACCGGCTGAAGTATTGTCACTGACCGTCAAAGCCGGCACATGACCCGCGCCACTCCCAAGACCTGATCAAGGGTTTTGGTTTATCATCGCCACCTCCACCCCACACGAACCCGGCCAACATGCAAAGAAAATTCACGTTCTGCCTGACGATCGCCCTGTTTCTGAACCTCAATGTAACATCGGCTGATGAGCCAGCAGACGAAGAAAAGTGGGATGTCGGCAAAATCCCCGGCGAAGCAAAAACAGTAGCCATTAATACCCGCAACGGTACCTGGATGAGCCTGGATGTCAGCCCCGATGGCAAGACCATCGCCTTCGACCTGCTGGGCGACATTTATCTGCTGCCGATCAACGGCGGTAAAGCCAAATCGATCAACAACGGGCTGGCCTGGTCCATGCAGCCGCGCTTTTCGCCCGACGGCTCTGAAATCGCTTTCATCAGTGATGCCGGTGGCGGCGATAACATCTGGATCATGCAGGCCGACGGCAGCGACGCCGAGCAGTTAACGAAAGAAGACTTCCGCCTGTTGAACAATCCGTACTGGTCTCCGGATGGACAGTACCTTGCTGCGCGCAAACATTACACCACGACGCGCTCCCTGGGTACCGGAGAGATCTGGCTGTATCATCGCGGCGGCGGTAGCGGTGTTCCGGTGGTGGAAAAGCCCAGTGAGGAGCACCAGAAGGAGTTGGGCGAGCCGGCCTTCTCGCCGGATGGCCGATACATCTATTTCAGCCTGGACAAAACCCCGGGCGCCACGTTCATCTATGCGCAGGACTCCAACGGCGAGGTTTTCGAGATTCGCCGTCATGACCTCGAGACCGGCGAGACCCGGAGTTTTGTAAGTGGAGCGGGTGGCGCGGTGCGGCCCACCCCCTCACCTGATGGGAGATCACTGGCGTTTGTTCGCCGGATCCGGGGTGAAAGTGCATTGTTCGTGAAGGACCTGGTAAGCGGCGCCGAAACCCCCGTCTTCACCGGTCTCGACCAGGACCTGCAGGAAATCTGGGCGATACACGGCACTTATCCAAACATGGACTGGACTCCGGATTCGAAAAGCATCGTGTTTTGGGCCGGCGGTAAAATCAAACGTGTCGACGTTGCGGGCAGGCAGGTTGCAGACATCGAATTTCACGTCCAGGACAGCCGCACGGTTTATGCACCACCGCGCCCTGCCGTCGATGTTGCTCCCGAGAAATTTGAAACCCGGATGGCCCGCAACGCCGCGGTCGCTCCGGATGGATCGGCTATCGTGTTCGAATCAGCGGGCAGATTATATACGCGTGATCTACCGGATGGACGCCCGGTTCGTTTGACCGGTGATGAAGGCAGGCACTTCGAATACGATCCTTCATGGTCGCGCGATGGCAAGAGCATCGTGTTCGTCACCTGGAGCGACGACGCACTGGGGCAGATCCACAGCGTTCGCGCGCGCGGCGGCGTCAGCAAGCAATTGACCCGGAATCCCGGCCACTACCACGGCCCACGTTATTCACCTGATGGACGGTCCATCGTATTCGAAGTGACCAACGGCGGCTGGCTGACTTCGCCGGATTGGGCGATTGAGACGGGTGTATTCAGGATACCGTCCAGGGGGCTTGGCAAAGGAGAGCGGGCACTGCAGGTCACCAGTGAGGGAAGTAATCCGCATTACGGAGCGCGCAATGACCGCTTGTTCGTGACCCGCAAGGCGGAGTCCGGTGATGGTGTGGACCTGGTCAGCGTCAACCTCGATGGCGAAGCAGCCAGGACTCACGCCACCGGTGAATACGTCAGCCTGTTTGAAGTGTCCCCCGATGGCCGCTACCTGGCATTCCGGGAAAACTACAATGTGTACGCACTGCCGCTGCCGCCCGGAGGAAACCCGGTGAAGCTCTCGACCCGTGTGAAAAGCCTGCCGATGGTAAAAGCCAGTGGCGTTGGCGGGAATTTTCCGGGTTGGTCAGAAGGAGGCAGCAGACTGAACTGGACGCTTGGGCCAACCGCTTTCAGCGCAGGTGTGGACGTAATGTTTGAAACGGACAATGACGACGGCAACAGTGGCTACACGCCACCAGCCGAAGGGTATTCACTGTCAATTCGCCTGCGGTCGGACCGGCCTGAAGGAACAGTCGCGCTGAGGGGTGCACGACTGATCACCATGGCCAGTGAGGATGGCGGCGTCATCGAAAACGGCGTGGTACTGGTTGAGGGCAACCGCATCGTAGTGGTGGGTGACGAAAATACCAACATCCCTGCCGACGCCAGGGTGGTCGACGTCGGTGGCAAGACCATCATTCCGGGAATTATCGACGCTCATGCGCATGGTTCAGCAGGGGTTGGGTTCATCCCGCAGCAGAATTGGGTGGCCTATGCCACACTGGCGCTGGGCGTGACCACGATTCATGATCCATCAAACGACGCGCGGGAAATTTTCGCAGCCGCCGAAATGCAGCGCACCGGCCAGATTCTGGCGCCGCGCATCTTCTCCACCGGCGACATCGTGTATGGCGCGAGATCAACCTATTTTGCCGACATCAACTCGCTGGATGACGCCCGTCAGCATGTCCGGCGCCTGAAGGCACAGGGTGCCGGCAGTATCAAGAACTACAACCAGCCCCGCCGGGAGCAACGGCAGATGGTTACTACCGCCGCCAGGGAAGAAGGCATGCTGGTGGTCTCAGAAGGCGGGTCATTGTTCCACATGGACATGTCGATGGTGGCCGACGGCAACAGCACGATAGAGCACAACCTGCCACAGTCAATGTTGTACGACGACGTACTACAGTTCTGGGGTCAGACCAGCGTCGCTTACACACCCACCCTGGTCGTGACTTTCGGCGGGATGAGTGCGGAGGATTACTGGTACCAGGAATCCAACGTGTGGGAGCACGAGATCCTGAAACAGTTCGTGCCGCCGCATATCCTGCAGCCCCGCTCGGTTCGCCGAATGACTGCACCCTTCGATGATTTTCATCATGTGGCCAGCGCGCGCACCGCGAAGTTGTTGTCCGAGCAGGGCGTCATGGTCAGTATCGGTGCACACGGCCAGCGTGAAGGTCTGGCAAGCCACTGGGAAATCTGGAGCTTTGCCCAGGGTGGGATGTCACCAATCGAAGCACTGAAGACTGCGACCATCACACCGGCCCGCGCATTGGGCTATGAAGCAGATCTGGGCAGCCTTGAATCCGGCAAGTTGGCGGATATGGTCATTATCGAAGCTGACATACTCACCGACATCTACCAGACCGACAGCGTCGCAATGGTCATGCTGAACGGGCGCCTTTACGAGGCAAAAACTCTGAATGAAACAGTGACCGGCACCCGCAGGACACAGCCTTTTTATTGGCAGTCAAAGGAGTAAAGCCAGGATTGCCGAATGGATGTTTCGGTTGTCATACCAACGTTCAATCGAGCGTATTGCCTCGAGCGGGCAATCTTGAGTGCTTTGAACCAGGATGCAGGGCAAACGGAGGTCATCGTTGTTGACGACGGCAGTGAAGACAATACCGCAAGCGTTGTCAGAAATATTGCCGATTCCAGGCTCAGATACATCAAGAAAACGAATGGCGGTGTTTCCTCTGCCAGGAATGTCGGGCTTGATGCCGCAACGGGCAGACTGGTCGCTTTTCTGGATTCTGACGATTACTGGCCGGAGAAATACCTCGGGAAAATGGTAGCGGCGCTCGAGCAGCATCCCCATTACATTATGGCCTATTGCATGACGGCCCGTATCAAAGGCGATGGCAGGCTGTTGAACACTATTCCAGTTGATTGGTGCAAAAGCGGCTTGGTGACGGAAGACCTGTTCAAACACCATTTCGTTGCGCCCGTGGGTGCGGTCATCAGGTCCTGTTCAATAGGGGATCTCAGGTTTGATGAAGATCTGAGAAACATGGAAGATCCCGATTTCTTTCTTAAGCTGTCCTTGAAGGGCGCCTTCCTGTTCGTCGATGACATCAAAGTTCCCAGAACGGATACTCCGGGGAGTTTGTCCAAGATTTTGTCCAGGAATTCATTGTTTGTAAGGGAGCGGTTTTACTATGAACTGGGGGGTGAGGATCACATCGCCAGGCAAGTTGCCTTAAGGAAATTTTCCGTGATTTGTGTCTGGCTGGGAAAAAAATATTACAAGGCCAAAGATTATTCAAACGCCAAAGAGCTGTTTTTGAAGTCAGTCAAATATCGCCCTTATAACATTAAAGCTTATGTCTATCTTGCCATGGCAGCATTGAGGGGTACGTTCCAGGCAAAACCGCACAACGTCACGCATGACTGACAACGGCCCGGCCAACACCAATCGGTCCCTTGATCTTATGGTGCACAGACTGCGGGCCGCAACCGGGAGAGCATGGTGCTTCTGAGTTCCCAGAGCGCCAGGATCAGGAAGATAATTGCGTAATTGGTTTCTTTCAGTTCGTTGACGCTGAAGGCTAATCTGGGATCGGTTTGAGCAATCACAAGATACACCCATTGAAAAACCAACGCGTGTGCGACAAAAAGCCCTCCGATCCACAAAGGCACGATCGGCAGCCCAATCCAGTCGAACCACGCGCGTATTCGCCGGGAATACCGGTATGCCAGTGGGGCCACGACGCAGAAGAGCAACCAGAACAGTGAGAATAATCGATTCATGTTCAGCAGCATGGCTAAGCCGGTCTTTTTTGTTCCATCCCTGCTCAAGCTGTGGAACACATCGATATTGTGAAGATTCGTCTCGCCCTGGATGTTCCTGGTCTCCAGCCAATCCGGCGTCGCCCAATGAAACAATCTCTGCCCCCAGCTGATTTCCTCTCCAAAACAAATCAGAAACAGGAGCCCGAGCAAGAAATAAAACAGGTTGCGATGTGTTTGCAAGAAGCCGAAGTTATTCTTCAATCCTGACGAAAAACCATAAGCGGCAAAAAAAAACACGGACGACATCAGAAATGCGATTGCGCCGGCGGTTTCGATGAACCCGTCCTCAACGGCGAGTGCGAGGATGACCTCCGATGGCAACAGGACGATAAAGTAGGTTGCGAGGATGGTCGAATAAAGAACAATGACTGTTCCAATACTTGGGCGGAGTCCGGTTTTGTCTGGCATCTTGTTCGACCAGGATTATATGGGTCAGAGTATATGTATTATAGAATTCCATATCCATTGGGACGGGACTTATGCGAATCTGTATTTATGGTGCGGGAGCAATAGGGGGCTGGCTGGGTGTTCAGTTTGCTCTGGCTGGAGAAGATGTGACGGTCATTGACCGTGGACCACATCTCGCGGCCATGCAAAAGAATGGCCTCAGGCTGCTGATAGATGGCGAGGAACGGATTGCGTATCCACGCTGTCTTGAAGATCCTGCGGATGCAGGCCAGCAGGACTATGTTTTTATCACGCTAAAAGCGCATTCTCTCCCAGCCGTCGTCGACCGGATGCAACCACTCCTGGACGATGACACGGCAGTCGTGACCTGTGTTAATGGCATTCCCTGGTGGTATTTTTACAAGCTCGAGGGCAAGTACGAGAATCACCAACTCGACACTGTCGATCCTGGCGGAGGGATCTGGGCAGGCATTGGCCCGGAACGGGCGATCGGATGTGTGGTCTACCCGGCCTCGGAAATCGCGGAGCCCGGAATTATCCGGCACATCGAAGGAGACCGGTTTATTCTGGGCGAACCGGACGGCAGCCTGTCAGAGCGGTCGACAATACTATGTGATGCATTGCAAACTGCAGGACTTACGTCGAGGGTTCGAAACAATATCCGCGACGATATCTGGGTCAAGCTATGGGGAAATCTCTGCTTCAATCCAATCAGCGCACTGACACATGCAACACTGGATGTGGTGGCAGGCGAGCCGGGTACTGCGGATATCTGCAGATTAATGATGCTCGAAGCACAGGCAATTGGAGAAAGGCTGGGTGCAAATTTCAGGGTCACGCTTGATCGCAGGCTGGCCGGAGCCGTCGCAGTCGGCGCGCACAAGACGTCCATGCTGCAGGACCTCGAGCTGGGCAGGGAAATGGAGATTGATCCGCTCGTAACCGTGGTGCAGGAACTCGGCAGGCTCGTTGATTTGCCGACGCCGACCATCGATATTATTCTGACGCTGATCCAGCAGCGGGCGCAAGTCGCCGGTGGTACTATCCGGGACGAGTGAGGTGGCATTCATCCCACACGACAATCTCGTCGTCATGGTGGATATGGTGGGTGCCTCTGGCCACAAAACTTTCCGGCTCAACCGTAAGGTGCAGCCGCTCCGCATACCGTTCTGTTGTCAGTTCGGTTATTTTTCGGATTGAAAATGCTTCACCGTATTGCGGAAAACCCTGCCGCTGCGCGCACCGGAACAGCTCGCCCTCCCTGGTAACGAAGCCGGCGTTGCGGCCGCTTAATGGATCAAAAACAACCGGATTTTGAGGGTGGGGCTTCCACGTGGTGCTCAACGGACTGTCTGACCAGAACAGGTACAAACGGCTCTCGTAGTCATTTGAACCCTGTGGGTCAATATTGGTAAACATCCACCATCGGCCATCGTGTTCAAAGAGCATGGTGTCTGCAGCGCGCACCTTGTCCATCAGCACTTTGCAGAGCTTCCACTTCATTGGAAAATCCACGCATTCATAAACACGGATTTGTCCTGCTTCTGCAGATTCAGGGCACATGTAGAGCCGGGATTCAAACTCGAAAATAAAGGGAAATGACAGGTGAAATGGCTCATCAAGGATAATTCCCAGCATTCGGGCGGAAGTCCCTGCCAGTTCAAGCGCGCTGATCACACCGCGACGATTCCGATACTTGTACTCCTCTACAAAACATATCCGGCGCCCCTCTTTGTTGACGACGAACGGGTCCGCCAGGAAGCTTCCAGAAGGACTCTCCACTACGTTGCTTTTCGCCTTGGCAACTCCCGGCCAGCCACCCCGGTACCAGGAAACCTGCCAGTGATCTTTCCTGCCAAGCACACCGTTCAGAACGCCAGTCCCGATCATTTCGAGCCGGGGCCACAGGCTGCCGATTAACTCCCTGCAGCTCAACTGGCATTCCATCGCCATTGCGTGGATTGGCTCATCAGAATCCTCGCGTTCGGGCTTCGCTGGGCC
>CAJIAU010000265.1_pt1 | contig 24866 bp, 27 predicted proteins | sample 9199171 | NCBI WGS metagenome assembly CAJIAU01 (sample SAMEA7708280, study PRJEB35096) | sediment metagenome | biome: marine neritic benthic zone biome [ENVO:01000025]; feature: sediment [ENVO:00002007]; material: shallow marine sediment [ENVO:03000034] sea grass bed [ENVO_01000059] ...
CAAGGCTGCCAATCGCCGGATTGAAACGGCCGCCTGAGTCCTTTTCAACTTTCATGGAATGCCTGACCATCTCCACGATGGATGGGCTTGCCAGTGCAGGCATGCCCGCAGCAAACGCCCGGTTGATCTCAACCAGTGTCCCGGGTTCCCATGCATGCCATTCATAATGCATGCCCTGAAACAGTTGCTGGAGTTCTGTAAAAGCTTTTTGCGCATCCGGGGAAGCTGTATCCCACAGACTCACTTCCATCAGTGTTCCGAAAACGTAAAACTGGGCTTTTTCCTCTCCCGGTGGCTCGGTGCAGGCGGCAAGACAAATACAAAGAAGCAGGCTAAAGGCTGTAGTGAGTAATCGGGGCATTGTACGGGTCAGCATATCAAAGGCCGGTCTCGGCTTACTGGTTGATAAGGGTCAAATAGATGAATTGGAAATACTACTATTATATCGGCATGAGTGAACTCACTGGCAGATTAAAGCGTGAACACGCAACCCTGGTCTGTATGACAAGGATTTATTGTGATCATCATCATGAGGATCACGAGGGTGCGAATCTTTGCCCCGATTGTGCACGCCTGATGCAATATGCTCACAGGCGGCTCGAGAAGTGCCCTTACGGCTCGAACAAGCCCACCTGTGCGAACTGCCCGATTCATTGCTATAAACCAGCTCAGCGCGAAATGGCGAAGAATGTGATGCGTTTTGCCGGTCCCCGGATGACTTTGAGGCACCCCGTTCGATCATTCACACACCTGATCGACAAGATGCGCCGTGTGGAGCACCCGATGAAAATGCGTTCAGAACTGCGCCGGCGGCGCAAGGCCGCCGGGCAGGATACCGGAAAAACCTGAACCGGGTCAGGCTGCGTGTTTCTTGCTCAGCTTGCGCTGCGGTTTTCGTCCCAGCCTCAGGTCTTCGACGTCAAAGTCATCCACCGCGATGATCTCCGCAACGAGGTCTCGCACTTCAAGCAGGATCTCGGCTTCTTCCGGGGTCACGACAGATTTTTCAATGGCGTCTTTGAGTTGGTCGTCCCAGGTGATGCCTTCGATGACACCCTGTTTCAGAGCCTTGAGCAGCTTGCGCTCGAGTGGCTCGGCGTGGATGACCTTTGGCAGAGCCTGTTCCATCAGGCAAATCGGGTGCGTCGACGTGTCGGATTTGAAAGTGCCGTGGGTCAGGCGATTGCGTGTATCCGACGGAACCAGCAGTAACTGGGCGACCTTGTGCGTCAGGCGGTCACCAGGTTCCTTTTCACGACGACCGAATGGGAAGACGACGAAGCGCAGCAGAAAACGCATGTAGCGGTTCGGAAAGTTATCGACGACCAGTCTCAGCGCAATCTGAATCTTGTAAATCGCGTTGTGGAAAGCCCATGCCAGGATCGCCTGGTCCGCCACCGGCCGGCCTTCGGATTCATAGCGCTTCAGCATGGCCGAACAGATGTACAGGTGGCTCAACACGTCACCCAGGCGGGCCGAGATGTGTTCCTTCTGCTTGAGCTTGCCACCCAGTGTGAGCATCGCGATGTCGGAAATAAATGCCAGTGACGCCGAGTAGCGAGCCAGTTTCTTGTAAAACTTGGCGGTCTTCCGATCGTGGGGCACCATCGCGATCTTGCCAAAACTCAAACCCAGGAACAGGCTCCTGGCCGCATTGCGGATGGAATAGCCAACATGCGAAAACAGCAGGCCGTCGAATCGGTCTATCCGCTCTTCCGGGTTTTCGATCCGTGCTGCCTCCATTTCCTTCAGGACATAGGGATGGCAACGGATCGCGCCCTGGCCGAAGATCATCAGGTTGCGCGTCATGATGTTGGCGCCTTCCACGGTGATTGAGACCGGGATACCTTCCCAGCCTCTGCCCAGGTAATTCCTCGGCCCCATGATGACGCCTTTACCGCCATGAACGTCCATGGCGTCGCGGATTACCTCGCGGGCCATCTCGGTTGTGTGGTACTTGGCTATGGCTGAAGGTACGGCGGGCTTTTCACCCAGGTCCACCGCGGTTGCCGTCATTCTTGACAGCGCGGAAGTGGCGTAGGTATTGCCGGCAATACGCGCAAGGGCCGCTTCAATGCCTTCAAAACGCCCAATCGGCATGTTGAACTGCTTACGGATCCTGGCATACGCACCGGTCGCCAGCGCACCCATCTTGGAACCGCCGGTCGAGGTAGAGGGCAGGGAGATCGCACGCCCCACCGACAGGCATTCAACCAGCATGCGCCAGCCCTGCCCCGCCATTTCAACGCCGCCAATCAGCGAATCCAGCGGTACAAAGACGTCTTTACCGCGGATCGGACCGTTCTGGAATGGCAGGTTCAAAGGCATGTGCCGACTTCCGATTTCCATTCCTTTCGTCTCGCGTGGTATCAGGGCCAGGCTGATTCCCAGGTCTTCGGTTTCGCCCAGCAAGCCGTCAGGATCGTACATGCGAAAAGCAATGCCAATGATGGTTGCGACCGGCGCCAGCGTGATGTAGCGCTTGTCGAAATTCATCCGGATGCCGAGAACTTCTTTACCTTTGTAAGTGCCTTTGCAGACGATGCCGTGGTCCGGGATGGAGGTTGCGTCAGAACCTGCAGTGGGGCCGGTCAGGCCAAAGCAGGGGATTTCCTCTCCACGGGCGAGCCGGGGCAGGAAGTGGTTTTTCTGTTCTTCGGTGCCGTAGTGCAGCAGGAGTTCAGCCGGCCCCAGTGAATTCGGAACGGCCACGGTCGAGGCGGTAACCGCGCAAACGGAAGACAGTTTCTGCAACACGGCCCGGTGAGCCATGGCCGAGAATCCCATCCCGCCATACTCCTTGGGGATGATCATTCCAAAAAACCGGTTCTCTTTCAGGAAAGCCCAGGTTTCCGGGTTCAGGTCGGCGTCGATATGGGTAATTTCCCAGCTGTTGAGCTTGTGGCAGATTTCTTCTACCGGACCGTCCAGAAAAGCCTGTTCCTCGACGGTCAGTCCGAGATAAGGCTGTGCCTTCAGGATTTTCCAGTTTGGCCTGCCGGCGAACAGCTCGCCTTCCCAGCCAACGGTTCCGGCATCCAGCGCAACCTGCTCTGTTTCCGAAATTTCAGGCAGCATGCGGCGAAACTGCTTCAGGAAGGGGGCGCTTATCAACATCTGGCGCCATGGTGTGACATTCAGCGGTATGGTTATCGCAGCCAGAACCAGGCCAATCACCACCAGGCTGAATACCGGCACCGAACCGGTCGCAGCCAGTATGATGAAGCCGGTGGCCATGGCGATTGACCATACCAACAGGCTGGTGCCATAGAAGGCGCAACCCATCGAAATACCCAATAATGTCAGCAACAACAACCAAGTCATGTCTATCCTCCAAAACTTTCCATACGCTGGAGTATGGTAAACCTGGCGATACAAGTCAATACATGCGTATCAACGAGTTAAAAAGCGGTACACTTACACCGCGTCTGAAAATTTAAATATTTGTAGGGCATGAAATCGTTGAAAAAAAATGAGCGGGTGACACTATCCGCTGAAGATTGGGAAAAGGAAGCGCTTGAGCTGATCGCCGAGCATGGCGTGCAGGCAGTGGCGGTGGAACCACTGGCGCGACGCATGGGCATTACCAAAGGCAGCTTCTATTGGCATTTCTCGAGCCGGGAAGCACTGCTGGAACAGGCCCTGAACCGGTGGGAGGAACACGACAGCCGCAACCTCAACAAGTCACTTGGTGAGATCGATCACCCGAGGGACCGCCTGGAATCATTTTTCCGGCGGGTGGGTAAAGAGAAGCTTACGCATGAAGTCTACAGCGAGCTTTGCGCCGCAGCCGGGCACCCCCAGGTCGAGCCGGTGCTCGAAAGAGTCGCCCAGCGGCGCATGGCGCATTTGAGCGCCGCGTTTGAAGAACTCGGCATGGACGCGGCGATCGCACGCAGCCAGGCCCGGCTTACCTATTCCGTGTACCTTGGTTATCTCCAGTTGCAGAGACAACATCAGACCCCCAGTCTGAGCAGTGAGGAATTCGACGCCTATATCGAGCATGTAATCAGTACGCTCATACCGTCCTGATTTTAAGGCCTGTCTTTTAAACCCTTTAGGCAGGGGAATAGTCCAATAGTCATGAAAGGAGTATGCAGTGGCATCGTGGGAAGCGAAATCCGCAAATCACGATGAAGATATCAAGTTGGTCGAAAGCGCCAAGAAAGGAGATCGAATTGCTTTCGAAAAGTTGTATCGCCGCCACCGCGACCGGATCTATGCACTGGCATGGCGTCTGTGCGGAGGCGATGCAGCGCTTGCAGAAGACATTTTGCAGGAGGCATTTATAAGGGCCTGGCAAAAACTGGACAGTTTCAGGGGTGACAGCCGATTCGGGACCTGGCTGCACCGGTTGTCCGCCAACGTGGCGCTGAGTGACCGGCGCTCGAGGATGAGGCGCCTGATGCGCGAAACAGAACTGGATCCAGCTGCAGAACGAAGGGCGACAGGCGCCAGGGATGTATACGCCGGCAAGCGAATGGACCTGGAGCAAGCCGTATCGAAACTGCCCGAGCGTGCCCGAACCGTGCTTGTGCTGTATGACATAGAAGGTTACAGCCACGCAGAAATTGCGGAAATTGCCGGAATGGCAGTGGGCTCTTCCAAAGCCCAATTGCATAGAGCCCGGAAACTGGTCCGGGAAGAATTGAACAAATGAGCAGCAGCATGAACGAACAGGAATTATTGAAAGGCCTGGCTGAGCTTCCCAGGGAGATTGCTCCCGGCCGCGATCCCTGGCCCGAAATATCGGCCAGGATCGGCCATGCTCCCCCAGGCGGGGCGCACAGGCCCGCGCGCCGGGTGGTGATGGCCGTGGCCGCTTCGGCTGTGCTCGCACTGGTCACGGGTGTGCTGCTTAAAACAACTGTGCTGGAAAGCCCCGTGTCTTCGGGTCAGCCGGACACGGTGCAGGCCCTGGACATCCCGGCGCCCGGTTTTCTTTACGCCGTTGACGCGGAGTACCAGGCCGCATTCAGGGAATTCATCAACGTGAATGATTCTGATAGCGGGCTGAGACCCGAAACGGTGGAGAAAATCGAAAGGACCTGGGCAGATTTGCGAATCACGGAAACTGCCCTGACGGCGGCGCTTGAAGAAAACCCGGGTGACCTGTTTCTGAACGAAAGAATGCTCGAATTACGCGCCCGGCAACTCGGGTTCCTGAAACAGCTCGTCACTCTTGACCGAAATAACCGGAGATTGACCATATGAATACCCTCACCACACCATCAGCCAGGAAATTGGCGAAGATCATCGGCGCAGTTGCCCTGGTGCTTCCACTGGCAGGCTACGGAAACCAGGAAATCGACGAGACACTGGACATGGCCGCCGACGGGCTCGTCCAGGTCGAAAACCTCGCGGGCATGATCGAATTTGCGACCTGGGATAAATCCGAGGTGCAAATCCGGGGTGAAGCCGGTGATACGGTGGAAGAAGTCGAGATCACGACGACAGCGAAAGGCGTTCAGGTCCGGATTCACAATCGGAAGAATAAGCGCAATACCGATGATACCGATCTGTTCCTGCGGATTCCGGAAACCGCGAGTATCGAGGCGGACGGCGTGAGTACGGATATTTCGGTTACCGGCAGCCGTGGCGAGAACATCATGCTCAATACGGTCAGCGGTGACCTTGAAGTCGATGCCTCGCCGCAGCGGATGGAACTTCACTCCGTCAGTGGTGATGCCGAGTTTGAAGGTGATGTGGGGCGGTCCACGGTTGAAACCGTCAGCGGAGAAATCACGATTGTCGGCGCCAGTGGAGAAGTCAGCCTCAGCACGGTATCCGGCGACGTAACCCTCGAGGCGGGATCACTCACCCGTGGGCGTTTTGAATCGGTTTCCGGAGACCTGACGCTGGAGCTTGCACTTGAAGACGGTGGCCGTCTGACCTGTGACTCCATGAGCGGTGATGTGCATCTGCTTCTGCCGGCTTCACAACAGGCGGAGTTCACGGCACAGAGCTACAGCGGTGGTATCAATACGGACTTCGGTAAATCCTCGAGCGTTTCCAAGGGCCCCGGAGTGATGCTGCAGCATCGCGAAGGCGACAATGGCGCCCAGGTCAGGCTGGAGACGTTCAGCGGAGATATCACCATCAGGGCTGAGTGATTATGAGCCACCCCTCAAACGGGCCAGCAAATCGTCACGGGCTGTTTTCAGGATAGAGTCCCGGTCCAGTGAGGCAAGAATCCTGCGAGCGGTTTGCTGCGGTCCTGCATTGCCCCAGGATTTTCCTTTCGAGAACCAGCTTTGCGCCATCTTTCCGGTGAGGTAGGTTGCATACCACGCCAAAGCGCCCTGGGCAGTCGCGGTCAAAGCGGTGGACAGGCCGGCACTGGCAGTTTTCAGCGCGCTGGACACCAGGTTCATTCCCCAGTAAGCACCCATCAACGCCACCAACTGTGCTGAAATCGTCAGTAGCAGCTTGGATGCCTCCCGGCGAGAGAGCCTGAAACCATAGACTTCGCCGAGATGTATGACCATGGCGACGTCGGTACCCGCCGCAGCCAGCAAATCCGTGACCGGGACAGGATTCACCGCGACCAGAAGACCCTTGCCGAGGCAGTAGTTACGGATGATTTTTTCAGCGACGGATTTGCGGGCAGTCACGATCCTGGTCGCAATTTTCTCGTCGAGTTCGCTGGCGAAAATTGCTGCGTTCAATGCAGCCAGTGTTTGCCCTTCTTTCTCCAGCAGTGTCCATAAATGTTCCCGCAAAGCAGCAGTATCCGGTGCGGGCTGGCGAACGGTTTCTTTTTCATTACCGTCTTCATCGATCCTGATGATGGTGTCAGGGCGCGGTGCGGCGCTGGCGCTGATGATGCGGTCCGGTGGCAGTAGTTCATGGCAGCGGTCTTGCAACCGTTGCAGCAATAGGGTCAGCTCTGCTTGCGTGTAACGGTCGGATTTGTTCAGGACGAGCAATACCGTTCGCTGGGAACGGCACAGTTCTTCCAGCGCGCGGAATTCCGAGTCCGTGAGATCGCCTTCGCAAAGCATCAGCGTCACATCCGCCCTGTGGCTGATGCTCCGGGCCAGCAACTCCCTTTCTTCGCCATCCAGTTCATCGATACCGGGCGTGTCGATCAGCACCACGTGGCCGTCGCGCAGCGTATGCCAGTTTTCCCGGCCTTCATCCCTGGTTTCACCGTGCAGGGGGCTGGTGCTGAAAGCATCACGGTCAAGCAGCGCATTCAACAGTGAAGACTTTCCTACGCCCACGCGGCCGAATGCTGCAATGTGAATTTCCCCGTTCCGAAGCTTGTCGGAAATCGATGATATTTCGGCAAACTCGGAGGATAATTCAGCCCGGACCGATGAAGGGATATGGGTATCTTCGATCAGTTCCCTGATATTGCGATTGGCTTCCAGCAGGTGCTGGTCAGGATTTATTTTCGTCCCGGCCTTTTCGCGAAACAGCCAGTTTCGCAAATTGGACCGCACCTGATTCCAGATGGTCATGCAAGAGATCCTCGAAAGCTTCTGCTGCGGGATAAGGCCGCAGTTCACCGCGGCTGGCCATTGTCTCGGCGGCCGCTTTACCCAGGCTGTCGAAAATCATGCCATAGGCCACGGCGTGAATCACACCCCCGGAGATGGTTCCGACACCGGGAAATGCCTTGAACGCGTTTCCTGCTATGGCCAGCGTCAAAGCGGTCATGTTTTTTACTTTGCCGCCGGCCAGTTCCAGGAAAGACTCGATTTCGATTTCTTTCACCGGTACATCGTAAAGTCTGGATAACTCCCGGATCAGGCGGGTGGCCAATATCCCCTGGATCACCAGGTCGGACCCGGGAGCGACTGCAGCCAGGGCTCCAATCACCGCGCGGCGAGAGTATTTGCTGACCAGTTCGTCCGCTTTTTCCTCCCGGTGACGGTCGCGTGCGGCCTCCAGTTTCTCACTGGCCATGGTGAGTACCGCGGTCTCACGGAGAGATTCCATCAGTTCCCGGTCACGGTCCAGGTGTTTTTGCACCGCCCTGCGCAGTGGTGCTATGTCCGCTGCGCGTTCCCGCGTACTCCTCTCTTCTATGTCTTCACCCAGCAAGCGAATGACTTCTTCTTTACCCCCCGTGCTGATGGCCACGACATCGGCACGCTCCAGCCCGGTTTTCTGACTGATAGCATCCAGCAGCAGGTTCTGTTCGTGGCCGGAATACCGGTCGGATTTGTTGAGCGCGAGCACCACCGGCTTGTTCAGGTTCAGCAGGTAACTGAGCTGACCCGCCTGGCTACTGGTCAGATCGCTGTCACAAAGAAAGATCACCAGGTGTGCGCGGCGCGTTTCTTCCAGGGCGGGGGTATCGCCCTGGAGGTTGAAGCCGGGCAGGTCGGCAATAACCACCCGGTCACCTGATGGGGCCTGCCAGGAATAATGACGGATATCGGTGGTCGTACCGGCCCTGGGATCGGATTCCACGTCGGAGTCAGGCAGCAGTGCTTTTACCAGGCTGCTTTTACCGCTGCTGACTTCGCCGTAAACGGCAATGAACACTTCTCCGCTGCCACTCCGCCTTCTTTGCTCCCTGACTTCCTCGAGCGCATCGCTGACATCGACTCCTTCGCGGGCAGATTCCAGCAAATCGTCCTGAAGTGACTGCCCGCTCAACTCGGGTTTGACCTCAGGCTTTTTCTTCCTGGCTGGACGGAACCAGTTCCAGAAAAGGATCAGCGTGAGCAACGGCATCCCGACCAGGATGAAGGCGTAACCGACCTGAATCCACAGAGGTGCTTCTTTCAAGTAATGCCAGACCGTCAGTGCGGTTTCCGAAGCGATGAGCACCAGGAACAGCACAAGGAACGCGAGGATCAGTATGGCAATGGAAACAAGCAGGCGTACCGGCATGAACGAGAGAATATCAAGTCCTGGCGGGTAAGGCAGCTATTGTCAGCATTTACCGGCCGATGTACATTAAACGGACTCGGGCACCGCGCGCCCCTCGCTCTTCCAGCAGGAAGAACAGTTTGCGGTGTAAAAGGGGTATTCATGAAGGGGCGGAAAACCAACAGTTTTTATCCATCAGATCCCAGGGAAAATCCATCGGCAGTGCTTGGTCATGAGTTGGGAAACGTTCTCAACGGATTGCTTGGTATGGCCGAACTGCTGGGTAATACCCGGTTGAACACGGAACAAAGCCAGTGGCTGGACGGTATCGTGCATTCAGGACAGCAAATGCAGGCATTGATCCAGTCTGAATGGAGTTCACTTCATCGACGGACCCTGAACCCGGAACCCTGCCCGGTTTTACTGGATGGAGTGCAGTTACTGGAGCAGGTTCTCACCAGTCACATACCTGCGGCGAGGTTCAGCGATAACTGCCTGTTCCTTAACATGCAACCAGAAGTTCCGCGGTTCTGGGAATGCGACCCGCGCATGGTACGGCAACTGCTGGATAATGTGCTGGGAAATGCCATAAAGTTCACTCGGAGCGGGGATATTCACCTGGAAGTGCTGTCCCGGCCGCGAACGGGAACACTCCTCTTCAGGGTCAGCGATACAGGTCCCGGTTTAGGAACGATGCGTCGCGCGCCTTCAGGTGTCGCCGAACGTGGCGAGTCCGTAAACGGCAGTGCCGGACCAGGCAACCAGGGGCTGGGTTTGCAGATTTGTCACCGGATAATCAAAGCGCTGGACGGCGAGCTGAGCATCACAAGTTCGGGAAAAACAGGGACGCAAATTGAAATTGCACTTCCGGAAGTGTTTAACGACCACCAACAATATCCGCGCCTGGAATGTTCGTTATTTGGCTCAATCCAATGCCGGCTCAGGCTCGACAATCCACTGAATTCGGTAGTCCGGAATCTGCTGGATCGGCTGAGAGTGGAGTGGACGACGGGTGAAACTGACCTTTCAGGAGGAAACCTGCTTATAGAGGTGAGCGATCATCACCGCGGCCCGGGGCATGGTGACAGGGGCTTGCTGCTCCGTCCGGTATTCGCGGACGAAGCGGAACTTGAAAGCAGTGCCATCGCACTGCCGCTGCTGGAATCCTCGCTGGGTTCGCAACTGCTGGAGATGGCTCTCGCCTGGCGGATTCGATTTCTCAGGAATGGTAGCCCGGACTCAACTCCCGAACAGCGTCGAGCAGGGCAGACAGGTGCTCGGGATCCACATCGGGGGTGATGCCGTGCCCCAGGTTGAACACATGTCCATTACCTCGCCCGAAACTTTTCAGCGTGTTACCCGCTTCACGGCGTATCACATCCTTGCCTGCCAGCAGGATTGACGGGTCCAGGTTGCCCTGCAGTGCTACCCGGTTTCCGACGCGGCGGCGCGCTTCGCCGAGTGTGATGGTCCAGTCTACTCCAAGCGCATTGCAGCCGGTGTCAGCCAGCGATTCGAGCTGAGTATTGCAGCCCTTGCTGAAAAGAATAACCGGCACCTGTCTGCCTTCGTTCTCGCGCTTCAGCCCGGATACGATCTGTTCCATGTAACGCAGGGAAAATTCCTTGTAAGCCTGCGAAGAAAGAGCGCCTCCCCAGGTATCGAAAATCTGAACGGCCTGGGCGCCACTCTCGATTTGTGCGTTGAGGTAATCTGTCACCGTGCCGGCCAGCTTTTCAAGCAGCATGTGCGCCATTTGCGGATCCTGGTAAATCAGCTTCTTGGCCTTGCTGAAGGTTTTGCTGGAGCCCCCTTCGATCATGTAGGTGGCCAGGGTCCAGGGACTGCCGCTGAACCCTATCAATGGAACTTTGCCATCCAGTTCCCGGCGGGTGAGCGCAACCGCATCCATCACGTACCCCAGGGATTCGCCGATCTGTGGCCGGGGCAGGTTTCTGATGTCGTCCGCCGAACTGATGGGGTGTTCGAATTTCGGGCCCTCGCCGGTGACAAAGTAGAGGTTCAGGCCCATGGCGTCGGGGATGGTGAGGATATCGGAAAAAATGATCGCGGCGTCAAGATCGTATCTGCGCAGTGGTTGAAGGGTGACTTCGCATGCCAGTTCAGGTGTCTGGCACAGGTTCATGAAACTGCCTGCCTCGGCCCGTGTTTTCAGGTATTCGGGCAGGTAACGGCCGGCCTGTCGCATGATCCAGACCGGCGTGCGGTCAACCGGCTGGCGCAGCAGTGCCCTTAACAGGATGTCGTTTTTCAGTTCCATGTATTCACTCCTTGGCGCTGGTCCTTTCTTGGCCCAGACTCTGTTGCATTGTTTGAATGATTTCTTGACGGGTGCTTTCGTTGTCGACGACCGCGCTCCCGATTGACTTCAGAAGAATGAGCCGAAGGCCGGAGGCAACGGCCTTTTTATCCAGGTTAAGGGCGCCCAGCATGCCGTCCAGGGAAGTTTGTGCAGGCAGGTTGACGGGCAGTCCAAACCGCCCTAATAAAGATGAAATCCTGTCAGCAGCGCCAGGCTCGCACAGGCCCCTGGACTCGCTCAGTCCTGCCGCGATCACCATGCCGATCGAAACGGCCTCACCATGGAGGAATTCTGAATAGGCTGTCTCCGCTTCCAGGGCATGGCCGAAACTGTGGCCGAAATTGAGCAGGGCCCTGATGCCTGCTTCTTTTTCATCGGCAGCCACCACTTCGGCTTTGTTCGATACCGATCGGTGGATCAGGTAATCCAGCGCCTCAATTGAGCGCTCGTTGATTTCGGCCGCGTTATTCTCCAGCCATTCGAAAAATGCCGGGTCACGAATTGCGCCATACTTCACCACTTCGGCAAGACCTGCCCGGTATTCTCTTTCAGACAGTGTATCAAGGGTGCCGGAATCAATAATCACGGTGGCGGGCTGGTGAAATGCGCCTATCAGGTTTTTGCCTTTCTCGTGGTTAAACCCGGTTTTTCCGCCAACCGATGCATCTACCTGGGCCAGGAGAGTAGTAGGGGCCTGCAGGAAACGAACGCCGCGCATGTAACTTGCTGCAGCGTAGCCGCTGATGTCCCCAACGACACCTCCGCCCAGTGCGATGACGTTTACATCGCGGCGGGCCTGCATGTTGACCAGCTTGTCAAGGATCCCGTACCAGGTTTCACAGGTTTTGTAGGGCTCGCCATCCGGAATGATGTGAATTTCCGCTTGCCGGCCTTCAAGGCCCGATTTCAGAGGTTCAAGATAGAGCGGCGCGACGACGTCATTGCTGACGATCAGGGTCTTGCCGTTGCCGAGATGACTTTGCCAGAGTGATGAATCGGCCAACAGCCCGTGACCGAGATAAACGGTGTATGCATTGGACGCCAATTCGACTCGAATGGTTTTCATGTTTCGGCTTCAACTCCCCGGTATGACTGTATGGCCCTGTAGAGAGCCCGGCTGGCGGTGTCCAGGCCCCTGTTTTGCGAAGGAAACGTCAGGTCGGCCAACTGTTCATACAAAGGATTTCTTTCCTTTGCCAGGCGAGCCAGTTTCTCCTCGCGGTTTCCGGATTGCAACAGCGGCCTCGATTTGTCCTGGCTAAGCCGCCTGAGTTGCTGATCGACCGACGTTCTGAGATAGACGACCAGACCGGTATTACTCAGTAATTTCCGGTTTTCCTGCATGACGATGGTACCGCCGCCTGTGGCCAGTAGAATGTTTTTCCTTGCCACAAGTTTTTTCAGCATGGCGGTCTCGCGCTTGCGGAACCCTTCTTCTCCTTCCAGGTCGAAAATCAGGCCGACGCTGGCGCCCGTCTGTTTTTCGAGTTCATGGTCGTTATCCAGGAATTCCAGGCCCAGCAATTTGGCCAGCCGCTGCCCAATCGACGTTTTACCCGAGCCCATGGGGCCGATTAGGTAAACATTGGTAAAGGGCCTATTCATGGCTGCCCAGGCAGCGTGCAACCGGACACGACATTGGGTAATATTGCCCGGATTCCGGAAAGGCCATTTGGCAACGACTCATGATCCGATTTTTTGTATTGTTCACAGTATTACTGGTTGGACTTTTCACGCTGGAGATTCTACAGCCGGCGGAAAAGTACGTCATCCTGCCATTTACATCTTTCATCGCTGATGTGAGCGTATGGATCATCCAGCTGTTCGATGACAATGTCGTGTCCGTCTCGAATATTATTCGTGACAAGACAACGGGATTCGGTGTTCGCATCGAGCGGGGCTGTAACGGGGTTGAAGCGATGATCATCCTGTTCGCCGCCATCTTCGCATTCCCGGCGCCATTAAAGAGCAAGCTGATCGGATTTGCTGTCGGTTTCTTTGCAATCCAGGGGTTGAACCTGGTGCGTATTGTTTCGTTGTTTTATCTCGGGCAGTGGAACCAGGTGGCTTTCGAATGGTTCCACCTTTACCTGTGGCAGGCCCTGATTATCCTGGACGCGCTGGTTGTCTGGCTTATCTGGTTGCGCACGCTGCCGCAGGCAAAAGCGCGCAGGGCGCAAATGGCTGCAGCGGCCGCGGAATAGTCGGCATGACGCTTTCCGGCGAAATCATCGAGGAGTTCAACAAAGCTTTCAAGAAAGCAAGGGTCTGTGGCGAGCCAGAGCCAACGGCGATGGTGCTGGCCACCAGCAACGGTAAAGGCCTGGTTACTTCACGAACCGTACTGTTGAAAGCACTCGATGAAGACGGGTTTGTGTTTTTCACCAATACGCAAAGCCTGAAAGGCCGGCAATTGCGTGAATGCCCCCGTGCGTCTGCGACTTTTCTCTGGAAAGCCAGTGGCTGCCAGGTGCAGTTGGTTGGTACTGTGGAACAGGTCAGCAACGAAGCGGCCGATGCTTATTTTTCTACCCGCGACCGGGGCAGCCAGATCGGCGCGTGGGCGTCTGACCAGTCACAGCCTCTCGACAGCAGGGAAAAGTTACTGCAAAGGGTTCATGAGCTGGAGCAGAAGTACGAGGGGAGGGAAGTACCAAGACCTCGGCACTGGACTGGCTTCGTGCTCAGCCCTGAAACGGTTGAATTCTGGACCCAGAGGGAATTTCGCCTGCATGACCGGTTTCTCTGGTCCCAACAAAACGGACAATGGACAAAACAACGACTCAACCCATGACCCGCAGAGTCGAAGTATCCACCCCCGGCCGCGGATTCATTGAAATCACCAGCGAGTTACGGCATTCGTTGAGGGCAAGCGGCGCACAAACAGGGCTGCTGCACGTTTTCATCAGGCATACCAGCGCTTCCTTGCTGTTGACGGAAAACGCAGATCCGGACGTGCGACACGACCTCGAAAATTTCATCAGCCGCCTGGCGCCGGACGGCGACCCCGCCTACATTCACAGCGCAGAAGGCCCGGACGATATGCCGGCCCACATCCGTTCTGTCCTGACGAGCTCCGAGCTGACCCTCCCCATCCGCGACGGACACCTCGCCCTGGGCACCTGGCAAGGCGTCTACCTGTGGGAACACCGCCACCGCCCCCACCGGCGAATACTCGATATCACGATTTTGGGAAGCTAAGAGGGAACAGGGAAGCAAGACGCTCTAGTGTGAGCCGGTTGGCGATAGCCAGAGGCGAACCCAACAATGCCGTTGAGCGAAGCCGCCTTCCGGCGCAAAGCGTCGGGAGCAGGGAAGCAAGACTCCTTGTTTACTCGGTATAGAACTGCTGTCTGAATTTGACCATCATCGGTTCTTCTTCACCGTCCACCGACACCTCAATCAGAAAATTGTAGGTCTCCATGTTATGAACAGGCAGCTCGCCGATGTAGTAGATAGCGCCTTCCGGATCGGAGATCTGTCGGATTTCGATGTCCCGGCGTTGTCCGGTCAGGTTTGTGCCACTGGCGGAGACACCCGCTTTTACCGGGGTTCCGGGCGTATCCATCATTTTTTTGAGTACCGTGATGTTCAACAGGGCCCGGTTGGGAGATCGCTTGATGTTGTAGCTTTTTGCTACCTGCGGAGGGATCAGGTTGGTGTTCAACGCATTATAGTGAACGACGTACTCACCAAAGTCCTGTGACTGCTGTGCCTGGGTATCCAGCACGTAGAAAACGGTTCCAAAGAAAAGTAAAAGGGACAGCAACTGTTTCATGAATCAGAATCCTTTTTCCATCGGTTCCGGGGTCACCATCCTATCAGAAGAAGGAGAAACCGTATTGCTATCAAGGCAAACAGCGGCGACAAGTCAAGGCCGGCGATTGGCGGTATTACCTTTCTGAACGGTCTCAAAACCGGCTCTGTCAGCTGGTAGACGAGGGGTATGACAGGGTGCCTCATCTGGGCACCCAACCAGCTCAGAATGACTGAAGCGATAATCAGAAAGAAATAGGTCATCAAGAGTGTAGCGACCAGCTTCACCAGGCTGAATACCAAAATCTGGTCGGCTGCCAGAGGCGAGGAACTGATCCGGCTGGCGATCCAGACGCTGAGAAATTCCAGGGCTATCATCAGGACGACAGAGGCTGTGTCCAGCCGCCCGATTGATGGGATCACTCGGCGCATCGGCACGATGACAGGATTGGTGACTTTCACCAGGAACTGGCACACGGGGTTATAGAAATCGGCGCGCGCCCATTGCAGCAATAACCGCAGCAGCACAGCAGCGATGTAGAGGTCGATCAATGTACCAATGAGGAAAGAGAAGGCGTTGCTGCCGGATCCGCTCATTTGATCGCCAATTCCCTGCTGCGATTCCGTGCAGCCTCCACAGCGCTATACAGGAGATTCCTGAATTCACCGTCTTCCAGCACGGTCACGGCAGCCTGGGTGGTGCCCCCCGGGGACGTTACCCGAAGGCGAAGTTCCTCGGCTTCGCCCGGGCTGCTTGCCAGCATCGCGCCCGCTCCAAAGCAGGTGATGGATGCGAGCCGGTCCGATGTTTCCGCGGGTAAGCCAAGTTTCCGAGCCGCCTCCGCCAGGACCTCGGCCATCAGGAAGAAGTAAGCCGGCCCGGTACCGGAAATCGCGGTAACTGCGTCCATCAAGGATTCATCGTCGAGCCAGACCACCTCTCCTGCCGCTGACAGGATTTCCTCGGCCTGTTGCCGATGCACAGCGGAACAGTTGCTGCCGGCGACGATACCGGTGATGCCGCGGCCTACCAGTGCCGGGGTGTTTGGCATCGAACGGATCACTGCCTGATCGTCCCCCAGACTTGTGGTGATGCTGTCCATGGTGATGCCTGCCGCGATCGACAGAACCAGTTGACCGGCTTTGACTATTCCGCGGAGTTCGCTGAGCACCGCCGGCATGATCTGGGGTTTGATGGCAAGTACGATGACGTCGGCCCCTTCTATCGCTTCGGCAGCCCCTGGCCAGGTGGGTACAGCAAAGGTTTTCTCCAGGTGGCTCCTTGCTTTCTCATTGGGATCACAAACCCTGATGCCAATATGCGCCCTCGGTGGGTTTACCAGGCCGCTGATCAGCGCCGTGGCCATGTTCCCACCGCCGATAAAAGTAATTAACATGTTTTGCTTACCATTATTCAGGCCTCTGTCCAAACAGGTCCGTGCCAATCCGGACCATGGTGCTGCCGTTCATTATGGCCGCTTCCAGGTCTCCCGACATCCCCATGGAGAGAGTATCAAGTTCAAAACCGGAATGAATCAACTCACGATACAGGTCGTTCATTTGGCGGTAACTGTCTGTCGGGTCGTGTTCGGCGGATGCTGCCATCGGAATGGTCATCAATCCCCGCAACCGCAGGCCAGGCAGAGTATTAACAGTGCCGGCCAACTTCACTACGTCCTCCGGCAGGGCGCCTGCTTTCTGGGGTTCGCGATCAATGTTTACCTGGATACAGATGTTGAGGTCCGGCAGGTCTGACGGCCTCTGGTTTGAAAGCCGGTTCAGGATCTTGATCCGGTCGGCGCTTTGTACCCATTGAAAGTGCCGGGCCACATCACCGGTTTTGTTTGACTGCAACGGACCAATAAAATGCCATTCGATGACGCATTCCTCAAGCTGATCCATTTTTGAAATCGCTTCCTGAACGTAATTTTCACCGAAGGATACTTGTCCCAGGCCATGAAGGGCCCGGATTCGGTCCGTTGGATGCTTCTTGCTGACGGCCAGGATGGCGATTTCAGAGGGTTTTCTACCGGCTTTTTCACAGGCGAAAGCCACTCTTGCACGAACATTATTAAGATTTTCTTTTAAGTTATTCATCTTGCAGGAAGACTGTGCTTGTTTTATGGTTATACGTGGCGCGTAATTGTCAAGGACTGGAAACATGCATCCTGGTAAAATCGCTGATGTATTGTAACGCGGCCAGGTAGTTTCAAGGAGAGAAAATGGATATTGCTGAGCTGCTTGCTTTTTCGGTAAAAAACAACGCCTCGGATCTGCATCTGTCATCCGGGCTTCCACCCATGATCCGGGTGGATGGGGACATTAGGCGGCTGACCTTGCCTGCTCTGGATACGGCCCAGTTGCAGGAGCTGATTTATTCCACGATGAGCGATCAGCACAGGCGGGATTTCGAAGCCAACCTCGAAGTGGATTACTCTTATGCCGTTCAGGGGCTGGCCCGTTTCCGTGTTAACTGCTTTCATCACGACCGTGGTGTCGGTGGAGCATTCAGAACGATTCCTGATTCGGTATGGACACTCGAGGACATTGGTGCCCCGCCAATATTCAGGGATATCATCGATGCACCCCGCGGGCTTATCCTGATGACCGGCCCGACGGGCTCGGGTAAGTCGACCACGCTGGCCGCGATGGTCGATCACCTCAACAACCAGGTGGAAGGCCATGTGTTGACGATCGAAGATCCGATTGAATTCGTTCACCGAAGCAAGAAATGTGTTATCAACCAGCGAGAACTGCACCGCGACACCCACGGGTTCAACCAGGCCTTGCGAGCGGCACTGCGTGAGGACCCGGACATCATCCTGGTGGGTGAAATGCGTGATGTGGAAACCATTCGCCTGGCGCTGACAGCGGCGGAGACCGGCCACCTGGTTTTCTCCACGCTCCACACCAGTTCTGCACCCAAGACCGTCGACAGGATCATCGACGTATTTCCAGCAGGCGAGAAATCCATGGTTCGATCCATGCTTTCCGAATCCCTGCGGGCCGTCATTACGCAAACACTAATGAAACGGATCGGTGGTGGCCGCGTTGCCGCCTGGGAGATAATGGTGGCGACCCCTGCGATCCGCAACCTGATCAGGGAGGACAAGGTGGCACAGATGTACTCGGCCATCCAGACCGGCCAGAATGCCGGAATGCAAACGCTTGACCAGGCACTCGAAGCGCTTGTCGCACGCGGTATGGTCAACAACATGGAAGCCGCGCGGCGCGCTGTTGACAAGAAGATGTTCCAGTAGGAGGCAGCAAGATGAAAGTCATAGACAACTGGTTGAAGCAATTGCATGACGAGGTTGGTTCCGACTTGTTCATCACCTCGGATGCGCCTCCATGCATCAAGGTTCATGGCAAGATCAAACCCATATCCACCGACTTGCTGTCACCCGAAAAATGCCGGGAGATTGTTCTCAGCCTGATGGGTGAGCGCCAAAAAGAGGAATTCAGGAACACCCAGGAATTACAGTTTGCCTATTCACTGGGACCGGATGTGCGTTACAGGATCAGTGCTTTCGTTCAGCAGGGTATGACCGGAATGGTGTGCAGGCGCATTGAAACCCGCATCCCTAATTTCGAAGAACTGGGCTGTCCCGACGCCATGTCGGAACTGGCGCTCGAAAAACGTGGAATCATCCTGTTCGTGGGTGCTACGGGTACGGGTAAATCTACCTCGATGGCAGCCATGGTGGGCTACCGGAATCAACGCATGACCGGTCATATCATAACAATCGAGGATCCCATTGAATACGTCCATCAGCATGGTAAAAGCCTGGTAACCCAGCGCGAAGTCGGCCTCGACACCGAGTCATTCGAAGTGGCTTTGAGAAATACTCTGCGACAGGCGCCTGACGTGATCCTGATTGGTGAGGTTCGCACCCGGGAAACGATGGAACATGCGATTACCTTCTCCGAGACGGGTCACCTGGTTCTCGCTACTTTGCATGCCAACAACGCCAACCAGGCAATGGACCGGATTCTCCACTTCTTCCCCGAGGATCAGCGCGAGCAAATTCTGCTGGACCTCTCGTTCAACCTCAAGGCGACCATTGCCCAACAGTTGATTCCATCGGTGGATGGCTCACGCCGGTGGGCCGCATTCGAAGTGTTGCTGGCAACTCCGCTGATCAAGGACCTCATTCGCAAGGGCGAGATCGATGAACTGAAACTCGTCATGAGGGATTCAGGGCATCACGGCATGATTACTTTCGACCAGTGCATGTTCAATATGTACAAAGAAGGAAAAATTTCCTACGATGACGCATTGCGCCATGCCGATTCCGCCAACGAGGTAAGGCTGATGATCAAGCTGGATGAAGGTGGTGACGCCGAGACCCTCGCGAAAGGATTGGAGGGCGTTGAGGTACTGGGAGATCAATTCTAGTCAATGCGCGTACTGATAATTGAAGACAATCCGGACATCGCCGCAAACCTCGGTGATTACCTGGAGGATCACGGCCACACGGTCGATTTTGCAGGTGACGGCGTAACCGGCCTCCACCTGGCTGTGGTCAACGAGTTCGACGCCATCGTACTGGACCTGGCACTGCCGGGAATGGATGGGCTGGAAGTCTGCCGCAAGCTTCGTTCCGAAGCCGGCAAGGATACCCCTGTATTGATGCTTACGGCCCGGGACCGTTTGGAAGACAAGCTCGCCGGGTTTGAAACTGGGGCAGATGATTACCTGGTCAAGCCCTTTGAATTGCAGGAAGTCGAGGCGCGACTCAATGTTCTGGCAGGGCGGGGACGTCGAATAAGCCGCCGTGAATTGAAAGTCGGAGACCTCAATTACAATCTCGATACGCTCAATGTCAGTCGCGGCGACAAGGAAATTTATCTGAACCCGATCGGCCTGAAGTTGTTGCATTGCCTGATGGATGCGTCACCCAACGTGGTATCCCGGGCGGAGCTGGAAATGGAAGTCTGGGGTGAAGAAATGCCGGACAGCGACAGCCTGAGGGTCCACATTCATTCCCTGCGCAGCGCGATCGACAAGCCGTTTGGCAGCAATATGATTCAAACCCGCCACGGAATCGGTTACCGCCTGGTCGAGCCGGATGCTGTATCGTCGTAGGCTTCGCAGCCGAATCGTTCTTTCTTTCATGGTGTTGGGAACTTTGCTTAGCGCATTGTTCGCCATCAGCACCCTGGCACTGCAAAATTACCTCGAGGACCAGTTGATTGGCACGACGCTCGCGCGCGAACTGGATGACTATGTCAGTCAGCTGAGAATAGACCCTTCTGTTGTGGAGCCTTTTTACACACGAATCCAGGGCTATATAACCCGTCCCGGCGATCCCAACCAGACCGTCAGCGCCGAGGTCAGGGGTTTGCCTTCGGGTGTGCATGACGTGAACATTGCCGGCGGGATTTTCAAAGCTGCGATTCGCAAGGAAGACGACCTTTGGGCATTCCTGATTTACGATGTCAGTGACAACCAGAGAATCAAACGACAACTCATCATCGCCCTGATCGGTGTCGTACTGGTGTTTTCAGTCCTGTCATTCATGCTGGGCGCCTGGTCTTCACGGCGGGTCATGAAACCGGTTACGGATCTGGCAGCACGCCTGGATACGCTGAGTGAAGAGAGCAAACCTGAAGCGCTCTCCCAGCATTTCGCCGACGATGAGGTGGGGCAACTCGCGAATGCTCTGGACAGTTACGCCGAAAGGCTGCATCACCTGGTCGAACGCGATCGCGATTTCAATGCAGACGTGAGTCATGAATTGCGATCGCCCCTGACGGTTATCACGGGCGCCACCGAGCTTTTGCTGGCTCAACCTGACCTCGATCCCAAGTTTCGCACGCGCCTGCTGCGCATAGCCCGGGCTGCCCGCCAGTCGGCTGACATTACCACTGCCTTGCTGCACATGGTCCGCGCCGAGCAGGGGATCGATAAAGACAGCACTGCCCACAATATCGGGCGAATTGTCAGCGAGGTCGTGCACTTGTATGAACCACTGGTCGGAAACAAACCTTTGGTGCTTCGCGTCGTGGAGCAGGACAGGGTCAGCGTGATCGCACCTGAAGCCGTCGTCGCGGTAACGGTGGGTAACCTGATCGGTAACGCGATGAGATACACTTCAGAGGGTGAGGTGGTGATCACTATTGGCAACGGACGAGTCAAAATCGAAGATACCGGTCCGGGCATTCCGGAAGAAGACCTGGAACGTGTATTCGATCGGCATTACCGGGGCCAGAACATTGTCGGCAAGGGTGCAGGGCTGGGTCTGGCCATCGTCAAGAGGCTTTGTGAGCTCTACGGCTGGTCCATCCATTTCAGTAATCGGGAACAAGGCGGATTGCGTGCCGAATTAAGATTTTTCGGAGAATGACATGAGTATTATTTCCTGCCCCGAATGTAATAAACAGATTTCCAGCAAGGCGGCCCTGTGCAATTATTGCGGTTTTCACCTCGGTGAGGTTACCGAGCAGGATCTGGAGATATTCCGGGCCAGGAAACTGCGCGACCGCATCTACCGTCTGAACATGGTCAGCTACCTGGTCATTACCGTGTTCATCGCCGGGTTCGCATGGTACTGGTGGGATTCCCGCGGCTTCAGCCAGTTATCCTCTATAGGTCCTTTTGTCCTGATGGGCCTGGCAGCGATCGCCTACCTGGTGGTCCGCGCCCTGCTGTTCCGCGCCCGCCAGCAAAGAAAAGCCATGCGAGCCAAACGCCAGCTAAGCAACGAATTAAGAAAGAACCTCTAAACTCCAGGAGCAGGGAGCGCAGGCAAAGAGGGAAGTGCGGTTTCGCCGCAGGCGAAGAAGCGCTGACCGGCTGCCGTCGCGCGCGAGACGCTTTTTACTGGATGCGCTTCACCCGGCAATCTTCATCGAATCCTTCTATGCTCAACCGCCACGTGCCGAACATTGCAGGCTCGATAATAACCACTGGATTCTGAATCTCCTTGGTGTAGAACTTGTCCTTGTCTGACTGTACCCAGACCTGGCCGTTTCTCAACTTGAAAGTAGTCTGGCCATCCCAGCCGCTGAACTTGCCCGCCAGGTTACTGGTGATCGTTGTCCTTTCCTGTTCTTCTTCGGATCCCTCTTCCTGATCGCCACCGTCGGAATCATCGGAATCATCGGAATCCGCAGCGGTGCTTTTCTGTGTCGCCAATGTTGCCAGTGAGCGTTCGTGAATCCAGGCATTGAGAGAATCAAGTTCAGATTGGGACAATTTATCCAGACCGGCCGCGGAAAACTCTTTACCCGTCATTTGCTCTTCCAGTGAAGAAAAGCCTTCGGCGGCTAAAATTGAGGTTGAAACCAGCAGGGATATAAAAGCAATCAAAAACTTGTTCATTTCCAGACCTTCAAAGTGCGAAACGGCGCAAGTCTAACATGAATAGAGTCTCGCTTCCCTGCTCCCGCCTGCGGCGGAAGGCGGCTTCGCTCGACGGCATTTAGGAGTCCGCTCCGCGGACATAGGAGTCTCGCTTCCCTGCTCCCGCCTGCGGCGGAAGGCGGCTGCACGCACGACGGCCTCAGTGCGGCGCTTCTTTGCCTGCGGCAAAACCGCACCACCCTTCGTAGCCTGTGCTCGACGGCGTTTAGGAGTCCGCTCCGCGGACATATTTGGAGTCTCGCGCGCGACGGCAGCCGGTCAGCGCTTCTTCGCCTGCGGCGAAACCGCACTTCCCTCTTTGCCTGCGCTCCCTGCTCATGGCTGGGCAGAAGGTTCAGAGGTCTTGCTTGTACCTGACGTAGGGGATGCGGCCGTAGATTGATTCGAAGGGGTCGACAGGCTGGCTCTCTGTGCTCACCGGGCTGTCGGCTCCGGCATTCATTACGTTACTGGCGCCGACACTGAGATTGGCGTTCCAGGGTGTGCGCCAGGTGAAATGAACATCGAAAGTGGTCATGCTGTCGACGTTGCTGCGGTCGAGGAAGTCAACCGAGTCGCGGTAAAAACCCTGAATCCCGCTGCTGAACGAACCCTTGCTCCATTCCAGGTTCATTCGAGCCATGTTGAACGGTTCAGCCAGGGTCCAGGACAGCATGTCGCTGCCGCCCGAATACAAGCCCTGGTAGTCCGCCTCGAGCACCCGTGTAAACGCCAGGCCGAGTTTGACATCGCCGGCATTGTCGGTGGCTATTCCTACTTTGAAATTGAGATTGACTCCGCTGGCTTCGCTGTTCAGGTACTGAAGTGGATCATAGCCGTTGGAGGAAAGCAGGGGGTTTCCAAGGTTCGGAGAAAGCAGGCTGTTGCCCATTACTGCCTGTCCACCGATGCCACCCAGCCGCCTGGTGTTCGACTGGTTCAGTTCAGATTCCTGGTTGAACCAGTTTATCGACGCTGAAGTATTGCCGCCCAGGTCCATTTGCGCGCCCAGTTGAAAACGATTCTGCTCAGTCGAGGCCAGGGGTTCGTTTACGAAACGGCAGCCTGAAGCCGTGTACGAATCGGCTCGCAAGGTGCCGTTCATGCACTGAATGCTTCCCAATGACTGGAATCGCGCCGACCCTAACTGTTTGTCGAAGCCGCCGGCCAGGCTGAATTTATCCGTCAAGGGCACATTGAGCGTCGCATCCAACCCGAGAAGATTGGCGCCACTGTCCAGTACCCGGGCACTGGTGCCGGTAGAAAGCGTGAGTGGCTGGTTCAGAACCAGTTGAAGTTTACGCTTTTCGCTGTCGCCCACGTCAAAGTTGAGCCCGGCAGTGTCGTCAACTACAAGTGAAAACGGCGTAGTGTCTTCAGAATCAGACGATGAAACTTCGGACATCAGGTTCAGTGTGCCGTTGGACAGAATCGAAACCGGGGCACTGGCCTCGTCTGCTGCCGCCGGGACGGCGAACAGGCACAGCAGCACGCAGGTCAGTAGAACAACTGTCCTGGCTTTAAATTGGCTGCTGCTGAGGCTCATGATCAATTAGATTCCCACTGCATTAAAGTTCCCGGTTCTTGTCCCCGGAAACATTAGAGGCGTAAAACTCCTAAAAGTTTAATTTTATAATAGCAAATTTTCAGAAAATTGCGCAGGTAAAATCGCGCGTTAAGGCTGATATACTGCGGTTTTCGATGCGAGAAGCGAAATAATATGGTCAGTACTTACACTCCTGTTTGCGATTTTGGCGCCAGCCCCCCGGATTTTTCATTGCTCGGTGTTGATGGAAAAACATGGTCCCTGCAAGACTGCATGGGCCCCAAAGGGCTGTTGATCATGTTCATCTGCAATCACTGCCCGTATGTTAAAGCGATCACCCGAAAACTGGTTCGCGATACGGCAGAACTGGCAACACTCGGGGTATACAGTGTCGCAATTATGTCCAATGATCCCACTGATTATGCTGAAGATTCCTTTGAGAACATGCAACGGGTTTCGAAAGAGTTCTCATATCCCTTTCCCTATCTGATTGACACAACTCAGGAAGTCGCCCTGGCTTATGGTGCAGTATGTACTCCGGATTTTTTCGGTTACAACAGCAAACTGGAACTGCAATACCGCGGGCGTCTCGATGCCAGCGGCCGCCAACCGGATGAAGGTGATGTCAGGCGTGACCTTTTCCTGGCCATGAAGCAGGTTGCTGAGACCGGCCAGGGGCCTGAAGAGCAGGTTCCGTCGATAGGATGTTCAATTAAATGGCGCGACAGCGCAGCCTGATGGGTTAGTATGAGCGCCGCTACTTACGAGGTAAAAATCAGATGAGCAAGTTACTGCTTGTGGGGGTTGACTGCAGTGAATGCAGTGAGCGGGCATTGAAATATGCAGCCGAAAGAGCAGGAGTATCGAAGGCGCAAGTGGTTGTTGTGCACGTGATTGACTGGTCTCCGTTCTCATTCAATACGCCGCAGGAAAATGAAGAGCGCCACAAGCGGCGCGAAGCAGAACTGGATCGTGCCCACAAGGAAGTCGTCGACCCGCTGGTCAGTGAACTGAGGGATAGAGGGCTTTTTGCCAGGGGCGTGATCCGCCATGGCCATCCTGCA
>CAJIAU010000120.1_pt1 | contig 24703 bp, 25 predicted proteins | sample 9199171 | NCBI WGS metagenome assembly CAJIAU01 (sample SAMEA7708280, study PRJEB35096) | sediment metagenome | biome: marine neritic benthic zone biome [ENVO:01000025]; feature: sediment [ENVO:00002007]; material: shallow marine sediment [ENVO:03000034] sea grass bed [ENVO_01000059] ...
CCGCCTCGTCCGTGGGGCCCAGGAACTTGGTCCGAGCATGCTGGACCGGTATTTCCGCCCGTTTGCCCAGTTTGATCAGGTCGACATCGAGTTCTTTGGCCGAGACCCAGGCCCGGTCCTCGTAAAGCTGATCAATCACGGCGTCGTCTATCGCTCCAACCGGCGGGCAGCCGGCGCGATTCTGGGTGCCGGCCGGACAATCATAGCGGGCAGGCGCGCCAACACAGGAGGCCAACAGCAGTCCCGTAAACAGCAGGGCTAACAACCGGGGTGTGCTAACCGTCTCATTCATCATCCAACTCCTTTAAAACCAGGTCCGCCGCCACAGCGTAATGATCGGATACCACCTCGGGAAACACGGCGTACCTGCTGAAACCAAGCGCCCCGGATACAAGAATCCAGTCGAGCCTGGCGCCCTTGTCCCCGTACGTGGAAAGACCCTGCGCGTGGGGATCGAATGCCGACAGCCCCAGGCGCTCCGCCAGGTGTTTGAGCGATGACTCCTCGCTCTGCCAATCCGTGTTGAAGTCTCCCATGACCACCATCGGCCCTTCCAGTCCGGACAGGACCCGAACCATTTCGTCGACCTGTGATCTGCGCACTGATTTCCTCGAAAAATCCAGGTGCACCGACACGAATTTGATCTTTACCGGCTCCGCCAATGCCCGGTCAGGGTTCCAGTCCAGGGCTGCGACCGAAAAGCCTTTTGTAGTTGTCGGTTTGGACGGCACGAAACTGTGTGCAAAAGCACCCTGGAACGGGTATTTCGACAGCAGTGCCGTACCGAAGTCATACATCCGGTTGCTGGCATGAACTCCGTGAAAACTGCAGCCGTACACTGAGTTTTCCACCAGGAAGTCCACGTGGTTGAATTTGCCGCTCCAGGCGGATGCCGCATCGGCCTCCTGCAGAGCAATCACGTCAGCCTCTGCCCGGTCCAGCAACTGGGCCAGTTCGAGCAGGTTGTCCCGGATCGTCTCGCCTTTCAGCAATACCTGGTTCCTGCCGTCCTTGCGGCCGTGCGCCATGTTCAGTGTCACCACTCTCAGGCTCGGGGATTCGACGATATCCGGGATTTCGCCGGCAGTTGAACAGTCTGCTTTCAAGACAGAAGACGTACCGGGCAGAACGACAAGCAGCATCCACAGGATCAACAGCCGCCATTTCGGTTTAGCAGCCACCTCAGTAAGTAAACGGTGAGCGCAAATTGAATGAAATGGCGCGGTAGACACCATTTGAACTGCGCTTGTAAGAAAGGCCGATATGCTCGAAACTCATGAATCCGATTTTGATGGGTTTGCCCAGCTTGGCCAGCGCCACACCAATTTCCCATTGATCCTGAATCGACTCTACGGTGTCCTCGTCAAGGTGAAAATTCAGTCTGTCGAACAGGTAGTTATAGGTCACATGCCAGTTCAACCTCAGGGGGTCTCCGCCCAGCGTCAGGTTGCCCAGTGGCTGACTGAACTCCAACCCGGCCATTGCTGAGCCATAGCGGCCGCGCTGTTTGTATTCCGGCTTGTAACCGGCGTAATAAATCGCGTTGAGCAGCGACCATCGCAGTTTTTCGCCTTCTCCCAGCAGGTAGCGGCTCTTGATTCCCCCGTACCAGATGCCGGCCCACTCTGAAGTTTCTATTTCGTAACCGGCGCCGATGTGGGCATAGGGTCGCAGAGACCATCGCTGGTTGACCGGGATTTCAACTTGCACGCCAGGCGTGAAGGTGACCGTTCCGTAGTTATCGAAGTCGATGAAATCCGGAATATCGTCGAAGTTGTGCAAACCGAATGACAATGGGTACTGTATTTCCCAGCCCAGCTTCCGGTTCCCTTCCTCGTCGAAACCCGCCCGGGTGACGGTCTGTCTCGGCGGGATGCGGAAAACAAAAACCGAGCGGTTCTTATCCACCTGGTACCAGCCGGTGCCAAAGAAGGCCCCCATGGCCCAGTGAACCGCCCTCTTGGGGTCCGGCTCCTGGGCGACATCTTGCGCCTGCAGCGACACAGGCAGCACGATCATGGCCAATAAAATGAGAATCAGGCGCATACTTTTGGGCGGGCTGATTGCCTCCGCTTCGTATTAATGACAGAGTACAACAAGACCCGACTGAAATCTTTTCGAGTGTCATGAAAATCATTAATGCTGATCGCGAACATGCACGGGAAATCATGGGTTGGTTCCCCGACAAGCAAAGTGTCTTTCTATGGGGCAGCCCTTACACACGCTATCCATTGACCGAGGACACCTTCTTCGAGGACATCTATTGGAGCCGTATCAACTCGGTTGTGGCACTCACGGATGAGGGAGAGGTGCTGGGCTTTGGCCAGTTTTACCTGAAACTGGGCCGCTGCCACCTTGCCCGACTGGTGATCAATCCGAAGTATCGCGGCCAGGGGCTGGGGCCAAAGTTCATATCAGAGCTTATGCGCCATGGGTCCGAGCAATTGGATACCAGCGAATTCTCCCTGTACGTGATGACCGTAAACAAGCCCGCGATTGCCGTGTACAAGAAGCTCGGATTCAACCTGGCCCCGTATCCTCACGACGATCCGAAACTCGAAAATTGCGTGTTCATGATTGCCGGTCATGAATGAGTTGCGAATTACCGGCTTGAGCATCTACCCGGTCAAGTCGATGAGGGGCATTGAACTCGACGAAGCAACACTGACCGCTGAGGGGTTTGAACACGACCGGCGGTTCATGGTCGTGCGTGAAGAAGGCGCATTCGTAACCCAGCGTGACTTGCCAAAACTGGCATTGATTCACACCGGGTTTCAAAACGGAAACATCAGGCTTTCCAGGCCTGGTTTTGGCGGGGTCACCTTACCAACCAATCATCTGCACGGCGATATTATCCACACCAGGGTGTGGGGAGATCACTGCGAAACCGTCGACCAGGGCGAGGAAATATCCCTGTGGCTTCAAGCAGCGCTGGAATGCCATAACAGCCTTCGCCTGGTGCGCATGAAACCGGGTTTTCAGCGCCCGCAAAACAAGCCTGAACTGCTGGGAGAAAATACCACCACGTTTTTCGCCGATGCGGCCCCCTACCTGGTGGCCAACGAGGCTTCACTCGATGCGCTCAACCAGACTCTCGTTGACGCAGGTCACCAGGCGGTGCCGATGAACCGCTTTCGCCCAAACATTGTCATTCGAGGCCTCGAAGCCTTTGCCGAACATCGGCTGAACCGGCTCGAAGGGGAAGAATTCCGCCTGGGCTTCTGCCACCCCTGCGAGCGCTGCGTGGTAACCACCATCGACCAGGACACAGCAGAAAAACACCCCGGCCGGCAGCCTTTCAATACCTTGCGCGACATGAATCCCATGCCTGGAAGGAAACCGGCGCCCGCCTTCGGGCACAATGCGGTCCTTTTGCACGGCGAACAGTCAATCCTGCAAACCGGAAGCACATTGGCGGGTTCCTAATGTAGCCAATCGGTAACAGATATACCGATACCCAACCGATTCACCTTGTGGTTGTAATCGATGAGGCTTTCACCGTAGCCGTAAAAGTACTGCAGGTAGCCTCGCAGGTAAGGATAGTCGAAGACGGGAAAACTCCAGCTGAGCTCGACGGCTCCCTTGTCGAATCCGCTTTCCAGCAGGTTTCTGAACATGCCGCTCACCACATGGTTGTTTTTTCCATAAGAAACCCGGAACTCGCCGTGCCCCATGTAATCATCGATATCGGGATTGTCGCTGGTTTCCTTGTCACTGGACACCCAGATCCAGGGTTTCAGGTCGTAGGTCCAGTTTCCCTTTTCGAACAGAAATGATGCGTAAATACGGTTCCAGCTACGTGAGAACTCCCCTGAACGTCCGTTGGACTGGTGGGCAAACCCCAACGTGTTGAGCAAATTCGTCAGCCCCCAGACTTTCCAGTCATTCTGAAACTGGAGCCAGACCTCGGGTTCGTGGTTGGTCTCTCTGAACGGCTCGGAATCCCCGCGGTTGTACATCTGCCAGAAAGACCGGTTGGTATAGGCGCCGTAAATATCCATCCGGTCGCCGAACAGGCCGACTGCCAATGGCACCTTCAGGCTGAGCTGAAACTGGCTCTCGATGTTTTTGTTCTCGAACTCAGAGTCCCATCCTTTCCAGTTGTACGCCGCGACCAGGAAATAATTGGGGCGGTGCGCCAGGATGCTGAACGGGCTGGCTGCCGCCTCGCGCTCCGCTGCCAGGCGCTGGTCGATTGCGCTCGGAACAGACTCGGCTGCCGGCTCAGACGGCTCGGTGGCTTGCTCTTGCGCTGGCGTACATTGTTTGCGGATCTCCGCCAGCGTCATCGAAGCCTCCGCCGTTGCGGCCAGGTTCATGACGCATTCCTGGTCCAGCTTCGCGGATGCGGCAATGGCCGGCGCCACGCAAACTGGCAGGGAAGATGCCGCCACCAAAAAGAAAGCGGCCGCCGTGCGGCGGCCGCGGTAGTCAGATTTCATGTGCTTCTTCAGTCCTTAGTCTTTACCGAAAATCTCGCTGATCTTCTCCGAGGCTTTTGCTTTCAGCATTTCAGTGGCTGCTTCCTTGGTGATCTCCGAGATAACTTCGGAGGCAATAATTTTCGATACCTCGGAGCGTGTTCCCTTGATGTCCCTGATCTCTATCGCATCGACTTTGAGGTTGGAGTACCGATCAAGGGATTCGGACTCGAAGGATGCGCGAGACTCATTCATTCGAAAGTTACGTATCACGTATATCTGCTCTTCCTCACCATCCGCGGCGGGTTCGGTTTCCGCACCTGGCTCGGCAGAAGACTTACCCTGGTTCAACGACGCCAATATCTGGTCAAAGTTTGTCTGCCCACCCATCTCTTCAATGACGATTTCCGGTTTATTGATGACAATGCGCTTGATGTCGAAATTGGCGTAGTCGACCGCCGCCTCGATATCGTTCAGACTGAACGCATTCCTGTTTTTAAAACCAGGGGGGTTTGCAATCGTGATATTGGAAATACTCAAAGACCCGCCCTTGATGTCGGATTCCACGCTACCGACACTCACCTGCGTACCAAACGAAGCGGACGCGTGTTTTTCAATGGTCCTCTCAATGGTCGCATCCATTTTGAAAGCGACGAAATACCAGGCGGCCCCGCCAACAACTACGACCAAACCGACCAGAATGACCAGAGCTTTCTTCATATCGAATTTCCTGTCTCAGTAAAATTAGTTACAGCAACACCACAAGGATACAATAAGCCCATGAGCGCAGAGAAAACAACGCATTTTGGATACAAGGAAGTCGCCGTTCAGGAAAAGGCCACGCTGGTCCGGGAAGTATTCGACTCGGTGGCGGACAGCTATGACCTGATGAACGACCTGATGTCGCTGGGGGTGCACCGGCTGTGGAAGCGCGACTTTGCCGCCAGCAGTGGCATCGGCCTGGGCGACCAGGTACTGGACCTGGCGGGAGGCACCGGCGACATTGCCGCCCTGTTGAGCCGTAAAGTGGGGGTCAAGGGCCGGGTCGTATTGAGCGACATTAACGAAGCCATGCTGAACGTGGGGCGCCAACGGCTGGAAGACAGGGGAATTGCGAACAATGTCCGGTACGCGATTGCCAATGCTGAAAACCTGCCTTTTGCCGACGGTGAGTTCAACGCTGTCACCATCGCTTTCGGTCTGCGCAATGTCACCGACAAGGATGCGGCATTGCGGGAAATGTTCAGGGTGCTCCGGCCCGGTGGCAGGGCCATGATCCTGGAGTTTTCCCAAGTCCGGCCGGAGCCACTCAAGGCCATTTACGACGCATGGTCATTCGGGGCCCTGCCCGTGCTTGGAAAAATCATCGCCAATGACGAGGAAAGCTACCGCTACCTGGCCGAGAGTATCCGCAAGCACCCGCCCCAGGAGGAACTGGCGCAGATGATGAGGGACGCCGGGTTCGACCAGGTCCGCTTTCGCAACCTGACCGGCGGCATCGTGGCCATTCACAGCGGAGTCCACAGCTGATCATGCCTGAATACAGAACACCCTTGCCGGGAATCCTGGCAGCGATGCTGGAATCCGCCATCAATCGCCTGCTGGACCTGGACCAGGATTCGCCCGAACGCTTTGAACGGCTTGAAGGACGGATGCTGAAGCTGGATATCGAAGGCGTGGGAATCAGCCTGTTCTTCGCGTTCAACCGGGGCCAGGTCGAGGTGGGCACACGCTCTTCATTCGAGCCGGACACCGTGATCAGCGGGTCACCCGTGGCACTGTTCACAATGGCCGTGCCCGATGACATGGGCAGTTGGGGCAGCCCCGAATCGCGCGTGACCATTTCCGGCGATGCCAACCTGGCCCGCGACCTGGAACGGCTGTTCTCGCGGCTCGACCCAAACTGGGAGGGCCGGCTGTCGAGAATTTTCGGAGATGTCTGGGGCCACCAGGTAGCCGCAGGGCTCCGTGCCGGCGCCGAACAGGCGCGCGAATCAGCCGGCAGCGCCGGTGAAATGATCAGCGAATTTTTGCAGGAAAACCAGTCACCCGTAGTCCGTAAAGACGAAGTCGGAGCTCTTGCGGCAGAAGTCGAAGATTCGCTCGACTGGCTAAATGAACTCGAAGACCGCATCCGCGAACTGGAAGACTCGGCCAAATGATCCATACGCTGCGCCAGTTCGGCCGAATGCTGAAAATCAGCGCTATCCTGTCGGCTTACCAGCTGGATGAATTTCTGGAGGCCACCCACCTGTACCGGCCGATGCGCCTGCTGCGGTTCCTGTTCCCCTGGGCCCGGCGTGACGTGTCTGATAAACCTCGCGGTGAGCGGCTGCGGCTGGCCCTCAACGAAATGGGGCCGATTTACGTCAAGTTTGGCCAGATCATTTCCACGCGCCGTGACCTGGTAGCGCCGGATATTGCGGACGAGCTCGCGTTGCTGCAGGACCAGGTGCCTCATTTTCCCGGCGCCGAGGCCCGGGACATCGTGGAAAACGCCCTGGACAGACCGGTTGGCGAACTGTTCCAGTCATTCGATTCCGAACCGATGGCTTCGGCGTCCATTGCACAGGTACACGCGGCGGTTTTGCCGGACGGCAGCGAGGTCGTTGTCAAAGTGGTTCGGCCCGGCATTCGCAAGCTGATCCGCCGCGACATCGACCTGCTGATGTCCATTGCACAGCTGGCTGAGAAATACTGGCAAACCGGCTCCAGGGTAAAACCGACCGAGTTTGTCCGCGAGTTCGAAACGTTCATTTTCGACGAACTGGACATGACCCGGGAGGCCTCCAACGCATCTGCGTTACGTGCCAACTTCGAAGGCTCGTCCGATCTCTATATTCCGGAAATTTACTGGCCCTACTGCAAAGAGCAGGTGCTGGTGATGGAACGGGTTTACGGGATTCCCATCAGCGACATACAGGGCCTGAGGGACGCTGGAGTCAACATGGAACGGCTGGCCAAGATGGGCATCCGCGTATTTTATACACAGGTGTTCCGCGACAACCTGTTCCATGCCGACATGCACCCCGGGAACATCCTGGTGGATGCTAGCGATCCTGAAAACGCCAGCTATATCGCACTGGATTTCGGCATCGTCGCCAGCCTGACTCCGCTGGACCTCTACTACATATCGGAAAACTTCCAGGCCCTGTTCAACCGCGACTATTTCCGCGTGGCCCAGTTGCATATCGACGCCGGCTGGGTGCCGCACGATACCCGGGTTGATGAGCTGGAGGCGTCGGTCCGGGCCGTGGGCGAGCCAAGTTTTTCCCGGCCGCTGAATGAAATTTCCTTTGGTAACCTGATGCTCAAGCTGTTCCAGGTCGCCTACCGCTTCAAGCTGGATATTCAACCGCAGCTGATCATGTTGCAGAAAACCCTGTTGAACATCGAGGGCCTGGGCCGCGAACTGTTCCCCGAACTGGATGTGCTGGCGGCTTCCAAGCCGGAACTTGAACGGATCGTCCGTGAAAAACACGGCATCGACCAGGCCGCGAAGGATCTGAGGGAAAGACTGCCGGGGTGGTTGAGCAAGGCGCCCGACATGCCCGGCCTGTTGCATGATTACCTGAAGCTGGCCACCGAAGGAAAACTGGTGTCGAAAGTCGACCCCCGGGACCTGGACCGGTTCCGCGAAGAAGAGCGACAGTCCAACCGCCGGCTGACCCTGACAATCAGCGGCTCCGCCCTGTTTTTCAGCGGCGCCATCCTGCTTGGTTTCGAAGTGGGCCCATGGCAACTGTTCGGGCTGTCCGCTCCGGGCCTGCTCTCCCTGGTGGCCGGCGCCTGGCTGATGCTCCGGGCAGGTAACCGCTGACCTTAAAACACAATTCGCCGATTCAGCTTGCAATTTTCTCAAAACCATTTATACTTACCTGTAAGTAAGTTGGATTTTCGACATGAGCGCTGCTACAAGCACAAAAGAACAGATCATCGACCGGGCGTTTCAGCTGATGCTGCAAAAAGGGCTGAACGGCTTCAGTTACCGGGATATTTCCGAACCCATGGGCGTGAAAAACGCGGCCATTCATTATCATTTCCCGAACAAGATGGACCTGGTAAAGGCGCTGATCGATGAGAACCACCAGCTTTTGCGCCGCTCTACCGCGCAGTTCATGGCTTATGGCGGCCCGGCACGGCCGCAGCTTGAGGGCCTGTTCGCCTTTACCATGAACCAGTGTAACTGCGGCCGCCCGATTTGCATGGTGGGTGCGCTGGCGATCGACTACGACGAATTGGACGAAGAAATAAAGAATGCCAACAACAGTTTCATGAAAGACTCGGTGAACTGGCTGACCAACGTGATGGAGCTGGGACGCGAACAGGAAGAATTCGATTTCAATGGAGACCCCAAGTCAAAAGCGGTTTCGATTCTTGCCATGATCCAGGGCGCCAGGCAACTGGCCCGGGTGCATGGCCTGGATTACCTGGAAAACATATTCACCCAGATCCGTACCGACCTTGGAATTAACGAGTAAAAAAATTTGCCTTTGGAACTTACTTATTAGTAAGTATACAGGAGAGAAAAGTGAAAACGCACACGATTGAATGGACTAACACAAACATTCGCAGCGACGCCAGGAAATATAATCCGGCCCGCAAGCTGAACAGGGTATTGTGCCTGTCAGCCAACCTGTTTCTTGCGCTGGTCCCTGCGCTCGCCGTCGTTACCGGCGCTGCCTGGCTGATCACCGCACCTGACCTTGCCGCTTATTTGCAGGCGTTTCTTTGGGGTGCAGGATTTGTATTCCTGGGAGTAGCCATAGATGCCCCGAAACCACTAAGCATGCTGAGCCTGCTGACCGGCCTGGCCCTGCCCGCGCTGGCAATGCTGAGTTCACAGCTAGCGGTTGAAATCGCGGTGCTGGCGGTGGCCATTCTTGCAGCCTGGACTGCCATGGCCATCTGGCGGCATGCCTCTGTTCAACAGAGCCGTAGCGCCTGATGTCACTGAGGACAGCTTGCCGGAACGATCTTGGTCACATCCAGCACGAGGTTGTGAAACTCCGGAAGCTGCGCGTTAACCGTGGCCGAGAAACTGTTGCAATCGGTGAAGTCGACGATGATTCCACCGAATTGCTCCCTGACCACGTCGGCCGGGTCGAATTGTGAGCCGAAGTCGGCGCCGGACGTGATCACCATGTTCTCGAACACCACCCGCAGGTCATTGCGCGTCCCGGTGCCAATCATCCAGACCTGGTGACCGTCAAGGTAGGTGTACCACGTCATCACGAAAACCCCGTTCACTTCAACACCGAAGTGGAAGCCCTCGCCGTCACGGTTCGGATCGAAGTAAGCCCCCATCCAGTTGGCAAAATCGCCTTGAACGCCGCCACTGCCGCAAGTCGTCGGCAGTATGCGGGTGAAGTCGAGTGTCACTTCTTGGTATCCCTTGACGATAGGCTTCAGTTCCAGCCCGGCGTTGTTGCAGTCGCTCCAGGTCATGATTGCGGAACCCCATTTTTCCCTGGCGACGTCATCCGGATCGAACGCATTACCGTATTGCGCACCACTGGTGATGATCATTTCGCTGAATGTAATCTGACCGTTCGACAGTTCGCCAACACCGATCAGCCAGAATTGTTTGCCCTGGTTGTAAAAGTAACAGGTAAGGATAAAAGTTACCTGGTCACGCTCCAGGGTCAGCTGGCAGCCTTCGCCGTCCCGATCCGGGTCATAGTAGGTACCGGGCAGATCCTCCGCGAAGATTTCGTCTTCGACTGGAATCCCGGGTCCGCCAGTGATCGGTCCATCAGTGGAAATTTCGGCCAGGATAACGCGCCCTTCCTGGCCAAGCTGATTGGCGAAGGCAAAAGCGATACCTTCGATGAGTGACAGGTTGACGCCCTCGATGGACGTCAGGCCCATCAGTTCATCGAACGGGATCAGAGCCTGCCCGGGGGCGACATTTTCGATGGCCCCCACACTAACCTCTCCATTGGCATCAAAAAGCATTACGGCCAGTTCCATGCTCCCTTCGACCGACCGGATGTCGAATTCGAAGCGGCTCGATCCGGTCAGGTCAAATACCGGCCCGATACCACGGCCATAAGCACCACCACAGCCGCCGAGGTTAGCCAGATTTCCAAGACTTGGGAAATCGACCAGGCAATCAAACACATCACCCGCGATCTCCAGGGTCGCCACAGACCCTGCCTGCGCCATCTCATCTACTATGGGAAGCGCGGCCCGGCGGCCACCAAGCACGCTGGACGTGATCAGAATGGCATCCTGTTCGGAAAGCTCCTCGCCAGGACCCACCGTGAACGGGCCCTGCGGTGCGGTAAAGGGATCGATGACATCAGCGAAAGCACCCGTTACTGCGCCAAAAAAGAGCAGAAAAACGAACAGCTGTAAGCGACTAATCGGAGTTTTCATGCGCGTACTCCAGACCCTGGTGCTTCTTATTTAAGTATAGGAGATCGTTACCGGATTGCGATTTGATGCACGTAAACAGAACCTTCTAAAAGTTCGTCATTGAGTCGTTAGCGGCCCTCAGCAACCGCGTCAGTCTAAGGTCTGAAGTCGGCCAGCTAACGGAACTCTCCTGGAGACTCTTCGCAGGAGCACATCCATCATTCACACGCCGTCCAGTTGCCGGCCCTGGCAGGAATGAATCCACTAAAGGCTGGAAAGCGACTTGGATAGGCGACTCAATAGCAAGCTGCCAGTCGATCCTGCAGGCCATGTTTCTATATAGTATTCCTGATGGACACAATCACATTATTGATTCGTAAATTACTGCCGGCCGCACTACTTGTTGTTGTGGTGGGGATACTCGCTACCGACACCGCGCTGGCAGCTTCTCATGCGCCCAGGCCTGAAGCCAGCGGTCGCCTTGAACCAGATCACGGACAGGTCCTGGTGTTCATTGGGCAGGACAATGCATCGGTCGGCGGCAATGCCGAACACCGCGACGGCTATGTCGATCACGTAGGAGTACCCGGCGGTGTGACGCATTACGTCTATTTCACCGAGGGAGCCACCAATAACTTCGGATACACCTTCGACACCGGCACGGTCGATGGCTTGAACAAGCAGACCACCTGGGGTGCCGGACCGATGTGTATGCGTTGCTACCTGGAATCCGGTACATTCGACGGCACCGCGGTACACCTGTCCATCTCGATGGAATTCAACTCTGAAGACTCCGTAGCCAGCGGCGACTACGATCATTTGATCAGGGAACTGGCGGCTTTCCTGCAGGAGTTCAGCCATGTGCCTTTTTATATCCGCATCGGTTACGAGTTCGACGGTTCCTGGAACGATTACGACCCGGAGAACTTCAAAGCGGCCTGGCGCAGGATCGTTGACCACCTCAGGGCTGAGAAAATCGGGAATTTCGTCACCGTACTCGGCTCTTCCCGTAACCACATTGCCCGCGAGACCTGGGATGCTTACTGGCCCGGCGACGAATACGTGGACTGGATCGGCTACAGCTTCTGGTTTTACGAGCCCTTCGATGACGTCGCCTTGCAGATCGCCCGTGAGAAGAACCTGCCGGTAATGATGGCCGAGGTAGCGCCACGCGGATTTTTTCTTTCACAGCTAAACCAACTGCCGATCTACGATTGGTATGAGGTACTGTTCGCGTACATCGAAGCCAACCGCGACGTGATCAAGGCGTTGGCCTATATCAATGCTTACTGGGAGCGACAGCCGATGTGGAACGGCAACGGCTGGGGTGATACGCGCGTGCAGGTGAATGAGCCGGTTATGCAATGGTGGGTCAACAAGATGGCAGAGCCAGGTTACCTTCACGGGCCTGAAGGCCTCTACCAGGCAATTGGCTTTGAGCCCGAACGCCGATAAAGCCGCAGGCGGGAGCACCGAAGCCAGTCTCCCTTATGTACACATCGGCTCCGCGCGAGTATAGACTGGTTGTCCAGGACCATGAACCAGATTCGAGGGAGTTAACTGATGGGATGGGTCATTCTGAACACTTCACTTTCTGTCAGCGCCGATTCGATGCCGTGCGACGGCGGCCTCGTCACGGCCACTATGACCGTAACCGGTAAAACGGATGACAAGAAGGAATTGAACAGCTTCACAGCCTCCATCCGTGACGACTATGTCATTCCGGATATCCTCTGGGATTCCGGTCCGCAAACGTTCGGGCCGGGCATGGAAGTCAACGAGGTCTTCAAAGTTCAAATGAGCTGCAACAAGAAAGGCCATGTGGTGGGCCCGGACGGCAGCAGCGGTGAGCGGACCGCCGAGTTGTATGCGCACGTCCTCAGCGAGGAGCTGGAGGCAGCCAGCGACGAAGTGCCGGTGACCTGCGTTCGTTGAACGACTATTCAACCAGTCCGTGACGCCGGTGCCATTCGGCCAGCGATTCATCCGGATAAGCATCGAATAACCTGTCTCCGGCTGCATCCGCAACGGTTACCCAGCCAGGCTTCGAGGACAGCATCATGTGGGTGTGTTCCGGCGCCACCGGCAAATCCGTATCGATCGCCGAGGCGAACGGATGCACCAGTTCGGGCCAACGGGGATCCCAGACCCACAAGGCGCTGCCGCACACGCTGCAGAAACGTCGCTCGCCCGGGCTTTCACTGGTAGTACCGGTCTCGTTGTCCCTGATCCTGGCGTGAAAAACGGAGATCTTGTCTTCGCCTTCAATCTCCAGCGTTGAGTAATCCGCACCCAGGTTGATTGCATATCCGCCACCACCCGCTGTTTTCCGGCAAATGGAGCAATAACAGAGGTTGAAAGGGTAAGGATGCGGCGAGAGGACACTGAAACGCACCGCCCCGCAGTGACACGATCCATTGAGTTTCATAGTTACTCCTTTTTTCACAGATCCTGTGGAAGGATGATTCCCAGCTTCCTCCGCTCTACTCGCCACAACTCGAGTAACTCTTCGTATTTCTCCGTGTGCGATTCGGCCAGATTACGAGTCTCGCCCGGATCCACCGACAAGTCGAACAATTCGAAGTCTGTCTCATCAAACGGCGGCTCCAGGTTCGAGATTTTCCAGTGACCCTGGCGCAGGTAAGCGCGGCCGCCATGATACAGCGTAGTCACGTAATCCTCTTCATGCACTGATTCCACCTCGCCGGCCAGCAAGCCGGACATGCTTTCTCCCAGCATCGGCCGCGCGGAGCCGTCATCGGGATATTGAACGCCAGCGTATTCCAGAAATGTCGGCGCGAGATCCATCACAGTGACGTAAGTCGGATCAATGGCGCCGACGTTGTCAACGCCTGGACCGGCCATCATCATCGGCGCGGCAATGCCGCCTTCGCGGGTATAAGTCTTGCGCCGCATGAACGGTGCGGAGCCGGCTTCCGCCCAGGGGTCGTCGTAAGAGACAAATGACACCGCCGTTCCCATCGTTTCGTAGGCGTTATCGAAGTGCGCCTGGATGTGTTCGGTATATGGCCCCTCGTTGTAGAAGTCCTCACCGGCAGCCCCGTTATCCGACATGAAAACGATCAGCGTATTCTCATACAGGCCTACCTCCTTCAAATAGGCGAGCAAACGACCGATGTGATCGTCCAGGTTATCGACCATGGATGCATAGAGTTCCATTTTGCGGGATTCGCGGCGTTTCTGGTCGGCGTCCAGGTCTTCCCAGGGCGTAATCTCGCTATTACGCGGCGGAAGTTTTGATTCCGGTGGAATGATGCCGGCCGATTTCAACGCCGAAAAGTTCCTTTCACGCAGCGCATCATAGCCATCGTCGTATTGGCCTTCGTACAGATCCAGGTATTCGTCTGGCACCTGCAGCGGCCAGTGCGGCGAGGTGTAGGCCGCGAATGCGAAAAAAGGTTTGCCGTCGCCCTTGTTGGACTCGATGAACTCGATCAGGCGGTCGGTATAGACTTCGGTCGAATAGCTGCCGACCGGGTATTCGGCGAAGCCTTCGTCCGCCCAGAATGTGGATCCATGCTCGGAGTAACCCACATCGTCAAAGTGTGTGCCGGCGCCGTGGAGCAGGCTGAATGAACGGCTGAACCCGGCTGCATGCGGGCTGGTCTCCGCGGTCAGCCCCAGGTGCCACTTGCCGACGGTATAAGTGTGATAACCCGCGTAACTCAGCAAGCGGGGAAACGGCGCGATGCGGTCCGAAAGGCTGTTTTCATATCCGGGGACAGAATGTCCCGTAAGATCCTGCCTGCCTTGTCGAGCCATTCCGGCCACGTGATTGTTATTTCCACTCAACAACATCGCACGTGTCGGTGCACACATTGGCGCCGTATGAAACTGGGTGAACAATGTACCCTCAGCCGCAATCGCATCGATGTTGGGCGTTTTAATGTCGCTGCCATGGACGCCCAGGTCCGCGTAGCCGAGATCGTCTGCGACAATCAACAGGATATTGGGCCGCTCGCCCGCGACAATACCCGCCTGTGGTTTACCGGGTTCCTGGCTGCAGCCACTGCTCGCGGCGATCAGCACCAACAGGCAGCATTGCCCGATTCGCTTTCTCATCTATGCTCCTTCATTGCTTACTGAAAATCCGGACAATCCGGCCATAAACAATTTCAGTCAGTGTCCATGTGACTCCGCCAGACGTATTCACAAACTGAATAACCACTGCATCCAGGTCCTTGTGGTAGCGTGCGATGCTCGAGTAGCCAAGTACCAAACCTGTGTGTTCATATTCATAAATTGAGGAATAGACAGCCTGCTCATCTTCGCTCAACAAGGAGCCATCGTTCAGGGCCCTGAGGAATATTCCAACGTCCTGCGCGGTCGCGACCATCGACCCGCCGGGCGAAACAAAATCGAGCATCTTTACATCGCCACCATGGTCGGTGTAATAACCACTGGAAACCAGGTCCGGGTCCACTTCGCTGAATAGTCCATAGGTTTGAGTCAGGCCCAGTGGCGTCAGAATTTGGTTCTGAATATACTGCCGATGGCTGTATTCCAATGCCTTATCGAGTATTTTACCGATCAACAGATAGTTCGTGTTGGAATAGTCATAGCGGCTGCCGGGCTCAAACTCTGCGGGATCATCCAGCACGAGTTCCAGCACCTCATCGACATCCAGAATAGACCGGGTCCACGGGAAATCCGGGTCTTCAATCCAGTCAGGGATGCCGCTGCGGTGCTGCAGCAACATCCTCAAAGTGATCTGATCCGCGTATTCGATGCGCCCTGCCAGTTCAGGTAAGTAATCGATGAGGGTTTTATCCAGTGACAGGCTTTGATTATCGATCAGCTTGGCGGCGGCAACGGCAACATACAGTTTGCTTATGCTGGCAATTTTGAACAAAGCCTGCGGGTCTGCCGGTACCTTGTTCTCCCTGTCTTTCCATCCGGCAGCATAAAATTCCGGTTCCTTTCCAGCCTGATCGATATAAACAATGATCCCATCAAAGCCGAGATCAAGGGCGTCATTGACTTGATCCTGAACCGAACCGGGTAAGGGCGCCAACCATGCCCACACGATCACCCATGGCACGAACACCACGGTGGTGATTATCACCACTACAGGCATGATGATTTGGAGTTGTCTTTTAGGAAATTTCAAAATTCAGATAAGATCTCTTGTATTTTGGACGATCCGTTTTTATGAGTAGGTCTTGTCGTCGATCACCAGCTTAGCATCCAGGTCAAAGGAGAGTATCAGCGACCGCCGCGGATCGAAAGCGGTTACAACGCCCTTGCATCAAGTCTATCCAGACGTGATCTTTGCCGGATATTTGACTGAGGCGTCAATCCGAACGATTTCTTGCGAATGTCTGACGCACGTCAGCGACTGCAGCGAGGTTAGGTGCTATTCAGAAAAGAGAGGTACAACCACCATGTTGAATCCAAAAGATCGGTTCTGGGTCCTAGTGGCCGATAGCGGTCAGGCCCGTCTCCTCGAAATGCAGCGCAAACCTTACGCCTTCCGGCAGCTGTCCGAGGTCGTTTCCGATACCCGGCACCTGACCAGCAAGGAACTGGTCAGCGATGCCAGTGGCCGGACCTACCACACGCAGGGCCCGGGTACTCACGGCATGCAGCCACGCTCCGACCCGCACGACCTCGCTGAAGAACAGTTCGTCGCCGGCCTGGCGAAGAAAATGAACCACGCCGCCACGCAGGGGCGATTCGAGCATCTCGTGCTGATCGCCGATGCGCGCACCATCGGCCGCCTGCGCCGCGCCCTGGGCAAGGCGGCGGCAGACCGTGTACTCAAGGAACAGGCGCTGAACCTGTCCAATATCCCGTTGCAAGCCCTTGAGCCGCGTGTTCGCGACATTCTTGGCTGGGCTGCCTGATTTGCCGTAAGGATCATCGCGTCAATTGCGAAACGCCGCTTCCCCAAAGTCCGGGCATTCTTCCGCAGTTTCCGGGTTTTGAAGGTCTTCACGGCTGTCTGCCACCCAGCACTCGTCGAAAATAGAGCAATAACAATAGGTGATGTAATTTTCGGGATTGCCCATCACCGCCTGTAATTTGCGTGCGAGTTCCGGATCATTGGTATGGATCGAATCCACCTTTTCGTCAGGGCTCAGGACGCGATTGGTGATGAAGTTTCGGCTTAAACTATCGCTTAGCTGTCCGCCAAGGCGCGCAACTGCATCCGCCCAATCCTGCACCGGTTCACCTTCGATGACCAATTGCATGGTCCGCATTTTCGCAGGACCAACACCCGCGTTGGTAAAGGACAATGTGAAATCGGCGGAATCGCCGGTGTCACTGTCCGCTATCGACAACTGCACAAATGGCCACACCGCGGCTGCCGTTTGCTGTCTAACGGCCGAAGACTCTGACAATGCGGCGTACAGAGCCACGACTGCGATAAATACCCCCGCGACGGACAATATCGTCTGCCAGAAAGTCAGTCGCAGAAAGAGCATCTCGGTGTGGGCAAGGGCTGACTTCGAGTCCCCAGGCGCCTTCGGCTCTTCGTGCTGTTCAGTGGCTTCTTCTGACAATTGTGAACTCCGGTTTGTTCAGCGCCTTATGATCCTCCACCAACGAGCGATACTCAACAGACTCATTAGTGAGGCCGATACATAGGTCATGGCGGCAGCTTTCAACAGCCGCCGGGCATGCCTTTCATCGTCAGAGTATATAACCCCGTGTTCTTCGAGCATCGGCATCGCCCGCCCAAAACTGGCATCCAGCTCGGTGGGCAGGGTCAGAATATGGATCAACACAGCCGAACCCAGCGTCAGCAAGCCGCCCAAAAACATCAGCAGACCGGCAACGGGAAGCCGGGTGATGCCCATGATCAGGGGTGTCGCCATCATCAGTACTGCCCCGGTTCTTTCGATCGGGCTGACCCACTTGACCAGCCGGGTCCGCCACATCAGAGGCTTGAATCCCTCCGCGTCCTGCACCGCGTGGCCGACCTCATGCGCCGCGATGGTGACCGCTGTCAGCGATCTGCCCTGCATGTTGGAATCCACCAGCCGCACCACTTTGTCCGTCGGGTCGTAATGGTCACCCGTGGTCGAGGTCTCGACCGGAACGGCCTGCAGGCCACAGGCATCGAGCAGTTTGCGAGCGGTTTCCTCTCCGGTCTGCTCATACCTGTCGCGTGGATTGTGGTAGCGGGCCATAGTTCGCCTGACCCATAGCCCAGGGCCGGCAATCAACAGCAACAGGGCAGCGATGAGGATCAGGATATGCATCCGGTTAAAGTATGGGTTCCAGGAAGAAGAAAAAAGAACTGAGGAAGATCACCGTGGCCTGGCGCCTGGTCCTGATCACCTCGGGAAATGCGCCAACAGCGTAATAATGCTCGTAAAAATCCGGTGAAGATGGAATTCTGGGCTCCTTTCCAGGCGCCAGTTCGTATACTGAAGTCGAGCCATAAGACCACGGTTTGAACTGGGGAATGGTCTTGGGAACGTCCGCCAGTGCTGTTTCCTTCTGTTCACCCCTGGGCTTCATCGCAACGATCCAGCTGTTCTGCGGCTCGATGTCCCGCCGGATCAATGCCTCGAGATCACGCGCGAATACTTCATCGTAAACAATCAGGCCGTTCTCAGTATTGAACCCTTCAGATCTCGGATCGAAATTGTGCGAGCCGATCATTGCCACGCGGCCATCCACCACGAACGATTTGGAATGCAGGCCAACCCGGGGCGCCGGCATCGGGATCACGGAATTGTCTCCTGATACGATCGCTTTGCTTTCCACGCCCCGTTTCTTTTCGTCGATCAACTCGGCCCAGCGCGGGAAAAACTCCGGCGCATCGACCGGGAAAGGCTTGAACTCGTACATCTGGAATTGCAGGCCGTCGACATAGCGTTTCTTGTGCCTGTGGGTATTGGCGTATACCGTGTCCGCATCGGTGGAAGCCAGCGAATTGGTGGAAAAAATCAGCTCGATGAAAGGGTTTTGCACTCGCAGCCTTGCAACCAGGTCCCGGACCCGCTTGGACAGCACCATGTACGGGGACTGGATCAGAACCGAATGACGGGCTGACACCAGGACATCGTACAGTTCGCCAGTCGTGTCTTCCTGCAGTTCACCTTCTTCGTACGAGTGTTTTCTGGGTGCATCAGAGAAGTATTCGAGGCGATTCACCGAATATGCGGGTTCCACGAACAATTGGCTCATGAGCTGCGGATCTTCGGCCTGCTCCAGAATTGGCCGCAACCGCGGCGCCGCCTCGAAGGTGCCGAGCCGCACGGGCTCGTCCGTATCGAGTAACTCGGCTGCTACATCCCGAAGGTGCTGAACCGGAACAGTCTTCGGCCCCTCCCAGAACCAGTCGAACGACTCCCTCATCTCCCGGACGGCTTCCCCGAACACCGCCACGTCACGGTCCTTGAAGTTGTAGTTCGTGTCAAAATCGAAATACCGGTCGGCGATGTTGCGCCCGCCGATTACACCCACCAGGTCATCCACCACCAACAACTTGTTGTGCATGCGCTGGTTGACCCGGCGAAAGCAGCAGGCCACGCCGTTGATCCAGTCGTGGTTGGCCATTTTCGCCTTGTAAAACGACGGGTTATAGAACCGGATTTCGAAATTTGCATGGGCCATGGTCAGGTGCACCAGGTACTCGACATCCGAGAACGAAAACATCTGGTCCAGCAGCAGGCGGACTTTCACGCCGCGCCGTGCAGCGTCCAGCATTTCATTAAGGATCAGCTCGCCGGAGTCATCGCCCCGCAGGATGAAATTCTGCAACTCCACGTAGCGTTGCGCGGCACGGATCATGTGAATCCGCAGTTTCAACGCATCTTCGCCATACTCAACCAGGGTCAACCGGTGCTGGCCGTCTGCAATGGCGGTCCGCCCCAGTTCGAGAACGGGTGAGGGAATGGCGCAACGGTCCAGGTCCCGCGGGAAGCAGGTCAACCCGGTTTCACGAGCTGCATCGACCTTGGCGTCGACCTGCTGCACTTTCTTGGCCGAAAGGGAACAAGCCGGCAACAGCAGCAAAGCCACGAAGATAAGTAACAGGCCTCGCAACATGCCTAACCCGTGCTGGTCACAGCCGGCAGCAACCGGAATGTCTTCAAGGTGGACAGCGGATTCTCTATCGCCACCGCACCGAGGAAACCTTCCGAGGGTTCAACCAGCGCAAGTGACCACTCGCCGGGACCCTGGCCGTCAAAGTCCAGTACGGCGGCAGGTGTGCCGACTTCCGTATCGACAGTAAAGCGGCTGAACTGGTTTGCGATGCCCATCCCGGACGCCTTGACCACTGCTTCCTTGCAGGCCCAGACTCGCAGAAAAGCCTGGTCGAGCCGGTCAGGGTGCAGTGATCCAAGGGCTGAGGCCTCTGCAGGGCTGAAATACCGTTGCGCGACGCCCATCGCGTTCCGGGCCTGTCGGTCGTCATGCTCTAGGTCCACCCCAATGTGGCTGGATGCGGATACCCCGATCAGCAGCTTGTCTTCGCTTTTCGCCATGCTGAAGTGAATCTCTTCCTTGTGCACCGAGGCATCCAGCACGGGTTTGCCGCGATTGCTGCGGTTGATCTTCACGAATTTGCCGGGCAGGCCAAGGTAGGAGCCCAGCAGCAATCGCAGATAGAACCGCCGTGCAAAAAACAATGGGCCCGCCGGCGCTGCGGGTTCATTCGCAGCATCCCCACTCAGCGCCGCTGCCAGCGCGCCGGACAGGCGCCCCAGGTCGAGAAACCACAGGTGGACCTCCCCGGACGAAGGCGGGATTTGCTTGTCCAGGGGAATGGTGCAGGCTGTGAAGTCCCGCGCCCTGGCCAATAAGCCAGTTTTACTGCCGTCGTTCATTGCTCAGCCAGTCTAGCGCATGACCATTGTGGATGAAATCAACACCTTGAAGTCTCGCGATTTAGACTATACTTGTAGGTTCACTACCTTTCCTGGCGAACCCGATGAAATTCAAGCACGTTGTCATTCAATCGCTCGCGGCGGTTGAGCCTCCAATCCGCGTCACTTCCAAGGAAATCGAGGAAAAGCTGAAGCCCACGCTTGACCGCCTTGGGGTCAGGGACGATCTGCTCGAAGAAGTATCGGGCATCGGCGCCCGCCGTTTCTGGGAAAAAGGAACATCCCCTTCTGATGCCGCAACGCTTGCAGCGGAAAAAGCACTCGACGAGTCCGGGATAGACCGCCAGAAAATCGGCGTCATCATCAACACGTCCGTGTGCCGCGACTACCTTGAGCCTTCCACCGCCTGCATTGTTCACGGCAACCTGGACCTGAACGAAAACTGCCTGAACTTCGATGTCGGCAATGCCTGCCTGGCATTCATGAACGGCATGGACATTGCCGCCAGGATGATCGAACGTGCAGAAGTCGAGTACGCCCTGGTGGTTGACGGCGAGTCAAGCCGCCCGATTACCGAGGCGACCATCGAGCGCATGCTGGACGAGGACATCTCTGAAGAACAGTTTCGTGCGGAATTTGCCTCCCTGACGCTGGGCTCTGGCGCCGCGGCAATGGTGATGGCCCGCAAAGAACTGGCGCCGGAAGGCCACCCATACCTGGGCAGCGTTTCCAGGGCTGCAACCGAGTTCAACAAACTCTGCCGCGGGCAGATGAACCAGATGATGACCGATACCCGCATCCTGTTGAGCGAGGGCCTCAAGCTGGCGTCGACCACTTTCAATGCCGCCAGGATTGCGCTGGGATGGGTCGCCAGCGAACTGGATCAGTTCGTTATTCACCAGGTCAGCAAGGTGCATACCGACTCGCTGGTCAACCTGCTGGGCCTGGACCCCAAGAAAGTCCATGCCATTTACCCGGAAATGGGCAATATCGGCCCCGCTTCGGTACCTATCGTACTGGCCAAGGCGGCCGAACTGGGCAAGATCAGCAAGGGTGACCGGGTCGCCTTGCTGGGTATCGGCTCCGGCCTGAACTGCGCAATGGCCGAAGTCGTCTGGTAGCAATCGTTTGGTGGAAATCCCCGAACAGCTTTACCCTTTTTCCAGTCATTTCCTGGAGTTGCGCGGCCAACGCATGCATTACCTGGACGAGGGCCCACGCGATGGGCCGGCGGTCCTCATGCTGCACGGCAATCCAACCTGGTCGTTCTACTACCGCAATCTCGTCAAGGCCCTGCGCGGCCGGTTCCGCTGCATCGTACCGGACCACCTGGGCTGCGGCCTGTCGGACAAACCGGATGATGAGCAGTACGACTACCGCCTCAGGAGCAGAATCGAGGATGTCGACAGCCTGGTCAGGCACCTTGAAATCACCGAGCCGCTGACCCTGGTGGTTCACGACTGGGGTGGCATGATCGGCTTTGCCTGGGCCGTTGAAAATCCCGATCTGATCGACAGGACTGTGGTGTTGAATACCGCAGCATTTCCCCTGCCGGAAGACAAGAAAATGCCCCCTGCCCTCAGCCTCGTCAGGGCCACGGCTGTTGGCGCCTTCCTGGTGACCCGGTTCAATGCCTTTTCCGGGATCGCAGCCCGCGTCGCGTTCAAGAAGCCGGTAAGCAGTGAAGTCAGGGCTGCCTATACGCTCCCTTATGACTCACCAGAAAATCGAATCGCAACTCTGCGATTCGTGCAGGACATCCCATTAAAGGAAACGGACCCCGGCTTCGATATTTTGATAAATACGGCTGAGCGATTACACTTGTTGCAGAACAAACCGTGTTTAATTGCATGGGGAGAAAGGGATTTCGTGTTCGACACTCCCTTTCTGAACAAGTGGCTGGAATACTTTCCGGAGGCACAATTGCACCGGTTTCCAGACTGCGGACACTATGTGCTTGAAGACGGCGGACCGGGATTGATCGAGACGATCAGCCGCTTTATTGGAATCAGGGAAGATTCGGATCATGGACATGCCAGTGGAAAAAACCTGGAACACGGATGAATTCATCAACGTAGCGAACGCCTTGAGTTGGCAGGCTGAACGCCAACCCAATGCCGTCGCCATTCACTACCCCAAAAGCAGCGCTTTCAGGAAAGACCATTACGAAAGCGTGACGTATAACGAACTGAATGCTCTCGCCGACTGTTACGCGCGCGGCCTCCATGAATACGGAATCACGCCCGGCACACGCACGGCCCTGATGCTTACCCCCGGCCTCGAATTTTTCGCGATGTTTTTCGCATTGTTCAAGGCTGGCGCAGTCCCGGTTCTGATCGATCCGGGCATCGGCAGGAAACCATTGAAGAAGTGCCTTGCAGAGGCCAGCCCCAAGGCATTCATCGGTGTCACCAAGGCGCACTTCGCCCGCAAGATACTGGGTTGGGCAAAAGAAAGTTGTGAACTGCTGGTAACGGCGGGCCCCACCCTGGGGCTTGGCGGCATCAACCTCAAAAAGCTGAAAGAGATGGGAACCAACTCCGCCGGTGAGATAGACCACCAGGTCAAACCGGACGACATGGCGGCAATCCTGTTCACGTCTGGCAGCACTGGCCTGCCGAAAGGCGTGGTCTACCGGCACCGGCATTTCAACGCCCAGGTGGAAATGCTCAGGAACACCTTCGATATCGAACCCGGTGAAGTAAGCCTGCCGACGTTCCCCCCTTTTGCCCTGTTTGATCCCGCACTCGGGATGACAACCATTGTTCCCGAGATGGATCCGACACGGCCTGCAGATGCCGATCCGGAAAAACTGGTCAACACCATAAACCGGTTCAAAGTAACCAACATTTTCGGCTCCCCTGCCCTGTTGAACACGCTGAGCCACTACTGCGTTGACCAGAAGATTCGACTCGAAAGCGTAACGCGTGTGTTATCCGCGGGTGCTGCAGTGCCGGTCAGCACCATCCGGCGCATGCAGCAGTCGCTCTACCGTGATGCGCAAATACACACACCTTACGGCGCCACCGAATGCCTGCCGGTCAGCAGCGTCAGCGCTTCGCAGATCGACGACCGCCTGGTGGACCGGATCGAATCCGGAGACGGGGTCTTCGTGGGCAAACCGATTGAGCCGAACCAGGTCAAGATCATCAAGATCAGTGACATGGCGTTCAACGATCTTTCCGAAACCACGGAGATGCCCTATGGGATGCCCGGCGAGATCATCGTTACCGGCCCAAGTTGCACCGACAGCTACTGGAAACGCGACAATGACACGCTGATGTCCAAATTGACTGACGAGTTCGGCAATACCTGGCACCGGATGGGTGATGTCGGGATCATGGATGGCCTGGGCAGGCTGTGGTATTGCGGCCGTGTTTCACAGCGCATTGAAACGGGGCAGGAAACGCTGTTCGCTGACCAGTGCGAGGCAATTTTCAATCAACACCCCGACCTGGCCAGGTCAGCCGTAGTCGGCGTGGGCACCAGGGGCCGCCAGACCCCGGTTTTGTGCATCGAGGTGAAAGAAAAGCTCTCCCCCGTGGACAACGAGCGCGTGCACTTTGACCTGCTGCAATTGGCACAGGCGCACAGCATCACCAAGAGCATTCGGACTGTGCTGTTCCACACGGGTTTCCCGGTGGACATTCGGCACAACTCGAAAATCGGCCGCGAAGAACTGGCGCAGTGGGCGGCAAAGAAGATGCAGAGCTAGCCATTGAGAATACTGGTCACCGGCGGCGGCGGATTCCTGGGAAGCTCGATTTGCAGGCAACTCGCGGCACTGGGCCACGCAGTCATCGCGTTTCAGCGCAGCCCGGCGGAACACCTGGTTTCCGCGGGGATCATTTCAGCCCAGGGCAGTATTACCGCTTTCGAGGAATTGTGCGAAGCCGCCGAAGGCTGTGAAGCCATAATCCACACGGCGGGTAAGGCCGGTATCTGGGGGGACCCGGCTGAATTTCACCACGTTAACGTGGATGGCACTGAAAACGTCATCAAGGTCTGCCGCGAACTGGCCATACCGATCCTGGTGCATACCAGCTCTCCCAGCATCGTGCACAGCGGGGGAGACATCGGCGGAGCGGACGAGTCACTTCCTATCGCCGATCA
>CAJIAU010000013.1_pt1 | contig 24553 bp, 18 predicted proteins | sample 9199171 | NCBI WGS metagenome assembly CAJIAU01 (sample SAMEA7708280, study PRJEB35096) | sediment metagenome | biome: marine neritic benthic zone biome [ENVO:01000025]; feature: sediment [ENVO:00002007]; material: shallow marine sediment [ENVO:03000034] sea grass bed [ENVO_01000059] ...
CGGTTGATCGAGGAAGCAACCGCCTGGGCGAAAGAAAGGGAGGTTGACGGTGGCAAGCTGATCGACAAGCAACTGGTGCAGGCCATGCTGGCAGACAGTGTTACCGAGTTGTGGGCGGCGCGCCTGATCACTTTTGAAGCTGCAGAAGCGCATGATCGGGGTGAAGACGTCAAATCGCTGCACGCGCGGTGTTCTATCGCCAAGCTCTATGCCTCTGAAGCGGCCTACCGCATTGCTGACCGGGCCGTGCAGATTTTCGGCGGCCGTGGTTACATGCGGGAAAACTGTGCCGAACGCTTCAGCCGCGAAATCCGTGTTGACCGCATCTGGGAGGGCGCCAGTGAGATCCAGCGCCTGATCATCGCCCGGGCGCTGGCCAAGCGCGGCCTGGAGGGTATGTAATGAATTTGCGGATTCTTCTGGTCGTAGCGTTTTTGGCGCTGTCCGCCTGCTCCGAGCGAGCGGAGGAACCGGTGGTTGCGGAATCAGCCCCGGTGCCGGCCGACACGGTGCTGATAAACGGCGGCATCTACACGGCGGACGAAACCCGTAGCCGCGCCGAGGCGGCAGCCATCCGGGATGGCGTATTCGTTGCAGTCGGAAGCGATGCCGAAATCGAGCCCCTGGTTGGGCCGCAAACAGAGGTGATCGACCTGTCCGGAAATTGGGCATTGCCCGGATTTCATGATGCACACGTGCATCCGACCATGGGTGGTCAGGGTCTACTGGGCTGTGACCTCACTTATGAGGACAGTGTTGAGGCCATCATTGCAGAGGTCACTGCCTGCAACGAGCGTTTTCCCGAAGGGTGGCTGGAAGGTATCGCCTTCGACCTGTCTCTATTCGGCCAGGACGGTCCGCACAAATCATTGCTCGATGCGGTCGACAGTACCCGCCCGATCATTTTATGGGGATCGGATGGGCATAACGCCTGGGCCAATTCGAAGGCGCTGGAACTGGCCGGAATCACGGCTGACACCACCGACCCGGACCTGGGCGTGATCGAACGGGATCCGGATGGTTCACCCAGCGGAACCCTGCGCGAAACGGCCCAGGAGCTGGTTCGCGAGGTCATGCCAAGGCCGACCCCGGAGTCCATCAGGGAATCATTGGCGGCGGGTATCGCGCACTTGAACGCCAATGGGATTACCTCGTTTATCGATGCCTGGGTAGGCCAGGAAGATTACGAAACCTATCAGGCGCTGGACCAGGCAGGGGAACTGAATGCGCGGGTACGGACTTCGCTGACTTTCGAAAGCGGGTTCGCCAGGCACTATGGTGATGAATGGGAGCAGGTACTGGGGGCGCGTAACAGTTTCGAGTCTGAACGCATTAACCACGACAGCGTGAAGCTGTTCCTGGACGGCGTGCTGGAAGGCGAAACCGCGGCCCTGCTGGAGCCTTACGTCGGCATGCACGGTCATCGGGGTGAGTTGATATTGACTCCCGAACAGCTGAACGAGGCGGTGGTTCGTTTCGACTCGATGGGCCTGCAGGTCCACATGCATGCGATCGGTGACCGAGCCGTGCGCGCCGGGCTGGACGCTGTTGAGGCGGCTCGCAAACAAAACGGCGCCAGTGACAACCGGCACCACATATCTCACCTGCAGATGATCCATGTCGACGACATCGAGCGGTTTGCCCCGCTGGATACCACGGCGAATTTCCAGGCGGCATGGGCTTACCCGGACGAGTGGATCATGGAATTGAACCTGCCGGTGGTGGGCGAAGAACGTGTGCAGGGCATGTACCCCATCGCAAGCGTTGAACGGGCTGGCGGCCGCATCGTGGGCGGTAGCGACTGGAACGTATCATCAGCCAATCCGCTGGAAGCGATCGAAACCGCGGTTCGGCGTCAGGATGCTGCTGAACGTTCCGGACCGGTGCTGAACGAGAACGAGCGCGTCAGCCTGGCCAGCATGATCGATGCCTACACCATCAATGCAGCCTGGCTGATGCACCAGGAGGACAGGGCCGGCTCAATCGAGCCGGGCAAGTGGGCAGATGTCGTGGTGCTGGATCGCGACCTTTTTGAAATCCCCCCTGAACAGATCAACGAGGCCCGGGTGGTCATGACCCTGCTCGATGGGAAAGTGATCTACCTGGGCCAGGACAGTAACGAATGACACGTCACAGGAGCAGGAAACAACAGTGAACCCGCAGGAAATCAAAGCTTTGGCAGTCGGGCAGCGCGAACACTTTGCGCTGGACCAGGCGTTTTACCGGGACCCGGACATTTATCGCCGGGATATCGAGGAGATATTCCTGAAATCCTGGTTGTATGCCGGACACCAGAGCGAAATCCCCAACGTGGGTGATTGGTTCCTGTTCGAGTTCGATGAAGAGTCCGTCATCATCGTGCGCAGCAAGGAAGACGAGATCAATGCGCTGCTCAATGTCTGCCGGCACCGCGGTTCCAGGGTTTGCGTCGAAAGCAGTGGATGCTCAAAGCGCCTCACTTGCCGTTACCACGGCTGGACCTATGACCTGGAAGGTCGACTGAAAGCCGCCGCGCAAATGGGCGAGGGTTTCGACAAGTCAGGCATCGGGCTGAAGAAAATTCACGCAGAACTTCTAGACGGCATGATTTACGTTAATTTTGCCGAGGATCCGGCACCATTTTCCCTGGTACGTGATGGCCTGGCCGACTGCCTGGAACCTTACGATCTGGAGAACACGAAAGTCGCCCACCGCGCCAGCTATCCGATCAACTCCAACTGGAAGCTGGCGCTGGAAAACTACACCGAGTGCTACCACTGCGCGCCGTCACACCCGGAATACTCGAAAGGGCACAGCCTGGCTCACCCGGACTCCAAAACCGAGCACCTGTGGCGTGAAGTCATGGCCAGGGCAGGCGCCTGCGGGCTGAGCGACAGAACGGTCAACCAGTTTTACCTGGAGGCGCCGGAATTCGGCGCCGATTACGCGTTTGACCGTTATCCGTTGATCCGCAACCACCTGACCGGCAGCAAGGACGGTCAGCCGCTTGCACCGTTGCTGGGCGCCATCAAGGAGTACGATGGCGGCGCTACCGACCTCCAGGTGGGGCCGATTACGTTTGCCCTGATGTACTGCGACCATGTCGTCATCTACCGGTTTACACCGTTGACCGTGGACACCGCTGATTGCGACATCACCTGGCTGGTGCGCGCCGATGCGGAAGAAGGCAGGGATTACGACAAGGATGAGCTGATCTGGCTGTGGGATGTCACCACGCATGCGGACAAGCGAATCATCGAGCACAACCAGCAGGGTGTGAACTCGCGTTATTACGTTCCGGGCCCGCTCTCGGAAATGGAGGATTACACCTGGAAGTTTATTTCCTGGTACCTGAAACTCATGCAAACAGAACCAGTGGAAGGCAAATCATGACCAGCAATGGCCAGGTGCTCGCGGGATTGATGGACCAGGCATACCTGGAAGTCATTCCAACTAAAACCATCGTGGACCGCCTGGTGCACCTGCCGCAACATTCCTATTTATCCATTACCTGTTCGCCCGCAACCGGTGTCGGGCCGACCCTCGACATGGTGGATAAATTGCGGGCGCTGCCCGAGGAGCGCCAATTGAAACTGGTGCCCCACATTGCGGCCCGCGTGGTTCGGGACAAGGGGCACTTGAGGGAGATTCTCGCCCGCCTGGACGAGGCGGAAGTCGAGAGTGTCTTCGTGCCGGGCGGTGATGCGGTCAAGCCGGCAGGCGACTACGACTGTTCACTGGACTTGCTGCGTGACATCGCTGACATCGGGCACAAATTCGAGGACGTGGGTGTTGCCGCTCACCCCGAGGGCCATCCCCTGGTCGACAACGATGAGTTGCTGCGCCTGCTGAAGGAAAAGCAGCAGCATGCAAACTACCTGGTCACCCAGATGTGCTTTGACTCGAATGTCATGATCAGCTGGCTTAGAACCATCCGCAAGGCCGGCGTGACGCTGCCCGCCTGGTTGGGATTACCGGGAGTGGCAGAGATTCCCAAGCTGATCTCGCTGTCGCTGAAAATCGGCGTCGGCCAGTCCGTCAACGTGCTGAGAAAACAGAAGGGGCTGGTCCGCAAGATGTTCAGCGCAAGGCCCTATCAACCGGATGACCTGTTGGCCGGCCTGGTGCCTTACCTGGACGATCCGATACTCGATATTCCTGGTTTTCACCTGTTCAGCTTCAATAACGTCGAGAAGACCGAGCGCTGGCGGATTGAGACCATGAAGAAGTACACGGAGCACTGAGATGAGCCGGGGCAGGAGAAGAGGCAGGCAGGCGCGCCAGGAGGCGCCCCCGGCTGCGTCTGCGGTTCGCCCCGGTTTTGAAGGCGGGCGTTACCGGCCCCTGACCAGAATAGATGAGCAGAACATCCACAAAACCATTCTGGACGTGCTCGAAAACATCGGCATGGGAGACCCCATTCCCATCGTCAGGGAACACGCCCTGGCCAGGGGCTGTTTCATGAACGGGCACGACCGCCTGTGTTTTCCGCGGGAATTGGTCGAGGACGTGATCGCCAACACGCCAAAAGACATTCAATTCCTGGGCCGCGATCCTAAATACGACCTGGACATTGGCGGCAACCGGGTACATACCTATGGCGGCGGCGAAGCGGTCAATATGCTGGACCCGGGCGCTTCGAAATATCGCCCATCCACGCTGGTAGACCTTTACGACACGGCACGCCTGGTCGACCGGATGGACAATATTCATGCCTTCTCCAGGCTGGTGGTCCCAACCGAGATCGCAGACCAGCGGGCCTGCGACATCAGCGTGGCCTATACCAACGTGGCCGGTACCGCCAAGCACTCGGCGTTGACTTTCAACGACGCGTCCCACGTGCAGCCGACCCTGGAGATGCTGCAGATGATCGCCGGTGGCGAGAAGAAGTGGCGGGAACGCCCCTTTGCGCACGGCGGCGGCTGCTGCGTGATCTCACCCTTGAAATTTGGTGGTGACAACAGCGAGGTATGCATTGAATCGATCAAGTTCGGCGCCCCGGTATGGGTCGTCATGGCGCCCCAGGCCGGCGCGACTGCCCCCGCAGCACTGGCCGGTTCGGTAGTGCAGTGCGTGGCCGAAGCGCTGGCCAGCCTGCTGATGATCGACATGGTCGAACCGGGATTCCCGGTCATCGTGGGCGCCTGGCCATTCGTGTCCGACCTGCGCACCGGCGCCTTCACCGGCGGCAGCGGGGAAGAAGCTGTTGTGACCGCCGCAGCCGCACAGATGCTGAATTTTTACGAGGTTCCCAGTTCGGTCGGTGCGGGAATGACCGATGCCAAGACCGTGGATTGCCAGGCAGGCTACGAAAAAGCGCTGGCAGTGGCCCTGGCGGCGCAGGCCGGTTGCAACAACGTGTCCGAGTCCGCCGGCATGCTGGGCAGCCTGATGGCCCTGTCGCTGGAATCGATGGTGATCGACAACGACATGCTGGGCGCCGTGCTGCGCACGGTACGCGGCATCGAGGTCAACGAGGAAACGCTTTCCTACCACGTGATGGAGCAGGTGGTGCACGGTGAAGGACATTTCCTGCGCACCGACCAGACGCTGGGACTGATGCGAACCGAGTATGAATATCCGGAACTGGCGGACCGCAGCACACCGGGCGAATGGGAAGCCGCGGGTTCGCCGGATATCCGCGAGCGTGCGGCCGAGCGGGTGAAGTCGATCCTGTCGACCCATTACCCCGAGTACATCGAACCGGCGGTCGATGCGAAGATTCGCGACATTTTCCCGATTCTGTTGCCGAAAGAAGTCATGACCACGGCAAGCGGGCGGTGGTGAGCATTGGCTGAAGCACGCAAAAAATCACGGCGCGCCAGGCGCGCGGGCGGAAGAGAAGCCAGGCGCGCCTTGCGCGCAAAAGGCGTGCGTGGCCAGGCGGTACAGCCGGGGATGAGCGGTGGTGCTTACAAACCCTTGAGTGATCATGATATTCAGCGCATTCACGATACGGCGTTGACTATTCTGGAAAACATCGGCATCGGTGAGCCGATCCCGGAAATTCTGCACTACGCACTGCCCAAAGGATGCGTACTGGGTGATGACGGACGCCTGAGGTTTCCCCGCGCGTTGGTGGAAGACCTGGTGGATGTCTCGGCCAGGGAATATATTGCCCATGCTCCGGATCCCGATCTGGATTTCGAGGTCAGTGCCGAGAAAGTCTATTTCAGCACTTCGGGCGAGTCGGTCAGCATCCTGGAATACAGGGAGCAAAAGTTTCGCCCGACCAGGCTGGCCGACCTGTACGACGCCGCCAGGCTCGCTGACACGCTGGAGCACATTCACATGTTCGGCCAGCCGTTCATTGCGGCCGAGTACAGCCAGGAAATCTTCACCCACGACATCAACATCGCCTACGCCGAGCTGGCCGGTACGCGCAAGCCATTCGCACTGGGCATCGCGGAGGTGGATCATATCGAGCCGATCATTGCGCTGTTCGATGCCTACCTGGGCAGGGAAGGCGGGTTCCTCGAGCGGCCTTTTTGCACCTTCGGCGGCTGTCCCATCGTTTCCCCGCTGCGGTTCGGCAAGGACAATGCCGAGGTCCTGGTAAAAATCGCCGAGCTGGGGCTGGTGGGCGATGTAGCGGTGGCGCCCCAGGCTGGCGCGACCTCGCCGGCCGCGCTGGCCGGCACGCTGGCGCAGACGTTTGCCGAAACCCTGGCCTGCATGGCGGTGATGAACCTGGTCAAGCCAGGCTCGGCAATCAATTTCGGCATGTGGCCCTTCATTTCCGACCTGCGCACCGGCGCATTCAGCGGTGGCAGCGGCGAAGAAGCCCTGGTCATGGCGGCCTGCGCCCAGCTGTGCAATCACTACGGTTTCATCACCAGCATGGCCAGCGGCATGACGGATTCGAAAACCATGGACGCGCAGGCGGGTTATGAAAAGGCAATTACAACCACGGCGCTCGCGTTGTCCGGAGCCAACCTGGTCGCTGCCTATCCGGGGATTGTCGGCAGCCTGCTGGGCCAGTCTTTCGAGGGCATGGTGATCGACAACGACATGCTGGGTAATGTACAAAGGCTGCTTCGCGGTATCGAAGTGAACGACGAGACGCTTTCGTACCAGGTGATTGAAGACACGGTGTTCGGCCTTGGACATTACCTGAACCAGCCCCAGACCCTGGAGCTGATGCAGAAAGAATACCTGTACCCGGAAGTGGCGGACCGCCGCACACCGGGTGAATGGGAACTGACCGGAAAGCAGGACATCTACGAGCTGGCCCATGAACAGGCCAGGCAGACCTTGTCCGCTTACTACCCGGACTATATTTCACAGGAGGCTGACCGGAGGATTCGTGATAAATTCCCGATCCGGCTTTCCGTGGAAGACATGCGGCCTGGCAATGGCCGGTGGGATTGAGTAATGAACGCTATGAGAAGAGGCAACAAAGCATATGACTGACGAATACGACGACGAAGACATCATCCTGTCGGAATTGCCGGACGACGAGCTCGTCGAGCAGATGCATGACGATCTGTACGACGGATTGGCTGAAGAAATTGATGAGGGTACCCGGATCCTGCTCGACCGGGGCTGGGAAGCCACCCGTGTGCTGGAAGAGGCGCTGGTTGCCGGTATGACGATTGTCGGAGTCGATTTCCGTGACGGCATCCTGTTCGTGCCAGAGGTGTTGATGGCGGCAAACGCGATGAAAGCCGGCATGGCCATTCTCAAGCCGATTTTGTCGGACACCGGTGCCAAGCCCATCGGCAAAATGGTTATCGGGACGGTCAAGGGCGACATTCACGACATCGGCAAGAACCTGGTCGGGATGATGATGGAGGGCGCCGGATTCGAGGTGATCGACCTGGGTATCAACGTGGAAGCCGATACTTACATCGAGGCGATCGAGGAACACGAGGCCAATATCCTGGGCATGTCAGCCCTGCTCACCACCACCATGCCGTACATGAAGGTGGTAATTGATACCATGAAGGAGAAAGGCATCCGTGATGACTACATTGTGCTGGTTGGCGGCGCACCGCTGAACGAAGAGTTCGGCGAAGCGATCGGGGCTGATGCGTACTGCCGCGATGCGGCAACAGCTGTTGAAACGGCGAAGGAACTGGTGGCCGCAGCCTCCTGAGGCGGCGGATAAGGTGTCCGATGGCCCCGGTTCTTGTCATTGCCTGCGGTGCCATCGCCCGTGAACTGGTAAGAATTCGTGACCTTAACGGTTGGCAACACGTGGAATTCCAGTGCCTGCCTGCCGAATTGCACAACACGCCGGACAAAATTCCGGCGGCCGTGATGACCAGAATTGAACAGGAGCGTAATAACTTCGAGCACATTTTTGTTGCATACGCCGATTGCGGGACCGGTGGTCTGCTGGACAAGGCGCTGGAAGGCACCGGAATAGAACGCATTCCCGGCGCTCACTGCTACGAGTTCTATGCGGGCAGTGAAGAGTTCCACCGTTTGGCGGATGAAGAACCCGGCAGTTTCTATCTCACGGATTTCCTGGTGCGGCATTTCGACCGGCTGGTCGTCCGGGGCCTGGGGCTTGACCGCCAGCCACAGCTGATGCCGATGTATTTTGGAAACTACAAGCGGGTGGTGTACCTGGCGCAGACCGTATCGGAAGAACTGCAGGCCATGGCCCGGGAGCAGGCTGGCTTCCTGGGCCTGGATTATCATTTTCACTACAGCGGGGATCAGCCGCTGTCTTTGTTATTGCAAACGGAGCTTGCCGAATGAGCAAATTGACCGTCATTTACTGGAGGGATATTCCGGCCCAGGTGATTGGCCAGCGTGGCCGCAAGCGCCACAAACAGGTGCTGCCGGAACGATTCGCGGTGGCGATCGACCGGGCAGCCATGCGGGCAGGAAAGGGTTCGAGCCAAGCCTACCTCGAAGAATGGCGGCGGGAAAGCCGGCCCTGCGAGGGTGATGTCGAAAAGGCGATGAACGAGGAAGCGGCACGGCTCGATGCGCTGTTTCCGGACGAATTACTGGAAGCAACGGTCAAGGCCGGTGGAATACTGAACAAGGAACAATGAGATGACAGAGACGGTAATCAGCTCGGCAAGCAAAGAAGTCGTGATCGGTTTTGACCGGCCGTTCGTCGTGATCGGCGAGCGTATCAACCCGACCGGACGAAAACTGCTGGCCCAGGAAATGAAGGACGGCGATTTCAGCCGGGTAGAGGCCGATGCCGTGGCGCAAGTGGCGGCAGGCGCCCATGTGCTGGACGTGAATGCAGGCATTCCACTCGCGGATGAACCGGCTTTGCTGGCCCAGGCCATCAAGCTTGTGCAGTCACTGACGGACGTGCCGCTGTCGATCGACTCCTCCGTGGTCGAGGCGTTGGAATCGGGGCTGGAAGCCTACCAGGGGAAGGCGCTGCTGAATTCGGTTACTGGCGAGGAGGAACGGCTCGAAAGGGTGCTGCCGCTGGTCAAAAAGCACGGTGCGGCAGTGGTCGCGATATGCAACGATGATACCGGGATTTCCACCGATATAAACGTGCGTTTCGAAGTGGCAAAGAAAATCGTGGAGAGGGCCGCTGATCACGGTATTCCAGCTGCTGACGTCGTGGTGGACCCGCTGGTCATGCCGGTGGGTGCGATGGCCGATGCCGGCGTACAGGTCTTCAGGTTGATTCGCCGCTTGCGCACTGAGCTCAAGGTCAATACCACCTGTGGCGCATCCAACGTGAGCTTTGGCCTGCCCAACCGTCACGGCCTGAATCCGACCTTTCTGGCCATGGCGATCGGCGCCGGTATGACTTCGGCGATCACTAATCCACTGGAGGCGCCGCTGATGCAGGCAGTGCGTGGCGCCGACGTGCTGATGGACCACGACCCGCAATGCGGCAACTGGATCATGGCTTACCGCGAGCCCGCGGCCGAAGGAACACGGCAGCGGCGCAGCAGCCGGCGCCGCCGTGCCCGATAAACCCACAGCACTGTGTGTTTTCAGCCCGTCCGGCAAGCGCGGGCGTTTCCCGGTGGGTACGCCGGTACTGTCGGCAGCCCGGGAACTTGGCGTGGATATCGATTCCATCTGTGGCGGACGGGCGCGCTGCGGCCGCTGCCAGGTCGAGGCGGTAGAAGGCAGTTTTGCCAAGGAAAATATCGTTTCCAGCCCCGATCACCTGACCGGAATGGGCGAGGCAGAGCAATACTGCCTGGAGCGCGGGCGCCTGCAGGCCGGAAACCGGCTGAGTTGCCAGGCACAGATCCTCGGCGACGTGCGCATCGACGTGCCCGCCAGCAGCCAGGTTCACCACCAGGTGGTGCGCAAGGATTACGAGGCGCACGACATCGAGGTCGATCCGGTGGTCCACCTTTATTTCGTAGAGGTCGAACAGCCGGACATGCACACGCCCGAGGGTGATCTGCAAAGGCTTTTGCGTGCGCTGGAAGTTGAATGGGACCTGACCGGCCTGAAGTGGGACCTGACCATGTTGCAGGAGTTGCAGCATGCGCTGCGCGAGGGGAAATGGCAGGTTACGGTAGCCGTCCGGTATGGCAGCCAGGTCGTTGCGGTCTGGCCGGGATTCCGGGACCGTATTTATGGGGCAGCCATCGATGTGGGCTCCACCACTATCGCGGTGCATCTTTGCGACCTGACCAGCGGCGAGGTGCTGGCCAGTTCCGGCGCGATGAACCCCCAGATCCGTTTCGGCGAAGACCTGATGAGCCGCGTTTCCTATGCCATGCTCAACCCGGAAGGGACGGGCCAGATGACCACAGTTGTACGACAGGCAATCAGCAAGTTGATTTCAGACACAGCAAAGCAGGCGGGTTGTTCGGTCGAGGAAGTGCTGGAAATTACGCTGGTGGGAAATCCGGTCATGCATCACCTGCTGCTTGGCCTCGATCCCACGCCGCTGGGCACGGCCCCGTTCGCGCTGGCCACCGACCATGCGGTTGATATCTGGGCTTCGGAGATTGACATCGATCTGCACCCCAACACCCGGGCCTACCTGCTGCCCTGCATTGCCGGCCATGTCGGCGCGGACACCGCCGCGGTTATGCTGGCGGAAACGCCGTGGGAGTCTGAAGAGATCAGCCTGGTTATCGATGTCGGCACCAATGCGGAAATCGTTCTGGGCAACCGGGACCGCCTGCTGGCGGCCTCCAGTCCCACCGGCCCCGCTTTCGAGGGCGCACAGATCAGTGGCGGGCAGCGGGCGGCGCCGGGTGCGATCGAGCGTGTCCGGATAGACCCGGAAACACTGGAGCCCCGCTACCGCGTCATCGGTTGTGAGGCCTGGTCCGACGGCCCGGATTTCGAGGAAGCCATCGGCGAGCAGGGCGTTACCGGAATTTGCGGATCGGGCATCATCGAAGCGGTCGCCAGTATGTTCCTGGCGGGAATCCTGCGGCCTGACGGCTCGATCAGCGGTGAGAAAGCAGGGCTCAGCGACCGGATAAAGGCCAGTGACCGCACGTTCTCTTACCTGCTGCACGATGGCGAGCCCCGGATCATGATCGAACAGGGCGATGTGCGGGCCATTCAACTGGCCAAGGCGGCGCTGTACGCCGGGGCACGCCTGCTGATGGATCACATGGGGGTGGAAAAAGTCGACCGGATCCGGCTGGCGGGTGCGTTCGGCAGCCACATCGACGTCAAGTACGCCATGGTGCTGGGCATGCTCCCCGATTGTGACCTGGAACGGGTTTCATCGGCCAATAATGCCGCGGGCACGGGTGCACGCATCGCACTGCTGAATCGGGCTTCACGCATCGAAATCGAGAATCGGGCCAGGACCATCGAAAAAATTGAAACTGCTGTTGACGCCGGGTTCCAGCAGCACTTTGTCGATGCCATGGGTATTCCACACTCGACCCGGAGTTATCCCGAGCTTTCAAAGGTTATCGATTTACCCAGCTTTCCCAATGGTGACGCAGGCCCGGCGTCCGGCCGCAGTCGCCGTCGCCGCCGCCGGGCCTAGGGGCCGCCATGTCCTCAGAAGGCGGGCAGATGCATTCCCCGGGACTGAGGCTCGGTATCGATACCGGTGGAACCTACACGGACGCGGTCCTGGTTGATGACGCCAACCGGATTCTGGCCTCTTCGAAGAGCCTGACGACCCGCCATGACCTGACACTGGGCATCAGTGACGCGCTTATGGGGCTATCGCAGGACGCCTTTACAGATGTTTCGCTGGTGGCCCTGTCCACCACGCTTTCAACCAACTCAGTCGTCGAGGGAAAAGGGGCGCCCGTCGGCGTGTTGCTGCCGGGCTACAAGCAGCAGCAGGTTGAAAAAAGTGGCTTGCTGGAGGTTTTTGAAAAAGAACTGGTAGCTGTTCTTCCTGGCGGTCATGACGCGGTCGGAAAAGAGCGAACAGTGCTGGATGAATCACTGGTTTGCGAGACTATCGACCGGCAGAAGAACAGGGTTGCGGCGTTTGCCGTTTCCTCGATGTTCGGCGTAAGGAATCCGGCCCACGAAATCCGTGTTCGGGAACTCGTCGCAGAACTCAGTTCGAAGCCGGTCACCTGCGGTCATGAACTGGCCACCGACCTGGACGCGCCGCGAAGGGCACTGACCGTTGCGTTGAACGCGCGAATGATTCCGATCATCCACGAGCTGATCCAGGCGGTCAGTGAAATTCTCGCCGAGAAAGAGATCATCGCCCCGCTGATGATGGTCAAGGGCAACGGCTCACTGATCAACACGGAAACAGCCCTCAAACAGCCGGTTGGCACCGTGTTGTCCGGCCCGGCGGCAAGCGTTGTCGGGGCCTGTGCGCTGAGCGGCGCGGACAACGCCATAATCGCCGACATGGGCGGGACGACGACGGATATTGCCGTGGTCACCGGCGGACAGCCTGAATTGGGCAGTGACGGCGTGCTGATCGGTGACTGGAAGCCGATGGTCGAAGCCGTTCGTGTCATCGCAATCGGCTTGGGCGGCGACAGCGAGGTCCGGTTCAATGCCCGTGAAGGTATCGGGATCGGCCCGCGCCGGGCGGTCCCTTTGAGCCTGCTGGGCCACCTCCATCCGGAATTGAACGATCGCCTGCGGCACCAGCTGGACGCCAGCCCGAGTCGAAGAAACAACCGGTTTGCCATGCGCCTTGAATACAACGAAGTTATGATGGCGGAATGCTCTGAGCAGGAGCTCAGCGCCTGGGACATGTTGGCCGGCGGCCCGGTGGAACTGGATGAGATTGTCAATCGCGACCGGGAGGCCGCCCGTGCCATCGCACGGCTGCAACGCAAGGGCATGGCCATCTACAGTGGTTTCACTCCCACCGACGCGGCACACGTTCTGGGCTTGAGCAACCATTGGTGCCCGGAGGCGGCCAGGCTCGCTGCGCTGGTCTGGGCCAGGCAGATGCGGCATGTTTACGGACTGGGCCGGTGGCAGGAGGGCGACGCCGAAACACCCAGCCGGCATGTTTTCGAGAAAGTGGGTCAGCAGATCAGCCGGGCGCTGATCGAGGCGGGATTGCATCAGCACCGGTCGCTGGATGAAGCGGCATCACGCAACCTGACCGGCCTGCTGGCGGACCTGGTGTTCGAATCAAGCGATTTTCCGGGCCCACACCCTGCTTCGGGTTCGCTATTCCACGTCAAATTCGCAGCGGACTATCCTGTAGTCGGCGTGGGTGCGCCCGCATCAACCTTTTTCCCTGATGCAGCGGAGCGCCTTGGCGTTGAGCTGGCCCTGCCCGCCAATGCGGAAGTTGCCAATGCGTTCGGGGCAGTCATGGGCAGCGTGGTCCAGAGGGCAAGCGTCCTGGTGACGCAACCGCTACATGGGCAGTTTATCGTCCACAGTGACGGGGAGCCGATGCATTTCTCCAGCCTGGACGAGGCCATTTCGACCGCAGAAGAAATTGCCCGGGTAAAAGTCGGGCAGTTGGCCCGTGAGGCCGGTGCTGATTCTGCCGAGATCCGGCTGAGCAGCAAAGACAAACACATCCATCATGATGTTGACGGCGACCTGTTTCTTGAAACCCGGATTACCGCAACAGCAACCGGTCGTCCCGAAGTGGGCAAATCAATCCACAATGCCTGATATATCAGATATCCAGGATCTTGTTCGGCCTTACGGGCTAGTGGTTCTGGGCGCATTGGGCCAAACTGGCCCGAATCGGCAATCCAGTCTGGTACTGGTCGGAAACACGGGGTCTGACATCTGGGCCGGATTCGTGGAATCACCGGAATTTGCCGATGGAGATCCTGATCCTCTCGATCGATGGAGCCGTCGGATCGGCGAGGCTGTTGCAGCCGATCTGGGCGCGGAAGTTATTTTTCCCTTCGAAGGGCCTCCATACCCGCCGTTCCTGGATTGGGCCCGTGAATCCGGCAAAGCATTTCCGTCGCCGCTTTCGATGTTCATTCACCGGGAGCATGGCCTGTGGCACGCCTACCGTTTTGCCTTGCGCATGAAGGTCCACCACGCTGCAGATGACAGGCGAAATCCGGCCTCGTCACCCTGCCTTACCTGTACCGGCCAGCCTTGCCTGGATGCATGCCCGGTCGATGCGTTTTCGGACGGGCATTACCGGGTTGAAGACTGCATTTCTTTTCTTGCCGCAGACGAGGAAACAGGTTGCCGGGAAAAGGGTTGCAGGGCACGACGAGCCTGCCCGGTAGCAGGCCAAAACCACTACCGCTCAGAGCATGCCCGGTTTCACATGGACGCCTTCGTAAACTCGAATATCCTTCGATAACAAACAGTCTCGTAACGGTAATTTTTTCTTAAAAATTGCGATCAGGGTCATTGACTCAAAAAAAGTTCCGCAATTGAAATCATTTCATGACGTACGTCATTTAACGGATCTTTGAGAAATGTTCTTTTATGCGTCGGAGCAATCCCGAAATCCATTTCGGGAAGCAGTCACTACCAACGAGGAGACTAAAAATGAAGAACAGGCTCTTATGGGGGTTGGTCGCAGTTGTGGTGCTCGGAATGAGTACCAGTACCTGGGTTTCAGCCAATAACGATCATTTCGGTTCAGGCGGTTTTACCGAGGCGGACAAGGCGTTTTACCTGACAGAGGATGAAGTCGCGTTTATTCGGCCGGGACTGGAACTGGAGATCCTGGATACTGTGATTCCTGCCGACCGTCAGCCCGAGGTTACATTCAAGATCACCGACCCGGCAGGCATGCCGCTGGACAGAGAGGGTATCTTTACGCCCGGACCGGTAAGCACGTCTTTTATCCTTTCCTTCATTCCAGCCGGTGAGTACGCCTACGTTGCGTATACCACTCGCGTACAGGAAAGCCCGGATACCGGAGATTCGGCCGTCCAGGCTACCTCGGATTCAGGCGGCACTTATTCCTCGCAAGGTGACGGCGTTTACGTGTACAAATTTGGTACCATCCTGCCGGAAGACTACGACATGTCTGCAGACCATACGCTGGGCGTTTATGCAAGACGCGACCTGCGTGAATGGGATCTTGACCGTTACGTGGTAAACGAGCTGGATCATTTCATCCCGTCCGGCGGCGATATCGACGCTCCCCGGGAACTGGTGACAACGACGACCTGTAACCGTTGCCACGATCCCCTGGCGATTCATGGTGGTGCACGCCAGGAAGTCGGACTGTGCATTCTCTGCCATAACCCGACTCAAAGTATCGATCCTGACACCGGTGACTCGGTCGACATGCCTTACATGACGCACAAAATCCATCAAGGTGCGCAACTTGAGAATGGCTATGTCATCGTGGGCTACCGCCAATCCGTGCATGATTATTCAGAAGTCATATTCCCCACCGAAACCAACGACTGTGAAGTCTGCCACACCGGTGGTGTGCCGACCGAAGACCTGCCAATGGTCGCTAGTGCTGATCCGGCACCCACCTGCGATGCGAACGGATTGAGCATGACCGAGCTGGTTTGGGGTGATGAAGGAAACATCGATATCCGTGTCGGCGCAGCCGACGGCAAGCTGTTTGCAAGCGCTGGCACAGCAGGTTCAGCACCAACCGGCGAATGGGTTAGGGATGCAATGCAGTTTTTCCTGGTCCAGGCCGGATCCGGTGAAGTTTTGCAGGAAACAACCGTAAACAATACCGTATTCGGTTGTGCCAACAATCCGCCGGGCGCTCAAAGAGGAGAGGCGGGCACCGAACACGAAGCATGGGCGACGCGTCCATCCCGTTGGGTCTGCGGATCCTGCCACGATGATATTGATTTTGCCGCGGGCGAAGGCCATTTGCCGCAGGAAGATGACAGCGGGTGCGCCAACTGCCACGCGCCGGACTCGGGAGAAGAGTTCGACCTTTCCGTTGCTGGCAGCCACACCGTGGTTTACCAGTCAGCCCAATTGGAAGGCGTATTGCTCGATATCATCAGCATTGAAGACACTGAGCCGGGTGACAAACCCAAAGTGACCTTCTCGCTGAATGGCAAAAACGGTCCTCTGAGCAAATCAGACATGAACCGTCTGCGCCTGGTGATTGCCGGACCGAACAAGGACTTTACGTTCTATGCCCAGGAAGACGCACTGGATGGTATGAAAAAAATGGGCGCCAATTGGGAATACCGCTTCAAAACTGCGCTCCCGGATGATGCGATGGGTTCCTTCAGCGTCGGCGCCGAAGGCCGCGTATCCGCCGTGCTGAACCCAGGTGAAGAAAATGAAATCTCCACCAGGGACCAGATGCAGAACTTCATCGACGCGTTCGCAGTGACTGATGACATGTCAGTTGACCGCCGCATGGTGGTTGACGATGCCAAGTGCGAAAGTTGCCATGCCAACCTGAGCCTGCACGGCAACAACCGGCATGACGCCAATGGTTATTGCCAGACCTGCCACCGGCCGGATGCGACAGACGCCGCAGTCAGGCCCGAGGGTGAGGGTGATCCACAATCCATCGACTTCAGGTACATGATCCACAAGATCCACCGTGGAGCGGAACTGGAAACCGGATACGTTGTGTATGGCTACCGCAGCAGTCTGCATGACTACAGTGAGGTTCACTATGTCGGCGACCTGCGTAACTGCGACGCCTGCCACGTTGATGGCTCACAGAATCTGCCGCTGCCTGACGGATTGGAATCAGTAGTCACACCGCGTGACCGGTGGACTCCGATGCTGCCCGAAACGGCATCCTGCCTGTCCTGCCATGATGACGAATCATCAGCAGTTCACGCAGATTCCAATTCAACGGATCTGGGCGAGGCATGCGCTACCTGTCACGGCGAAGGCAAGACCTACTCGGTCGATGCCGTACATGCAAGGTAGTTGATCTTTCAACAAGGCTGAAAAGCCGCAAAGCAAAACAGGGCAGGGTGCTTCGGCATCCTGCCTTTTTTTGCTAGAGAGATTCGCTTCCCTGCTCCGGTCGCATTGCGGCCGCCTTGCGGCGGGCTACATAGTCCGCCAGTTCTTCGTCAATTGCCGGGTCGAGGGGTGGTTGCTCATATTCCTGCAGGAGTTGCTTCCAGATTCGGTTTGCGCGGGCCTGCGCGTCGATTGAGCCGGCTTCCTCCCAGGTTTCGAAATTCCGCTGGTCCGACAGGATGGGATGGTAGAAAGCAGTTTCGTACCGCGACATCGTGTGCTCCACGCCAAAAAAGTGCCCGCCAGCACCGGCCTCTGAAATCGCATCCAGCGCAATGGTGTCCGCGTTGACTTCGATGGGTTTCAGGTATTCGGCCATCATCTGCAGCATTTCGGCATCGACGATGAGCTTCTCGAACGATGCTGTCAAACCGCCCTCCAGCCATCCGGCGGCATGCACAATGATATTGGCATGGCCGGTGATGGCGCCCCACAAAGACATTGCGCTTTCGTAAGTGGACTGCGCGTCAACCACGCTGGACGAGGTCACGTTGCTGGAGCGCATGGGAAGGCTATAGCGCCTTGCCAGCTGGCCGCTGGCCTGGGCGGCTTTTGAGTATTCAGGCGTGCCGAAGGCGGGTGAGCCGGTGCGCATGTCCACGTTGGACGTAAATGCGCCATAGACAACCGGTGCCCCCGGCTTGACGAGCTGGGTCAGCGTGATGCCCATCAGTGCCTCGGCGTTCTGCTGCGTCAGTGTTCCCGCCAGCGTAACCGGCGCCATGGCGCCGGCCAGGGTGAAAGGTGTGATGCATACGGCCTGTCCGGCCGATGACATTTCGATCAGGCCTTCGGCCATCGGGATATCCAGCTGCAGCGGCGAATTGGTGTTGATGATGGCGAACAGCGCAGGCTTTTCGGCAAATTTCTCCTCGCTGAAACCCAGGCTGATCCGCGCCATGTTGATCGCGTCACGGGCGCGAGCGCCACCCAGTGCAATCGGCTGCCAATTCTTGTCCAGCAGGCGGATCTGGGCATGGTACAGGTCCAGGTGGCGTGTCTGGGCCGGTAATTCGATCGGTTCGAAGGGCCCGCCACCCTCCTGGTGGAGAATATCCAGGCTTTGCACCAGCCTGATGTAATCACAGGCTTCATCGAATGTACCGCGCCTGCGTCCCCGGTCCAGGTCGTTGGCATAGGCTGGTCCGCCGACCGAGGTGAACGCCAGGTGGTTACCGCCCAATTTGAAATTCTTCGCAGGGTTGCGCGCATGCAGGGTGAATTCCGGCGGCGCCAGGGCGACTTTATCCATTACCAGGCTGCCGTCGATCCTGACCATTTCGGTATCGTGATCGACTTCTGCCCCGGCTTTGGCAAACAGTTTCCGGGCACCCTCGTGCATGATGCGCATGCCGTGGTTTTCCAGCAGATTCAGCGAGGCGAGATGAATAAGTTCCAGTTGGTCGGCGCTGAGCACTTCCTGTGGGGGATAGCCATTGACCGGTTGCCGCCAGGGTAACTGGCCGATGCCTCCGGTGCTGCGCCTGCTTCTTGTTCTTCTGCTTCTTCTTGCCATTTATCTCCGCACTCAAAGCATGTCTTTGAGGCGGAAATATAGCATGCCCAACGCGATGATCTGGTTGCCCACCCACTGGGAACCGGGAATCCGGAAATGGTCCATGTCGGCGAACAGGTCGAATTTCTCCATGGTGCCGCCGATGGCGTCGGCCGTCAGTTCACCCATGATGTGGGTGGCGTTTACTCCATGTCCGGAATAGCCCTGGCAGTAATACACGTTGTTGTTGATGCGGCCCAGGGCAGGAACACGGTTCAGAACGATGCCTATCATGCCGCCCCATTCGAAGTCGATCCTGACGTCCTTCAGTTGCGGATAGATCTTCAGCATGCGGGGCAGGATGGCGGCCTTGATGCTGGCGGGTTCGCGGCCCGAGTAATTGCAGCGTCCGCCGTACAGCATGCGCTTGTCCGCGGACAGGCGGTAGTAGTCGACTACTTCGTTGAGGTCGCACACCGCGAGGTCCCTGGGATTGATTTCCGCGACCAGCTGGTCGGACAATGGCTCGGTGCCAATGATGTAGCTGCCCGCCGGGAAGGTCAGGTTGGACAGGTGCTTTGGCTCCAGCAGGTGATATGCGTTGCCTGCAAGGACCACGGCTTCGGCTTCGACCTGTCCGTTGGCAGTCTTGACCTTCGAGCGACGGCCGTGTTCGATGCCGGTTACCGGGGATTGTTCGAAGATTCGGACGCCCAGTCCGGCAGCGGCACGTGCTTCACCAATGCACAGGTTAAGCGGGTGCAGGTGGCCGTCCCGGTAACTGACAAAACCACCGACATAGGCATCAGTCCCCAACAACTCCCGGGTTTTTTCACGGTCCCATAATTCGTACGGATAAGGATGATTATGCGCTTCCATTTCCGCCGCGTATTCTTCCAGGTCGGCAACCTGGCGGGGCTTCAGCGCCGTTTCGATGAACCCGCCTTTCAGGTCGCAGTCGATGCCGTATTTCTCCACCCGCTCATGGATGATGTCGTTTCCGCGCCACCGCAGGTCCCAGAGCATGTCGGCAATCCCGTCGCCGTGCTTTTTCCTGATCCTGCCAAGACCGCTGATGCCGTTGATCAATTGTCCGCCATTCCTGCCGGATGCGCCCCAACCAACCCGGTTGGCTTCGACCAGTGCTACCGAATAGCCGCGTTCGGCCAGCGTCAGGGCCGTGGCTACGCCTGTGAAGCCCGCACCAACCACGCAGATATCTGCAGCGACGGTCCCTTCCAGTTCGGGATAGTCCGTCACTTCGTTGACGGTAGCAGCATAGTAGGACTTGGTGTGTTCCTGCTTTTGGTGGATGGCTTTCATGGGCGTTTCTTTTATTTATATCAACTGATCGGTATAATATATCAAAAGCCGGAAAAATGCATGCCAAAAATCGTCGATCATGACAGTCAGCGCGGTAAATTCGCAGAAGCCGTGATCCGCCTGGTTGGGCGCGAAGGGCTGGAGGGATTGACCATGCGGGCGGTAGCCACCGAAGCCGGATTATCCTACGGCTCCCTTTTCCATTATTTTGATTCAAAAGACGATCTGCTGATGCACGCGGTCCGGTACTCGACTTCGCAGCAGTCCCGTCGCGTCAATGAGTTCAGCATCAAGTACAGAGGCCTGAAGGCGCTTGAATATCTCATGAACGACGACGCGCTGGTGGATGAAACTTCCCGCGAAGACTCCCTGGTGTGGATGGCGTTTCTATACAAGGCTGCGTTGAAGGAATCATTCGCAGAGATGCATGCCGATCTCATCAGCGGCTGGCTGGACCGGATCGAAGCGCTGCTTCGGGAAGCTCAGTGCGACGGAGAAATCAGCCGGGAGATGGCTCCGGATTTCGAGGCCATGGCGCTTTGGGTCTACTCGGCCGGAATTGGACAGCAGGGCCTGTTGCATCCGGCAATGTTTCCTCCCGAGGTGCAGAAGAAACTGATCAGCGCTTACCTGGAAAAGTTAAGGGAATAAGAGGTCCAGTGTCTTGCTGTAGACCGGCGCCAGCGGGCTGCCGCTGTACTCGGCGCCGTCCGCCAGCTGCATCAGCTTTGCTCGCGACTTGATACCCAGCCAGCGCAATGGTTCCGGTTCCCATTTCCGGTCCTGGTCGGCGGGATTGACCCAGGGCGTGGCTGTACGCCCGGTCTCGCGCCCCGTAACCAGGTCAGCCATGGTCTTTCCGGCCAGGTGCGCGGCGCCAACGCCGTTGCCGAAGTACCCGCCAGCCCACCCGAACCTGCGATCCGGGTCGAAGTTCACGGAAGGCCTCAAGGTGCGGGACACACCCATTGCACCGCCCCAGCCATGGGTAAAACCGGTGCCTTCCAGCGCAGGAAAAAATCTCAACAGGCTGCCGGCAACCAGTTTGAACTCAGGGTCACCGGGCTCAAAAATCCGGATGCCGGACCCGAAGTGGTAGGTTCCGCGGCAGCCGAAGGCGATGCGATTGTCCTGGGTCAGTTGGCCATATGTCACCAGCCGGTCGATGTTGCCGAAGCAATAACGCCGATGATAGCCAGTCTCCTGGATTTGTTTTTTGCTCAGCGGCTCCGTGACGACCATCATCGAATGAACAGGTATCAGCCGGCGCTTTCTCCCGGCTATGCTGCCGCTGTATCCCTCGGTGGCCACGATTACCGTGCCGGCCCGGACCTGCCCGCCCGGAGTTTCAAGCGTGTTGTCACTGAAAGACAGCACGGGGCTTTGTTCGAAGATGCGGATGCCCTTGTCTGAAAGGCTCTCCGCCAGTCCGCGGGCAAGGCGGGAAGGGTGGATCGCGGCGCAGTGACGCATGTGGATTGCGGCCATTGCCTTGTCGATGCGAAGCGCATCCCGCACATCGCCCGGCCCCAGCCAGCGGTAATCGTTCTCGTCAAAACCGAGGGCGCGCAGGTGCGCTATTTCTGCCTGCAGCCGCTTCAGCTGAGCGGGGATCACAGCCACTTCCAGCGCACCGCTCCGGTCGAAATGACAATCGATCGATTCCGCTTCCGCTACCTCGCCGACCTCCCTGACTGTTTTGAACATCAATTTCTGGAGACGGATGGCCGACTCCCGTTGGGCCGGGTCATCCAGCCATTGATCGATACCTGACAGGTAGCCTGAGCACCAGCCCCCGTTGCGGCCGGAAGCGCCGTAGCCGGCGATTTCAGCTTCCAGTAGCGTGATATCCAGGTCGGGATTGGCACGTTTCAGGTAATACGCTGTCCACAAGCCTGTGTACCCGGCGCCCACGATGGCGATTTCTGTTTCAATGTCAGTGGACAGCGAAGGACGGGGTCGGAGCGGGCCGGGTACGCTGTCATGCCAGAAACTCAGGCTTCGATAAGGTTTTTCCATGCAGCCTAGTGTACCTTTTCCGCTTAGAATGGCAGCCATGAAACGAACTTTGACCAAGATGTTTTTCCCGGCACTGGTGCTGGCGCTGTTGCTGATCCAGGCGCCGTCCGCCCTGGCGGCAAAGATTGTTATCAAGGTCGATGCGCTGGACGGGCCGCCCATCAGGGTTTTCATGACCAGGCCTCTCCACCTGGCGGCGGACCGGCCGGTCGTGTTCGTCATGCACGGGGTTAACCGGAATGCCGTTGATTACCGGGACCAATGGCACGAGCTGGCCAAGGAACATGATTTCCTGCTGGTCGTACCGGAATTCAACGACCGGAATTTCCCGGGTCCGGAAAGTTACAACCTGGGCAACATCTTCGACCATGACGACAATGCCGTCAGCAGGTCCCGGTGGTCTTATTCCGCGATTGAGCCGATTTTTGACGAGGTGCGCCGCCGATATGGAATGACGACCCCGCGCTATTCCATCTACGGACATTCGGCGGGTTCGCAATTCGTGCACCGTTTCATCTTCCACGTACCCGATGCGCGCGTATCGCAAATTGTCAGCGCCAATGCCGGCTGGTACATGATGCCCGACTTCGAGCAGGATTTTCCGTATGGCCTGAGGCGCTCGGCAGTCAGCCGGGAAAACCTGGCAACTGCCCTGCAGTTACCCGTGACCATACTGCTGGGTGAAGAAGACAATGACGCCGATCATCCTAATCTGCGGCGCAGCCCGGAAGCCATGCAACAGGGTGATCATCGCCTGGAACGCGGCTTTTCCTTTTTTGAGGCGGCCGAGGTATACGCGCAACAGAAAAACATCCCTTTCCACTGGCAACTCGTCACCGTACCGGGTGCTGATCACGATAACACCCTGATGGCGCCGGCAGCCATTCCATACCTGCTGACCCGGTAGCACCGGGCGCCGGACTTGCAGGCCTGATTCAGCCGGTTGATACTGGCCGGATGAACGCAATCGTCAATGCTTTCCACGAGCCAAAAGGACTGCTTTATCACGGTGCGGCGCTGTTGTACGGCGTGGGTGGTTACCTACTGGGCCTGTATGGCCTGTTCAGCAGCAATCCCTGGATCAATGCGGGCGCCACCCTGCTGCTGGGCCACGCCATGACGATATGTGCCTACATGATCCACGAATGCGGTCACAATACCGTGTTCCGCAGCAACGACACCAACGCAAAACTCGGCCGTTTCCTGAACTGGATCTGTGGAACCAGTTACGGAACTTTCGAAGACATCCGCTATAAGCATTTCAGGCATCACATGGACAATGACGACGCGGTCTGGTTCATGTGCGATGAGTTCCTCGACAAACACCCCAGGCTGGTGGAATGGATCCGTTTCCTGGAGTGGTTTTACATACCCGCGCACGACATGATCATGCATTTCATCACGGTGTTCACCGCCTTCATCATTCCCCAGAGAAAGGAACAGAAGCTGCGCAATGTGCTGGTGATCCTGATCCGGGGCGGCGTCTTTTTCACCGTGCTCATTTACTATCCGAAGGCAGCGTTGCTGTACCTTTTGGCCTACATGATCATGATGCACATCCTGCGGTTCAAGGATGGCGTGCAGCATGACTACGACGGCAACCCGACCCTGTTCGAAGAGGAACCCGAATCGCGCTATGGCGGCCGCCCCACCGAACAGGCGCATACGTTCAGTAATCCAGAATGCCTGGAATACGACTGGCCCAACTATTTCACGCTTTGCTTCGGCTTTCACAATGCACACCATCATCGCCCGACCGTGCCCTGGTACCAGTTGCCGGCTTATCATCGCGAGCAGTTTGGCACTGACCCTGAGAAGGTGATTCCATTCCGGGTGCAACTGAAGATGTACCACAAGTACCGTGTGCAAAGGGTCACCCATTCCGGGGGTGAGCTGGATGACCTGCCCACTGCATGGGAAGCCGAGTACCTCGAGAGGGCGCGCGCTGGCCGGATTTACGGCGGCAATGCCGTGTCGTTCCTCAATTCTTTCTGAGGAATTTCCGGTTTGACAACTTTCAGGAAAGCGGTACAGGGTGAAGAATTTGCGATTTCCGCCGAACTGACGATCGGCAAAGAGTCAACGGCAGGTGACATTCGCCGCCAGGCCGACAGCCTTGCCGGGCTCGTGGACGGCATCCAGGTGACTGACAATCCCTATGCCTGGGTACAGATGTCCGCGCTGGCTGCGTCCACGATACTGGTGGATCACGGATTCGACCCGGTGCCTATCATGACCTGCCGTGACCGTAACCGCTTCGCACTGCAAAGCGACCTGGCGGGGTTGAAAGCATCCGGTGTGGGAAATGTCATGCTGATGCGCGGGCACCGGGTGCCAAAAAACCATTCGGTGCCGGCCAGCACGGTGTTCGATTTGACCGGCCAGGAATTGATTGCGCTGGCTGCTTCGCTCGATGGAGATTTATTCATCGGTACCGGCGCCCGCTTGTTTCGCCCCGGCCCA
>CAJIAU010000021.1_pt1 | contig 24315 bp, 23 predicted proteins | sample 9199171 | NCBI WGS metagenome assembly CAJIAU01 (sample SAMEA7708280, study PRJEB35096) | sediment metagenome | biome: marine neritic benthic zone biome [ENVO:01000025]; feature: sediment [ENVO:00002007]; material: shallow marine sediment [ENVO:03000034] sea grass bed [ENVO_01000059] ...
CATTGATTCCATTCGTCAATGAATTGTACTGATAAGAACAGGAACGCTTGCTAATGAATCATCGACCGACAGCCTTGGTTTTGTTATGTGCCCTTTCCTCACTTCCATTCAACCTGAGCGCGTCAGAAGCCCCAGACCTGCCCCACGCCTTTGACGCGGGCTGGAAAGGACAGAAAACCTGCGAATTGATGTATGAAAACGAGTCCGTCCGGGTTGCACGCTGTACCTTCCCGCCTGGCGTCGGCCACGAGAAGCATTACCACAATCCGCACTTCGGCTACGTGCTCGAAGGCGGCACTCTCAGCATAGTGGACGCTGGCGGCGAACGAACCGTGACTACCAAGACCAATGGCAGCTGGTCGACTACGGAACGGACCGTGCACGAGGCGGTAAACATCGGCGATACCACCACCAGCTACGTGATCGTAGAGCCTTTAAGCCATTAGCCGAATAATTCGGCCCGGACCGCACATCTTCCGCCCGGGATCGTCTATAATCCCCCGCCACTTTCTCCCGGGGACCACCAGATGTTTCGCAATCTACGCTTTTACCGTATCACCAGCCCATGGCCTGAGTCCGAAGAAAAACTGTCCGAGACACTGGCCGAAAACATCTTTTTACCCTGTGGCGCCTACTCCGAGCGCAGTGCAGGCTGGGAAGCGCCGGCCGATTACGATGGTGCACCACTTTGCCGGCGGCTGAACGGCGCGGATCTGCTGCAACTGCGGACGCAAAGCCGCGTATTACCGGTGGCGGCCATCAAGGAAGCCATGGCGGACAAGGTAGCTGAATACCGTTCTCGCATGGAGCAGGAGCCACCCCGCAGTGAACTGCGCCGCCTGCGGGAAGAAACAAAGGAAGAACTGCTTCCCAAGGCTTTACTGAAATCGGAGCGCAACCGCGCCTGTTATATCCACTCGGAATCATTGCTGGTGATCGATGCCGGTACCGACAGCAAGGCCGAGTGGTTCATCGATCAACTCAGAACCTGTTTTGGTGAATTCAATTGCATTCCGCTGGCCTTCAACCATGAACCAGCTGAACTCCTCAAGCGAATCTTTCTCGGTGAGTCACCGCTGGGCTTTACACTGGGACGTGAATGCCGCATGCAGGACCTGTCAGACAGCAAAGCGATTGCCACCTGGCGGGAGTTCGAACTGACGGACCGTTCCATACGTAAGCACGTGGTCGACGGCATGAGGCTGACCCACCTGGGGATTGGTTTTGATGAACTGCTTAGCTGTGTGATCAATGAACATGGCGATATCACCAAGTTCAAGTTCATCGGGGGCGATGCCACTGACATCCCTGATTCCGAAGACCCGCTGGCCCGGCTCGACGCCGATTTCGTATTGCTCAGCGGCACTGTAACCCGCATGGTCGCCAACCTGAAAAAGTTACTGGGTGGTTACGCCACAGCCGGGTGACCTAAACTATTGCCATGGACAGATCTCTCGTAGCCGCTTTCTACAAGTTCGTTGCACTGCCCGATTACCGGACCATCCGTGAATCGCTGCAGCGCCGCTGCGAAGAACTTGGCCTGCTGGGCAGCATCCTGCTGGCCGAAGAGGGCATCAACGGAACCATCAGCGGTTGCGAAGCCAATGTGCGCCGGTTGTTCGATGAATTGAGAGACGACGAGCGGTTTCGTAACCTGCATTACAAGGAATCCTGGGCTGAAGAGCAGCCTTTCTACCGCATGAAAGTCCGCCTGAAGAAAGAGATTGTCAGCCTGGGCGTCGATGGAGTTGACCCGAACGAAGCAGTCGGCGAGTACGTGGCGCCGGAGGACTGGAATGAGCTGATCTCAAGGGATGACGTACGGCTGATCGACACCCGCAACCACTACGAATACAACCTGGGGACATTCAAGGGCGCCGAGGATCCAGATACCGCTTCTTTCCGGGATTTTCCCCACTGGGTGGATGAGCACCTGGACCCGGCGAAAGACAAGCAGGTCGCCATGTTCTGCACCGGCGGGATCCGCTGTGAAAAAGCGACTTCCTACCTGCTGGGACTCGGTTTCAAAAATGTATATCACCTCGATGGCGGAATCCTGAACTACCTGGAAACGGTTCCAATGGACCAGAGCCTGTGGAACGGTGACTGTTTCGTCTTCGATAACCGGGTCACCGTTGATCACGACCTGCAGGAAGGAGACTTCGAAGTCTGCCCGGCCTGCCGTATGCCCCTGACCGAAGAAGACCGGGAATCTTCGCTGTTCGAGCTACACGTTTCCTGTCCGCGCTGCCATGACAGGCTGAGCGATAAAAAACGCGAAGGACTGTTGGAAAGAGCCCGCCAGATCGAACTGGCCAAAGCCCGGGGAGAACGGCATATCGGGATCAAACCGCCTGAAAAATCCAGAGGCTGATTCCCTATTTCGCTTCTTTCACTGAACGACCTCCTGCCGGATAGCCAGGCGGTGCAGTAATACCGCAACCGCAGCCAGCATTGCGAGACCGAGCCAGCCGCCAAAGTGCCATTGGCCGGGCAGCGCCAGCACGCTCGCTGAACCCACAACGACGATCGGAACGGCCATAAAGATGCCCATCAACGCTTCGCCGGTGATCAGGCCAGCGGCGAACAGCGTGCCTTTCTGGTGGATTTTTTCCTTTTCGCCCTCTTCGTCGCCGGGTTTCAGGTAACGCTCGACCAGGTGTGCCACCAGGCCGCCGGCAAAAATCGGTACGCTGAGCTCGATCGGCAGGTAGATGCCCACGGCGCAGGCCAAAACCGGTGTACGGAAGCTGGAGCCGCGTTTTTTCAATGTCTCATCCAGAATGATGATCGCTGCGCCGATTGCTGCACCGATGCCGATCATGGTCCAGGGCAGTTCACCCCCGAATATGCCTTTGGCCACCGACGCCATCAGGTTGGCCTGGGGCGCCAGCAGCGGACTGGGATGTTCGGCCGTTGGCACGCCAATTCCATAAGCCTGGGCCAGCAGGTTCAGCACGGGCGCCATGATCAGTGCGCTGGACACGCCGCCCACTGCCAGCATGAACTGCTGCTTCCACGGCGTGGCGCCCAGGATATAGCCGCATTTAAGGTCCTGCAGGTTGTCTCCGCCTATGCAGGCGGCGCCGCAGACCACGGCCCCGATCATGATGGTAGCCACCGCACCGATTGTTGACTGTGGACCCAGCATCGTCACCAGCACCAGCGCGGCGAACAGGATGGTGGCAATGGTCAGGCCGGAGACCGGGTTGTTCGAAGACCCCACCAGGCCTGCCATGTAGGCGGAAACCGACACGAACAGGAAACCGGCGACGATCATGATGACGGTCATCGGGATGCTCACTGCCCAGGTGCCGACAATCGCCTGGTAAAGAACCATCAGCGGCAGCACGAAGATCACCAGACCAAGCAGGATCAGTTTCATCGGCAGGTCGCGCTCGGTGCGCGGGATGTCCTCACCGCCATTACCGCGCTCGGCGTGGATGCCGCTCTTGATGCCGGACACCAGTGAATGACGCAGCGAGATCAGCGTCCAGACACCACCGATCAGCATCGCACCGACGCCCAGGTAGCGGATCTGGGCCGACCAGATGCCATAGGCGGCGTCCTCCGCCGTCGCGCCGGCCAGCTCCACGCTCAGTACCGGGTCGGTCGCCAGGAAAAAAGTACTGTAAAGCGGGATCGCGATGTTCCAGGCGATCATGCCGCCGGCCAGCATCACGATGCCGATGTTCAGGCCCACGATGTAACCCACGCCAAACAGGGCCGGCGACAGGTTGGTGCCGAAGTAGGCCAGGGTATTACCCCACCAGGCCGAGGACGCCGCCGTGTCGGGAATCAGGCGCAGACCGCTGCCGGCAGCCAGTTTCATCAGGCCGCCAATAGAAGCCGCGCCGGCAAGGATCTTCAGCCCGGCTCCCGGATTGTCACCGGTTTTCAAAACCTCCGCGGCTGCCTTGCCCTCGGGGAATGCCAGCCCCTGCTCGACGATCAGTGAACGGCGCAGGGGGACCGAGAAAATCACACCCAGCAAGCCACCAAGGCCGGCAATGGCCAGCACCCACGAGTATCGGAAATCCTGCCAGTAGCCAAGAATCAGCAATGCCGGCAGCGTAAAAATCACGCCGGTCGCGATGGAAGTGCCCGCCGAGGCGCCAGTCGCAACAATGTTGTTCTCCAGGATGTGCCCGCCCCCGAGCAGTTTCAGCACCGCCATCGACACCACGGCTGCCGGAATAGCCGATGCAATGGTCATTCCGGCAAACAGGCCAAGGTAGGCATTAGCTCCGGCCAGAATCATGGCAAGAATGATGGCAAGGATTATTGCGCGGGGAGTCAGTTCGGGAGGTGCCGGATTGTTCATGTTGTTTTCCTGGATGCTTTGATAATGAACCGCGCCGGCTTATTGTCGAGATGAACCAGTAATTTCCGCGTTCATTGCCTCGCCAAGCAAAGCCCGCATCAAATCCCGAACCGCCAGACCGAGCGCCTCCGAATCAGCCGAAGTATTGACCAGCAGAACCGCTCCGCTACCCGCTTCCGGGAAATAGTATGCATGCGTGATAACACCGGGATCACCGCCGCTGTGACCCGCCACGGTACTGCCTTCACTGAGGGTCCGGTAGACCCAGGTGATGGCCTGTTGTTGATTCTCGCCATCCTCTACCACCTCCAGCACCTGTCCCGTTGCGAACTGCGGCGTCAGCAAGGTTTTGACGGTCGATTCCTGCAGGATTCTCGTTCCCTGGAACTGGCCGCCCCCGATGATCGCGGCAAAGAACTTACCCAGGTCCGTCACATTGGTGCGCAGGCCGCCATCCGGCCAGGTAGCAAGGCCGTACAATCCGAAAGTGTTCCTTTCATCACCGACCCACTCGTAGAGCATGGCGTGCTCCTGCTGGTCGATTTCAGAGAGCATCCAGCCGGTTGAATTCATGCCCAGCGGCCGGAAAATGTGTTCAGCTGAAAACCGGTTCAGGGGTTGACCTGAGATAACCTCGACCAGGTATCCGGCCAGTCCGTATGCAACATTGCTGTAGTCCTTTTCGGTGCCGGGCGGGTAATCGGCAAAATTCGAAGAGTCGTAAAACCGGCCATCAACGGACAGATAAGCCTGTACGAAATCACCCAGGCTAATTGGATTGTCCGCGCCACGGAAGTAAACCGTTTCAGAAGAGTAGATGTCTTTGCGGTCCTGGATCGCTGAACTGTGGGTCAGCAGCTGGCGTGTAGTGATCGCCACATCGGGATGCGCCGGATGGCGCACCGTGAATGGCAGGTAGTCATTGACGTCCCGGTCGAGGTCCAGTTTGCCCTGCTCCACCAGCATCATCAGGGACGTCCCCGTTACTGTTTTGCTGATGGAGGCGATATTCATGACGGTCTCGGTCGTCATCGGTCTCTGTTCGGCCACGTTGGCAAAACCCCGCGCTTCGGACCAGCGGACACCATCCCCGTTGATCACTGCCATGGAAAAACCAGCCGCACCGGCTGAAAGGAGCTTGTCGGCAGCGGATTCAACCACGCTGTCACTGGCGCGAAGAGGCGGAACCGCAAGCAAGGCTGCGATCACCACAAATCGTATTAAATGAAACATGCACGTATCATAGGTTAAATGTGTCCAGCTGAAACAAATATCGATCCCGGCTCTGCAAAAGACGCAACGGCGAAAGCGGGCGAATGCGCATTACTCCGTGCGGTAAATGTCACCCGCGCCGGTACCTTCATGGCCTGGCGCGAAGAACGGGACCTGCTGGTGCCGATCAGCCAGCAGCAGGCGCCAATGAAAAAGGGGCAATCATACGTTGTCTATGTGCTGAAGGACCCGAACGGGAAAATGATCGGCAGCACGAAACTGCATCGTTACCTTTCAGAGGACGCCACCCCACTCAAACTCCGTGAAAAAGTAGACCTGATGATCGTGGGCAAGACCCGCCTGGGCTACAAGGCCATCATCAACAATACCCATCTTGGCCTGTTGTTCAAGGAAGAGGTATTCAAGCCATTCGAACCCGGCGACAAGACTGTTGGGTACATCAAGTCCATCCGCGAAGACCGCAAGATCAATCTGACCCTGGAGCTTCACGAAAGGAGTGCGCAGGATGTACTGGCCGATCGCATCATCGAACACCTGGAGGCCAATGGCGGCACATCTGAGCTGACCGACTACAGCCCTCCGCGAGCTATATACAAAGCGTTCGGCGTCAGCAAGGGCAAGTATAAAAAGGCCCTGGGAAAGCTATACAAACAGCGCAAAATTTCCGTGGCCAAAGACAAGATCAGCCTGCTTTAACCAAACTTATGGGGCATGGATTCCCCGGGAATTGGGAGTAGTGTGAAACCTGATTGGCAGATCATCCTGCTGCAGTAGAAGGACCTGTCCAGATGTCCAAAAACCCGGCAACATCCAGCCAACGTCGCTGGAAGTTGATTGCGCTCGCCGTTGTCATTTTTTTCGTGGCGGCCGGTTACCACTTCTTCATCGCCCCGATCCAGCAATCCAAGAAACTGGAACAGGCGTTGATCGACCGGTATGACTGGGCCAACCGTTACACGCCCCCCGCCAATGGCTTCATCGAAGCGGAGCGGGTAAAGGCGTTCCTGCAGGTGCGCGAAGCGGTGCAAACCAACTGCAACACGTTCCAGGCCATTTTTGACAGCGTCATCCGGATCGAGAATATCGACGAGGATCCGGACATGTCGACCGGCGAAAAAATGTCTGAGGTTTTTGGCACCGTGAAAAGCATGTACGGCGCTGCGCCAGCGTTCCTGATATTCATGGACGCTCGAAACCAGGCTTTGCTGGACATGGAAATGGGCATCGGTGAATACATGTACATCTATCTCGCCTCCTACGGCCCTCAATTGGCTAACGAGCACAACTCACGCTACGCCGAGCAAGAAGACGCATTCATCAGCCAGCGGGCCCGTGACGAATACATCCAGATTCTGCGCAATCAGATGGACGCACTGGACCTGGCTGGCCCCGAGACTTCCTACCCGCAGCTCAAAGCCGCCCTCAATGGTGAAGTGGATCGCCTGAAGGACAGCCTTGAAACTTCCCCCTGGCCCGATGGCCCCCCGCCGGCAACCCGTGAGTCGCTGATGCCATACCAACCACAAATCGATGAATTGTATTGCGAAGGCGTGGTCCGGGTGGAATTGCTGCAGAAAAACCGGGGATTGAGCTTCGAAGGTTAACGAAAGCGACCCATTTCTTGAATTTTGTATACTGGCTCTTCATTTCCGGAGACCTGACCTTTGAGGACGTCCTAAACTGATGAACATTTCGCAGGCAGTTAACCGCAAACTCTTATCCGCCTCCTTGATCTTCCTGCTTTGGCCATTGGCCAGCCAGGCCGGCACCTTCGAGCTCAAGGATCCGGCCGCCGAAATCTACGCAGAACAGCAAGCCCCACCGGAACAACAGGAACCCGAAAAAGACCCTATCCAGGCCAAAGAAATTTTTTGTGCAGTGGATGAGGAAGAAGGCAAATGCTGGTGCGTCCACAGGGAAACCGCGAAAGTGGTCACCATCGAACACGAAGAATGCATGGTTCACGCCTCCCAAAAATCCCCCTCGAAGCCCTAGCGTCCCTCGCCTTTCGCCGCAGGAGAAGAAGCGCTCCCGGAATGCCGTCGCACGTGAAACACCAAAGTGTGAGCCGGTTGGCGCAAGCCAGAGGCGAACCCAACAATGCAGTTGAGCACAGCCGCCTTCCGCCTCAACGCGGCGGGAGCAGGGAAGCGAAACTCTATAGATGGCCGGTTTTGACAAGGATCGTACAGCCCTCGCTACTGAACGGGCGATGACGGCTATACGACGGATTACGTAACCAGGTGCCCTGCGGATAGACGCCCTGCTCGTCTTCGAAGACGCCGCTTAGCACAAAAATTTCTTCTCCGCCGGGATGGGTATGTGGGTTGAAAACGGTACCAGCGTCCCACCTGACCAGAGCGGTATGCTCGGTTCGGAAAGAATGCAAAGACATCACCGACAGGCCCGGCACCAGGCCTGGCTGCCATTCCGCGGCACCGGTGTCTATACAGACCGGCTCCAGGTCTTGCGGGTTGAACATGTTCAGCTTGACCAGGATGATGCAACCGCTCTCAGCCGCTGGCGCATGGCGCGTGCCGGGTGGATTGCGCAAGTAGGTTCCAGCCCGGTAGCTGCCGTGCTCATCCTGGAACACGCCTTCCAGCACGAAAATTTCCTCGCCCAGCGGATGCAAGTGCGCCGAGAAATTCGAGCCTGGAGCGTAACGCACCACGCTGGTCACCTGCCCGGACTCGGCGGTCTCGCGCTCCAGTTTCTTGCGCTGCACGCCGGCAGCCGGCGAGTCCTCCCAGGGCATGCCGGCCGTCTCTATGGCCACTCGAAGGGCGCGGTCCATGTTCAGTGTTTCCACCTGGTCTTTATTTGTCACGGGTCTGCTTTATCACGATGATGGTGTATGGTATTTCCTGAGGGTGCAGATAAACAAGGAATCGTTATGAAGCCCACAGTCACTGTTTTTTCGTTCTTGATTCTTCTTTGCAGCAGCAATGCCCTGCTGGCAGCCGCCAGCCTCGAAAAATGCAGGGAAACGCTGGAAAAATTCAGGGTTTTTGGAGAAGTGCCCGAAATGATGGCCCAGTCCTATGGCTATGCGGTACTGCCCACGATCGGCAAGGGCGGGATCGGTATCGGGGCAGCCGGCGGGACTGGCTGTGTGTTCAAACAGGGTGTTCACACGGGCAATGTCTCGATGGGGCAGGTCACCATCGGCTTCCAGCTGGGCGGCCAGGCATACAGCCAGATCATCCTGTTCAAGAATGCCGACGTTTACAACGAATTCACGCGCGGCCAGTTTGAATTCGGCGCCGATGCAACGGCTGTCGCTTTGACTTATGGCGCGCAGGCCGGGGCATCGACCAAGGGCGCCTCGGCCAGTGCCGGTGACACCAAGGCAACAGGCTCATGGAAACGGGGAATGGCCGTCTATACCCTGGCCAAGGGCGGCCTGATGTATGAAGCCTCGATCGGCGGGCAGAAATTCAAGTTCAAGCCTTTGAAGGACTGAATCAGCCGTAGATTTTCTTCATCAATGGCGAAATCTTGCGCATGCCCGCCATGGCCGTGACCGTCAGCATGCCCGCCATCATCGCACCGGTGACACCGCAGGTCAGCGTGTCCTGACCGGTCAGCCAGAGTCCGGGGATACGGGTGCGTGGCCCCAGCCAGTCCTGTTGTAACCGCTCGGGCGTGTGGTCAAGGCCATACAGCTCGCCATGCCGGTACCCGCTGAACCACTCCGTCGAAAGCGGCGTGGAGACTTCAAAGTAATTAACCTTCCCTTCCAGTTGCGGCAACTTGTCGTACAGGTGACGCATCAGGCGCTCACCCAACTCGGCTTTGAAGCGTTCATATTCTTCGCCGCGCTTACCCCAGGTAGTGCCTTTCCACTTTTTGAACCAGTGGTAGGGCGCCGGAGCGACGATTTCGATCGTGGCCGTGCCGGGATGGCGGTTCAGGTAATCAGGATCCTTGGCGGACGGGAATGAGATATAGACCACGGGGAACGGTGCGTTCGAATCCTTCATAAAAGCATCGACTGCACCGTCGTAGTCGTTCGAGGGATAGATCCAGAAGTTGGTGGAGGGCAGGCCGAGCCGTTCCGCGGTTTCCTGCAGGCCGATGTAGATACCGATATGCCCCATGCTGGGCCGCACCCGGGTTATCTGGCGGTCGTAGCCGAAAGTTTTGACTACATCGGATGGCATAAGGTGACCAAAGGTGTTGTCAATGCCTGCCGAAGAAACGACCACGGTGCATTCGATACGGTGCCCGTCTTCCATCTCGACTCCGGCGACAGCACCTTCCTCGACAATGATGCGTTTTACATTGGCATAGGTGAAAACTTCACCACCAGCCTTCTGAATCTTCGGGATGATCGAATCAGCAATACGCCAGGAACCGCCTACCGGGTAGAAACCGCCATACAGATAATGGCGGGCGATCATCGCATGCACGATAAAAGCCGACTGTTTCGGCGGCAATCCCATATCCCCCCACTGTCCGCAGATCGTCGCGATCAGGTCCTGGTCGTCCGTCAACTCACTGAGCACGTCGTACGTCTTGCGGTAAATATGATCCGGAGTTTTCCACTTGCGGTATGGGCCGGACAGGGCTTTCTGCCAGGGCTTCATCACCCGTTCCATGCCAATCATCTGGAGCGCTCCACCCACGCTCGCCAGTAATTGCATATACCGGTCGATGGCCTGTTCCTCGGCTGGAAATTGCTTGACCAGGTTGTCCCGGAATTCCTGCTTGCCGGCCCGCGCACAATAGATCTTGTCGCCGACATAGAAGCGGTCGTACTCCTGGTCCATTGGCGCCCACTCGAGCATGCCATCCGACAGGAAATCGAACAGTTTGCGGGTGCGGGTCCTGGCGCCAACGTCGCCGATATAGTGCACGCCTACATCCCACTCGTAGCCTTCCCGGTCGTATGAGTGGGTGTAGCCGCCGGCCGTGTAATGCTGCTCCAGCACGCAGACCTTCCAGCCCAGTTCGCTCAGCAGGGCGGCCGTGGTCAGGCCGCCCATGCCGGAACCAATGACCAGCGCGTCGTAGTCCGGCGCCAGACGGTTAGGGCGGTAGCGGTAACCGATCCGCAGCGTGCTGGGCTTTACCATGGAACCCTTACAGGTGCTCCTTGAAAAACATCATGGTCGCCTGGGTGTAGACGTCACGGTTTTCCTTCTTGCGGTAACCGTGCCCCTCATTCAGCGCGTTCATGTACCAGACCGGCAGGCCCTGCGCTCGCAGGGCTTCCACGATCTGCACCGCTTCGGTGACCGGAACACGTGGGTCATTCTCACCCTGCACCACCAGCATCGGAACCTTGATCTTGTCGACGTGGTTCAGCGGGCTGATCGATTCCAGGTGGGCACGCATGGCCGGGTCGCGCTCATCACCGTACTCTGCGCGGCGCAGGTCACGGCGATAGTCCTGAGTATTCTCCAGGAAAGTCACGAAGTTGCTGATGCCCACGATATCCACCGCAGCCTTGAGCCGGTCGCTGTAGTGCACCGCACTCGCCAGCACCATGTAACCACCGTAGCTGCCACCGAATACCGCCACCCGGTTTTCATCCAGGTCGGGCTGAGTGGCGATCCAGTCCAGCAGGGCGCCGATGTCCTTCACCGAGTCTTCGCGCTTGAAGCCATTGTCCAATGACATGTAGTGCTTGCCGTAACCATCCGAGCCGCGAACATTGGGACGGATAATCGCGGCGCCCAGCTTCTGCAGCCACAATTGGTAGGTGCTGCTGAATACTGGCCGGGACTGGCTTTCAGGGCCACCGTGAATCACGACGATCACCGGGTGGGGACCCTCGCCTTCAGGTTTGTACACCCAGGCCGGGATTGAATCCGGGCCGCCCTTGCCGCTGTCGAAGGTCGGGAAGGAAACCAGTTCGGGCTGGATGAAGGAGTTAGTGTCCAGGCCACCCAGTTCACTGTAGGTCCAGCGGGTCAGTTCGGTGTATTCGAGTGCACTATCGCCAAGGCTGAGCACAAAGGAATCACTGGGCGTCTGCGACGTGTTTAATGTCATGCCCAGCCTGGTGCCGTCAGGGCTGAACTCCAGTCCACCCACCAGGCCGGTCGGGATCACGTCAACTGCGCGGTATTCGTGGCTGGTCATGTCCATCAGGTACAGCTGCGAAAAGCCGTTGTTGTTCACCGCGAAGGCCGCCCGGGTCAGGTCGTCGCTGACGGCTCCGCTTTCCACGTGCCAGGGTATGTCGGCAGTGATCATTTTCGGCTTTGATCCCCCTTCAAGGGATTGCCAGGCGAGTTGCTGGAACTCGCCATTGACATCGGTGATATAGAAGAAGCCGGTGCCTTCAGGGTCGAAGGACAGGGCGAAATTCGAGTTCGGATTCTTCGGATTCCCTGCCAGCATCCTGAGCTCTTTCGTGTCCAGGTCCAGCAGGTGGATACGGGAGTCGGCATTACCCACGTAGTTCGTGATCAGCAGCCTCTGGTTGTCGGGGGAAAAATCCGCGGGCCCCCACCAGGTCCCGTCGGGTGATTCGAGAATGATTCCAGCTGTTTCCGGATTATCGACATTCATCATCCAGACATCGTTCGACGCGCCATTCCTGCGCGTGCTCTGGTAGGCGATGAATTCTCCGCGACGGTCCCAGACCACCGCGCCATTGCGCGATTCACCGTCGGTCAGCATCTGCGCGTCATCCGTGCCGTTTGGATCAAGCAGGAAGATCTGCGAGAACTCGCTGCCGCCGGCGTCCATCGTGAAGGTCAGCTTGTTGCCTCCAGGCTGGCGCGCAACCCCACCGGCCGGTTCGTCGAAGAACGTCAGCTGTGTCCGGGCGCCGCCAGGATGTCCCACGTGATGAATCTGGGACACGTCCCCGAAACGGGTGGTAACAAAGATGCCCTCTCCGTCTTGCGTCCAGCCCTGGAAGCCGGCGGAACGCACATTCTGATAGCGGTTGAGCTCAGCCACGATGGATTGCGGAATTTCCGGAATATCCTCCATGATCAGATTGCCGTTGTTCGCTTCGGTGCGGACAACCTCGGCCAGGACCAGAGGGGAAAATGCAGTAATTGCCAGGCAACCGGCAAGGATCAGTTTGTTCTTCATAATCAGGACTCTTCTGTATCGTTTAATGATGATCTAAAAAATGGATGGCGCCGATCTCCAGCCTGAAGGGACCAGGCGTCTTATCGGCCACCATGAAACCAAGTTGGCGTATTTTTGAAGGCACGACCGGTCCGGCGTCGATCACCCGCCGTCCCCGGAACACCGGCTCGAAATCTGCAAAATCCAGTGTCACTGTCCGCCATTCGTCCGATGCTGAGAATTCCACCCGCCAGGCGATGCCGTCAAAGCGGTCATCCTGCCGCAACCGGACCTGGTAAGTTCTGCCATCTCCACGAACTTTCAACTGCAATGCTGATGCGCCGGACACGTCTGAACCTACGGGGCGACGGGCGGAAGCAAAACCACCGTTGTTTTCCAATGAAAGTTCACCTTCGAACACCAATCCGTCGCCAGAGGCCGTCATTCCGCCACTGGACACGCCCCCCATTACACCGTCATTGATCGACTGCCAGGGTACAGGGTCAAGTTCCAGGGCAAGCAGCATCAAAACACTCAGCATCAACCGAATTTCTTCTCATGCGCGGCCAGCGTTTTAGCGACCTTTTCGAGTGCTTTGGCCATGCGGTCGCGCAGGGAATCACCCTTATTATCCCGGTCCAGCAAAGCGGCGGTATGTGCCGCGCACAGGTTTTCCGCATGCTGCCAGCTGTGAATCAGTTCTTCTGCCCAGTCGCGGAAATCCTGTGCCGCTCCCGCCCGGCGCTCCAGTGCTTTGGCCAGGGTCGGGTGAAAGCTCACCGAGTCGCCCAGGCCGGCCAGGCGCAGCGGCAACGGCAGCCGCAGATACATCAGCGTGTCGTCCGAATGGATGGTCATCGACACCCGGTGCAGCGCCAGCACGGACGAGAAGTGGATGTTTTCATCGTCAGAAATGAAATCGACGCCGCGCGGTACCGAGAAATCAAAATCTTCTGCGTACAGCTCGTGCAGCCCGGGATCCTCGGTACGCAATTCCGCCCAGGGCAGGTCCGGGAAGCGGGCATGGTGGCGCGCGGTTCCGTACAAAACGGCATTTGGAAACTGATCATGCGTTTTTTGCACATGCACGGTATGGAACGGATGCAGGTTCAGCACCGCTTCGATTTTCTTTCCACCGTCTGTCATTTCCGCTACCTTGCGAAAAGTCTCTTTTTCTAAGGTGTATGAATCGAGCAGAACGAAGTTTCCACTGGCCAGCCGGACCAGCGAGGCCTGGGTACCCACGTCGATGACGCCTGCGATCTTATAGGAGCCCCTGATATTCCAGAAGCCTTCACCCACGTGGATAACCGGTCCGCTCATATGTTTTTAACCTCGTTATGGCTCCATCAATGGCTTGATGAAGTTTTCGTCGACTGCATTCTGCAACACTTCCGGTGGCAGCAGTCCCTGGGCCAGCAGGAAATCGTGGAAATCCTTCTGATTGAACTTATCCTTCAGACGCAGTTCGGTCTGGGCCCGAAGTGACTGCATGTGTTCATAGCCGTAATAATACGCGGTTGCCTGCCCCGGCATTCGAAAAGTGTAGCGGTCAATTTCGGTCTGGGCATTATGCTCATCCTCCACGACCTCTTCCATCAGTACGCGCTTGGCTTCCTCGGCGCTGATCAGTCCGAGGTTCAACATCGGGTCCAGCCAGATACGGGCCGCGCGCAATAAGCGATACTGTAACGACATCAGTTGACCGTCAAGCGGCATATAGGGTTTCGTGATCGCCTCGGCATACAGCGCCCAGCCCTCTACATTGGCCGAATTGAAGGCGAACAAAGCCCGCGCGGTAGACACTCCACCCCTGATCATGGTGGTGAACTGCATTTCGTGGCCCGGACGCGCTTCATGGGCCGACAAAGTCCACATCATCGCCGGAAAGGCGTAATCGCTGACGGGCCAACTGCCGTCTTCATTCCGGGGAATATCCGGGACTATGAATTCGGGAAACTCTCCTGTGTTGCCGACCAGGCGGGGTATGTCCAGGTGTGCCGAGGGCTGTTGCGCCGTCTCGGCCGGAGTAGCCATCCGAACACGGGCCGGCTCATCCGGCAGGGACACCAGGCCTTCACGCTCAATGATGACATCCAGTTCCTTCATCACTTCCTGGTAACTCGGCAACAGCTGATCGCCGTGAACCTGGTCCTCCTTCAGGAGCCGGATGACTTCGCGGTAATCCGTCGTGTCAAAGCCCTTTTCCGCAGCGACCAGCGGCGCCAGCGCCATCATCTCGTTGCGGATGTTCATGAAGCCGACCTGTCCTGTTTTAATCAGTTCTTCGGGCGAATCGTCCACGCCCCAGTTTTTCAGCTGGAGCTCGTAGAGTTCACGCGGCAGGGCAGATTCGCTGCGGGTGTTGGGTAAAATGGTCTTCGCAACCCAGCTGTTGAACTCGGTCAGTTGCTTGGACAACAGCGCCAGGTCCTCTTCATAGCCTTGGAGTTCGGTCGCGCCGAACACGCCCTGCAGGCCTTCTATCATCACCGGTGCGCGTTCCAGGTCCTGCTCAACCTCCCCCTTGAAAGGCTTGATCAGGCCGGGAACTTCCATACGTTCCGTCAGGCGGATCCTGGCCAGTTCGGTCAACGGTTCGTAACCTTCAGCCTGGCCCGTGTACTTTTTCAGCCGCACCAGGGCCGCTTCTTGCCGCTCCAGTGGCACCTGCTTGTCCAGCAAGCCGTTGAAGCCCGCAAAAATCAGACCTGTCAGATTGACATAAGGGAGCACTTTTTCGTAGTTGACCCTGTTGTTCTCCACGTTGTCGCGCATTGCCTTGACCATGATCTGGATGTCCTGGACGATCCTGGGGTCTTCTTCCGTCTCGAGCAATCCACTCAGATAATCGATGTTTTCCTGCGCATTGGCCTGCTGCCTCACATACAGGTCAGCCTGCAGGTCAAAAATCTCCGCGTCGTAGCCGTCCACACCCATCTGGCCGGCAAACTCAGGCGCAAATTTTGCCGAGGACTCTAGCACCCGGTAGGCAATTTCGTTGGAACGTTTCACCCAGTCCGGGGTGAAGTTGGAAGCGCCCTGTGCCTGCGCAGTGAAAGCCACGATGACTGCACAGAACGACAGGAGGAGCAGCGCCGCCTTCATTGATTGTGCCGGTTTCATGTCAACACCTCGGTCGAAAAGTGGTGCAAGACTACCCTATCAAGGTGTTTTTCCGCATGGGCAAAACGTCATGCACCCATCACGGCCTGCAAGTAAGGCTTCACCCGCTCCCTGGCCCTCGACGTGCTGTCAAGCGTCTCCAGGCGTTCATACCAGGCCTGCACCCGCGGCAGTTCATCAAGCGCAAACCCCACCGCGCTGGCCTGCTCCAGATAAGCCAGGGCAAACGGCTCAGCAATAGACAGCGCGCCGTTGGCCAGCCACTCGGTGTTTGCCAGCCAGCGCTCGACGATCTTCAGTTGCTGCCCCGCGAACTTGACCGCCTCGTCGCAACGGGCTTCATCGGGTTCACCCATACCCGCCGCGTTCTTGATGATCTTTTCAAAGTAGAGGGTAGTCAGCCAGCGACCGGGGTGGCAGGTCCAGAAGGTCATCCACTGGTCAACGCGGGCGCGCTGCAACTTGTCGGCCGGGTACAGCGGTGACTTCTCGGCACTGGCCACGTAGCGGCAGATCGGACCGGATTCGAACAGGAACTCACCGTCGTGCTCCAGCACCGGAACCTTGCCGGCCGGAGTCATCGCCCGGAATTCATCCGTGCGGTTTTCCAGATTCATCAAATTAACAAAGGCAAACTCGAAATCGACCCCCAGTTCCTCGAGAACATAGACGGTTTTCATGGTGTTCTGGGTGAAAAATCCGTGCAGTCGATACATGAGCGTCTCCTGAAAAAATGATGGAAAAGACGCTCAGTATACGACCAGCGCAAGTTGATCACTAACTCGCTTCGGGGATTGGTTAAGGAACCGGTCTTGTCTAGTTGATCGCCTTGCGGAGCTTCTCGACCAGGTCCAGCGGAAAAACAATCGTGGAACTCTTGTCACCCGCAATCTCGGTCAGGGTCTGAAGATATCTGAGCTGAATCGCGTTGGGCTCATCGGCCAGCGTCTTCGCTGCCTCCACCAGCTCACTAGCAGCCTGCTTTTCACCCGTGGCGTGAATGACTTTGGCGCGCCTCTGGCGCTCCGCCTCGGCCTGTGCGGCAATCGCCCGGATCATGCTCTCGTCCAGGTCCACGTGCTTGATCTCCACGTTGGCCACCTTGATGCCCCAGGCGTCGGTCTGCCGGTCCAGGATGGCCTGGATATCATGGTTCAGCGCGTCCCGCTCAGAAAGCATGTCGTCCAGTTCGTGCTGGCCCAGTACGGACCGCAAAGTAGTTTGCGCAAGCTGGCTGATGGCCTCGAGGTAACGCTCGACCTGAATGATCGCTTTTTCCGGGTCGATGACGCGGAAATAAACCACGGCGTTAACCTTTACCGAAACATTGTCCTTGGAAATGACATCCTGCGTGGGCACATCCATGACGATCACGCGCAGGTCCACACGCTCCATTTGCTGGATGACCGGGATCACGATGATCAGTCCGGGGCCTTTAACTTTCCAGAAACGCCCAAGCTGAAAAATGACCCCCCGCTCATATTCACGCAGAATCTTGATCGCGTTGATGATGATGCCCAGCAACGCAAGTCCTATTAAGCCGAACAGATAATCAAACATCTTCTCGCTCCTGTCTGGTGGTTCGCGCTGCACGGACCCTGAGCGTCAGCCCATCCAATCCGGTGACGACGATCTCCTGATCCGCCCGAAGCGGCGTTTCCGTTATCGCGTGCCAGCGTTCACTGTGAACAAAGACTTCCCCTTCTTCGTCAAACCCTTCCAGGGCCGTGCCCCAGGCCCCAATCAACTGTTCCCTGCCGGACACGACCGGCCTCTGGCGCGCCCTGATCGCGAACCAGATGATGGCCATCAGGCCCAGTGACCCGGCAATGGCGATCGAGCCGATCAATGCACGTGAAACAGCAAAACCGGGTACGTCGGTATCAATCAGGATGACCGACCCGATGACCATGGCAATAATGCCGCCAATGCCCAATGCGCCGAAACTTGGCGCCATCACCTCGGCAATCATCAGGATGATTCCCAGTAAAATCAGGCCCAGCCCCGCGTAGTTGACCGGCAGCATCTGCAGCGCGTATAGCGCCATCAACAGGCAGATTGCCCCAACCACTCCCGGTACGATGGCGCCAGGGTTATAACCTTCGAGCACCAGACCGTAAATTCCTATCAGAAGCAACAGGTAAGCGATGGTGGGGCTGGTTATTACTGCAAGAAATTCGCTGCGCCAGTCGGGCTCCAGCCTCTCGATGACCAGCCCGCTGGTCTGCAGCACCTGCTCCCGTTCATTGACTTCCACGGTCATGCCATCGACCTGTTCCAGCAGGTCGCCGACGTTTTGGGCAATCAAGTCAATCACGCCCAGTTCCAGCGCCTCTTCACTGCTGATGCTGTCCGCTTCCCGAACAGCAAGTTCCGCCCAGTCGGCGTTGCGCCCGCGCTTCTCGGCCAGGCTGCGTATCCAGGCCACGGCATCGTTGACCGCTTTCTGCGCCATCGCATCGCCCGGCTCCGCAGCAGGGGGTTGACTGTCCGTTTCTTCCTCTTCGGATTCTTCCGGGGAACGCATCGGCTCCGGCCGCGGCGTGCTGCCCATCATCGACACCGGGGTGGCTGCCCCCACGTTAGTAGCCGGGCTCATCGCGGCTACGTGGCTGGCATAGAGGATGTAGGTGCCTGCGCTGGCCGCCCTGGCTCCTTCCGGGGCGACATAGGTGGCCACCGGCACCGGCGAACCAAGGATCGCCTTGACGATGTCCCGGCTCGATGCATCGAGCCCACCGGGTGTGTCCATGCGAATGACGATCAACGCGGCGTTGATTTCGCTGGCTGTTTCCAGCGATCGGGTGATGTAATCGCGCGTGGCAGGCCCGATTGGGCCCTCCAGGTCGAGCACGATCACTTTGCGGTCAACCACATCCGCTGAGGAATCTGACAGTTGGAAGCCGTGCACATCCCTGGCCCAAAGCATCATGATGACCACAACCAGCAGAAACCAACCGGCCTTTTTCATCAACAGCGTTGTGCCGCCTACGTGCACACGATCCTCCCTTTCAAGAGATACCTCTATTCTTATGGACAACGCCGGTGGGCGCCATGTTCCAGGTCAATGAACACCGGTACGCTGTCCGATGTGTCAAAAACGCTCCCATACCGGCGTGACCCGGGGCGGCAGGGGGGTGAACGAACCGAGTTCGGCCCATCTCTTTCCAGGCATATGGAAGTCCGAACCGCAGGAGGCGAGCAAGCCCATCTCGACACAGACCTGCACCATGCCGGAAGTGTGCTGCGGTATCTGCTGGCCCGACACGACCTCCATGCCCTCTCCTCCGAGCCCGATGAAGTCGACCAGCAGTTTCTTCAGTTTCGTCCGGGTCAGTTTGTACTTCAGCGGATGAGCCAGCACTGCGATGCCGTTTGCGTCGCGAATCCACTCGATAATCTGTGCCAGTTCAGCCCAGTGTTGCCGCACATCACCGGCCTTGCCGTCACCGAGGTAGTTTTTGAACGCGGCGGCCATGTCCCTGGCCTTGCCGATGTTGACCACGTATCGAGCAAAGTGTGGCCGCCCGATGTAGCTGGCGTCCGCCAAGCTTTCAGCACCTGCAAATGCATCCTCTATACCCCGCTTTTCAAGGTTTTCACCGATCCGGCGCGCACGCTGCAGCCGGGCATCCGCCTGGAAGCGGACCCCTGCATCGATAGCATCACTGTCAGGGTCGATGTTTAGCCCCAGGACATGAATGCCGGTATTACGCCACTGGGTTGAAAATTCGATGCCGGCGACCAGTTCGATACCGTTAAGGGTTTGGGGCAAGTGCCGGTAAGCATCCACGGTGTCATGATCCGTAATGGACAGCACATCGACGTTGTTTTCCACGGCCCTTTGGATCAGGGCTGCCGGCTGCAACGATCCATCGGAAAAGCTGGTGTGGCTGTGAAGATCAAAAATCACGAAGAACTGCTATCGTATATACCATTGCGAATGTTGTCCGGAGGAAAGAATAGCATGCCAATGATCCTGCTTATCGAGGATAATCACGACATTGCCGCTATGGTCGGCGAGCATCTTGAGGCATCCGGCTACGAGATGGACTATGCGGCGGACGGCATCACCGGCATGCACCTGGCGGTGACGCAACCCTTCGATGCCATCATCCTCGACCTGATGCTGCCCGGCATGGACGGCATGGACATCTGCCGCAAGCTTCGCAACGAAGCATCCAAGAGCACACCCGTTCTGATGATGACGGCGCGTGACACGCTCGAGGACAAGGTGGCGGGCCTGGATGCCGGGGCCGACGATTACCTGGTCAAGCCTTTCGAACTGGAAGAACTCGATGCCCGGCTCAGGGCGCTGCTCCGCCGCGCCGGCGGTGAACTGGCGCCCGAAGTCATGCGCATCGCGGACCTGGAGATCAATGCGGGCACACTGGAAGTCCACCGCGCCGGAAAACGGCTGAACCTGACCCCGATCGGCCTCAAATTGTTGATCGAGCTGATGAAAGCCTCGCCCCGTGTGATGAGCAAAAGGGCGCTGGAGCGAAAGGTCTGGGGTGATATTCCTCCCGACAGCGACGCCTTGCGCAGCCACCTGTACAACCTGCGCAAGGTCATGGATAAGCCGTTCGAAAATCAACTGCTGCACAACGTGCCCGGCATGGGTTACCGGCTGGCCGAACTCGATGAAGACTGAGCGGGGCCTGTCTCGAAAGCTGGGCCGGGAACTGCTGCTGCAGGCCATTTATATCAGCCTTGCCGTAATCGTCAGCGTATACGTCGCAGCCCGCCTGATGGAAAGCGTGCTGATCGAACAGGCGATCGAAGAGGAAGCAGACTACTACTGGGCACGGGAGGCCGAACGGCCGGGCAGTGCGCTGCCCGACACCAAGAACCTGACGGCTTACCGGCACGGCATGGGTGACGGGGTACCGGCAATCCTCAGCGATCTTCCACCCGGCTTTCACTCGCAGGATGAGCCACGAAACACCCTGACCTTTGTCAGCGAGCACAACGGTGAGCGCCTCTACCTGGTGTTTGAGACTGGCCAGGTCGGTGAGCTGGTGACCCTGTTCGGCATCATCCCGCTGGCCCTGGCCCTGATCGTGATTTACCTTTCACTCTACAGCGCATACCGGATTTCCAGGCGCGCCGTATCCCCCATCGAGTACCTCGCCCGGCAGGTCAAGACCATCAACCCGGCAGACCCGGACGCTTCGCTGTTCGAATTGGTCCCCTCCAAGCACACGGATAACGAAATCCGGGTGCTGGCCGAAGCGCTGCAGGACCTGGCCACGCGTGTCACCGATTTTACAGAACGGGAGCGCCGTTTCACGCGTGATGCCAGCCACGAGCTACGCACCCCGCTGACTGTCATCAAGATCGCCGTTGACCGCCTGCTCAAAGACGAACGTCTCGATGAGAACAGTGAACAGACGCTGCTGAGAATCCGGAATTCTTCTGAAGACATGGAACGCCTGACCATGGCGTTTCTGCTGATGGCCAGGGAATCGGACGAAGGATTACCCAAGGACTGGGTCAGCGTCAACGAGATTATCGAGGCCGAGGTCGAACGGCTCAGGATCATCGCTCCCGACCGGGAAATCGCAATCGAGGTGCAATCGCCGGTTAACCTGCTGGTCCGCGCCCCGGAAAAAGTGCTGGAAAGCGTCATCGGTAACCTGCTGCGTAATGCACACGCCTACACCGATGCCGGTCAGGTTACCGTCCGGATCGAAGAACACGCGGTAACGATCGAGGATACCGGACCCGGTATGGCGCCGGGCGATGTCGAAAAAGCGTTTCAGCCTTACTACCGAAACCAGAGGCAGCGTGGTGGCTTTGGAGTCGGCCTGACGATCGTGAAGCGGCTTTCCGACCGTTTCCACTGGCCCATCGAGGTTGACTCGGAAGTCGGCCGGGGAACCCGTGTAACGGTGCGTTTCCCCGGGGCAGACAGCAAAATTTCCTGAATCTTCACACGTTCTTCACACCGCCGGCACACCGTCTTCACACCGCCGTCCGTAAACTCCATTGGAAACTAACCCAAGGTGGAGGAAAACCGGATGGGACACATGATCAAGAATCTCGCTTTTTTCAAGATTGGATGGGTCGCCTGCGTGATGTTCGCGGCGGCGGGGGAGCCCCTGCTGGCGACGCTCTCCGTGGCGGCGGTCGCGGCGGTCCACCTGGTAAGCGTTAAAGTCCCGGTAAAAGAGGCCCTGCTGTTGATGATCGCTGCCGTGATCGGCCTGGGTTGGGAATCCTTCATGGTCTGGACCGGGCTGGCGCAGTACCCCGGTTACGAAAGCTCATTGCTGGCGCCCTTCTGGATCGTCGCCATGTGGGTACTGTTTGCGACCACCATCAATCACGGCTTGCGCTGGACCAAGCGTAACCTGTGGGTGGCCTCGCTGGCCGGCCTGCTCGGCGGTCCGATGGCCTTTTTCGGAGGCATGAACCTCGGTGCAGTCGAATTCAGCCATACTGCGGCCGCCCTGGTGGTGATCGGATTGGGCTGGGCCCTCCTGTTACCGGTACTCACACTGGTGGCTGACACCATCATTGACAGCTCACTGCTGGAGCCCGGCTCCGGCCGGGACATCGACAACGAAAGTCGCAAATTGTCGCACCTGGAGTTGGGTTATGAATAAGTTCACCAGTCGAATCCTGTCACTAAGCACACTCGTTGTGTGCAGTTTGTGCACTATAACTGCAACCGCCGACAGCGCGGATGCAGCCTTTCCAGTGATTGATGACCGGCAGTTGTGGCGGTTCAAAGTATCGCTGGACAAGCGTGAAATCGGGTTCCATGATTTCCTGGTGACGCGCCAGGGCGCCAGGCGTATGGTTGAGATCAACGCTGACTTCGATGTGAAGATCCTGTTCATCAACGCCTACAGTTACGATCATGACAATCGCGAGATCTGGCAGGATGGATGCCTGCAACAGATCGAATCTGAAACCAACGACAATGGTGATCTGCTCAAAGTAGTCGGTGAGAACGTGACTGACGGCTTTACCATTGTCACCAACGGCGACGACGCACCCCGCACGCTCGGTTCGTCCTGCGTCCGGAGCTTTGCTTACTGGAATCCGGTGTTCCTGGAGTCCAGCCAGCTGCTCAACTCCCAAACCGGCAAAATCGTTGATGTAACCATTACCGGGCAAGGGCCAGACACGTTAATGATCGATGGCCAGCCGGTTCCATCAACACGTTATGAAATCGAGATGGATGAAGGCCCGATCACACTGTGGTACACACGTGACAGTTCGCAGTGGCTCGCGCTGCAGGCAGCTACGGAGAGCGGCCGGATGCTGCGATATGAACCGGTGCAACTGCCTTTTTCAACCAGCGAAGACCGTGCGCGCCTTGCGGCTGCCGCGAGCCCTTAGTTTCCGGCATAACCCGTCAGCTCGACATAGCCTTTACCCTCGATCTTTCGACCACCAAGGGTGCCCCGGACATCAACCGCGCCTTCCCAGTAACGCACGGTTGTCACCAATTCCTGGTCGGGCATCACCGGCGTGATGGTCAGAGCCAGGTCCCGTGACGGCAGTTCAAGCGCCCAGCGGGCAGGATAAGTGCCGCCGAGTGGACTCGCCCATTTGCCGGTGACCTGGATGATTACATCGTCGGCACCGAGGTGCCTGGCCTGCCCGTTCGGGGCGACGAAAGTCCCTGCGCTGTATGGGTCCTGGCTTCCATCGACTTTCCTCAGATTGTAAAACATCAAATCGCTGCCATCGGACAGTTGCAGCGCGAACCAGTCCCAGCCCTGCTGGTCATCGGACAGCGCGCTGCTGCTCCATTCACGATCAAGCCAGGAAGTACCGGATACCTCGTAATTTTTACCACCGATCCTCAGTTGTCCCGTGCTTTCAAGCCTTGTTATCGAGTAGTAATAGGAAGCATTGCCTGGTTCATCTGATTTTTGTGACAGGCCATCTATCCCGTTGAGTACGATTGGCTTCCCGGCCCTTAATTTCAACTTCAGGTCCAGGTCTTCTCCCGCAACATCCATCAACCAGTTTTCCCTTGCATCACCAGCCACTGCGGCTTCGGAATCCTCCCCTACCGACCAGTCCTCGATCCAGACACGGAATGGCCTGCTCTGCGCACCGGCCAGGCCAAGCGCACCCCTGGCGTATCGTTGTTCTACATGGAACTGCTCTTTGCCAACGTCGGTAACCGCGAAGTGCGCGATATAAACCTGGTTGGTCTTCCACGATGAAGCACTGGAGCGTTCATCGTTGTCAGGCGACAGGGAAAACCGGAACACAGTGAATTCATAGCCAAACCTTTGCCCGCGCTCATCTTCCAGGTTACCGGTCAGATACCACCATTCATTACGAAATTCCGGATGCGGCCCGTGATCTGCGGGGAAGCTGAACTCCCGGGGGGAATCTGCCACTGCATACCCTTCCGGGCGCTTGCTGCCCAGCAGCTCGGACAGGCGGGAACTGTTCACGCTTTCGGCAGGAGCCGGGGCGGGCTCACCGGGTGTGAAGCCTCCATGGAACAGGAAAACGGCGACCAGCAAAAGCCAGGCGAAAATCAGGATGATGTATTTCCTGCTGATCGGATTACTCCTCGCGCCGCGTCCAGTTCGCCCGCCCTGGCCATGCGCGAGGAG